>Ga0209137_1003173_pt1 | contig 13944 bp, 12 predicted proteins | sample SaaInl5LU_22_DNA_FD_184642 | JGI IMG/M metagenome (GOLD analysis project Ga0209137, IMG submission 184642) | Marine microbial communities from expanding oxygen minimum zones in the Saanich Inlet - ESP_105LU_22_DNA (SPAdes) (version 2) | ecosystem: Environmental > Aquatic > Marine > Intertidal... | reverse complement strand
CACCAAAAATTAATAAAGCCAAAGATGGTGATAATAAAGGTGGAGAAGGACCTTGTTTAGAATATACAGCACAGAATCATAGGGATATTAATCACATGCTAAGAGAGGTTGCATTAGACAATAAAATCCCGGTACAACTAACTGTTGGTTCTTATGGAAATGACACAATGGCTTTCTTTATGGAGAATACCCCAACTGCAATTCTAGCAACTCCACTAAAATATATGCACACCACAGTAGAAATGGCGCATAAAAAAGATGTAAAAAATTGTATTAAGTTATTTGTTAAGTTTTTAGAGGCTTTAACGCCTGAAAAAATTCGCGAGATAAACAACTTATAATGAAATTCCAGAAATTAACAGGAAGGCCAGGATTCGAATTAGCTCCATATGTAAAAGATTACCTATTATTACATAAAGATCTAGATGTTAAACTTTATTTAGGCTGTGATAGCCAAAATAAAGCTACTGAAACTATATACGCTACAACTTTAGTATTTCACTTAGCCGATTCTGGTTGCCATGTTATTTACCAAAAGAAAAGAATGGCTAAAATTACTGACATGTGGACTCGGCTCTGGAAAGAAACTGAGTTCTCATGTGATGTTGCTCTCTATCTAAGAGACCATGGTATAGAAATTTCAACAATTGATCTAGACTATAATACAAATCCAGCTAAAAAGTCTAATAAATTAGTAAGTGCCGCAGTTGGATATGTAGAATCTTTAGGTTTTAAAGCAAGGTGTAAGCCCGATTTACTTCCAGGCGCATATGCTGCAGATAGCATAGTAAACTAAATAAGATTAATACATATAACATACATAAATTAATATTAAAAAATAAGCGATACAATATATGTCATTAGCAGCAGACGGTTACGAAAACGAAAAAGGTAGAAAAGGTTCTGGAAAGAGAAAGGCTACTCCATTCTTAGATGAGTTTGGAGAAGACTTAACGGCCCAGGCTGCAGAAGGTAAATTAGACCCAATTATCGGAAGAGATAAAGAGATCTATAGAATATGTCAAATTCTAGCACGTAGAAAAAAGAATAATCCAATCATATTAGGAGATCCTGGTGTGGGTAAAACTGCAATTGTGGAAGCGATTGCACAGAGAATTGTAAGCAAAAAAGTTGCTAGAGTACTTCTTAACAAAAGAGTTATCTCTATTAATATGACTACAATTGTGGCAGGTACAAAATACCGTGGAGAGTTTGAAGAGAGAATGAAAAATATTGTGGATGAACTTAAAACAACTTCAAATGTTATTGTATTCATTGATGAGATCCACACCATTGTTGGTGCCGGCGGAGTTAGTGGAGCATTAGATGCTTCAAATATTCTTAAGCCAGCTTTAGCAAGAGGGCAAGTACAATGTATTGGAGCTACAACTCTAGATGAATATAGAGAAAACATTGAAGATGACGGAGCACTTACTCGTAGATTTCAAGAAGTATTTGTAGATCCACCATCAACTAAAGATGCAATAGAAATTCTTTCAAGAATTAAAACAGCTTATGAAGAGCATCATTCAGTAGAGTATTCAGATGAGGCTATTGAAGCCTGTGTAAAATTAAGTGAACGTTATATTAAGCAGCGTGAATTGCCAGATAAAGCAATTGACTTATTAGATGAGTCTGGAGCTAGAACACATTTGATGGAAGTTAAAATGCCTGCAAAAATAAAAGATTTAGAAAAAGATTCAGAAAAAGTTAGACTTGAAAAAGGACTTGCTGTTGAAAAGCAAGATTATGAACTGGCAGCTAGGTTAAGAGATGACCAATTAAAGATAGAGTCTAAAATTATAAATGAAACTGAGTCTTGGGAAAAGTCTCTTAAATTAAAGCGTAGAAAAGTGACTCTTGATGACATACTTGAGACGATCTCTATGCAAACCGGAATTCCAGTTAATAAATTAGGTTCCGATGATATGAAGATGATTAAGGCCATGGCTGATACGCTTAAGCAGAACATTATTGGACAAGACGATGCTGTAGATGCTTTAACGCAAGTTATTAAAAGATCTAGAACTGGAGTTGCTAGTCATAATAAACCAATTGGTTCTTTTATGTTCTTAGGGCCAACTGGAGTTGGTAAAACAGAAACCGTAAAGGCTCTTTCTGAATATATGTTTGGCGAACCAGAGGCAATGATTAGAATTGACATGTCAGAATATCAAGAGAAGTTTAATGTTTCTAGATTAATCGGGTCTCCTCCAGGATACGTTGGACACGAAGATGGTGGCCAATTAACCGAGGCTGTGAGACGCAAGCCTTATTCTGTAGTTCTATTTGACGAGATTGAGAAAGCTCATCCAGATACATTTAATACACTTCTACAAGTGCTTGACGAGGGTAGATTAACTGACTCTTTAGGAAGAGAGATTGATTTTACAAATACTATTATTGTAATGACGTCTAATGTTGGTGCTCGTAAAGTACAGGATTTTGGAACTGGTGTTGGATTTTCTAGCACTTCTCAAATTGTAAATGAAGCGGCAAAGACCGATGCCATTATTAAAAAAGAGCTTAAGAATAAATTTAGCCCTGAATTTTTAAATAGACTAGATCAAATAATTTTATTTAATCAATTATCACATGATAGTATTTTAAAGATTGTAGATATTGAATTAAATAAATTTAATGAAAGAATGGAAGAAGAAGGTTATTCTTTTAAATTTACACAAGCAGCAAAAGACTTTTTAGCAATTGAAGGTTATGACCCTTTATATGGAGCAAGACCAGTAAAGAGAGCAATTCAAAAATATATTGAAGACTTAATTGCCGATGCTATACTTGATGAAAAACTAAAACCAGGTAAAAGCTATACTATAAATAAAACTAAAACAAATAGTAAACTAACTATAAAATAAGCATATAACCTTTATACTAAAAACAAAAGAATGAGTTTTTCAAAAACATTTATAGACATAGTAAATCATATTAATTCAGAAGGCTTAGAATCTCAACCAAGAGATTTAAAAGTAAGAGAAGTTTCTCTAGCAGATTTTGATATCGATCCAAAATATCCAATTGCAGATTTTCCAGCACGTAAATTTAATTGGAAATACTTAGCAGGTGAATTGGCATGGTATTTACATAGAGATGCTGATGTAGATTATATTGGTAAATATTCTAACATGTGGTCAACATTAACTAACCCAGGTACCAATGAAGTTAATTCTAACTATGGTGCTCTTGTTATTAATGACGAACAATTTTCATGGGTTATAGAATCTTTAAAGAAGGATGTTAATAGTAGACAGGCTATTATGTTCTTTAATCAACCTAAATTTCAATTTGAAGGCAATAAAGATTTTGTATGTACAATGTATGCTAATTTCTTTATTAGAAAGAATACGCTTATGATGAAACTTCAAATGAGATCTAACGATATATTTTATGGTCTTACATTTGATGCACCTTTCTTCTCATTCTTAATGCAGTCGGTTTATCAGATTCTACTTAAAGATATGCCAGATCTAAAACTAGGACACTATTTTCATTATGCAGATAACTTACATTTTTATGAAAGACATTTTGAATTAGCAGAAAATATTATAGCATTAGAACCAAATAAAGATAGCTCTTTTATTTTAAAGAAACCTTTAATTGAATATAAAGATGGAACTGTATTTTTATCAGACGCTGGTATTGAATACTTACAAAGATTAGATAATGCACAAGGTTCTAAAGAAGTGGATTATAAATCAATACTTAAAGATTATTTTACAATAGACCAATAGATGAGCGCGCCTAAAATTTATATTAAAGATCCAACGATTTTGACAAGAGATGATTTCGATATGCTCTTAATGTCAAAGTACGATATATTCTATAGAAGGATTGTTGAATTTGTGTTAGAAGATTATGAAGGAGAGCAAATCGATGATTTGCTAGCAACAATTATTGATGACGAAGGAAATGAATTCGATATGCATTTACCAGAAGCGGGTTATGTACAATCTCTACGCAAGGCAAGTGAATATTTCTTAAAGATAGAAGAATATGAAACCTGCAGTTTAATTAAAACACTTATAAAAAATTACAAATAAATGAATTACTATAATAAGGAGAAAGAGTTTGAAAGATTCGCCAAGAGTGAATTAAATGTAGGATCTAATACAGTGGATATGTATGCAAAGCATATTCAAGGTTCTATGACCCCATATATTCTTGAAGAAAGAGAAATGAGAGTTACTCAAATGGATATCTTCTCTAGATTAATGGCCGATAGGTTATTATGGGTAGCAGGTCCAGTAAACGATCAAATGTCTACTGTAGTCCAAGCTCAACTAATGTTTTTAGACACAACCTCATCTGAAGATATAACAATGCATATTGATTCACCAGGTGGTTCTGTTAAGTCAGGTCTTTCTATGGTAGATGTAATGGAATATATAAAATGTGATATTAGAACAATTAATACTGGTATGGCTGCATCCATGGGATCTGTTCTTTTAGGTGCTGGAACCAAAGGTAAAAGAATGTCACTTAAACATTCAACAACAATGTTACATCAATCCTCAGGCGGATTTAGTGGAAACATTCAAGATGCAGAAGTTGATTGGGCTGAATGGCAAAAGGTGAATAAAGAATTATTTAATTTGCTCGGAGATTATTGTGGAAAGAAGCCCGAAAGAGTAATGAAAGATGCTACCAGAGATTTTTGGTTAAATGCTGACGAGGCTTTAAAATATGGAATAATAGATGAGATTGTAAAGGGATCTCGAAAGTAATATAATTATGAACAAGAGAGAAAAGCAAAGAGAAGTTTTTATTAAGTTAGTAAATAAACAGCTGGAACCACACGGTAAAGTATACGAAGATGTACTTAGTGACCCTGAGTGGTATATGAGGTATAAGACCACAAGGAAAGCAGAGGATTCATTTATTAAATGGGGAACTGATCTAATTAAAAAAGATTTAAAGCTTTCAAAAACAATGGCTGAGCGCGAAATGAGCTGGTTCATATTACAATGGGGACTAACAACAAACCAATCGTTAGCTGTAAAAGACTTGCCAAAAGCTAAAAAAGCCCAGTCTAAAAAATAATATAAAAAGACCTAGTAATCTGCACAATCTAATAACGACATATAGATAAATAATCTATGAAAGTTATTAAAACACCTTCTTGGATTTTAGAAGGGCCTATAGATTATGAATACAAGTCTTATAAAATGTTTTCCGAGTTAGAAGACCTAGGTCGCCAGCTAACAAGTGGAAAACTTTTTAAGGTCCTCAATGAAGTAGATGATACTTTAGACTATCTCTATAGATATGATGCTGAAAAAATGATATCAAATGACGATCTTTCTAATTATGACTTAATTGGAATTGATTGGCAATCTTTTTCTTTAGAATTTTCTGACGATCCAAACATAGAGAGGGACGAGATTATGGATTCTCTTTGTGATCTTGCAATTGATAAATATGAAGCGCTCCATCAAAAAATCCGAGATATTTGGAGAGATATCGATTTAGGTATTTCGCTATCATACGTTCCAAGTAAACCTTATTTTCTATCAGACGGATTTGTTTTTATAATAACTCCTGATAATATGTTACACTCATATTATTTTAATAAGCCAATGAAATATTTCGTAGACTCTTGGAAAGATTTTAAATTAGAAAGGCTTAGCGTAGAAGAGTTTGATGAGGAAAGTTACTTTAAACATGTAGATGAGCTAATTAAAAGGGATTCAGACAAAATCATTTTTAAAGTCAAATGTGATAACAATGTGCTAATAGAAAATAACTCTATGGCTGTAATTCAACATAATATATATAATAGATTAAAACAGGACTTTAGTTTTTGAATGCTTGTTTAAATGATTTTGATATATAAAAAAAGAAAAAAACATTTTAAAATATGCCAACTGTAAAAAGACAAGACTATTTTTTAGTTTCACCAGAGGTTAAATCCGTAGTAAGAGGACAAGCCCAATCATTTGTACTAACTGTACATAAGGGCTATATAGGCCAAAAAGTTAATTTAAATACTGTAGATAATTTAGAAATTACTATAACAGATTCTAATGGTAATACTGTAAAAACTGCTTCTAGGCAATTAAAAACATTAACCGTAGGTAGCGGTGATAATTATAATCAATTCCAAATTAACCTTTCAGGTGCTGAAACATCAAGTGTTGCGGCTGGTGATTTAGATTTGACTGCAATACTTACTGAAGCAGGTGGTGTTGGATTCCAAAAAAGAATAGAATTTAATAGACTTAGATTAGGGAGATTATCAAACCAAGGAGACACTTTACCTGATGGTAGTGTTCCAGGTAGGTTTGTAACGCCAAACGTAATATATGGAATTAAATCATTTAATGGCAATACAGATCTTCCAGGATCTGGAGAATTAGTTCTTAGTTCTGATTCACCTTCATTTGTGAATAGAATTATATTTAATAATACTGCTGAAAATGGTTTAAGAAATGCTTTATTAGAACAAGCTTTAATAGAAAGATTTAATAATGAGGGTAGTAGATTAGATATTACATTAACTAATGTAAACAACCCTACAGAATACGCAACATATAAAGTAATCTCTTTTACCAGAGTTAATATTAGTGATGTTGGTGCTGGTAATGCAGAATATGGAGATGGTCTACAATTAGCAGTACAACCATTAGGCAACTCAAGAGCAGAGGCTAATGATTTAAAATTTACAACAGATGATGTATTAGGTTTAACACTTGATGTTTATTCTAATAATTCAATTATTGTAAATTCTACAGAGGCTAAAGAAATTGTATTTGTCGGAGGTGGAAGTGTTTCTACCGATGGTGATAAAGTTACAATTGCAATTCCAACAATAGGTGACGATGGTACAATCAATGGAGTTGATGGAACATCTGGTATTGATGGTGCTGCTGGTGCTGATGGTGCTGATGGTGCTGATGGAACAAGTGGAACATCTGGTAAAGATGGTAAAGATGGTGTTGCTGGAGCAAGAGGTGAAGCTGGAGCAAGTGGAACATCTGGTATTGATGGTGCTGCTGGTGCTGATGGTGCAGCTGGAACTTCTGGTATTGACGGTAATGATGGTATTAATGGAGAGAACGGAACTTCAGGAACCAGTGGTATTAATGGAGAGAGTGGAACTTCAGGAACTTCAGGTGTTAATGGAGAGCAAGGACCTAGTGGTCCTACTGGAACTTCAGGAACCAGTGGTCTTGATGGAGTTGATGGAGCAAGAGGTCCAGCTGGAACAAGTGGAACATCTGGTAGAGACGGTATTAATGGAGCTGCTGGAGCGCAAGGTGAAGCTGGAACAAGTGGAACAAGTGGAGAGAATGGAACTTCAGGTGTTAATGGAGAGAACGGAACTTCAGGAACAAGTGGTGCTAATGGTGCTGACGGTGTAGATGGAACAAGCGGAACTTCAGGAATAGATGGAGAGAGTGGAACTTCAGGAACAAGTGGAACCAGTGGTATTAATGGAGAGAATGGAGAGAATGGAACTTCAGGAACTTCAGGTGTTAATGGAGAAAACGGAACTTCAGGAACAAGTGGAGAGAACGGAACTTCAGGTGTTAATGGAGAGAATGGAACAAGTGGAACTAGCGGTATCGATGGTATGGCTGGAGCTGAAGGTGAAGCTGGAACAAGTGGAACCAGTGGAGAGAACGGAACTTCAGGTGTTAATGGAGAGAATGGAACAAGTGGAACATCTGGTAGAGACGGTGTTAATGGAGAGCATGGAACTTCAGGAACAAGTGGAGAAAACGGAACTTCAGGAACAAGTGGAGAGAGCGGAACTTCAGGTGTTAATGGAGAGAATGGAGAGCATGGAACAAGTGGAACTTCAGGTATTAATGGAGAGAATGGAGAGCATGGAACAAGTGGAACTTCAGGTATTAATGGAGAAAACGGAGAGCATGGAACAAGTGGAACTTCAGGTATTAATGGAGAGAATGGAGAGAATGGAACTTCAGGAACAAGTGGTATTGATGGTAATGATGGTAATGATGGTGCACCTGGAGTTGGTATAAACTTTAAAGGTGTGGTATCAACCCAAGAAAACTTACCAGAAATTGCAGAAGACGGAGATGCTTATATGACAGAAGATACAGATTCTTTATGGATTTGGAATGGAGAGAATTGGATCGATGGTGGTTCTATTCAAGGTCCCGCTGGAACAAGTGGAACATCTGGTAGAAATGGTATTAATGGAGAGAATGGAACTTCAGGAACATCTGGTGTTAGCGGATCTAAAGGTGACCAAGGTGACCAAGGTCCCGCTGGAACAAGTGGAACAAGTGGAGAGAATGGATCTAAAGGTGACCAAGGTCCCGCTGGAACAAGTGGAACATCTGGTAGAGATGGTATTAATGGAGAGCATGGAACTTCAGGAACAAGTGGAGAGAATGGATCTAAAGGTGACCAAGGTCCCGCTGGAACAAGTGGAACAAGTGGAGAGAATGGAACTTCAGGAACAAGCGGAACAAGCGGTATTAATGGAGAGCATGGAACTTCAGGAACAAGTGGTGCTGATGGAACGAATGGAATAAATGGAACTTCAGGAACAAGCGGTGTTGATGGAGAGCAAGGGCCACAAGGTGAAACCGGAGCAGGTGGTGGAAACACTTACGTTGCAAGGGCAGAATTTGGACCAACTCAGGATTTAGAAACTGTATTCTTTAGTGACTTTACTGGAAAAGGGGGTCATTTAGTTGAAGGAGCATCAGTTACAACATCTGGACATGAGGCTACATTCTCATTTTCTGGAGAAACTGAACCGCCAAAATCAATATTAGTTTATGCTGCAAACATAGCGACGAATGAATATGTCATCACACACCTAAACGCAGGTGGAGACAATACTAATTTTAAGATTAAAGGTATTACATTCCAACCAGCAGATACAGGTACTGGTAATGATAATCAATATGATGCTAACATATTCAGTAGCTTTGATGCTGTAGCAACAATTGATATTGATTTACAAAAAGCAAATTTTGACTGGAACAGAGCTGGATTCCCAGCAGCTAAAGAGGCCCACCTTTTTGTGGTGTTCTCATTTTAATAAGTAATAAAAAGAATGGGGTGGTTTCGGCCACCCCAATAAGTAATAAAAGAAATAGAATCATATAATTATGGCTAAATTTACACCAATAACTTTAACTGCAACGATGTCATCAATGACAGGATCTCTTCTATATGGAGAAACTGATGGCACTGGCTTACAGTCACAGTATAGAACATATAATGTAGTATTAGGTAGTGTATCAACACAAACACATGCTGATGCATCTACAAGAGAGCCATTGTTATACAATGGACTTGATATTAATTCTGGCATGTTTATTGCAGATGATAGTGGAAATACTATTCTAAAAATTGTATCTATTTCTAATAAATCGGAAACAGGTGTAACATGTATATGTGAGGATGTTGATATGCTATCCTTTAGATTAAATAACAATAATACAATCTCAGAAGGTGGTGTTGTTGTACTATTTGATTTAAACGTAGAAGGAGAACCAATTATAATTGGAAGCCCATTCTTAACTGGAGCTGCAGATAAAGTACAATCTAGATTTAACTTAAACGAAAAAGATGATAGAGTTAAATTTATACATAACATTGCCCCTTCAATTGAAGTAGGAGATATTGCTACTATTGATACAAATGGTAATATTGTTAAGTTTGGAACAGTGGGAGCTTCAGAAATTAAAGTAGGTGTTGTTTTAGATATATTAAGAAATGGAAAAGATGTTTATGTCAAGCCATTTAATGATATTATTAGAAACTTTGCAGATCCAGAAGCATTAGATGGTAGCCCATCAGATGTTTACTATACAGACGAGTCTGTTGCTGGTGGTATTACTACAACTGAAGGTGGTAAAGCTGCATTTTTACAACTTAATAATTCTATTGCAACAACACAATCGATTACATCTTCAATCCAACCTGGAAGCAGTGATGTAATTACTATTAATGACATCACAATTTTTAATGGACCTGGCGGCGATACTGTTGCTGATGCTGCTGCATTTAGTTCTTTAATTAATACATTTACTGGAACTACTAATGTTTCATCTGCAATCACACAAGCACCAGGGACTTTAGATTCTGAATCAAACGCACTAGCATACGCTGGAGCATGGGCAGATAACGATATTTTTATTCCTCTATATGCAGTTGGTGGAGCTCCACCTGCTCAATTCCCGGAGATAACTATTTCCGATGGTAATAACTCAGCTTCAGTAATATTCAATACTGCAGATTCTGTTGCAATCGGGTATAATGTAATTTCACCAGCAGGAATTGCTTCGGCAATACAAGCTGCTGTAACTACAGGAGGCTTAGATATTAGTGTTGAAACTTATACTTCAGCTGCCCATAATGGCGATGCTGTAAGATTAACTTCTACTGGCTCTGCTACTGGAATTCAAATAACTAATACTACGGCTGACCCCTTTGGTGGAAACGTTGCAGGTTCAGGATCAAGTACAGGTTTAGGATTAACTGCTACATTAGGAGCACCAACATTAATATTAACAAGAAATTCAGGTGGCGCAATTGAAATTGATGGAACACCTCTTTCTGGTGGATACTTAAACCAAAATGGAGTTGTATCCTCTAACTCAGGTAGAGTACCTTATCTTCTATTAATAGAATCTGAAGGTGGCGCTAGCGCTACTGTAGATGAAGAAGGTGTTGATACTAATGTAGATCAAGACCTAGTGCCGGTAGTAACTTCTGGAAATGAAGCAACAACTGGAATTTCCATTACATATACTCCATGGAATGATTCTAAAGTTACGGTTAAAGTTAATGGTATTGGCTGTAATCTAGGTGATGGTATTAAAACTAAAGATTGTTATTTCTCAGGTGATAGTGGAGCAACTGCAAAGGCAATGGCGGATATTGAAGCCGGCGATACTCTTTATTGGAACAGTTTAGTTGCTGGCTATATTCTAGACGAAGGAGATGAGATAGATTTAGATTATGAAGCCTCTACTTTAGACGTCTAAAAAAATAATTAAAAAATATTAATATATTAAGAGCCCAAACTGATAAAGTTTGGGCTCTTCTAGTATATATAGTTATGAGGGTGGCACAACGCTATCCTTGCGCGCAAAACTAAACAAACAAATTATTTTATGGCACAATTAAAAATTAAACAAATCTCTGACTTCGTAACTGGAGTTGGAACTATCCACGACGCAACTGTAGGTACTGCAACTGTAACTGCTATTTCTACTGCAAAGTCTGAGGCTATCTCAACTGCTTCTGCTGATGCAACTTCAAAAGCTGACACTGCTGAGGCTAACGCTGTAGCAACTGCTTCTGCTGATGCAACTTCAAAAGCTGACACTGCTGAGGCTAACGCTGTAGCAACTGCTGCTGCTGATGCAACTTCAAAAGCTAACACTGCTGAAAGTAATGCAAACAGTTACACTGATGGAAGAGAAGTAGTTATTAGAAAAGATTTTGCTGATGCTGATGTACTTATACTTAACGCTGCTAAATCACACTCTGATATCCAAAAGGGTAGGTTAGATGCTTTATTATCTGATTCTGACGGCGCATTAGATACATTTGTTGAGATCGAGAATTTCATCAAAAACTTATCTACTGCTGACATCAACGGTTTAATCCAAGATATCGCTGACGCTGAGTCTGATGCAGTTGCTACTGCTAACACGTACACTGATGGAGAAATCGCTACATTAGATTCTAGAATCGACGGTTTAGAAGGTGCTGCATTTGAAGAAGTACTTGCTAAATTCGGAGATGCTACATCATTCTCAACTCCTGGAGTTCAATTTGATCTTGGTAATGTTAAAGTATTCGTTAATGGTTTACAGATCCACGAAGCTGGTGAAGGTGTTGACGGATGGTCATCTGCTGACGGTACTGCATTTACAGTTTCAGGATTAGGTTATGTCTTAGAAGGTGATGATCACATCATCGTTTCTGGTAAATTACAATAAGCATAATCTTTTGATTAACTAATTAAACTTATGTTTAACACTAAGGGCCCTCTTATGAGGGCCCTTTTTTTTATTAAGATACATAATAAGAAATAAAATATTAAAAAATGAACATAGGTATATTAATTACATTAAATATTGAGAACCAGAGCATTTGGAGTAATGGAATTCTTCAAAATGCTATCTATTTACTAAAAACACTTAATGCTACTGGACATAATGTATATTTAGTAAATACTACAAATAAAGTCACGGCTCCGTATGACGATAAAGTAGTGTGGGATGTAAATGAATTTCCAATTATGGATTGGACTGATGCATATAAAGAATCAGATATATTGTTTTTTCTGGGCTCTATTATACCTGATTCGTATATAGATCTTTTTAAAAGTTCAGGTGAAAATAGAAAGGCTATTAAATACGTATGTGGTAATACGTATATTATGGATGCTGAAGCTTCGATTTTTGAATTAACAGGTGAAGGTAATAAATATCCCAATAAGATACAATATTATAATCAAAAATTTGATGAGGTATGGATTTTACCACACCATTGGAATACTAATAGTGAGTATTTAAGAGTTCTACATAATTTACCAAAAGATAAAGTAAAGGTTGTACCTTTTATATGGGACCCTACTTTTTTAGATATTGAAACTAAAAAGTATGCCGGGCTAGAAAGTAATGATTTACCTATTTATGTCCCGGGTAAATATACAAAAGATAAAAAAATATCTAGTTTTGAACCTAATATGAATATTGTAAAATGGTCTATGTTACCTACGTTAATAGTTGAAGACTATTTTAAAGAAGGTGGTGATTTTGATAAATTTACAATTTTATCTGGGGATTCTTTAATCAAGCAAAAATTTTACCAAACTATTTTAGAAAATACAAAACTATATAACTATGATCCTATTAAAATTAATTGGCTACCTAGGATTGAAATAACACAAGCTCTTTCAAAAATCACAGATGTAGTAATTTCACACCAGTGGGAAAACGGACTTAATTATTCTTACCTAGACGCACTCTATCTACAATATCCACTAGTACACAACACACCATATATAAGAGATGCTGGATATTATTATCCAGGGTTTAACATTGGAGAAGGTAAGATACAGCTTGAAAATGCAATGAATAAGCACGATAGGTATCTTGATGAGTATAATACAAGATCGGAAGATGTTTTAACTAGATATACAGTTTATAATGAAGATATGTTAGATTTGTATAATAAGCTTTTAGATAATGCTATTAATCCAGATACACATAAACTATCTGGTAATTATAATTGGAAAACAAATACTTACTTATAGGCCTTTATTAAATCCTTTTAAAAACTCAAGATGGTTTTTTAAAAACTCATTTTGGTTTGCACTAGTTTTGGCATTATACCATTGCCATGATGCTGAATTTAAAATAGAATTCTGTTTATTTTTTAAAACGTCAAGACTCTCCTGTATTTCTTCTAGTTTAGAATAGATTTCTTCCGGTATTTCCACATCTAACTTAATTGCAGTCCTTATTAAAAGCGCCCAGTCTAGGTCATCGTTAGCCTCTATTGCGTTATTATATAATTTATGATAATACACTAATTCAGATTCTGGAAGTTGACCAAGCTTGTCCGGATGGCATCTAACTACAATTGACCTAAATAGTTTTTTAAAAACAGAATCTCTTTCATCTTGTTCTTCTAAGAATTCCTCTTTATGTTTTTCTTTAGCGGCTTCCCATTTTTGAGCTGCACCCTCTAGACCTTGGCTTTCTAAAACATTAGTTTCATCTATTAATCTTAACTCTTCCATAAACTCAGAATTAGCCTTTGACTTTATATTTTCTAAATCTTCTAAATCTTCTAGAAGGAATTCATACTCTCTAATTAAGCGTTTAAAAAGTATTTTATTGTGATGCATATATCGAATCTAGTTTTTTGTATAGGATATATATAAAAAATATTATTAGAATACCTAGGATATGGGCCGGATGC
>Ga0209137_1003171_pt1 | contig 13957 bp, 11 predicted proteins | sample SaaInl5LU_22_DNA_FD_184642 | JGI IMG/M metagenome (GOLD analysis project Ga0209137, IMG submission 184642) | Marine microbial communities from expanding oxygen minimum zones in the Saanich Inlet - ESP_105LU_22_DNA (SPAdes) (version 2) | ecosystem: Environmental > Aquatic > Marine > Intertidal... | reverse complement strand
ACCCCAAGGTAAGCCGATGCGTCTTGCTTTTCGCGGTCAAGGAAACACAGCAAACCCTCACTTTGGGGATACTCTGTTGGGAAATATCGTATATGACGAGAACGGCCCTATCGCTCCGAATTTAGTATCCGACGTTCATTTATCTGGATCCAAAAGCGATGTTCGTAACGTCCAATTAACGGAAGGGGCGTATATTGTTTACGCAGTCCGCGGGCCCGAGTTTTCAGTCGAGACCGCAAAATTAAGCGTTGTGGCGGGTGAAAACCAAACGCTCACAATTGACGAACCGCAGCGCCGTGTTTCTACGCCAGAGCATATATCTGCCGACATGCATGTACACTCCGGCCCTAGCATGGATAATGCTTTTTCGTCGCGACAGAGAGTGCATACATTTATTGCTGAACATGGCGAAGTAATGGTAGCCGCTGAGCATGATACTATTTTTGACTTCAACCCATTGCTAAGCGAAATGGGCGTCGAAGACAAAATGATAGCGATTACGGGATCCGAAGTCACCTCAACAGTTAGTTCCGAAGTCGCTCCTTATACAATTGGGCACATAAACTTTTTCCCTCTAACCGTCAAACCAAACGCCTATCGTCGCGGATTAACACCGCATGAAAACCGCAGAACCCGAGACGTACTCCACGAAATGGCAGCCGCCCATGACCATCCAATTTCGCAACTCAACCACCCACGCAGTGACTTTGATCTGGCCACAAAAGAACTGCCGGATGACTTCCTTGAACAAATCGAGGATGAACAATTTTTTGACCACATGGGAGTTGCAGCACATCCCTATAACCCGCATATGCCTCTAAACAGCGAACCAAACAGTAGCCTTATTGAGCGTGACAGTGTCACCGGACTTCGCGATATTGACGTCGACGTTATGGAAGTAATGAACGGCTCACAAGATCATAAACCTGAACGCGTGGCCGCATCGCGGCAAGACTGGTTATCTCTGGTCGTGCAGGGCATCAAACTATCTGCATCCGCAAATAGCGATAGCCATAATAAATGGCAGCAAGTTGCCCTGCCCCGCAATATGGTTCGCGTTAAAAATGACAGTCTAAAGGCTTTCGATATCGGCCTTTTCAAATCTGCTATTCGTAATGGGGAGTTTTATGGCACGACCGGCCCGTTCATGGAGTTATCACTTGATACGACACGCATAGGCGGAACGTATAACGGTAGTGAAGGAACTCTGACGGGGCGCATTTTTAGCGCCGACTGGGCTCGTGCCGAGCGGTTAACCGTTCAAGTAAATAGTCAAGATGTAGACCATCTGGAGCTAGATGAAAGTGGACGCTTCAGCGTTCCATTGACATTCACGATGGACAGCTTCGTAACCATAGAAGCCGTCGGCGATCCGGGTGAAATATATAAGGCCATCTATCCAGGCTTTTTTCCTTACGCCTATTCAAATCCAATTTATGTGGATGCAGATAGCAATGGGTCATGGACGCCACCAGGATTATCTCAACACACGAAAAATTAGCCATCAAGAACCCAACCAATAAGTAAGGGGCTATAGTTTAACTCCGTGGACATCTAGCTTATCCAAGTAATATCAATACGATAGCATAGGCCATATGCGTCGATATGTGCTTTCAATATTGAGCAGTATGGTGTAGCGTTTCACTCATCGTATAGTACGTGTAGAGATTTATCTTGTCGTGTTTTGTTTGTTATGTGGAGTAGTGTCTTAATGTTGTTGGAAAACTGGTTTCTTTTGCAGCTAAAACCCAATGGTCAGCGCTTGGCAGAACGCAATCTCCAGCGCCAAGGCTTCGAAACCTTCCTGCCTATGCATGAAGTAACCGAGCGAAAATCAACCCGCTTTATGACGGATCTACGCCCTCTGTTCCCTGGATATATGTTTGTGGGCTTTGAGCCTGAGATCGCGCCTTGGCATCAGATTAATAGCACTGTGGGTGTCTCACGCCTCGTCAGCATGAACGGTAAACCCCAATCTGTGCCATTTGATATCGTGGACGGATTGATGTCGCGCTGCGATGCGTCGGGAAAACTTTTGCCGCCGCAAAGCCTTAATGCAGGTGACCAAGTAGAATTACGCTCGGGGCCATTTTCTAATTTTGTTGCTACTGTCGAAAGCATCGAATCCGATCGGCGCATTTGGGTGCTAATGGATTTTATGGGCCAACGCACACGGATAAAGGTGGCACCTAGCCAATTACAGCTGGCCACCTAATTATAGCATCTATTTATTTTGGTCTTGCGAAACACCGAGGGAGGACATCCGCGCCCTGTTGAGACGGGGTTACCCCACCATGAGGTTTTGCATTTCGTCCGACGGTTTTGGTAAGTCTTTAAATAGTTTAAAGAGCACCCCTGACCCTCCAAACAGTACCGTGTAAGCTGTCAGAACGATCAGCAACCAATACATATAAATATTCCGGTTATGGAAATACCATAATTCAAGAGACGCTTTATAAGGCGCAATAATATTGTCATAAATTGGCCTTGGGTCATCAAATTTATTCAATATGTTTTCTTCATCACGAAACACGATTGAACCGACCCCAGACAAACCAGGTCTGACCTGTAATATTTGCTCCAAAACCGATGGGTCGACGCCTTCTAAATCGCGCGGCGCATGCGGCCGAGGCCCAATAACGCTCATGTCACCTTTGAGTATATTAAACAATTGGGGCAACTCATTGATCTTAGTCTTCCGCAAAAAACGCCCGACAGTCAGGATCCTCGGATCATTTTTCGAGGTAATCGAGCCAGCGCCGATATTCGGGCTATTTTTAACCATGGTCGCAAATTTTAGAATGTTAATCCTACTACCTTTAAGCCCAACTCTAGATTGCGAAAAGAATACTTCACCTTCACCAGTAAACTTTAACACCAAGCTAACGACGACAAATAGTGGCAACAAAACAATAATTGCACTTACAGACAGAACAATATCAAAAAAACGCATTTTACATCCTTGAGTTTAGGAACTTTGACCCCGCTACGTGAGAGAATGTGGGTACAAAAGCTCTCATAATTTCAATTAACTCTTCCCTTGCATCATCGCGCACAAGGTCAACTTCGTTCATTCTTGCGCTAAAATGTGAAACCTCTTCAACCTGCTTGTCAGAAATAAATTTAATCGAAGCCAAGTCTGTGAATTTACCGTATGAAATTTCTTCCCTACTTGTATAAAACTCTTCAAATGGTTTTTCGCCGGCAGTATCCGTTTTAAAAACATTTACTGGCCAATACTTCTCTAAATCCAGAGACTTCATCAACGACTTAGCCTCCTCTTCCTCAGTACAAACAACGGCCTCTTTTCCAATGTGAGCCAGAAAATTTACTGCAATTTCTTTAAAGTTATTGAGTTTGATTTCAGTATCATTATACGGAAAAAATATTTCGTTCCGCTCTCCGAGCATTGTCGCAAATAAACAGATTATTCCCGACTCTTCGGGGGTCACAAAGAAGCGCGTAATATCAGAGGGGGTACTCAATGGTTGTTGCTTTTTTATCCTGTTGGTAAAGCCCTCAAGCAAAGAACCATTTGAGAAGGCTACATTGGCAAAACGCGCTCCGCTCATCGACATTCCTGTGCTTTCACGCATCAAGCATATTTCCATGGCCCGCTTAGTGGCACCCATAAAGTTAGCAGGGTTGGCCGCTTTATCTGTTGAAACACAGAAATACTTTTGAGCGCCAAAGCTCTCGGCCCAATTATAAGTTTTAAGCGTATTAAAAATATTTGTTTGAACCATGCGCATCATGCTGAATGGATTGTTTTCGCTTCGAACATGCTTCATAGCCGATAGGTTCAGCACATAATCATACTTCCCTTTGGCCATGAATTTTTCAAACGATTCATCACCGCAGTCCAAAGCAAACGTATCAAAATCGTGAACTAAGTAGCCAAGACTACTTCTGATATCCCGCACCAGTTCGACCAAATAGTTTTCGCTTAGATCTACGACATGAAGAGCTTTTGCTTTTCTTTTAAACAACTCTTTTGTGACAGCCTGACCAATTGATCCACCGCCACCAATTACGAGGAAACGACTTCCCTGTACTAATTGTTCGATTTCATCATTAAAGGATAGTAGATCTCTCTCAAAAAGCGGGCTCTCACGTCCAATTATATTAAGGATATCCATACTAAACTGCCCCTAACAATAACTTCGAAACTTTGTCTACATTTTCTAGCGTCATTCTAGGATGCAAAGGTAAAGTCAACTCGCGTCGACAGATATCATCCGAAACAGGCAGGTGGCACTCACGCAACAAATCCGAATAAGCAGAAAAACTCTTAAACGATGGGTAATGTATGCTGGTTTGAATACGATGATTTTTGAGAGCGGCAATAACTTCGTCTCTGTTAACATCGTCCGGCAAAATAACTGGCATAATATGATAAGCAGAAACACAATTGGATTCGCGGTCCGCGAATGGAGTGGCAATCGCCGACCCTGCAAAATTGGCTACATACCTCTCAAACAGTTCCTGGCGCTTCATGTTTCCGCTCGGGAGTTTTTTTAGCTGCTCAAGACCTAGAGCCGCTCTGATTTCATCCGCACGGTAATTTAAACCTGGCACCGCGACATCATAAGACGACGCTCTGCCTTTGTGTCTCTCAAGCGTAACGGCCGTCATTCCATGGCTACGCATCAATCGAATTTTCTTCGACATCTCGACATCGTTCGCAAAAACCATCCCCCCCTCGCCGGTTGAAAGATTCTTGTTGCTGAAAAAAGAAAAGAACGAAAAGTCGCCAATACTGCCACATTTAAGGTCGCCGACGCTTGCACCAGGTGCATGGGCGCAGTCCTCAATTATTGGAATGTTTTTTTCTTTCGCCAAGCTTGCGAGCTTGTCAAATTTTAGCGGGTGGCCTGCAAAGTGCACCAATACGATTGCTTTGGTGCGGCTGGTAATTTTGTCGATTATGTCATCTTCTGAAACATTGAAGTTTGATAAACTAATACTGTCGGCAAATATTGGTTGCGCGCCCAACTGAAGCACCACATTGGCATCAGAAACAAATGTTAAGGCCGGAATGATTACTTCATCGCCCGAACCTATGCCGAGCGCCATCAATATCAGGTGCATTCCTGCCGTTGCGCTGGATACGAATATACCGTCTTGTTCATGTTCAATAAATTTTGAAAACTGACCTTCAAATTCGGCGGAGAGACTTCCCATCGTAAGCCATTCATTTCGAATGACTGCATCTACTGCCAATCGCTCAGCGTCATCATAATTCAATTCAGATAGTTGAATATCCCAATCCATTTTTCTCATACTCCAAGAACAAATTTAATAATTACATCTGTAATCGGATCAACTTTTGCGTATGTCGATCCGATGCCAATTTACGTATGTACCTAGATACTTTTAATTGTCGCTGATGCCGAACACAGGTGCATCTAATGCCTCAAGCGAAGACCTTTGAACAGTTTGTGTCTAGTCCCGTTCGGCTGGGTGTTCATCGCTATGGGCGCAAGTGATAGAAAGTCAGTCTAAGCCAAATAAATCGCGTGTAAAGACTTTGTCTTTGACGTCGTCTAGTTCTGCAACAAAGCGGTTCGCTATAATTATATCTGATGATTGTTTAAACGCATCAAAATCTCGCTCAACCCGGGAATTGAAGAAATCATCTTCGTTCAAGGCCGGTTCATATACGATGACCTCAATTCCCTTGGCCTTTACTCGTTTCATAATACCTTGAACAGAAGACTGCCTGAAATTATCGCTACCCGACTTCATCACCAATCTAAAAATACCGACGACTTTCGGGTTTTGTTTAATTATTTGGTCAGCTAAATAGTCTTTGCGAGTTGAATTTGCGTCAACAATCGCGCGAATAATATTTTGTGGGACACCATTATAATTGGCAAGCAGTTGCTTGGTATCTTTCGGCAGGCAATATCCACCATAGCCAAATGAGGGATTGTTATAATAATTGCCGATCCGTGGATCGAGCGATACACCCTCAATTATTTGCCGGCTGTCCAATTGATTTACGTGGGCGTAACTATCTAGCTCATTGAAAAAGGCAACCCGCATGGCTAGGTGAGTGTTGGCGAATAATTTTATCGATTCGGCTTCGCGGGTGCCGGTTAACATAATATCCACGTCTTCCTTCGACGCTCCCTGCTTTAGTAATCCCGCAAAAGTCTCTGCACGCTCCGATTGCTCACCCACGATAATGCGGCTTGGATAGAGGTTGTCATACAAAGCTCTACCTTCTCGCAAAAACTCAGGAGAGAATACGACGGCACTGGTTTGAAACTTTTCACGGATATCGTCGATAAAACCAACAGGAATTGTTGACTTTACCACTATGCAAGCATCAGGTTCGTGTTCGATTACTTGTTCGATCACCATCTCGACGGAAGAGGTATCAAAAAATTGCGTTGTTTCATCATAATTTGTTGGCGTCGACACAATAACGTAATCAGCGCCGGTCAGCGCAGAAGGTAGGTCGGTTTGCGCCGTCAAATCAAGATTAGCTTCCTTAAGAAACTCCGATAGCTCTGCGTCTAAGATGGGCGATTTCCGCTTATTCAACATGTCTACTCGTTCATGCGAAATATCAACACCGATAACCGTATTATGTTGTGCCAATAACACCGCATTCGAAATGCCTACATAACCCAAACCTACTACTACAATTTTCATTATATTAAATTCACCAATTACTTTTAAATTAACACCAGCTCAAACATCCGACGCGGAACCCATTGCTTTGAGGCTAACCGATGGAAAGACGACCAAAATCTGCATCGATACTGAATTTCATATTGAGTGTCATATTGAATACCCTTTTTGTAACAAAACAGGTTGCAGTATCTCACTTACCCGCACTTCCTCATCCGCGGACAGGTGCTCCGACCAGCCGGAGCGAATTTGAGGTTTGATTTCCGTCTTGGCATAGGCAACCAGGTCTTCCGTATCTGGCAGGCCCAACCAGCTCCCCAGCTTATCAATCGTTGAGCTTGGTTTAGCGATTAAGTCCTCATATCTGATACTGATATGTGGTCGCGAGGATAGCGCTTGCTCGACTGGCCTCTCGCATTCAATCCACTGTCTGGCACAAACCTCTGCGAGCGAGCGCTCGGCTAAGTCCCGTTCAATCCCAGCATATCGTGGCCCCCATATAGGCGGGATTTTGCGAATACCTACTTTGTATGAAAGCTTTTCTTCAATTGACCTCAACAGATATGGTGAGCTTTTTAGCCAAGGATATTCATATAATTTGCGAAGCATTGCCATACGGGTTTGGTTGCGGGTTGAGCTCGCAGGTAGCTGCCATAATTCTAGTAAGCTGCCGACAACATCCCGCCCGTCTCGAACAAGATGAATGAAGCGCGCTTCGGGAATAACCGAGCTAACGAAGTCCACCCGCATTCCATTCGAAACGGTCTTCTCGAGAAGACGGTGACCATTTGCAGCGCGGAATAAAGAACGCCGTATTTGATCCCTAATACGCGAAGTCGCTGCCTCCGCCGTGCGATGGTCGCTGGCCGCACTATACGCCCCATACATCCAAATATAATTAATGTCATAATCAGGCCCGGAGAGATCCGTTGACCTCGCCAGTATACTGCGCAGTAGCTTCGTGCCCGATCGTGGCGCAGCCAAAATAATGACTGGAGGGAACTTAGCAAAATGCTCGTCGGCAGATGTCACAACTTGATCCCGGCATCGGTGTAGAATTTAAGTGTATTTTTAACAATGTGCGACTTGTCGAACTCTGCCTTTGCTTTTAGATGCGATTGCTTGCCCATTGCCACTAATTGATCTCGGTCATTGACCAAATTTAGCATCGCATCGTAAAGAGCGGATACGGACTGAGACTGAACTAGCAATCCGTTCAAACCGTCCACAACAGCCTCCCGGCAACCCGGTATATCGGATGCGATCAGAGCTTTACCGGCGGCTGCACCCTCCATTAGAACTTTGGAAAATCCTTCGCGGTAAGATGGTAAGACAATCACATCAGCGGCCATAATCGTCTTTGGCATATCCTCTAGGGCTACATGGCCAAGAAAGCGAATATGGCTATTTTCAGCAGCTGTTTGCAGAACTGATGCTGGAACTCCTGCCGAATGATCGTTTTCGGGCTCGCCGGCAATCATCACCTCAAAGGCATCTGGTTGCACCTGAGCCAACCGAGCGCTGGCCTCTAATAATTCTTGTACCCCTTTAGACCAGAGTAGCCGAGACGCAAATAGGAAACGCACCTTTTCCGAATGGCTCGGCGGTGGAAGATCAAACAACGCCATATTTACACCCGATGATATCTGCACTTGATAGGGACGCCGGCGCACGCTAGCGAATTCACGGAATGCCGCCGCGTCTGGCTCGTTTTCAAACATGATGCTATCGAAGCGTGCAAGTATACCTGCATATAACCGCCTTAGAACCTTGGCCCGCAGAGAATTCGATTGCACGAAGCCGGCACCCGTAACGGTACAGAAATTTTTATTTTCTTTTCGTAAAATCGGAAATGGACCTGCCGTCAAAAACAACGGCTTAGGATTGAAGCAATGCACAATCGTCGGCTGAACTTCAGAGAAAACACGCGAAACCACTGCGCGTGCTTGTAGATCAGACTTGAGCGAAATTCCATGACGGTAAAACGGTGCGTGGTGAAAATGGATACCTGCCTGCTCCAATAATGGTCTGAACTTATCGGTCCCACTGGCTACACCATGGACCTCCCAACCTCGACGAACCAACTCCGCCATAACCGGCATCCGCGAACGGAACAGATTAAAATCTCGACCGGAGATAAACACAGCTTTTTTATTGTTCATGGACCTCTACCTATTTTTACAAGTTGGCTTCACATAGCCAACCGAAAATTATTTACACAACGTTTAATCGACGCCTATGCCATTGAGACACGTAGGCGATTTAGATGCCAGCCGTCGAGCTGGTTAGGAGCATCAACGTTTCATGGCAATTGGCGTGGCCGCTGCCGACAAGTCACCAACATGTTTTAGGATATTACGTGCCACAGCGTCGTAGGATGCAGTCTCCTCAGCCCATTGGCTTCGAGCAGAATCGCGCTGCATTAAGGCGGGGTCATCTATTATCGAAGCAATGACTTTCACCATTTCATCGGTATCGTGTGGATCGGTCATCCACCCAAAACCATATTCTTCGACAAAATCATGCTCCGGGCATCGTCCCGCTATTACAGCACGACCGGCACCAAGGTATTGGTAAATTTTCTGACTGCGAAAGCCATTCGTATCCAGAAACTCTTGGTCATATACCGCGGCGAGTATATCGCACCGCGCATAGAGACTAGGCATTGTGTCATATGGCAACCATCCCAAAATAGTTACACGGTCCTCAACACAATGTTCGCGCGCTAGACACTCTATTTCCTCACGCTGCTCACCATCACCAGCCGCTATAACGCCTACATCATAACCCAGTGCCGCCAAGCCAGGAAGCGCCTGCACAAGTTCTGGTACGCCAGAGTGATGCAAGTTGCCGGCATAAAGTATGTTTATGTCTCTAGGTTTCGTAACGCCGCTCGGAAACTGAGGTTCAGCTGCTGCGTTGAACATATCAATGTTCACTCCATTAGGCTGAACAAACACACGCTCGTCTGAGAGGTTTCCAGCCTTTTTCCAATGTTCCGCAATGACTTCCGTCACACACCAGTTTCTATCAGCGGATAAAATATTCTTTTTTCGAAGCCAAACTAGTAAGTTTCTCAGTCCGATTGGCGTGCGCTGGTGTCCTGCGTAAAACCAGTTTGGAATACCCGCCTCTTTATTGATCATAGGCACACCAGTACGTTTTTTGATGATGATTGGCGCGAAGGACAGGTAGTGCGCGCGCGTAATCACAACCGTTGGACCATCTACTGATTGTATTGCTTTTGTTACCTCACGCATGAACCAGAGCTGCAGCCGGATATCGCTTACAATACCTCGTTTGGGCCGATGAAAGATCATCTGTTTAAGCGGAAAACCCAGCAATTCCTTAGACGGTTTCGGGCCAAAATAGCGAGCGTTTGGATTCAGCTCGAGAATTTTACGGATGACTTCTCGCTCATTGATGCTTTTGCCATCATTCTGAGCGAGGTCAAACACACCCATATAAAATACATTAGGCTGTTTAGGATTGCTCATCGTTGCGCTACTTCTACGAATGCTTGAATTACCTGATCAACTTCTGCATCTGTAATCGCGCCACATATCGGCAAGCTTATGATGCGTGGGCAAAGTTTTTCGGTTACCGGAAGAGAGAGCTCTGATACTCCATAAAGACCCTCCAGGGCTGGCTGTTGATGCTGCGGCACAGGGTAATGAACACCACTAGCGATACCCTTCTCGGCCAATGAAGCCATCACATGTTCACGGTTCGAAACCTGAACTACATATAGGTGATAGGCAGATTTCATGCCTTCTGGAACTTCAATCAACTTGAAACCCTCAGCAGCCAAAGCTTCGTCATATCGCGCGGCAACTTGCCGTCGGCGTTCGGTCCAAGTCGGCAGATGTGGCAACTTCGCGGCCAATATAGCACCCTGCAGTCCGTCCATTCGATAATTATAACCTAGAACTTTATGCAGATATTTATCTGTACGACCGTGGTTACGCAAAAGCCGTGCGCGCTCCGCTATGCTCTTGGTGCGAGTGACTACGGCGCCTGCGTCGCCCATCGCCCCAAGGTTCTTTCCGGGAAAGAAGCTAAAGCTTGCAGCATCGCCAATCGTCCCTGCCATTGCGCCGTCGCAACTGGCCAGATGGGCCTGCGCCGCATCCTCAATCACAAGCAAACCATGTTTACCGGCAATCTCCATAATTTGCGTCATGTCAGCCGTGGTTCCATATATGTGAACAGGTACGATGGCTTGCGTCTTATCCGTAATTGCTTGTTCAATCGCGTTAACGTCAATCGTATAGCGTCCCGGTTCAACATCGACAAAGACAGGAACCGCACCAACATTAACAATTGCCTCCGCGGTGGCAATAAAGCTATGCGACGACGTGATCACTTCAGACCCAGCCCGGACGCCCGCTGCGCGCAAAGCCAGCTCGAGACCGATCGTACCGTTGGTACAACCAATAACCTCACAATCCCCAAGCATTGCGGCAAATCCCTCTTCGAGGGCAGACACTTCGTCGCCAAGGATATAAGCATTCTTGGAAATCACCCGGTCAATTGCGGCGCTTATTTCGGAATGAATTTCTGCGTGCTGACGATCAAGGTTAATAAAAGGGATTGAATTGCCCATGTTCATAATCTTTCTTTGCTGTTGTAATTGGTAAGTAATTTCGGCGGAAAATTTAACGAATTTTCCGAGCTGGATTTCCGGCATAGACGCCAGACTCAATTATATTGTGGGTCACCACCGAGCCGGCACCGATCACTACATCGGAACATATATTCACTGGCAGGATGGTGGCGTTCGAACCAATGCTGACCCTGTCTCCGATCACAGTTTCACGCCATGCCGTCTGATCACCGCGAGCCGGCCCGCCATTCGTGAATGGATCATTGATGAACATAACGCCGTGCGCGACGGTGCTGTCATCGCCGATCGTTACCATTTCGCAAATGAAGCTATGTGACTGGATACGACAACCAGAACCAATGCGAACCCCGCTTTGAATTTCAACAAATGGCCCAACAAAACTATTGGCACCTATCTCACACCCATAGAGGTTGGCGGGCTCGACTACCGTTACACCATCTCCAAAAACGACATCACGAATGCCGATCGTTCGCAGATCGGGCTTTGCCGAGCGAGTGGTCATGCCTCGCGTCCAAGCCGAGCATGACGAGGCGTGAACCGCAGAGTAACCTCACGACCCGTCTCAATAGACTCATAAATTGCACTTATGAGTTCAAGCGACCTGCGCCCTTCAAGGCCGTCAACCAATGACGGTTTACCATGCAAAATCACATCACAGACATGGTTGAGATAAGCCTTATGGCCAAAACCGTAAACATTCGGTGGTGCCTCGGAGGCATCAGCCATATCTATCTTCTCCTCGCCAGCCTCATCCATAAGGTTCCAAACCTTCATCTCATTAACAGCAAAGCCACCTATTTCAACCGAACCCTTTTCACCCATTATCGAGAGTGAACCCTCTAAATCTTTCGGGCGTGTCGCCGTCGTTGCCTCGACAATACCTAAGGCCCCCGATGCAAACTGAATTACAGCGACACCAGTATCTTCAGCTTCGATGTCGACCAAGGCGGTGCGTGATACGGCGTAAACTTTGACAGGTTCGCCGAGCGACCACATCAGAAGGTCGACGTGATGGCTTGCTTGGTTGGCGAATACGCCACCATCGAGTGCCCAAGTACCCCGCCACGCATCCTGATCATAATAAGCCTGCGTCCGGCACCACCGAACGCGAACCGTTCCCATAATCAAACGACCAAGTCGACCGGCTTCCAGCGCCCCACGAAGTTGCTGGACCGGAAGATTGTAACGATTTTGTTTTACAACGAACAACTTAACGCCGGCGATATCGCAGGCCTTAATCATCTTGTCTGCGTCCCAGATATTAAGCGCCATCGGCTTTTCAACGACGAGATGCTTACCATAAGGCGCTAGGTCAACCACGTTCTGGGCGTGCAGACCAGATGGCGTTAGAATGCAAACAATATCAATCTCAGAGCCTAAGGACTTCATCATCTCATGCATATCGGTGAATTGCGGCACTCCATACTTGCCGCCAGTCTCGGCCGCACGATCCGCATCGATGTCGCATACTGCAACCAACTTTGCTTCGCCAATCTCCTCACCCGCCAGCAGTTCTGCGTGCTTCTTAGATATTCGGCCACAGCCTACAATTGCAAATCCAAGCATACTTTTTAATCCTTCCACAAATAATCTACAAGAATGATCTATCTACTATTACGCCGACAAAAATTACGCCGACAACTATTTGGCTAACAGCTCTTTGGCCGTCAACCGGGTCAAAACTGTACTTAGTCGTCTGAAGTAGGCCGACTAAAAAACGACTTACATCGCGACGAGGCACCCACCGACTTCGACTTTTCCAACTCGCTCAAAACACGCGGGCCGAAGAGGTCCTCACCTGCGGTGCTCCAGTGATCGGTATCGCGAAAAAACGCAACTCCATCGCGCATGAATTCTGTCATCTGATCAAATTTCAGAATTTCAATCGATGAGAGGTACTCGAACGGCATCGTGCTATTATGTTGAGCCAGCGTCGCATCGAGCCCTAAATAGGTTTGCGTGTTTTTGGGGTTGATCGAAAAATCGCCGCGCTCCGCTTGCAAATGCAACCCGCGTATTGGCAAGAAAGGATCAATTTTGGGCCCAAGCCAGAGCAGGCAAACTTGTTTCGATAATCCGGAGAGATAATCAGATGTCGCGGCAATTTTTTTCATGTCAGGCGCAAATACACTGTCGCGGTTTTCCAGAAATAAGGATCGGTCACCCTCCCGCCCTTCATCATCGCGCACCATGTAAAATCCCGCTTGGTGATAGATTACGTTCGCGAATAGGTCCTTATCCAATACGATCCGCGATAGACGGTTCCATTCCTCGCTATTTCGCGGATTGGTTGGCCGGAACCCACCCCGCGAGAGACCGAGCACGAACGGATGGCCCTCCGCCTTATGAAATACGTTGTAAAGTCCGATTGAATGAGAATCGCCAATTATCAAAAGCCCCTGCCCATATTCAGCACGGCAGGCCAGCAAACGTTTCATTGGCAAAGCCGCTACACGCTTCACATGAAATCTACAGTCGCCATTATCCAATGAAACCCCATGAACCGCCGCGTCTGCTTCTATTCGCTCGAAGGCGCTCTTCTGGATTGGCGACAACTTGGCGAGATATCCGTCGCGGAAACCGTCAGTCTGCCAAGCCGCGGCACTAACTAGGCACAGCCCCACTAGCATTCCGCCGAGACTTATGAACAATAGTCGCGGACCAACTGAGTTTCGATTTCTAAACGGC
>Ga0209137_1003168_pt1 | contig 13967 bp, 10 predicted proteins | sample SaaInl5LU_22_DNA_FD_184642 | JGI IMG/M metagenome (GOLD analysis project Ga0209137, IMG submission 184642) | Marine microbial communities from expanding oxygen minimum zones in the Saanich Inlet - ESP_105LU_22_DNA (SPAdes) (version 2) | ecosystem: Environmental > Aquatic > Marine > Intertidal... | reverse complement strand
TGGAACAGGCGGCTTATATTACCAATGTCACGTGGGTTTACATCATCCAGATTTAGGTCGAAAAAGCCTTCCTCGCCGGGGCGGAAATTCATTTGTCCGTCAAGTCGGCTCAGCTTGTCGTTTTGTTGATATTTCACGTCCAGCGCGCCGACCAATGTGTCGCCATCGCGCGAGATGATGACATAGGAACCACCCGCCTCATCGACAATATTCGTGTCATTGAAAGCAGCAATGTGAATATTTTGCACATCAAGGCGCTGCAAATAGTTGAAGCGGCCAATATTTTGCGCCCCTAGGGCGCCAATCGTAAAGCCGGATGGCGGTGAAATATACTTCTCGTCAGATGCCATAACATCAACGCTGGCAATGGATAATTCTTTCACAGCAAAGATAAATTCATCAAAGAACGCCCGCCGACTTGGTGCAATGAAGACATCGCCAAAGCGAGCCGAAAAATCGTCGCTATCGGTAAATTCAATGCCGCCTATTCGCAGGGCCGGAAAATTTTCTTCCTCTGACCATAATAATTGCGCGCTTTCGATTTTCACATCAGTGCCAGTGCTGCGACCGGCATAATAAGCCACGCCCCCCTCGATCAGCCCTAAAGGTATGGGCGTAAAGCGCGATAGGAAAATAAGCACGGCGAGACCCACGCCCAGAAGCGAGACGGTCACGAAAGACCATCGGATCAAAAATTTTGCGCCGGTGATTAACACCTGTTCACTCCATGGGCCAAATGCTTGGCTTGAAAAAATAGTTGGGCAATCCAAATTGCCATATACAATATAAACCTGAGTCTGATAACCGTTTCACGATATTTAAGGATAGCAAATGACAAATGCCCCCGCACTGAATGATAAAGCCCCGCAGTTTTCGCTTGAAGCGGATGGAGGCCGCACGGTTGCCTTGAAAGATTATGCTGGTCAGAAATTGGTGATTTATTTCTACCCAAAAGACGATACGCCCGGTTGCACCACTGAAGCTATTGATTTTACCACCCATATAAAAGCGTTCGCCGCCGCCAATACGCAAATCATTGGCGTATCCGCCGATAGTGTCGAAAAACATGACAAATTTAAGGCAAAGCACAATTTGTCTGTGACCCTGCTTAGCGACCCTGAACACACCATGCTAGAAGCCTATGGCGTATGGGTTGAGAAAAATATGTATGGCCGCAAATATATGGGAATTGAGCGGGCCACCTATTTGATTAATGAGGCCGGAAAAATCGAGCAGATTTGGCGCAAAGTAAAGGTCAAAGGTCATGTCGCAGCGGTTCTTGAGGCAGCTGAAGGCAACTGATTATGAGCGCCGCCCATTCCTCTCTTGCTCACGCGTGTCGCGACGTTTTGTTGACGTCTGATGCGCGCCAAAAGGCGGCCAAAGCCCGTGAGACAGCCAGCCTGTGGCGCAATGGCAGCTTGCAGCGCGATACAACTGCCCTGAAACATTGGCCAGATCGCCCTGCCCGTCCTGCCGCACCGAAATTGGTCGCACCGCAAGATATGCCCAAGCGACGGATGTCGAGCCCGACGGGGCGCAAAAACCAATTACATGCACTGGCTCACATTGAGCTTAACGCAATTGATTTGGCTTTTGATATGGCTGGACGTTTTATCCATGCTGATGTGCCGGATAATTTCATTGATGACTGGATTAAAGTCGGAGCCGACGAAGGACGGCATTTTCTGATGCTGGCCGACCGACTGGAAGAGCTCGATATGAATTATGGCGATCTGCCAGCCCATGATGGTTTATGGCAAGCGGCCTATGATACACGCGATGATTTGCTCGGTCGTTTGGTGATCGTGCCGCTGGTTTTAGAAGCCCGTGGTCTTGATGTGACGCCGCTGATGATTGAAAAGTTCTTGCAAGCCGACGATCATAAATCCGCCAAAATGCTGGAAATTATTTTCGAAGATGAAAAAACCCATGTTCAGGCTGGCACGCGTTGGTTCCATTATTTGTGCCAAGAGCAAAGTCTCGACCCCCAAAACATATTTCAAACCATGGTTCAGCGCTATTTTACGGGGCGTCTGAAACCACCATTTAACGATGAGGCGCGCGCGCAAGCTGGGCTTCCCGTGCATTATTACCATTTGTAGAAAATCAATAGTGTAAGCAAAGACTTGCTTTTTCTTGCAATTTTTGAGACAAACGCATCTTAATTCGGTGAAATGATGTTAAAAATCAAAACTCGCTTAAATAAATTATTTGCTGATAAACAAATCTATATCCGCAGTCAGGGCAAAGTCATTTTTGTTCCCCTGTCGGCGCGCAGCCAAATTTTTCTTGGCAGTTTTTTGGCGGCCATTTGTTTGTGGGTCGGCTTTGCCAGCGTCAATGTGCTGTTCCAAGACAGAATCGTTGACCAGCGCGAAACGCAATTGCGTGAAATGCAATTGGCCTATGAAACCGAACTCAGCCGCTTGCAACGCGCCTATGATGATTTGAACGCCCAGCTTGTGCTAACCCGTGACTGGTTTACGCAAACAACAGACAAATTGGAAGCGCGCCACAATCAGTTGAATCGTGTCATGGAACAAAATGCCGAGGTCTCAAGCGATTTGCGTTCTATGCAGGAAGCCTTCGCCAACGTCGCTCAACGTTCCAAGCGCAATAAGAGCGTCGTCGAATTGGTTGGCCGCACCAGCGACCAAGTGCATCAAGTGATGGAAAGTCGTAATCTCAAAACCAGCGCCTCGACCAGCGGCCTGAAATTGACGCACAATGCCAGCGTCGATGCGAACGCCGCTGTGGAACCTCGGGCGCTGCCGCATATGTCGAAAGACGTCTTCAGCCGTATTACCAGTCTCGACAACCGCCAGAGCGACATGCTGGATGCATTGGAAGAAAGCGTTGACCAGAAGGTCAAAGAATTCGAAGAAGTGATTGCCGGAACAGATATTCTAGACACGGAAAATTTCATCGCTCGCGTTTTGCCAGAGAGCGCCCTTGCGATTGGCGGCCCTTATATTCCGCTGAACGACCGAGGCGGGTTGAACTCGCGCCTGCATCAACAAATTTATCGCATTTCAAGCAACCTTGATCGGCTGCAAAACCTCAGTCAGTCAATGACCAAAATTCCTCTGGCAGCCCCCATTCATGACTTCAGCTTAACCAGTGGGTTTGGCGTGCGCATGGATCCTTTCAAGAAACGGGCTGCCTTTCATGCCGGTGTCGATTTCGGCACACCAACGGGAACGCCGGTACACACCACCTTGCCGGGGACAGTGACACGGGCTGGCTATAAAGGCCCTTATGGATTGATGGTTGAAATTGACCATGGCAATGGCTTTCGGACGCGCTATGGTCATTTGGCTCGCAGCCGCGTAAAACGTGGCCAACGGGTTGAATTCCAGCAGCATATTGCTGATACTGGCAATAGTGGGCGCAGTACGGGGCCGCATTTGCATTATGAAATTTGGTTCGATGGTAAAGTGCGTGACCCACTCGCTTTCCTCAATACGGGAAAACAGATTTTCAATATTGCCGAAACCATCGAGAGCAAAACCGAGTGATTGGATAAAAAATGGCCGAAACACAAAAGTTAAACAAAATGGCGCCATCAATTATTGGCAAGGACGCCAAAATCACTGGGCAATTTATATCATCTGGCGATGTTCAAATTGAGGGAAAATTGCAAGGCGATGTGGCGTCACACGCCATCACCATTGGCGCGTCAGCTGAAGTCGAAGGCGAATTAATAGCTGAAATCGTCACTGTCTATGGCCGCGTTACCGGCACCATCCGTGCCTTGCAAGTGCACTTATGCGCCAAATGTGTTGTCGCCGGTGACATTCACCATACGGCACTGGCGGTTGAGTCGGGCGCACAATTCGATGGCCGCGCGGTTCACGAAAAAGATCCCCTCGGACAAGCTGCACCGCAGACTCTGTCGAGCGACGACGCAAGCGTTCAACCGCATTAAGCTAAATCTTCACCAGCCGCATCATTGGTACCAGCCTCGCCATTAACGCGTTGCGCCAAAGCCGCCTCCATAAAGGGATCAAGCGCGCCATCAAGCACCGCTGACGGATTGCCGCTCTCCACGCCAGTGCGCAAGTCTTTGACCATTTGATAGGGCTGCAAAACATAAGAGCGAATTTGGTGCCCCCAGCCGATTTCAGTTTTTTGTTCGGCGTTGGCCATGGCTTCTGCTTCGCGCTTTTGCAGTTCCAACTCATATAAACGCGCCCGCAACATCGCCCAAGCGGTGGCACGGTTTTTGTGCTGTGACCGCTGATTTTGACATTGCACAACAATATTTGTTTCCAAATGGGTGATGCGCACAGCACTATCTGTGGTGTTGACATGCTGACCGCCGGCACCACTGGCGCGGAAGGTATCAATACGCACATCCGACTCGGCCACATCCACGGCGATCGTGTCATCAACCACCGGATAGCACCACACGCTTGCAAAACTCGTATGCCGCCGGGCATTGCTATCGAATGGCGAAATCCGCACCAAGCGGTGAACGCCAGATTCGGTCTTCGCCCAGCCGTAAGCATTGTGGCCATTGATCTCAATGGTCGCTGATTTGATGCCAGCTTCTTCGCCATCGGTTTGTTCAATAATCGTTGCCTTATAGCCTTTTTTCTCGGCCCATCGCAGATACATACGCAGCAACATGCTGGCCCAATCTTGGCTTTCTGTGCCTCCAGCGCCAGCGTGCACTTCAAGATAAACATCGTTGCTATCCGCCTCGCCCGACAGCAGCGTTTCGACCTCCATGCGCTCAGCGCGACTTTGCAAATCAGCCAGCGCCGCCTCGGATTCAGCGACAATGTCGGTGTCACCCTCAGCCTCGCCCATGGCAATCATATCGACATGATCATCCATTTCTGATTGCAGAATTCGACAAGTCTGGATTGCGTTTTCCAGACGCATGCGTTCTTGCATTTTGGCTTGCGCCTGCTCTGGATTATTCCACAAATCAGGGTCTTCGGCCGCTCTATTGAGTTCCTCTAGGCGCGCCAAAGCCTTATTCCAATCGAGATGGCGGCGCAGCAATTCAATGGATTGCTTAATCCGGACAATATGATCATTTACTTCGGCACGCATGTCAGTTTCCTTTGCTTGCTACAGACAATAGCCAGCAATCATTTTTAGTAAAGCCCACCCGTGCCAGCGCCAATGGCGTCATCTTGCACGCCAAGCCTTTGTCCGCCAGTGCTGCCACTTACAACCGCCTGCTTGCGGTTCGCCGACGGCTCTGTGCCGATTTTAAAGGCTTCGAGAATGACAGTTTCATCATCTGGCGCCGCCAGTTTACCGGTCACAGCGTTAATTCGGACTAGGCTCACACCCGATGGAATACGAAATGGCGGGGTTGGCATGGTTTTCAACGCCTCTGCCATGAAATCTTCAAAAATTGGGCCCGCGACACGACCGCCAGACTCGCCATTGCCGAGCGATCGATTGTCGTCGTAACCGACATATACGCCAACCGCTAAATCGGACGAAAAGCCAACAAACCACGCGTCGCGGCTGTCATTGGTGGTGCCTGTTTTACCGGCCAGCGGTTTACCAATAGAGCTGATACGCCGACCGGTACCGCGCTTGACGACGCCCTCAAGCATGGACACCACTTGGTAGGCAGTTTGTGGCGATATTACTTGCGCGCGCTCATCAAGCAAATCTGGCGCCGCTTGACCAAGCCATTGCTCGGCGTTGCAGCCAACGCAGGCGCGCTCATCGTGGCGATAAAGCGTGTGGCCGTAGCGGTCTTGAATACGGTCAATAAACACCGGCTCAATGCGCTTGCCGCCATTTACCAACATGGCATAGGCCGAGGTCAGTCGCATCAGGCTGGTCTCGCCCGCACCTAAAGCCATAGCCAAAACGCGGGGCATTGAATCGTTAATATCGAAGCGCTTGGCATAGTCACGGATCTTGCTCATGCCAATTTCTTGCGCCATTCGCACGGTCATTAAATTCCGGCTTTTCTCCATGCCCAAACGCAGGGTCGACAGGCCATAAAAACGACGCGCGTAGTTTTCCGGTTTCCACAGCCCCTGATCATTGCCCTGCTCCATAACAAAAGGCGCGTCGAGCACGAGACTGGCAGGCGTGAACCCACTATCCAATGCGGCGGCATAAACAAATGGTTTAAATGCCGAACCCGGTTGGCGTTTGGCCTGCGAGGCACGGTTGAACTCGCTGGCCCGAAAACTATATCCGCCGACCATTGCCAAAACCCGACCGGTATGGGGGTCGAGCGCAACAACAGCGCCATTCACTTCTGGCACTTGTTCGAGTTGATAGTGGCCATTTTCATCTTTTGGTGAAACCCAAACCACATCACCGATTTTCAATACGGATGAGATGGATTTAACGCGCGGCCCAATGTTTTTATAATCATTCTCCGGCCCCGGCGCCGCCCGCGCCCATTTGACGTCAGCCAGACGCATATATCCAAGGTCAATTTTATCTTCAAAACGACGGGCCCGTGTCATGCGCGGACGCAAGCCAATCGCTGCTTGATCCGCATCGACTTCCAAAACAACAGCCAAACGCCAAGGAGCCAAATCAGTTGGTATGGCGATCTCAGTGATTTTCTCCCACCACGACTCGAGGGTTTCAAACTGCGCCACCGGCCCGCGATAACCATGTCGACGGTCATAGGCAACAAGACCTTTACGCAAGGCCTTGACGGCGATTAATTGATATTCTGTGTTCAAAGTCGTGCGAATGGATAAGCCGCCACCATAAAGTGTTTTATTGCCATAAATCGCGTTCACTTGGCGGCGCACATCTTCGACGTAATATTCCGCTGCGTAGCGCTGCAAGCCCGACACCGGCGTTGCTACTTGTAAATCTTGCGCCTGCGCTTCAAGCATCTGAGCGTCGGTGACAAAGCCATTTTCGTGCATTCGCTCAATCACCCAATTGCGCCGCGCAATGGCCTGCGCGCGGCGTCGAAACGGGTGGTAATTATTTGGCGCTTTCGGCAAGGCGGCAAGATAAGCCACTTCGGCGATCGATAATTGGTTCAAAGGTTTGTCAAAATAATGCAAGGCCGCCGCCGCCACGCCATAACGCCCCATGCCGAGATAAATCTCGTTCAAGTAAAGTTCCAGCAATTGTCGCTTGTCGAAAGTGTTTTCCAGCCGAACCGCCAAAATCGCTTCTTTCAATTTGCGCTCAATGGTGACGTCGCTGCTTAATAGAAAATTCTTCGCCACTTGCTGGGTAATCGTTGAGGCACCCTCAAGTCGACGACCAGTGGCGACATTGATGACGTTTTGCACCACGGCGCGCAGGATGCCAAAAAAATCAATACCAGAGTGCTCAAAAAAGTTTTTGTCTTCAGCCGATATGAAGGCATGCACCAAATGGTCTGGCACCACATTAATCGGCACAAAAATGCGCCGCTGTTCAGCATATTCGGCAATCAGGCTGCCGTCGCCCGCATGGGCGCGGCTCATCACCGGCGGGGTGTAATCGGACAAATGCTGGTAATTCGGCAAAGTACTGGACATGCGCCATAAATAGAGGGAAACCAAAAATAAGCCGAGCGCCAGCAAGGTCACCGAAATGCCCGCAAAGTCGCGAATAAGCCTGCCTATGAGCTTCATAAAATCCTCTGTGCCGTGCCGCAGATTATAGGCCAAAATACGGCACCAATGTGACAATTCTGATATTGCAACGCGTTAAGTGCGCAAAGCTTGGGGAAAGTCTTTTATTGGACGATGCCAACCAACCGTTCTTTCGAAAAATAACTATCGACAGACTTGACCAGTCGACCAGCAAGCTTTTTGTGCCAGGCCGACGATAATAATTGTTTTTCATCACTACGATTTGTCAAAAACCCCAATTCAATCAGCACGGATGGCACATCGGGCGCTTTGAGCACACGAAAACCGGCGAACCGATGCGTGCGGTCTAGGAGTTTGGTGCTGCCACGCGCGTGGTCGACCACTAAGTTGGCAAATTGCACCGAGAGATTTTTGGTTTCGCGCTGAGCCAAATCAATCAATATATCCGCCACTTCTTTCGGCTGATCATCAAAATCAATACCAGCGATAATGTCAGAGCGGTTTTCCTTGCGCGCGAGGGCGGCGGCTTCTTTGTCGGAAGCGGTTTCCGACAAAGTGTAGATCGACATGCCGCGCACCGATGAGCGCTCAATAGCATCGGCGTGAATAGAAACAAATAAATCAGCATTGTGCTTGCGGGCAATTGCCACGCGCTGGCGCAGTGGAATATAAATATCCAGATTGCGGGTCAGATAAACTTCATATCTTCCCGTATTGCGTAATTGCTTGGCAAACTGGCGCGCAAAACTCAAGGTGACGTTCTTCTCACGCGCTTTGCGCCCCAAGGCTCCGGGGTCAACCCCACCATGGCCTGGGTCAATGACAATCACTGGCTTGGCTTTTCGCTTTTTAGGTTTGGGTGTCTGCAAGATTGGTTTTGCTACAGGAGCTGGTGCCGAGGCAGTTTTTTGCCGATTGCGTTGACGGTCAGCGGTTACTTGTTCGGTGAATTGCGCGGGCGTCGCCGCCACTAAATCAATGACCAATCTCACTGGCAACCCTGAGGTCTTGCCCAAAATAAAATTCTTGCTGACCGTGGCTGGTTGTTTCAAATCCAGCACCAACCGGCTTTTATCGGCTGTAAACTGGCCAAAACGCAAGCCGCCGATCACCCCTTGTGGCTTGGGTTGCAAATTATCGGGCCATTGCAAATTTGGCAGATCAACGACGATGCGGCGCGGGTTTTCGAGCAAAAACACGTCAAAATCCACCCGCGATGACAGGTCAAGCACCAAGCGGGTACGTTCATTGGAAACACCAATGCGCACATCATCAACATTAGTCAGCGCATTCGCTGTAACCAAATTGGCAAGCACAAGCGCTAAAGCTAACACCCCGAGGCGTGAATAATGACAGAACGAAGAAATAAAGTTCATACGATAGATTTTCACCAATTTTGCGCGACTCACGGCTTAGCCATGACTATAGCAACTTCGACAGCGACTGGCGACCCGATGCGGTTCGCCGATGGCGCTACACATATAACTTGCATTGGCGGGCCGACGCGCTTAATGTCGACACGCAAGCAGCGTATGCTGAGGCGCACAAACTGAAGGCCCAAACTGGGAGCCAGTTTGAAACCCCAGATAAACCTGCCTGCCAAAGGTGGTCTGCCACCGCAAAGTAATCTTACAAGGGTGTCTCGTGCACAGCGAATCTCGACAAATAATAGGCATAAAGATCGGTCACCAAGTGAACCGAGCCTGTGTTGCGCCTGCATTTAGCCTCACACCTTTTACGCAACAATTTAATAAAACACTGACCTCTGATCCGCGCGCGATAAAGCTAACGCCCGCCGCCGATCACGTCGCCGGAGAAATTTATGACCAAAACAATGCTTATCGATGCCGCCCACCAGGAAGAGACCCGTGTGGTGGTGACAGAAAACAATCAGATCGACGAATTTGATTTTGAATCCAGCACTAAAGCCCCGCTTCGCGGCAACATCTATCTCGCTAAAGTTACCCGTGTAGAGCCGTCTCTACAGGCCGCTTTTGTTGAATATGGTGGCAATCGCCACGGGTTTTTAGCGTTTAACGAAATCCACCCTGACTATTATCAAATTCCTATTGGCGATCGCGAAGAACTGATGCGCGAATATGCGCAAGAGGAACGCGAAAACGCCGCCGACGAGGATTCGGATATCGACGAGGCGCCAAGCGCCACCAGCGGTGACGACGATCAAGACGATGGCGACGGCAAATCAGTGGAAGACTTGGGCGGTGACGCACATGAAGAAGTCGCCACACCAACCGCCTCACGGGCACTACATCGCAAGTATAAAATTCAGGAAGTCATCAAACGCCGTCAGATTATTCTGGTGCAGGTTCTGAAAGAAGAGCGCGGCAATAAAGGCGCGGCTCTGACAACCTATATGTCACTTGCAGGTCGCTATTGCGTGTTAATGCCTAACACCGCACGTGGCGGCGGCATTTCGCGCAAAATTAATAATGGCGCCGACCGCAAAAAACTGAAATCCATCGTCGAAAAACTTGATGTGCCGCAAGGCATGGGTTTGATTGTCCGCACAGCTGGGGCTCAGCGCACGCTGACTGAAATCCGCCGCGATTGGCAGTATCTGTCGCAAATGTGGGCTGATGTGCGTGAAAAAACCGTTGTTAGCCAAGCGCCTGCTTTGGTTTATGAAGAAGGCAATCTCATCCGTCGCTGCATTCGTGATATTTATTCGAAAGATTTTGATGAGGTAACCGTAGCCGGAGCCGACGCTTATAAAGAAGCGCGCAATTATATGAAATTGCTGATGCCGAGCCATGCGCGCAAGGTAAAACTGCACGCTGAAGCGACCCCTTTGTTCAAACAATATGGCGTCGAGGATAAGCTGGCCGCTATGTTTAATCCGGTGGTGGTCTTGCCATCCGGCGGTTATCTCGTGATCAATCAAACGGAAGCTTTGGTCGCCATTGATGTGAACTCGGGCAAATCAACACGTGAATATTCGGTTGAGAAAACCGCGCTGGCCACCAATTTGGAAGCCGCGACAGAAGTTGCCCGCCAAGCACGCTTGCGTGATTTGGCCGGCCTTTTGGTCATTGATTTCATTGATATGGACGAAAACCGCAACAATCGCGCCGTCGAAAAACGCATGAAAGATGCGCTGAAAAACGACCGCGCACGCATTCAAGTTGGCCGTATCAGCAGCTTTGGCCTGATGGAAATGTCGCGTCAACGCATGCGCGCTGGTGTACTTGAAGGCAGCAGTAACACTTGCAGTCAGTGCAATGGCTCTGGCATGGTGCGTTCGGTCGAAAGCCGCGCCCTGCATGTATTGCGTGATATTGACGAACGTTGCGGCAAATATAGCTCAGGCGAGCTCATCGCTCATGTACCTGAAGATGTGGCCAATTATTTGTTGAACCAAAAACGTCTACAATTGGGCGAAATTGAACAGCGCACCGGTGTGCAGATTATTGTGCTGGGAGATAGTGCTTTGAGTGCCATGGAAATGGCCTTCACCCTGCCCGACCAGACCGAAAGCGAAGGCACCTCGCGTATGGAAGGCGATCCAAAAGCAGCGCTTGATGGCGATGACGGTAAAACACGCCGCCGCCGCCGTCGTGGCGGACGTGGTCGCAATCAGTCAAATGATAATGCCGATCAAAGCGCATCTGATGATGATGCGGACAGCCAAGAAAACGATACTGGTGAGGCCGTAGAGGCGAATGACGACAACCAAGCGCGGTCATTTGGCGAGGGCGAAGATGATGACAATAAGCCGAAGCGTCGCCGACGTCGTGGACGCCGTGGTGGTCGTGGTCGCCGTCGCGATGGCGAAACATCAGGTGCTGAGGGCGAGAGCACAGAAGCCGCCGACAATGCATCACATGACGGTCAAGTAACAAGCGATATGCCTGTCGAAAAAATCATGATTGTCACGCCAAATTCTGAGGCTCAACCAACAGGCGATGAGACCGCTCAGGTCGATGATGCAACCATGGCCGATACAGCCCTGGAAGCTGTTGAAGAAGTTGTTGCTGAAGAAGTTGTTGCTGAAGAAGTGGCTGTTGAAGAAGTGGCGGAAAAACCAAAGCGCAAACCTCGCGCCAAAGCTGCCGACAAAGGCGAACCGGCTGATAAAGATAAGCCGAAGGCAAAAGCGAAGGCTAAACCAAAAGCCAAGCCAAAAGCCGAACCAAAGGCCAAAAAAGCCCCGGCGAAAAAAGCCGCCTCAAAGACTGCCGAGACCATAGCTGAGCCAGAAGTGGTTGAAGCCGTTGAGGTCGAAACAGTCGCTGATCCGGTTATCACCGCCACTGCTGAAGCCGGTGAAACGCCGGAACAACCAGTCAAACGCGGGTGGTGGAAACGTTAATCCAGCGATTGCGCCGATGCGCCGTCATATTAAAGCCGTAATTAGCGATAGTGTGGTGACGATGATGATAAAAGAAAAATTATTGCAATGGCCTAGGCTGTCGCGCCCATCATCATTCATGCTGAACCTTTGGCAAGCCCGTCCAATTGGGGTGCTTGTCGGTTTAATGATGATGGTCACGTCGGCGCATGCCGGTGCCATTCGTGATGGCGAAATCGAAGAGTTAATTGACGATTACACACGCCCATTGCTGATTGCTGCCGGCCTCAACCCTGCGGCCGTTGGCTTGACCGTGGTGAATGACCGTGCCCTCAACGCCTATGTCACCATGGGGCAGAATATTTTCGTACACACGGGCCTTATTCTTGAATCCGACAGTCCCAATATGGTGATCGGCGTGATGGCGCATGAAATTGGCCATATCACCGGCGGCCATTTGGCGCGCTCAAGTGACGCCATTGCGCGGTCGCAAGCACCGGCCCTTGTGGCGACAATTTTAGGTTTTGGCAGCATGTTGGCGGGTAACCCCGAAGCCGGCATTGCTTTGATAAGTGGCGGCCAACAAATTGCTCAGCGTAGCTTTCTTGTCTATTCGCGGGCGCAAGAAGCCAGCGCCGACGTTACCGCTCTGAAGCTATTGGACGCCACAGGGCAGTCTCCGGAGGGCATCATTGAGCTGATGGATACGCTGGCCGGGCAAGAGATTTTGAATGAAGTCTATCAAGACCCTTATGCGCGCTCTCACCCGATGTCGCGCGATAGGGTCAATGCCTATATCGCCGGTGCCGCTTCTTCACAATATCGCGACCAAACCGATGATCCTGAATTGGTTTTCCGCCACAATATGGCGCGGGCGAAATTATTTGGCTTTATTGACCCTCCCGAAGTCACCTTCCGGCGTTATGATGGCGATCAATCGCCGTCAGCTCAATATGCGCGCGCTATTGCCTACCACCAGCAAGCTAGGCTCGAGCAATCCATCGAACTGATTGACGGATTGATTGCGCAATATCCGGAAAACCCTTGGTTTTATGAACTTAAAGGTCAGGTGTTTTACGAATCTGGCATCGCCCTAAAGGGATTAGAACCCTATGAAAAAGCCATATCTCTCAAGCCTGAGGAACCACTTTTATTGATTGGACTGGCAACCTGCCAAATTGGTCTCGGCGTCGAGCAGACCGAGTTTAATGACGCGGCGATTGAGAATTTGCGCAAAGCACTGCGTATGGATTCTGAAAATGCCTCGGCCTATTTTTTCATGTCGAAAGCCTATGGACAATTAGAGCGCGCCCCTTATGCGGAATGGTCATTAGCTGAATACTATGCCTTAATGCGTAATCCAAAGGCCGTCACCTATGCCCAGCGTGCGTTGCGTGGCCTGCCAAAAGACTCAATTGAGTATTTGCGCAGTCGCGATATTCTAAAAATGACTTTTTAAATTGAGAGATTTTATGACCCGATTTTTGACCGCCCTATTTTGCTTGGCATTTGGGCTGAACCTTGCCCTCACCTCGGCACAGGCCGAGACATTCAGCGCCGCTGAGAAAAAATCTATTGAAGCGGTGGTGCAAGATTATCTCATGCAAAACCCTGAAGCCCTAGCCAGCGCCTTGCAGAATATGCAGGCTTATTATGAGCAAGCCGAGGAAACCCGCATTCAGCGCACGATTGCCCAAAATGCCGAGCTTCTGTTTCGCAATAAAGCCGACTTCAGCATGGGCCCCGTCGACGCACCGGTCACCATTGTCGAATTTTTCGATTACAATTGCGGCTATTGCAAACGGGTCTTTCCGGTTTTGATGGAAGTGGTTAATCAACGCGAAGATGTGCGGGTGGTGTTCAAAGAATTTCCTATTCTCAGCGACAGCTCAGAAGTCGCCGCACGGACAGCGCTAACGCTTGACAATCAGCTCAATTTTCTGACCTTTCACGCCCGTTTGATGAATAATAAGGCCGGTCTCAATGATGGTTTTATCAGTCAGACGCTAGCCGATCTGGAACTCGACGAAAGAACGATTGTCGCGCAGCGAAGCAGTCAAAGAATTACCGATATTTTGGACGAAAACCGTCAGCTTGCCCAAGCCCTCGATGTC
>Ga0209137_1003167_pt1 | contig 13971 bp, 14 predicted proteins | sample SaaInl5LU_22_DNA_FD_184642 | JGI IMG/M metagenome (GOLD analysis project Ga0209137, IMG submission 184642) | Marine microbial communities from expanding oxygen minimum zones in the Saanich Inlet - ESP_105LU_22_DNA (SPAdes) (version 2) | ecosystem: Environmental > Aquatic > Marine > Intertidal... | reverse complement strand
TGTTGGTGCACCACGGTTATTTTTGGCGCGCGGAGAACCCTTGCATTACGGGCATGAAAGCCCGTCGTATTAGCAGCTTGATTAAGGCAGATATCAATCTTTTTGCGTATCACTTGCCTTTAGATGGGCACCCTATATTGGGCAATAATGCGGGCTTGGGTCGCGCGTTGGGCTTGGGGAATTTTGAGCCACTCGACCCATTAGACCCTAGCTTGCCGGTGTTTGTTGGCGAGTTTAAAGAGGCGGTTCCGCAGGCCTTATTGGCCAATCGGTTGCGTGATGTACTCGGCCGAGAGGTGATCTCGGTACTTGATCAGTCGGTGCGTCGCGTCGCGTGGTGCACCGGTGGCGGGCAGGGTTATATCGATGCGGCAGCCGATGCGGGTGTCGATCTATTTGTCAGCGGTGAAATTTCAGAGCAAACCGTCCACGTGGCGCGAGAACGTGGGGTCGGTTTTATCGCCGCGGGCCATCATGCCACCGAGCGTTTTGGGGTCCAGTCTGTTGGCGATTGGCTCGCCGGTGAGTTGGGTGTCGAGCATTTCTATGTCGATATTGACAGCCCCGCCTAGCGTTTTTGGGATTGCGGCTGCCCGCCAGTGCGCGTGTCTTCCTACAACGAGGGTCGGCACGTGTACTGCGGATGAATATTGTGTGGTCGGCGTGATGCCGCGGCGATCAAGGTAGCGGGGCCGCGAACGGCCCTTGGCGTGTCTTTATGACTGCAGCTGCTTGGTGGCTGCTTTACGGTGCGCGTGCTCGCTGTCGCCTTCAGGCCGCAGGCTTAGAAACTGGGTCGGTGCTGATGGCTGTCATTGGGAATGGTGGACTTTTCAAGGCCAAAATCTTCTGCCAACTGTCCCTGACGCTGCGACTCTTTTTTCGGTGCGTAGTCCAAGGGTGGCGCCACATCGAGCATGTACGACGAGATATCGTTTTGGTCATCGACGCTGAGTATGGCGGCGTCTAGCTTGACGCTGCCGTCTGAGAGCTTTTCTGCGCCGATCGCTAAATGCTGATAAACCGCGCGATAGTCGTTGGTCAGGCGATCAAATAGCTGGGCAGTTTGTGCAAAGTGTTCGGTGACTTCGGCCTCGTAGTCTGCGCGACTCTCAAGGGCGCGCTCTAAGCGCTGCTCCAGATCAATAATGACATCGCGGTTGCTGCGCTTGCGCAGCCCGAGGAACCAGCCGATGGCCAATCCGATGCCCAAAGCAAGGATGGCGGTGGCCAAATAGGCAAAACTGAATGACATTTGGGTAACTCCAATGGTGAACAAAGCCGACAGGCGCCTAGTGTAACCTCTACATGGCCTGCAGGTGTAATTTGCGCAATAGTTTGCTCGCGGTTGCCGTGAGCGCTAGAGTTCCGGCTTATCAAAGGATACCGTTGTGACGAATAACTCCCCACTTACCCCCATAGAGCGCTACACCCAAGACTTAGCGCGCAGTGATTTTGTCGCTGATGATGCGCAGCGACAGGCGGTCGTGCTGCTGCAAGATCTCTACGAGCGGCTCGTTGCGCGCGATGCAGAGCGCGGGCGTCGAGGCTCTCGGCTGCGCAAATTATTTGGCGCCAAAGTGACGCCGGAGACCGGTTTGTATTTTTGGGGTGGTGTCGGCCGTGGCAAAACCTATTTAGTGGATACCTTCTTTGAAAGTCTGCCCATAGAGCGAAAAATGCGGGTGCACTTTCACCGGTTTATGCAGCGTGTTCACGACGATCTCACGCAGCTCGCGGGCGAAAAAAATCCGTTGGAATTGGTTGCTGATGGCATAGCAAGGGAAGCGATAGTCATTTGTTTTGATGAGTTTTTTGTTTCCGACATCGCCGATGCCATGATTTTAGGTGGCTTGATGCAGTGTTTGTTTAACCGTGGCGTCAGTTTGGTGGCCACCTCGAACATTGAACCGCAATACCTGTACCGCGACGGTTTACAGCGCGCACGTTTTTTGCCCGCGATAGAGCTTATTCAGCGGCATACCCGCGTGGTCAATGTGGACTCTGGTGTCGACTATCGGCTGCGCACCCTCGAGCAAGCCGAGTTGTTTCATTTTCCCTTGGATGGTGCGGCTGATGCAGCGTTAGCCGCTAGTTTTGCTGCGCTGGCCAACGGCATGGAAGGTCAGCCCGAAATCATTGAGATCAACCACCGCAACATTCGTGTGTTGCGTATGGTGGAGGGCATGGGTTGGTTTACCTTTGACGAGCTGTGCCGCCAGCCGCGCAGCGCCAGCGACTTTATTGAGTTGGCGCGGGTGTTTCAGACGGTATTGATACAGGCCGTACCCGTGATGGACGGCGGCGCGGAAGACGCCGCACGCCGCTTTATCAACTTGGTCGATGAGTTTTATGATCGCAATGTCAAGCTACTATTGACCGCTGCAGCCGAGCCCGAGGCACTGTATACTGGCAGCCGATTGGCTTTTGAATACCGGCGCACTTTGTCGCGCTTGTTGGAAATGCAGTCGCGAGAATACTTAGGGCGTGAACACCGTCCCTAATAAATATTAACGACTGTTGAAATCGCTATTGAAACCTTCGCGTTGTTCCAGTAACATCCGCGCTCCTTTTAATTCGGCCCCTAAGGTCACGTAAAATGAAAACTTATAGCGCCAAGGCTGCTGACGTACACCACGATTGGTTTGTCGTCGATGCCGAAGATAAGACCCTTGGTCGCTTGGCTGCCGAGATCGCACATCGTTTGCGCGGCAAGCACAAGCCCGAGTACACACCCCACATGGATATGGGCGATTACATCGTCGTCGTCAACTGCGAGAAAGTCCGGGTCACCGGCAACAAGCAGACCGACAAGATGTATCACCATCACACAGGTTACCCAGGCGGTTTGAAGTCATTTAGCTTCGAAAAGCTGATCGATCGTGCTCCCGAGCGCGTTCTTCAGCGTGCCGTTAAAGGTATGCTGCCGCGCAGCCCGTTGGGTCGCGCCATGTTCAAGAAGCTCAAGATCTACGCAGGTCCTGAGCACCCCCACGTTGCACAACAGCCGCAAGCGCTGAGTATCTGAGGAGCAAGCAGATGGCAGCAGCACAATATTACGGAACTGGTCGCCGCAAGACATCAACGGCCCGTGTTTTCCTGAAGACTGGCAGCGGCAACATCACTGTCAACGGTCGTCCTTTGGATCAGTACTTTGGTCGTGAGGTGGCGCGCATGATCGTTCGTCAACCCCTCGAGCTGGTTGATCTGGTGGGTAAATTCGACGCCAACGTCACTGTTGCCGGTGGTGGTAGCTTCGGTCAGGCCGGTGCTATCCGTCACGGTTTGACCCGTGCACTGATGGACTATGACGAGTCACTCCGCCCCGGATTACGTTCCGCTGGTTTCGTTACGCGCGACGCCCGTGAAGTTGAGCGTAAGAAGGTTGGTCTGCGCAAGGCGCGTCGACGTCCGCAGTTCTCGAAGCGCTAGTTTTATTGGTGTTTTGGTCTCGAAAAAGCCGGCAGTTGCCGGCTTTTTTATTTTTTGGCCGCAGGGGTTGTTGGTGTCGTCGCCGACAAGCATAAATATCCACAAATGCGGCACTGCTTTTGATGGCTACGGGTTGCCGCTGGCCGGTTAGACCTTTAGAATTCACACGCCGAAATTTTATCGCTGCCAGCAGCTTTTTTGCTCTGGTGCGTTTTTTTATTGTCCGGGCACTGGCGCAAGCCAGAACTTACGTCCCACTCATCCGGAGACTGATGTAGATGAGCGAAACCAGCCAAACCTCTGATACGCAAGCCGCGCCTGCGTCCAGCCAGACTCGTCGTCGTTTTTTAACAGCGGCCACCTCTGCTGTCGGCATTGCCGGCGTTGCTGGCGTTGCAGTACCTTTTCTGGGATCTTGGAATCCCTCTGAAAAAGCCAAAGCTGCCGGTGCACCCGTCAAAGCCGATATCAGCAAGGTTGAGCCCGGGCAAATGGTCGTTGTCGAGTGGCGCGGCAAGCCGGTATATGTGCTGAACCGCACTGCCGAACAGCTTGCGAACCTGCCGAAGCTTGACGATCGCCTTAAAGATCCCGATTCAGTGATTTCTACCCAGCCCGATTACATCACCGACAACGCGCGCTCTTTGCGCCCGGAGTTGCTGGTTGTTGTAGGTCTGTGCACTCACCTTGGCTGCGCACCGAAGTATCGTCCCGAAGTGGGCGCTGCGGATATGGGTGGTGACGAGTGGTTGGGCGGTTTCTTCTGCCCATGCCACGGTTCGAAATTTGACCTCGCAGGGCGCGTTTTCTCTGGCGTACCGGCGTCCACTAACCTAGTGGTACCGCCTTACTCCTTTGAAGGCGAGAAGGTTCTCGTGGTTGGCGTAGACGCGGAGGCGGCGTAATGGAAAAGGCACTGACAGGACTAGTAGATTGGATTGACGCGCGCCTGCCCATTACACGGGCGTGGAATACCCATATGGGCGAGTACTATGCGCCCAAGAACTTCAACATGTGGTACTTCTTTGGCGTGTTCTCGCTGCTGGTGTTGGTGAACCAGCTGTTGACCGGTATTTGGTTGACCATGAACTACACACCCAGCTCCGAAGAGGCTTTTGCGTCGGTTGAATACATCATGCGCGACGTCGATTACGGCTGGTTGCTGCGCTACATGCACTCCACCGGTGCCTCGGCGTTCTTCATCGTTGTTTATTTGCACATGGTGCGCGCGCTGATTTACGGCTCCTATAAAAAGCCCCGCGAGCTGATTTGGATCTTCGGTATGTTGATCTTTATCGCGCTGATGGCCGAGGCTTTTGTGGGTTACGTCTTGCCCTGGGGCCAAATGTCCTACTGGGGCGCTCAGGTGATTATTTCACTGTTTGGTGCGATTCCTGTCGTGGGTGAAGACATCGTGACGTGGATCCGCGGTGATTACCTGATTTCAGGCATCACCTTAAACCGCTTCTTTGCGCTGCATGTGGTGGCACTGCCTATCGTCTTGCTGGCCCTCGTGGTGCTGCACATTCTTGCCTTGCACGAAGTGGGGTCGAACAACCCCGATGGCGTCGAGATCAAGAAGAACAAGGATGCCAACGGTATTCCGCTCGACGGCATCAAGTTCCACCCGTACTACTCGGTTCACGATATCCAAGGTATCGCGGTATTCCTGTTCTTCTTCTGTGGTGTGATTTTCTTCATGCCTGAGATGTCGGGCTACTTCTTGGAATTCGCCAACTTTGAAGAAGCGAATGGCTTAAAGACCCCCGCGCACATTGCACCGGTTTGGTACTTCACGCCGTTCTATTCAGTATTGCGTGCGGTTCCCGATAAGTTCTGGGGTTTCATCGCTTTTGCCGCCTCAGTCGCTATTCCCTTTGCCTTGCCGTGGCTCGACCGCTGTGAAGTCAAATCTTGGCGTTATCGCGGCATGATCAACCGCGTCATGTTGGTGTTGTTCTTTGCGACCTTCTTGATTCTTGGCGTGTTGGGTGTGAAGTCACCGACGCCAGAGCGTACCCTGTTGGCACAGATCTGCTCGGTGTTCTACTTTATGTTCTTCTTGGCCATGCCCATCTGGTCGACGCTGGACAAAACCAAGCCGGTACCCGAGCGGGTCACCATGGATGGCGGCATGGGAATCTTCAAGGCGGCGGGTTTGTTGATCATTATCGGTCTGCTTACCGTGCTACCACTGAAGGCCGTCGGCTCAGAATCTAACTACGATTGCGGCACCATGCCTTGTGATGCTTTCGAAGCCGATCCATCGGATCAGGCTTCGCTTCAGCATGGCGCTGCGGTCTACGCCAACTACTGCATGGGCTGCCATTCACTGCAATACTCTCGCTACAACCGCGTTGCGCGTGATCTGGGTATTCCAGAAGACTTGTTCAAGGCGAACCTCATGTTTGATCCCGATATGAAAATCGGCTCACACATGGATAACTCGATGGATAAAGCCAACGCCAAAGTCTGGTTTGGCGCCACACCACCCGATTTAACCTTGATCTCGCGCGCGCGTCAGCCTGAGTGGGTTTATACCTATCTGCGCACCTTTTATCGGGATGACAGTCGTCCTTATGGCGTAAACAACAAGGTGTTTCCCAAGGTTGGCATGCCGCACGTTCTGATGGAGCTGCAGGGCATGCCCGAGTGTGCCGCGGCGCCGATTCACGACGGACACGGTGAAATGGACCCATTAACCGGTGAGCGCCTGATGGAAGACCCTTGTGGTCGGCTTGAAATTGCGGCAGCGGGTGTGATGACCACCGAGCAATACGACGACACAATTTACGATTTGGTGAATTTCCTGGCCTACACAGCCGAGCCTGCAAAGCTCGAGCGCCAGCGGATGGGTATCTTCGTCATGTTGTTCCTTGCAGTGTTCTTTGTCTTTGCATGGCTGTTGAGCCGTGAATACTGGAAAGACGTCCACTGATTCCCATGAATATTTTTTCGGGCTGCCTATTCGGGCAGCCCGCTTTTGCGCCCCGAACTCGCGGCGCCAGCCCGGAGCTTTGCCATGAAACTCTCTGACGATGCGCAAGGAGTCGTTTCCAAACGCTCCTCAATGACTCTATTCTCAGACAGCAGCAGCCACTACAGCCATCGCGTACGAATCGTTTTGGCGGAGAAGGGTGTTACCGTCGATCTGATTGAGTCTGATAACGGCAATACGCCGGCGGAGCTTGGCGATCTGAACCCCTACAACACCATGCCCACTTTGGTTGATCGTGAGCTTGTGTTGTACGAGTCAAAAGTGATGATGGAGTATTTGGATGAGCGTTTCCCGCATCCACCATTGCTGCCCGTCTACCCTGTGGCGCGTGCAGAAAGCCGACTCTTTATGTATCGCATAGAGCGCGACTGGTGTGCCTTGGTCGACGCTATCCAGAATTCGCGCAGTGACAACGTTGTGGCGAAATCCGTGAAGGAATTGCGCGAGAGCCTCATGGGTATAGCGCCGATTTTTGCCGAGAAGCCCTACTTCATGAGCGATGAATTCACGCTCGTAGATTGTTGTCTGGCGCCGATTTTGTGGCGTCTGCCGGCGTTGGGGGTTGATATTCGCCCAAGCAAGCAGTCAAAGCCGCTGCTTGCCTACATGGATCGCTTGTTTACTCGTGAGGCCTTCCAGGAGAGCCTGTCGATTCAAGAGCGGGAGATGCGCAGCTAAGCGGCGTATTATTCTGTGAATTCGAGTCGTCCCTACATTATTCGAGCGATCTACGACTGGATCGTTGATAACGACTGCACGCCACACTTACTCGTCGACGCGTCTCGTGGCGATGTTATGGTGCCGGAGTCCTATGTCAGCGACGGTCAGATTGTGCTTAATATCTCGCCCACAGCCGTGGTGGGTTTGCAGTTAGGTAACGACGCGATTGTGTTTAACGGCCGTTTCGGCGGCCGTCCCTTCGATATCTATGTCACCATCGGCGCTGTGCTGGGTATTTATGCCCGCGAAAATGGTCAGGGTATGGTTTTTGAGGCAGAGCCCGAACTCGAGCCTGAGCCACCTCAGACGCCCGAACCCAAGGGTCCGGTATCGAGCCCTGAGCGCGGGCGCCCGTCGCTCAAGGTGGTTAAGTAGTCATCATTTCGTGCTTTTCGGGCGTTACTAAATAAGCTCGAACAAGCGCACTACCCGGGATACGCCGTTAATACTGGCGGCGACGTCCGCGACGCGGTCCGCTTCCTCGGGGGTCAGTAGGCCCATCAGATAAACCACGCTGTTCTCGGTCACGACTTTTACCCGCGTTGATGGCGTGTCGGAGGTGATGAGCAGCTTCGATTTGACTTGCGTGGTCAACCATACATCGTTGGCATGTACCTCAGTTGATGCATTGGGTCTTACCTCTAGCTCATTGTATATGCGTCGTACGCCGGCGATCTTTCGCAATACATTGGGGACTTGGTCTTTTAAGTCCTGCTTGGAAACCTGTCCTGCGATCAACACAAAGCCGTTGTAGGCAACAGCGACCAAATTGGCCTCATCGAATGCGCTATCTAGCGCACGTATATTGACGATCGCTTTGGTCTCGATGCTCTCATCTTCTACTTGCTGGGCGATAGTCCGCTTGCCTGGGTCCTCGTCGATCGTGTCGGTTTCAAAGGTCGCCAGTAAAGTGCCGCAGCCGGTCAGCAGTGACAATAGCAGCCCCAGTGCGATGAATTTGTTCGCGTATTGATAGGTCATTTATTCCTCCTCTAATGGGCCAAACACAGTGGCATCGATGAGTTGCGCTAAACAGATCGCGCTAACGTGGGTTAATGCCAGCCGATTCGCTGCGTGTGCGTCGGGAAATGCCAGGCTTGCTCCAGGCCCTTGATTGCCGAGCCAAATAGACTTTACCTGTCTTTGAGCGAGCGAATTCGCGAGAAGTTCAATTTCGGCGGCATTGAGTTGTGTGCAGAATACGACGGCGAAATCACCGCTTTGGCCAAGGGCTTGAAGTTGCCCTGCGATCCAGTTGATTGACGCTTCGGTGCCCTGTGACGTCCGGGCAATGAGCTCGACAACCGGCAGTGATGGACGCTCGCGCTGCAAGCCCTCTCGCAAAAGCTCGCTGAACATCGCGGCGCTCGCGGCGTCGAGCCCAGCACCGCAGGCAAATAATTTTCCCTCGGCAAAAATGGCTTCGGCAGCGCGGTCGGCGCCGGTGCCGGCAATGTCTGCGATCGCATCGACAGATAAGCTCAGCTGTTCGATCTGTTGGTGAAACTGCTTGGCGACGATTTCGTAAAATGACATTTAACAAATCCCAATGGCGATGGCTGTACAGAGGCTAACCGGCACTGAAAGCGCCGCGCAACCACTGAGGGCGAAAGTCGGCGCTAGCAGACGGTTGGCAATCATACGCCACCACATCGAAGCGACAGGCCATGTGCGTATATTGCGGGTTCTGATGTAAAAATAGCCCTGCACATTGAATCAATTTTTGCTGCTTGTTCCTGCCAACGGTCGCTGCCGCTCGCTGGTATCGTGACGGTCTACGCTGCCGCACCTCGACAAAGACGAGGCAGTGGTCTTGTCGCATAACGAGATCAATTTCGCCCCAGTAGCAGCGGTAGTTGGTCTCGATTAGCTGCAAGCCTTGCTGTGTTAAAAAATGTTGTGCATGTCGTTCGAATTGGTTGCCTTGTTGTTGCACGTGGTTCTCGCTGTGGTCGCTGAGCTATTCTCAAGCTGTCAGCATAGTCATTGCGACTTAATACTGTCGCCAGCAAAAACCACCGAATTTAATTCTCTTTCGATCTCGCCGTTGCGTCGCCGGTTCAGCAGCCCGGTCTCACCGCGGACGGTAGCGGCGGTGGTTTGTGCCAATTGCTGCAGGTGTTCTACCAGCGTTATAGCATCTCGGCCCAGAGCTTGCAGACGAGTGTAACGGTCAATATTGGGCGTATTTAGCACGGCGGGTATTTCGACAAAACGCACGCCGTTGAGGTCTTGGTTGCTGAGATTTTGACTGTCAGCATTGACGCTCGAGGGTGCGAAAACGGGTAGATCGCCGCCGTAATGAAAAACGAGAAGCGGCCGCAGCGCGCGGGCTTCCGCCGGCGATGGCGCCAGTAAAAAGACTACGTCGATATCCGCTCGGCGTCGAGCTCGAGCGTTAACCGGGGCGTCAAAGGCATCTTCGACGTTATTGATGCGGGCTTCCGAGGTGCTTGCGCCGAGTGTTTCGGCAATGGTCTGCGAGGCGGGGATGGCGTTATTAATGTTCGCTTGGGCTGCAATTTTACCGCCCAATCGTCGCCATTTCTGGCTCAGCGATGCGCTCATTCTTCGGCCCCAGTCGGTGTCGGGGGCTATGATAACCGCGCTGCGAAGGTTGTTGGCAAAGGCGAGGCTGGCGAGTTGTCGGGCTTCGTCCTCGGGGGCTAAGCTGAGGGCGTTCCAGCCCTGAGCGTCGCTTTCCGGCAATGCCTCAGGTCGGTTGAGCGCGATTACAGGTGCAGGGCGTTCGCGCAAGTTCGCCAGGCTGCGGCTGCGTGCTTTAGTGAGCGGGCCGATAACGACTTCGGCGCCGCCTTCTATGGCCGCCTGATAAGCGCTGATCGCATCCGGATAGCGCTCTGTGTCGATGGTGATGAGTCGTGGTCGATTCGACGGGTTTCGGTATTGGCTATAGAGAGATTCGACAATGCCGCTGAGTACCGCATTCGCCGCTCCTGCGAGGCGTCCGCTGATGGGCAGTAAAACCGCTATTTGCTGCGGCGCGGATTGGTTGCGCCAAGTCTCCAGCCCCGCGGGAAGCGTCGGCAGGGCCGAATGTGTGGGGTGGGTGTTAATCCACGTCGACAGTGCATCACGGCCCTGGTGATAAGCCATCATCAGTTCAATCCAGCCCCGCCAGTCCGCATTGGTGGTGCGGAGTCTCGCGCTCTGTAATTGGTTGTCGGTCAGGTGCATCAAGTAATTAAATAGCAAATCACTGTGCGCGCTTTGTAGCTCGGGCATGCCGAGTAGACGTTGATGCAGGCGCTCGGCAGCCTCAAGCCAATGGTGTTGCTCGGCGGCACGTTCTTGGCGCAGCTGTTGGATGCGCTGATGGCCGGCGTTGTCCGTTTCGCTGATTTCATCGAGCAAGCGGTTTGCGGTGAGCACGTCGCCGGCGAGCCACGCGAGGCTGGAGTCGATGAGCGCCAGCGTCGTGGTATCGAGCCCGGTTGCAAGCAATGCATTGCGCGCAGCCCAAGCCGCCGCATCACCCTGTTCGCGGGCGGCTTGTTCGACGCGGCTTAGCGCGGCGCTGTCGATAGCTTGTTCCGGCTTCGCTGGAATCGGCGCAACCGCGACTCGAGCGGGTTCTTGCGCTGCGCCGCTATCGGACGGGTTTTCGGGCGAGCCGGCGCAGCCCGCTAGCAATAGTGCTGACAGGCATAACGCACGACCACCGCAACCCGAGGGCAGTGGGCGAAAAAATGCTGAGCGTAACGTGCTTGGGTCTGCGATCATGGCAACAGTATAAAGGGGAGTGAGCAACTTGGAACGCGGTTTGTACATTGTGCCGACGCCAATTGGCAATTTAGAAGATATAACCCTACGCGGATTGTCGCTATTGCGGCAAGTAGACGTGATTGCGGCCGAAGACACCCGTCATAGCCAGCGCCTGTTGAGTCACTTTGATATCGACACGCGATTGATGAGCTATCACGAGCACAGCGGTGACAGCGAGACACAGGCGTTGGTGGCGCGAATGGTGTCGGGCCAGGCGGTCGCACTGATCAGTGATGCGGGTACGCCGCTGGTGTCTGACCCGGGTTATCGTCTGGTACGCGCGGCGCAGGATGCGGGTTTGCCGGTGACGCCCCTGCCGGGCGCATGTGCGGCCATCACCGCGCTGAGCGCCAGCGGCCTCGCGACGGATCGCTTCCATTTCGAAGGCTTTCTGCCCAGCAAAACCGCACAGCGTTGCACGCGACTCGAGGCGTTGGTCGACTATCAGGGCACCTTGGTTTTCTATGAGGCACCGCACCGGATTGCCGCGACCCTGGCCGATGCGGTGAGGGTATTTGGCGCCGATCGTGAGGCGGCGCTGGCGCGCGAGCTGACCAAGACTTTCGAAACGATCATGCGTTTGCCGCTCGGGGCGTTAAGTGCTTGGGTGCTGGATGACGCCAATCAACAGCGGGGCGAGCAAGTGTTGATGATCGGCGCGGCGGCGCCCGAATCGGATGTGATAGATGCCAGTGTTCGCGCGTGGCTGTTGCGTTTGGCGGTCGATTTACCCCCCCGTAAGGCGGCGGCAATCGTGGCGGAAATGACCGGTGTAAAAGCACGTACTTTGTATGACCTGTTGTTAGTTGCGCGTGATCGTTAGCGTTCAGATATTCACTGAGGGCGGATTCAGCCTCGCTGTGTTAAAGTCCGCCGCGAGTCGGTCAGACGATCGCTGTCGGTTTTTCGCCGATGGAGGAAAGTCCGGGCTCCATAGGGTAAGAGTGCCAGGTAACGCCTGGGGGGCGTGAGCCTACGGAAAGTGCAACAGAGAGGAAACCGCCGGGCGTCAGCTCGGTAAGGGTGAAAAGGTGCGGTAAGAGCGCACCGCGCGGCTGGTAACAGGCGTGGCGATGGTAAACCCCACTCGGAGCAAGACCAAATAGGGATCCGTATGCCGTGGCCCGCGGTGGATCCGGGTAGGTCGCTACAGGCGAGCGGTGACGCTCGTCGCAGATGAATGATCGTCCGTGACAGAACCCGGCTTATCGACCGACTCAACTTTTAAGACCCCTGTGGTGCTAGCCCACCCAGGGGTCGACCTCTGTTTTTATACAATTTGGAATTTTCCAATCCATTCTTATTCCATTTCGTGCTTTTGCTTAAAGTACATCATCCCCGATTTGCGCTAACGATCTGTTTTGGCGCTCGTTTCCAGCTGCGATTTTTGTGTTAAAACCCCGCCCTTTTTGCGCGCGCAGACCGCGCTAAACCGCTGAAATCCAAAGGAATTTTATTTTTCCTGCGTTGACCGTGCACTTCTTCGTGAGTATAGTGGTGAAAAGTGGGGCAAAGTGGTTTTTTGCGTCGACAATCGAAAGATCAAAAGTCACAGGTGGGGAATTACGGGTGTTTAGGGGTGTTCAGCACATCAACATGGACGCGAAGGGGCGCATGGCGATCCCGGCGCGCCAGCGTGAGTCGCTGTCTGCTGAATGCCAGGGCAATCTCGTTATTACCATCGACACGCAGTCCCCTTGTTTGGCGGTTTACCCGCTGCCCGAGTGGGAGCGCATTGAACGGGAGGTTCAGGCGTTGCCGGCGCTGAACCCTGCGGTCAAGCGCTTCCAGCGCTTGGTCTTGGGTTATGCCTCTGATCTTGAGCTCGACGCCAGCGGCCGGATTCTCCTGCCTCCTGCGCTGCGCGATTACGCGCGCCTAGAGAAAAAGGTGGTCTTGGTGGGGCAGGGCAACAAATTCGAGTTGTGGTCTGAGGCGCTGTGGCTGGCTGAGCGCGAGGCTGCGTTGGCGGCGGATGTCGGTGGCGAATTGCCGGCAGAGCTGATGACGCTGCAGCTCTGATGTTGCATACCCATGAGACGGTACTACTTGAGGAGGCGGTTGCTGCACTGATGACATCGAGCGACGGCGTTTACGTGGATGGGACTTTTGGGCGGGGCGGGCATAGCGCGCGCATCCTCGAGAGCCTCTCTGACGCCGGGCGCCTCATCGGGTTTGATAAAGACCCTCTGGCGGTTGCCGCTGCCGCAGAGCTGTCTGGTCGAGACGGTCGATTTCATTTGGTGCACGACAGTTTTGCTGCGATGAAGTCTGCGGTGGCGCCGGGCAGTGTGTCAGGCATTTTGCTCGATCTTGGCGTTTCTAGCCCGCAATTAGATGACGGCGCGCGGGGCTTCAGCTTTATGAATGACGGCCCACTCGATATGCGCATGGATACTTCGCGCGGCCAGACAGCGGCGCAATGGCTCAATAGCGCTGCCGAGGCGGATATTGCCGATGTGTTGAAGACTTACGGCGAGGAGCGATTCGGTAAGCGCATCGCGCACGCCATCGTCGAGGCGCGCCAAGTGGCGCCGATCGAGCGCACTGGTGTGTTGGCTAAAATCGTGTCGGAAGCCAATCCGCGCTGGGAGCAGCACAAGCATCCTGCAACTCGGTCATTTCAAGGCATTCGTATTTATATCAATCGCGAGCTCGCCGATCTCGAGGCCCTGTTGGCCGATGTGATCGACTTGCTGGCGATAGGTGGTCGTTTGGTGGTGATCAGTTTTCATTCGCTAGAGGATCGAATCGTAAAACGCTTTATGCGAGATCTTTCGCGCGGCGCCCCCGTGCCGCGTGGTGTGCCGATATTAGACAGCGAGCGTGGGCAGCGCATGAAGCTTTTGGGCAAGGCTGTCCGGGCGTCCGCTGAGGAAGTGGCAGCAAATCCGCGATCTCGCTCAGCCATCATGCGTGTTGCAGAGCGAGTTGCTTGATGTTCTCGGGCGTGAGCAAGCGAGTACCCTTGCTGGTGTTGGCGGTTGTCTTGTCGGCGCTCGCGGTTGTGCGTGTCTCGCATGAGTGTCGGCGCG
>Ga0209137_1003162_pt1 | contig 13976 bp, 15 predicted proteins | sample SaaInl5LU_22_DNA_FD_184642 | JGI IMG/M metagenome (GOLD analysis project Ga0209137, IMG submission 184642) | Marine microbial communities from expanding oxygen minimum zones in the Saanich Inlet - ESP_105LU_22_DNA (SPAdes) (version 2) | ecosystem: Environmental > Aquatic > Marine > Intertidal... | reverse complement strand
AGTTCTATTGAACTCATACTTATATTTTATTTTTTAAGACCTGATAGATCTATTTTCTATTTAAGGCATTTAAAATAATCAAACGGTTCTTGGCAATCATCACATTGAAATTGTGCCTTGCAAGCTGTTGAGCCAAACTGACTCACTAATCTGGTATTTTGCGAACCACAGTTGGTACATTTCACTATTCGTTTACCGTTTAACAACACCTCTTTATCTGCTTCAGCATTTAAAGGTGCTGCTATCCCATAATCTTCTAATGCTTTACGACCTCTTGGTGTAATCCAATCTGTTGTCCAAGCTGGATGCAAAATCAACTCAATTTCTGAATTGTAACCTGCATCTTTTAATGCTTTTTTGATATCGTCTCCAATAACATCCATTGCTGGACAACCACTGTATGTTGGCGTAATTTCAACCTTAACGATATTATTTATTATTACAGCAGAACGTACAACTCCCATATCCATAATAGATAATACTGGGATTTCAGGATCTGATACCTGTTCCAGAATTGGAATTAAGATTTCGTCTATATTTTGTTCTGTTTTTGTCATATTACTATAAGATTTCCGCCTTCACGGAAATAAAAACCTTACTATTCTACCATTCCATATTAGGATAAGCGCGTTGCATGTATTGCAAATCGCTTAATAAGTATCCTAAATGCTCTGTATGAACACCATTTTTACCTCCTTTTTGAAACCATTTTGACTCTGGAATTTCTAACGTTGACTCTTCTAAAAGCTCGCCTACATTTTTATAATATGCTTCTTTTAACTTTGTAACATCTACACCAATCCCTTCTGAGACCATTGCTGTATCTGCTTCGGTTTGATGAAATAATTCATCGGTATACGTCCACAAATCGTTGATAGCATCTTGCATTTTAACTTTACTTTCTTCAGTACCATCTCCTAAACGCTTTACCCAATCTGATGAGAAACGCTCATGGTAACTTACTTCTTTTATACACTTATTTGCAATTGCAGATAAGTTTAAATCTGTGCTTTTTTGTAATTGCTCTAAAAATGCTAAATGGTACACATCAAATAAAAATTGACGCCCTATTGAATAAGCGAAATTTGTATTTGGTTGTTCTACTAATAACACATTTTTATACTCACGTTCTTTGCGAAGCATAGCAATATCATCTTCTGTTCTACCATCACCTGCTATTTTTCCTGCGTATTGAAAATAGCTACGCACTTGTCCGAATAAATCTAAAGAAATATTGGTACAAGCGATATCTGTTTCTAAACTTGGACCATGTCCACAAAGCTCTCCCATTCGTTGTCCTAGAATTAAAGAGTTATCTGCGATGCCAAGTATGTAATTATATAAATTTTCGTTTTTCATTTTCTTTATTAAAGAGATGCTTCGACATGCACAGCATAACATTTAGTTTTATTAATGAGTTTCTCACTTTCTGAAAAATCATAATTATTGCCACGCAATAATTACATATGTTTTACTTCGTCTGGTAACTCGTAAAATGTTGGGTGACGATAGACTTTATCATGAGCTGGTTCGAATAATTCTCCATTATGCTCAGGATTTGATGCGGTAATATGTTTAGATTCTACTACCCAAATGCTTACGCCTTCGCTTCTTCTGGTGTAGACATCGCGTGCGTTTTCCAGAGCCATATCTTCATCTGCTGCGTGTAAACTTCCGCAATGACGATGTTCTAATCCGTTTTTACTTCTTACAAAGACCTCCCAAAGTGGCCAATTTTTTTTATCAGACATACTATTTATTTATTGTTTCATCTTGTTTTCGAAACAAAATTGCCAAAAGCAATTTATCTCGAACTGACACTGAAAATTAAACTGCTTGTTTGTTTTTTCTTTGTTGTTTCTTTTCTGCATGAGCCATAGCTGCATCACGAACCCAAGTTCCTTCTTCCCATGCACCAACTCTAGCTTTCATACGTTCTTTATTACATGGTCCATGACCTTTAACTACTTGCCAGAACTCGTCCCAATTGATTTCTCCAAAATCATAACTTTTACGTTCTTCATTCCATTTTAAATCTGAATCTGGAATTGTTAATCCTATTAATTCTGCTTGAGGAACGGTTTGATCTATAAACTGCTGACGTAAGTCGTCGTTTGATTTACGTTTTAATTTCCATTTCATTGACTGTTCTGTATGTACAGAGACATCGTCTGTAGGACCAAGCATCATTAAACTTGGCCACCACCATCGGTTTAAAGCATCTTGAGCCATTTCTTTTTGCTCAGGTGTTCCGTTTGCCAATTTCATCATGATTTCAAAACCCTGACGTTGGTGAAAACTTTCTTCTTTACATACACGAATCATTGCTCTTGCATATGGTCCATAAGAGGTGTTACATAACGGTACTTGATTAATAATAGCGGCTCCATCTACTAACCAACCAATGGCTCCCATATCTGCCCACGTAATTGTTGGATAGTTAAATATTGAAGAATATTTAGCTTTCCCTTTGTGTAATTGCTCGTACATTTCTTCACGAGAAATACCCAAAGTCTCTGTTGCAGAATATAGATATAAACCATGTCCAGCTTCGTCTTGAACTTTTGCTAATAGCGCTACTTTTCGCCTTAGTGAAGGTGCTCTAGTAATCCAGTTACCTTCTGGTAACATTCCAACAATTTCGGAATGCGCGTGTTGCGACATTTGACGAATGTGTGTTTTACGATACTTTTCTGGCATCCAATCTTTAGGTTCGATTTTTTCATCTCTTGCAATACGTTCATCAAATTGCTTTTCTAAACTTCTAATTTGTGCTTCACTCATTGTTTTAGCTTTTTTTAGCTGTTGGCTTATGACCACAAGCGAGTTAATTTTTCTTTTTCTTTATTTTTATACATCAAAATCAACGACTACTTTATCTGTTGTTGGAACCGCTTGACAACTTAATACGAGTTGTTGTGACACTTCTTTTTCATCTAAAGCGTAATTAATTTTCATTTCTACAGAGCCTTCAACAACTCTACATTTACAGGTACTACAAACACCACCTTTACAAGCGAAAGGTAAATCGGCTCCTGCTCCTAAAGCTGCGTCTAAAATATTATCGTATTCTTTGGTCATGGTAAAAGAAAACTCTTTACCACCATCTACTATTGTTATTTCGGTGCCTTCTACATTTTGTTTGGCAAGACGTTCTGCTCTTTTAATATCTTCTTCAGTTAGACCTGTAACAAACAACTCGAAATGGATTAGATCTTTTCGTAATCCTGCATTTATTAAATATTCGCTTACATAGTTTACCATTTTTTCTGGACCACATAAAAAGACTTCGTTAGTATCTGGGATATCTATAAATGTTTTGGTAAGCACTTTCATTTTATCATCGTCGAATCGACCATTAAAGAGTTGGATATCGCGACGCTCTTTAGTTAAAAAATAATAAATCTCTAATCTTCCAAAATAGGTGTTTCTTAATTGCTCTAGTTCTTCTTTAAAGATTATTGACTTCGCTGTTTTGTTTACATAAAACAACTTACACGTTGCATTTGGCTCTGCCTTAAGGTGTGTTTTTAACATTGATAAGACTGGTGTAATACCACTTCCTGCAGCAAAAAATATATAATTTTTAGAGTCTTCTGGTTTTACAGTAACGCCAAAATTACCGCTTGGCTCCATGACTTCGATTAGATCTCCCGCTTTTACTTCGTTATTTACAAAGGTTGAAAATTTGCCTCCTGGAATTTGTTTTATTGCTACTTTCCATTCGTTTTCTAACGGACTTGAACATAAAGAGTATGACCTTCGAACATCTTCTCCATCTATATCTGCTTTTAAAGTTAAATGTTGTCCTTGGGCGTATTTAAAAACACTTTGAAGATGAACTGGAACTTCAAAAGACACCACAGAAGTATCGTCTGTCTCTTTGTAAATATCTTTAATATTAAGTTTGTAAAATTGAGCCATATTAAGTACTTGAACAAAAACTAACACTTGTTAGTTTCTTTGACAAAAATACAAAATAAATTGCTAACTATTTGTTAATTCCTTGAATTAGGATTGTGCTTAAGTTATTTGCTATAACGTTTGCGTTGGAAGCTTCTTTATTTGGAATCCACAAGTACAATGAACGCAAAGTGGAAAGCATAGAAAACATTATGATTTCTGGGTTAACTTTCTTAATTTCTGAAGACTTTATACCTTGATTTATAATGTTTAAAAAAGTTTCCTCGTATTTATTTCGAAGTTCAAGATAATAATCTAATTGATCTTCAAGATGCATCCAATCGTTATTTAAAGATGCCATTCCTGAAGTATTATTAGTTGTTATTGTAACATGCAAAGTTATTATTTGACTTAATTTATCGAGGTTACTATTATTTGAATTCACAATTAGTTCCATACCTGTTGTAAATTCTTCTGCTAGAGATATAATAATTTCTTTTAAAATTTCTTGTTTTGAGCTTATGTGGTTATATAAGCTTGCTGCTTTTATTCCCATTGCTGTAGCTATGTCTCGCATGGTAACTGCGCTATATCCTTTTTCTTTAAAAAGTTTTGCTGCAGTTTTTATTATTTCGTGTTTACGTGTTTCTAGTTTCATATATATTTAATGAATATAAAAAAATAAGTTGTAACTTTTGTTACTTAGACTTTGAAAAGAAATTCTGTATTTTGTAAAAAAATATATTATGGGTTTATTAGATGTTTTATTTGGTAATAAAAATGATAAAATTAAAGATTTATTAACAAGAGATGCTATTATTATAGATGTTAGAACAGTAAATGAATATAAACAAGGTGCCATACCTGGTTCTAAAAATATTCCTTTACAAGTTATAAACGGAAAGATTAACGATATTAAAAAACTTAACAAACCTATTATTACCTGTTGCGCAAGTGGTATGCGTTCTGGCAGTGCTGCTTCTATATTGAAAGCGCAAGGCATAGATGCTATTAATGGTGGTGGCTGGATGAGTTTAAGTAGGAAATTATAACTTTAAATTATAAAATTCCTCGATATTTTTTATTGGCCTTTCGTTGTATTCTAGAGTCCAACCTAATGAATTTGTTAAGATGTAAAATTTGGACAGTTCACTAATGAGCCTGTTTTTGGAATTTTTTTTTAATTCTGAGTTTTCAATTTTCTTTAACAATTGTTTGTTTACGGTTTCTTTTATAGCATTATAATCTTTAGCTAGAAATGGATTAAAAAAATCTGCTTGAATGTCATAATACTCAAAATCTGGACTAATTTTAATTTCCTCTGTTGGAATACTTAAAATGGTAAGTGTTTTAGTTTCTTGATTTATTTTTATGGTAGGTAGAACTTACAGCATCTGCTCTTTTATATTTTAAAGGCTTTTGCCATACTTGTTCTCCTGTTTCTAGATTTACAATATTCGCATCTTCTCCTGTTATATATATTAAACCTTGAGGCGTGTTTGCCATTGTTAAAATATTCTCACCTGTTTTTAAGGGCTTCTTGAAAAGTGTTTTTCCATCGAAAGAAATTTTATTAATTCCGCCTTGATAAATTCCAAAAAGTATACCATCATCCATAATATAAAAATGCTGAACATAGCCTTTTGTTTTTGGTGCTTTCTCCCATAAATCTTGACCATTCTCTGCATTTAAAAATGCAATAACAGATTCGTTTTTAGCCGCAAACACACTATTACTTCCTCCATCACTTTTATTACTTACAACAGCTATACCGTTTGGTAAAATTTGAAAATTAGAAACCACTCCTTTAACCTTTTGGTCCTCTTTCCATAATGCTTCACCATTAACACCAACTTTGTGTATTCTTGTATTTTTGCCTTGATTAACACTTTCGAAAGCATAGATTTCCTTTCCTGTTTCGTCTACAACCATCCAGTTAATGTCTTTCATTTTATTATCCCAAAATGTTTCTCTTGTTTTTGCTTTTTTGGCAACTAAACCCTGAGCTGTTGGTACAATTAAATAATCTTCAAGCAATAGAGGTCTGCCTGTTACACTGTAATCTTTAGCTATACCAACTCTTCCTGGCTCATCTAAATTAAACCTGTAATCTTCATTACCAGTGTTAAGATCGTAAACTGCAACTTGCATAGCGTATTTTTCTTTTGCTTTACGCTGTCCACTAACCACCAATTTGTTTTGAGGCATCATTACATCGCAAGACATAACTGTTTTCCATCCATTGTTTTCAGTACTAAAAAGTACTTTACCTGAAATATAATCTATTACTGCTTTTTTTGTTGAAAGGTTAGCAAAGCCAACTTGCCCAACCATTACATAAGGTGCCATTGGTACGTAGGTGAGTTCTTCTGGCTTTACGCGACCGTAATCTGTAAAGTTGAATAACAAATCATTAGTCCCTGGTTTTACACCTACTAGTCCATCATTAGTTGCGACAACTAAAGTTCCACCTTCAGTTAGCGTCATCTCATTTATTTTTGCACCAAGACTATAATTAAAGTCTGGAGTTTCTGCTTTTTGAGCAAATAAGCTGTTACCACTTAAAATAAGAACTAACAACGCCATATATTTAACATATAAATTTTTCATGATTACACTATTTATATTATTTGTTTATTTAAATTAAATGAACCTGTAGTAATCGTTTTTAATGATTGATCTCCACCAACATTTTTACAAGTAAATTCAAAAGTACCTATCACTTTACCATCAGTAACTTCAGATATTTTAATCTCTCCAGCAATAGAATCGTCGTAAGGTGCTTGCCAAATTTCTGTTGTTGAGTTTTGTGGGTTGCTTAAATCTACATCTGTTTTTGTGTAAGAGGCACTATTTAATATATTTGCACCACCTCCTAATTGGTAAGTTCCAACGCCATCGAATCCTAAAACCGTAATTGCAAATGCTTTACCATCGCTATTAGAGGCTATTATTATTAAATTTTGTCCTCCATTAGCTACTGTTGCAGAAGAAGATATCTCCATAGATTGATAGTCTACTCCATCTACTTTTGCTGATAACACTCCAGAAGGCGCACTTCCATTACTTCCTCCATCGTCATCAGTAGAGCAAGAGTTTAATGACACTATTGACAGTGTCACTAACAGTAGCATAAATTGTTTTAATGTTCTCATTGTTTATTGGTTTTATAATTAATAACACCTCAAAAGTGTAACAATAGAACGCATTAAACAATACGACAAATTGCGTATATTTTATTTTGTTATAAAATTGTTTGTTTATTTTATTCAGAAATAAGAAGTAGTTTCTTTCTTAATTCTTCTTTAGTCTCTTTTCCATTATAAGATTTATCTACCAAATAATCGAGAAACTTGCCATTCTTTCTTATAGATGCAAAACTAAAATCTACTATAGTTCTAAATAGTATTAAAAGTAATGCTGCAATGACTGATACATTACTAAAAATAATAAAAAACATCGCTATAATAACTGTAAATTGCTGTACAAAAATACGAACGTAAGGTTTAAACATAATTTCTTGAACCGTAAATTCTAAATACTTTTTTGGATGCATAAAATCCAAAAGAAACTTTACAAGTTGTGTTGTAATAAGTAATGGAAGCATATACTCCATGCCTTGTAAATCTAACATCATAATATAATTCTCTATAATATTAAATGGCTCTTTAATTAATTTGGTGCCATCAATACCAATAACTACAAACACAAAAATAGATTGAATAGCCACAAACATGCCATAATGAAAAATGAAGAATGGAATGGAAAAAAAAATCGAGTTACCACTTCCGTCATGTTTTGAGGCGACTACCATTTTAAATACATTAAAAACTCCAATAATAATGGTTTCCAAAAAATAGCCAAATAACACTGTATATGTTTCTATTATTCCAAGAAGAAGAAAGGTTACAAGAAATATTAAATTAATCCATGCATATGAATTATTTTGATTTGGAATAAATACAGACGTTAGCATACCTTAAGTTTAACTACAAACTAAGTTAATTTAAAAATTAAAAACAATACGCTATTTATCGTATGTTTCAATATTAGGTTACCTAAATTTAATGTATTAAAATGAAATATGTTGGTGTTTATTTTGAAGTTTAAGCTTACTCATTTCTAAATTATCAAGAAATTTTTGATGTGCAGTAGACTGAGAATTAAAAGGCTTATGTAGCATTCCCATTTGAATATTCTCTACCTCTTTCATTGTATTGTTTGCTTCTGAAGTCATCCAAACTGCCTTAAACTTCTCCCAAATATATGTTATTGCTGTATTATTAGGATGTAACATATCACTTTTATAAAAACGGTAATCTCTAAGCTCATCAATCATAATCTCAAACGAAGGAAAATAAAATATTTCCTCATTTAATACCTGATGTATAGCTGATATTAAATGAGCCTTACTTAGTGTGTTTTCAATAAAACCATCTTTTAAATGTCTTACTGGAGACACTGTAAAAACTATTGATGCCTTGCTATTTACGCTTTTAATATTGTTTATTATAGACTGTAAACTTTGTTTAATTTCTTCAATAGAAAGTAATACTTTATTAAACTCATTTTGAGGTAATTTATGACAATTTGCAACTGTACTATTTGTACTAATTACATTATAAACCCAAGCAGTGCCAAGAGTAATAACAATATGAGTAGCGTTATTAATTTGTTTGCTTATTAATTTTAAATTAGTATTTAAATTGAGTAATAATTGTGTTCTAGATGTGTTACTTAACCGAGAATGTACATCGAAACAATGCCATTGTTCATTATAAAAAAAGACATCGCTATCTGTATATTGTTCTTTATTTATTGCTTTTTTAAGAACAGTTTCTATAGCTTTAGTATGAAATAAAACACCAAAAGGGTTTAATAAACTTTGAAACTTATAATACTTAAATTTACTTCCAATATTTTCAGCAAAACATGAACCAAGCAAAACTAATTTAGAGTCATAATCTATTTGATTATGGCCTTGAGGTTTTAGTTTTATTTTGGTTTGAAATTCCATAATTAGATTCCTGTTTTACTCATTAATTAATATTTTATTTCAGGAATTCGTAAATTTTATATTCCACAGTAAAAACAAACTAAGCTATATAACCTTTCGCAGCTTCCAGAGCATCCTTAATTCCTGCAGGATTTTTACCTCCTGCTGTTGCAAAAAATGGTTGTCCACCACCACCACCTTGGATGTGTTTTCCTAATTCTCTTACTATTGTTCCAGCGTTTAAACTGTTAATTTCTACAAGACTTTTTGAGATGTAACATGATAAAATAGCTTTACCATCGTTTTCTGCTCCAAATAGCAAGAAGAGGTTATCAAATTGACTACCCAACTCAAAACATAAATCTTTAATACCAGAAGCATCCAAATCTAATTGTTTTGCTAAAAAATTAATTCCGTTTATTTCTGAGATTTCGTTTTTAAGTTCACCTTTAATATTTATTGCTTTATCCTTTAATAATTGTTCAATTTGCTTTTTTAAGTTAGTGTTTTCGTCTTGAAGATTTTGTAAGGCTTTAACAGGTTCTTGTGCATTATTAAGTAAGTCTTTCATTTCAAAAAATGCTTTATCATGATCTTGATAGTAAGACTTAACAGCATCATTAGTAATGGCTTCTATACGACGAATTCCAGCAGCAACTGCACCTTCAGACACAATTTTAAAATGCCAAATATCTGCAGTGTTATCCACATGAGTTCCACCACATAACTCTATAGATTGCCCAAAACGTACAGTTCGTACTGCATCTCCATATTTCTCGCCAAATAGCGCCATAGCACCTTCTGCTATTGCTTTTTCCATTGGTATATTTCTACCTTCTTGTAATGGTAATTTACTTTCTATTCTAGCATTTACAAAATTTTCAACATCACGTAATTGCTCTACAGTCATTTTAGAAAAATGCGAGAAATCAAATCGTAAATATTTAGAGTGCACAGCACTTCCTTTTTGCTCAACGTGTTCTCCTAACACTTCTCTTAATGCTTGATGCAACAAGTGTGTTGCAGTATGATTACACTCGGTTCGGTAACGTTGTTTTTCATCTACTTTAGCAACAAATGTTTGATTTACGTCTCGAGGCAACTCTTTAGTTAAGTGAATAATAATATTATTCTCTTTTTTAGTATCTACTATATAAGATACATCTCCATTATTAGCTTGTATGTAACCCTTATCTCCTACTTGTCCTCCTCCCTCAGCATAAAAAGGAGTTAAATTAAACACCAATTGGTACATTTCACCATCTTTTTTTGAGACTACTTTACGGTACTTAGTAATTTTTATTTTAGCTTCTAATTGGTCGTAACCTATAAATTCTTGCTCTTCATCTTCTATTAAAACAGTCCAATCGTAAGACTTTAATTCTGAAGCTTCACGACCTCTATCTTGTTGTGCTTTAAGACGTTTATTGTACTCTTCTTTATTATAAGAAAACCCTTTTTCGCGTAAAATTAAATCTGTTAAATCTTCTGGGAAACCATACGTATCTTTAAGTTCGAAAACTTTTGAACCCGATACTTTTTTGTCTTTTGCGTTATCTACAATTCTATCTAAAATAGATAAACCTTGATCAAGCGTTCTTAAAAAAGAGGCTTCTTCTTCTTTAATTACGTTTTCTATAAGTTGTTTTTGCGCTTTTAATTCTGGGAAAGCTTTTCCCATTTTTTCTGTTAAAACATTTACCAAACGGTAAATAAATGGTTCTTTTTTATCTAAAAAGGTAAAACCATAACGTACTGCACGACGTAAAATTCTTCTTATAACATAACCAGCTCCAGTATTACTGGGCAATTGGCCATCTGCTATAGAAAATGCTACTGCGCGAACATGATCACTAATAACACGAATAGCAATGTCCGTTTTTTCATCTTTACCATAATCCTTGTTGGTAATGGTCTCAATCTCTCGAATAATTGGAGTAAACACATCTGTATCGTAATTAGACTTTACATCTTGAAGCACCATACATAAACGCTCAAAACCCATTCCTGTGTCAATATGTTTGTTTGGTAACCCTTCTAAACTTCCATCTGCTTTACGGTTGTACTGCATAAAAACTAGATTCCATATTTCCACCACTTGCGGATGATCCATATTTACCAAATCCTTTCCATCTACTTTGGCTTTGTCTTCAGGTGAACGTATATCAACATGTATTTCACTGCAAGGTCCACAAGGCCCTTGATCTCCCATTTCCCAAAAATTATCTTTTTTATTTCCTTTTAAAATGCGGTCTTCAGAAATATACTGCTTCCAAATATCATATGCTTCAGTATCCATTTTAAGGTTGTCTTCGTCATCACTACCTTCAAAAACAGTAACATATAAGATGTCTTTATCAATTTTGTAAACATCTATTAAAAGCTCCCAAGCCCAAGCAATAGCTTCTTTTTTAAAGTAATCTCCAAAAGACCAGTTCCCTAACATTTCGAATAAAGTATGGTGATACGTATCGTAACCAACTTCTTCTAAATCGTTATGTTTTCCAGAAACACGTAAACATTTTTGAGAATCTGCAATTCGGTTATTTTTTGGTTGTGCATTACCTAAAAAGTATTCTTTAAAAGGAGCCATTCCAGAATTTACAAACATTAAAGTTGGATCATCCTTAAGAACCATTGGTGCAGATTGCACGATACTGTGTTTCTTCTTTTCGAAAAAACTTAAAAATGTAGAGCGAATATCTTGAGACTTCATTTGTTGCTTTTATTATTTTTTTATTGAATAATTTAAATAACTACTAAAAAATTTAGAGTACACTAAACTTAACTAATAGCTACTTAAAAATGTTATTGTTAATAATCTTGTTTTTACTAATCTTAAAGGTTAAAAAACAATTTATATATTTGTTTAACGTTTTTAATTAATGCTGCTGGATAATAAGCACCATTTTAATGCAAAAATAGTATAATTTACATAATGAGTAAGGTAAAATATTATTATGATTCTGATACCTTGTCGTATCGTAAAATAGTTCGTAAAAAACGTCGTACTTTTAAATATATAGTTGCGTTTATTTTTTCGGCTGCAATATTAGGAATATGCTTTGTTTTTATTGCAAGTCATTTTTTTGAATCTCCAAATGAAAAAGCTTTAAAACGTGAGTTAAGCAACATGCAATTACAATTCAACCTTCTAAACAAAAAAATGGACGAAGTTGAAGCTGTTCTTGCAAATATTGAGGAAAGAGACAACAACATCTATCGTTTGTATTTTGAATCTAATCCTATTCCTGAAGAACAAAGAAAAGCAGGTTTTGGTGGAGTTAATAGATATAAAGCTTTTGAAGGTTTCGACAACTCTACTCTTATTAAAGAAAGTAATAAACGTATAGATATCCTTCAAAAACGAATAGTTGTACAATCTAAATCTTTAGATGAAATTGCAGTATTAGCTGAGGAAAAAGAAAAGCTTCTTGCATCTATTCCTGCAATTCAACCAGTAAACAATGAAGATTTAACACGTATGGCTTCTGGTTTTGGTATGCGAACTGACCCATTTAACAAAACAAGAAAAATGCATTGGGGAATGGACTTTACTGCGCCCAGAGGCACACCTATTTATGCAGCTGGTGATGGTGTTGTTGAACGAGCAGATAGCAATAGTACAGGTTATGGAAACCACATTAGAATAGACCATGGTTATGGCTATGTTTCACTTTATGCACACTTGTATAAATATAACGTAGGTAAAAACCAAAAAGTAAAACGAGGCGATTTAATAGGATTTGTAGGTAGTACAGGTCGATCTGAAGCGCCACATTTACATTATGAAATTTTTAAAGATGGTGAGCGTATAAACCCAATTAATTTCTATTACGGAAGTTTAACAGCTGAAGAATACAGCAAGTTACTTGAGCGTTCTTCAATAGAAAACCAATCTTTAGATTAATGCATTTAGAACTTCCAGAAAAACGTTATTATGCCATAGGAGAAGTTGCTAAAGCTTTTGCTGTAAATACTTCGTTGATTAGATTCTGGGAAAAAGAATTTGATGTAATTAAGCCTAAAAAAAATGCAAAAGGGAATCGTAAATTTACTCCTGAAGATATAAAAAACCTTCAGTTTATCTATCATTTAGTTAAAGAGCGAGGCTTCACTTTAGAAGGTGCAAAAACGCATATTAAAGAAGAAAAACAGAAAAGCTTAGCCAATTTTGAAATTATTAGTAAATTAGAAGGCGTTAAAGCACAACTAATTAAACTTAAAAATGAACTATAAAGAATTACCTGAAAACACATCTAAAAAATCTAACACTATGAAAAAATGGCTAATTCCAATAGCAGTAATAGTACTTTTAGGACTATGGGCTATGTCAGTAAACAACACAGCAGTAAGCCTTAAAGAAAGCGCTACAAAAACTTGGGGAGACGTAGAAAGTTCATACCAAAGACGTAGCGATACATAATTTAGGTTTAATGAAAAACAAAAAACGAATGTAGTATAGTTATAGTGTGCAAATCTTAAAGAAATTATAAAATTTGTGAGTGAAATGTTATTTTTTAAGCTTTTAAAAAAGCTAGAGAAAAAAAGGCTATTCTTTAAGTAAAATTTTATAGGCCATACTTTGGGCTTTTTTAATATCGTTTTGCATTGCTGTTAACTTTGTATACGTTGCAATAACAGGAAAATCATTAAACTCGTAAGAAAGCCAATCTGTAGTATTTAAATGTTTTGTTTTAAATGAATTTTGAATGTAAATATTAAATTCCTCGTTTAAAGAAGTTTTAGCAAACGCAGCCATTTGAATTCTATATGTGTTAATATGTAAAATAAATGCATTACCAATTACTCTACCGTCTTTGAATAAGAGAACACTTGGCTTATCCATAACAGAAAAATCCATGCTATCTTTAGTCATATTAACTTCGGCTAACATGTTAACTTTTAAATTCTCGATGTAATTGTATAATTCGTTTGAAGCTTTTATAATTTCCTCTCCTTGTTTTTGTTTTTTTTGAGATTGGTGTTTTAAAATACGCTCTTCATCTAAAGTTAATTCGTGGTAAGAATTCGAGTTAGCATTCTCCAACTTCTCATTCATTATCCCAAATGAATC
>Ga0209137_1003161_pt1 | contig 13981 bp, 13 predicted proteins | sample SaaInl5LU_22_DNA_FD_184642 | JGI IMG/M metagenome (GOLD analysis project Ga0209137, IMG submission 184642) | Marine microbial communities from expanding oxygen minimum zones in the Saanich Inlet - ESP_105LU_22_DNA (SPAdes) (version 2) | ecosystem: Environmental > Aquatic > Marine > Intertidal... | reverse complement strand
AGCCTTGGATAATCAGCAAATTTTGTTGGAGCAACAGAAAACTACGATTCAAAATAACCTAAAAAATACTTGGGAAAACTATCAAAATCAGTTATTCATTTTAAGTGCTCAAGAAAAAAATGTATTGACAAGTCAAGATAATTTTAATAGAACAGAAAACCGATATAAATTAGGACAAGTTACTTCTATTGAATTTAGACAAGCCCAAATAAATCTCCTCAATGTAAAAACTGCTTTCAATAACGCGAAATTTGATGCAAAATTAATAGAAATTCAGCTATTGCAATTGAGTGGCGATATCTTAAATGTAGCTTTTTAAAGGTTGTTATTTAAGTTGTATTTACTAACTTTATGATCTCAATAAAATTGGTATTTATGTCTGAAGAACAACACTATTTACAAACAAATTTTGGCTATGTATTTGAAGAGGAATTGATTGATGAGATCGAAAAAATTGGAGTGTATAAAACCATTCCAAAAAACACCTCAATTATTGGAGTTGGAGAGTACATTAAATCAATGCCACTCATTTTAAAAGGAGCTATCAAAATCTTACGTGAAGATGAACAAGGTGAAGAATTGGTGTTGTATTATCTAGAAAAAGGAGATACTTGCGCTATGACATTGTCTTGTTGTTTAGGACAAACCAAAAGTAAAATCGCAGCAATTACTGAAACTGATGTTGAGTTGATTATGATTCCAAAGGAAAAAATGGGAGATTGGCTCGCAAAATACAAATCTTGGCAAGCTTTTATTTTGCAAAGTTACCATGCAAGAGTTGATGAATTATTAGAGGCGATAGATACAATTGCTTTCTTAAAAATGGACGAACGCTTGTATAAGTACCTAAAGGACAAAGCAATGATTACGCACGACGATGTGATTTATACAACTCACAACGAAATTTCTGACGATTTACACACCTCAAGAGTTGTCATTTCTAGGCTGCTGAAAAAATTAGAAAATGAAGGTAAAATCAAACTCTTTAGAAACAGCATCAAAGTTTTAGTTTTGTAACTTATGTTACTAATAAAAATGTTTAAAGAATATAATTTTGTAATCAAATGAAAAATCTTATCACAATTATTTTAATTGCTACTTTTTTTGGATGCCAAAAATCTGAAAAAACTTCTTATGTAGAAAAATCAGATGTATTGAACATTGTTCAAGAAAAACATCCAGGAAAAAAATGGATGGAAATGCAATGTTATATCTGTCACAACCCAAAAACTACAGAGCAAAACAGAATTGCACCACCCATGATTGCTATTAAAAATCATTATTTAACGGAAGGGATTAGCAAGGAAGATTTTATCAAAGACATCCAAAAATTCGTAAAGAATCCTACCGTTGAAAACTCAAAAATGCCAAACGCAGTTAAGAAATTTGGTTTGATGCCAAAGCAATATTATTCTGATAAAACGATTCGTGAAATCGCAGATTATTTATACGATAATGACATAGAAAAACCTAAAGGCTATGATGAAAATCATGGGAAAAAAGGACACGAGAAAGGCAGGATGAAACAGCAAAAAAAGGAAGCAAATCTTTTTTAAAATGAATCGTTATTTCAGAATAAAGGGGTAAAAATTGCTTTTCAAATGGAAACTGTTTTTGGGGAAAGTTTAGGGGATAAAAATCAAAAAAAGTCATTTTAGTGACATTTTCATCAATCAAATTCTAAGAATTTAGATTGTAATATTTTAAAAGTAACACACAAAATCATGAGTAACTTTTCAGAAATCATCAATCAAGACAAACCTGTTTTAGTCGATTTTTTTGCAGAATGGTGTGGTCCTTGTAAAATGATGAGCCCTATTTTGAAAGAAGTAAAAGATGAATTGGGTGAAAAAATTGCTATCATCAAAATTGATGTAGATAAAAATCAATCTTTGGCATCACAATATCAAGTGAGAGGCGTACCAACATTTGTTTTATACAAAGCAGGAAATCAAGTTTGGAGACAATCAGGCATGATTCAAAAAAGAGAGTTGATTTCTATTATTAATAAATTTAGTTAGTTTTTTATATTAGTTGGTTAGTTGGCACCTGAAATTTATTTCAGGTGCTTTTTTATAAAAAAAGGTATAATTTTAGATGATGGATTTATCAGCAGATTTTTGGAATTCAAAATATAAAACAAGTCAAATTGGTTGGGATTTAGGTCAAGTTTCACCTCCTTTAAAAGCTTATTTTGAACAATTAACCAACAAAGAAGTCAGAATTTTAATTCCTGGCGGAGGCAATTCGTATGAGGCGGAATGGCTTTTTCATAATGGCTTTCATAATGTTTTTGTAGTAGACTTATCAGAAATTGCATTGGAAAATATCCAACAAAGAATTTCTCATTTTCCAACTTCACAGTTAATTCTCGGTAATTTTTTTGACATCAATGATTCATTTGATTTGATTGTAGAGCAAACCTTTTTTTGTGCCATACATCCAGATTTGAGAGCAAATTATGCCAAAAAAATGCACGAACTTTTGAAACCAAATGGCAAATTAGTTGGGCTTCTTTTTGATGCAAAACTGAATGAAAATCACCCGCCTTTTGGGGGCAATAAAGAGGAGTATAAAGCCTATTTTGAACCTTATTTTACAGTTCAAATTATGGAAAATACTTTCAACTCTATAGCATCAAGAGCGGGAATGGAGTTGTTTATTAAGTTGTTTAAGCATAAAAATTAATTTAAACTATCATAGTTTTTTCTTATATTATTATAAGAAAATGACACTTGCTAAGTGATTTATGTTACAAACATTCAATAATTTGAAGAGTAATTTTACAGTAACAAAATTTAAAAAATTAAAAATGATTACATCAGAAATTACACAACAGCAAGAAATTTTTACAATGCCAAGAATTGGAGATAAAGCTCCAGAATTTACAGCAACAACTACTCAAGGTGAAATTAATTTTCCATCAGATTATAGTGGAGAGTGGTCAATTTTATTCAGTCATCCAGCAGATTTTACCCCAGTTTGCACATCCGAATTTATGACTTTTGCACACTTAGAAGAAAAGTTTAAAAAAGCAAATTGTAATTTAATTGGGTTGTCAATTGATGGTTTGTATAGTCATATTGCTTGGTTGAGAACAATTAAAGACAAAATTACTTTTAATGGAATGGAAAATGTTGAGGTTAAATTTCCATTAATTGAAGATATTTCAATGAACATTGCAAAGAAATATGGAATGATTCAGCCAGGAGAAAGTAAAACACAAGCAGTAAGAGCCGTATTTTTTGTAGATCCTGCAGGAATTGTTAGAGCGATTATTTATTATCCGTTAAGTTTGGGTAGAAATTTTGACGAGTTATATAGAGCATTAATTGCTATGCAAACCTCAGATAAATTTAATGTAGCTACTCCTGCAGACTGGAATCCTGGAGACGATGTAATCGTTTCTCCTGCTGGATCATGTGGGGTTGCTCAAGAAAGAATGACTGGAACAGATGATTTAAAGTGTGATGATTGGTTTTTTTGCACAAAAAAATTAGATAAAGATTTAGTTTTAAATGAAATTTTAAAAAAATAACTCAAATTATAACACATACGCTTTGATTGTTAAAGCGTATTTTTTTAAAATAGTATTATGGATGTAGAAATTTTAGCAAGAATTCAGTTTGCATTTACAGTCGCATTTCATTATATATATCCCCCTTTAAGTATCGGAATAGGGCTTATTATGGTCATTATGGAAGGATTGTATTTAAAAACTGGCAACAAGCATTATGAAGTTTTAACTCGTTTTTGGTTAAAAATATTTGCCATCACCTTTGGTATTGGTGTAGCTACAGGAATTATTATGGAATTTGAATTTGGCACTAATTGGGCTGTTTATTCAAAATATGTAGGTGATATTTTTGGAAGTGCGTTAGCTGCAGAAGGCTTATTTGCTTTTGGTTTAGAGAGTACTTTTTTAGGAATTTTAATTTTTGGATGGAATAGAGTTTCTCCAAAAGTTCATTTTATTTCAACAATTGGTGTTTTCTTAGGATCTATGTTTTCCGCAGTTTGGATTGTGGTTGCAAATAGTTGGCAACAAACCCCTGCTGGTTATCATATTGTGGGTGAAGGTTTTAATGCCAGGGCAGAAGTAACGGATTTTTGGGCAATGGTTTTTAATCCGTCAAGTGTGGATAGAATTATTCACGTTTGGCAGGGTGCTTTTTTGGCTGGTACATTTTTAGTATTAAGTGTGCATGCATATTATTTATTAAAAGAAAGATATGTAGAAATTTCTAAAAAAGCATTTAAAATAGCTTTGTTAGTTGCTACCATAATTTCATTATCACAATTGGTTTCAGGGCATAGCTCTGCAGATGGTGTTGCTAAAAATCAACCTGCAAAATTAGCTGCAATGGAAGGACATTATAAAAAATCTGCACCTGCAGATTTGTATCTTTTTGGTTGGGTTGATAATGATAAACAAGAAGTAACAGGTTTAGGGTTGCCAGGAGGATTATCTTTTTTAGTACATCAAGATTTTAAAGCACCTATTACAGGCTTAAATGCTTTTCCTAAAGAAGATAGACCGGGACAAGTGAATGCTGTTTTTCAGTTCTACCATATTATGATTTCTATCGGAATGTTTTTAATCGCATTAACCTTATATGCAAGTTTTTTATGGTGGAGAGGAAAATTATTTGATAAAAGATGGCTTTTACAAATTTTTGTGTTCTCTGTTATTCTACCTCAAATAGCCAATCAAGTTGGATGGTTTGCAGCAGAAATGGGACGCCAACCTTGGATTGTGTATGGACATTTAAGAACAAGTCAAGGGTTTTCGCAAGAAGTATCTGCCAATCAAATAGTATTTTCGTTGGTATTATTCACAATAGTTTATACTTTATTGCTCCTACTGTTTTTATATTCTTTGAATAAAAAAATAAAAAACGGACCTTTTGATGAAGCTAAAAACGATTTAAAAATTATATAAAAATGGTAGAATTAGAAACGTTTTTAGGGATAGATTATCCAACACTTTGGTATTTAGTTGTGGGATTGTTATTTTCAGGGTATGCAATTTTAGAAGGATTTGATTATGGTGCTGGTGCATTGCATTTGTTCTTAAAAAAAGATTTAAGTAGAAGAATTGCAATCAATGCCATTGGTCCACTTTGGGATGCAAATCAAGTTTGGTTGATTATTGGTGGTGGTGCATTGTTTGCTGGGTTTCCTGTAATGTACGCAACGATGCTATCTGCTATGTATATTCCATTTATGTTATTTTTGGTTTTATTGGTTTTGCGTTCATCTGCCATAAAATTTAGAAGTGCAGAAAAAATGCTTTGGTGGCGCAAAACTTGGGATATTATTTATTTTGTTTCCAATACCTTAATTGCTTTTTTATTAGGAGTTGTTTTAGGAAATGTGTTGCAAGGTTTTGAAATCGGCGAAAATTTTACCTACAAAGGCGGAATTTTCTTTGCCTTTTTAAGTCCATATGCAATCATGGTAGGTTTTACAACCCTATCTATTTTTATGACGCAAGGTGCTATTTTTCTATTGCTAAAAACAGAAGGTCGTTTGCATGCAAGATTAACATTTTTACTAAAAAAAGGAATGATTTTTTTCATCATTAGTTTTGCTTTTACTTCTTTATATACCTTAATTTTTCTTCCTGGTGTGACAGATAAGTTTAAAGAATATCCAATATTTTTTGTTTTGCCTATACTTGCTTTTTTAGCTGTGGCGAATGTACCAAGGTTAGTTTCAAAGAAAAAATATGCGAATGCTTTGGTATTTTCATCGCTCACGATGGCATTTTTATTAATGTTGGTGGCCTTTCAGTTGTATCCTGTTTTACTACCATCAACCATTAATCCAGAACATAGCATTACGATTTACAATGCAGCCTCTTCCCAAAAATCTTTAGGAATCATGCTAACCATTGTTTTAATTGGTGCGCCATTATTAGCTGGATATTTTGTTTTTTTATATAAAACGTTTAATGGAAAAGTAAAGTTAGATGATACAAGTTACTAATTTCTATTAGGTAACTTATGTTACCATAAATGTTGATTCTTTTTGTGAAATTTGTAAAAATAATTAATCACATTATGAAAAAGAACCTCTTTCTTGCACCAATAATTACTCTTATTATAGGTGCAACTAGTTTTTCACAAGATCAATTTACAATTCAAATAGAGCCTTTAACAATCACAAATGCACCCAATGTTCATTCTTTTTCTTGGGGAAAAACTTCGGATGGTAAATGGGTGATTTTTGGCGGTAGAATTGATGGTTTGCATTTAAGACAACCTTTTTCTTCTTTTTTAGAAAGTGATAATAATAAAAATGTATATGTTCTTGACCCTGTTAATAATCAAACTTGGAGTTCTTCGTTAAGTGTTTTACCTGCTTCAATTTTTGAGCAATTACAATCAACTAATCAAGAGTTTTATCAACGAGAAAATATCCTATATGTTATTGGTGGTTATGGTTATAGTAATTCAGCTATAGATCATATCACTTATGATAATTTAACCGCTATTCATATTGATGAACTTGCAAATGCAGTTATAAATAACACTAGTATTACCTCTTTTTTTAGACAGATTTCTGATGTAAATCTTGCAGTTAGTGGTGGACAATTAGGCTTACTAAATGATGTTTTTTATTTATGTGGAGGACAATATTTTAAAGGAAAATACAATCCTCAAGGTCCAAATAATTCAACTGGATTTACACAAATTTATACTGAAGAAATTAGAACTTTTCAAATCATTGATGATGGTACAAATCTTTCAATAGCAAATTATACCGCTCAAAAAGACAGCGATAATTTACATAGAAGAGATTATAACATGTCACCTCAAATTTTTCCTGATGGGTCTCATGGTTTTACAATGTTTAGTGGTGTTTTTCAGCACACTGCAAATTTACCTTGGCTCAATACAGTAGATGTTTCATCAACAGGTTATACTGTGAATAACAATTTTAATCAATATTTAAGCCAATATCACAGTGCAAAAATACCTGTTTATGATGAATCTAATAATACTATGCACACCTTGTTTTTTGGAGGGATAAGTCAGTATAAATTAGATGCAAATAATAACCTAATTAAAGATGATAATGTGCCTTTTGTAAATACAATAAGTAAAGTTTCAAGGTTTGGTGATGGATCAATGACTGAAAGTATTTTAGATATTAAAATGCCATCGTTGTTAGGGTCTGGAGCTGAATTTATTCCAATTCATAATTCAACTTTATATTTAAATGATGAAATTGTAAATCTCAATAATGTATCAAATGGAACAACATTGATAGGTTATATTTTTGGGGGAATTGAAAGTACTCAAGAAAATATTTTTTTTATCAATAATGGAACTCAAAGTTCAGCAAGTAATTTAGCGTTTAAAGTATTTATAAATAAAAGTTCGTTAAGTGTTGATGAAATCTCTTTGAACGAAAAAAATATTTACAATTTAAAAGTATATCCAAATCCTTCTAGCGCACTTTTTTCAGTGGAAGTTTTTATCCCCAATACCGAAAAAAGTACCATCGAAATTTTTGATATTTTAGGAAGAAGTGTAAAAAAAATAGCCATTGAAAAATCAATTGAAAAAAAAACAATTATGGTAGATTTGTCTAAAGTTGCTTCAGGCGAATATCAATTAGTATTTAAAAACAGTAATAAAATTGTTGAGAAAAAATTAATTAAGCAATAGTTTTTTTAATGTAACTAATGTTACTGTGTAGATTCTTTATTGCTTTTATTTTTGACTAAAATTTAAAACATGGCAAAAATAGTTGTATTAGGAGCTGGAATTTCTGGACACGTTGCAGCAGCTCATTTACGAAGAAAGCTGTCAAAAAATCATGAAGTTTTAGTAGTTTCTCCAAATAGTAATTACCAATGGATACCCTCAAATATTTGGGTAGGAATTGGCAGAATGAAATCTAAGGAAATCTTGTTTCCTCTTGCACCATTATATAAAAAAGAAGGCATTGGTTTTAAACAAGCCAAGGCAATTTCTTTTTTTCCTGAAGGCGATAAAAAAGAGGAAAAACCGTATGTATTAGCAGAATACGTTGTTGGAGAAAATAAAGGAATACAAGAAAAAGTAACCTATGATTATTTAATCAACGCAACAGGTCCTAAATTAAATTTTGAAGCTACAGAGGGATTAATTCCTGGTGAAAACAAGACCTATTCTGTTTGTACATACACTCATGCAGATCATGCTTGGCAGGGTTTAAAGGAGCAAATTGATTTGATGAAACAAGGCAAAAAAGTAAAAATCTTAATTGGTACTGGTCATGCAAAATCTACGTGTCAAGGGGCAGCTTTTGAGTATATTTTAAATGTTGAGCAAGAATTGCGTCGTCATAAAGTTCGTGAGATGGCTCAAATTACTTGGATTTCAAACGAATATCAATTAGGTGATTTTGGTATGGATGGAATGTTACTAAGTTATGGTAGCATGACCATGAAATCTAGTGAAATGGTGGAAATGATTTTTGAAGACAGAGGCATTAAATGGATACTTGGAGCTGGAGTAAATAAAATTGAAGATGGAATTGCACATTATGAAAATTTAGAAGGCGAATACAAAACTGAAACCTATGATTTTGCAATGCTCATTCCTGCATTTTCTGGTCACGGATTTAAAGCATTTGATAAAAACGAAAACGAAATTACAGAAAAACTCTTTAAAGGTTTTATGATTGTTGATGCAGATTATACAGCAAAACCTTATGAAGATTGGTCTGTTCAAGATTGGCCAGAAACCTATCAAAATCCGAGTTATAAAAATATTTTTGCACCAGGCATTGCATTTGCACCACCTCATGCAATTTCAAAACCTAGAAAAAGTAAAAATGGAACCGATATTTCACCTGCACCACCAAGAACGGGAATGCCATCTGGAATTACAGCAAAATTGGTTGCAGATAATATTATTGATTCTATAAAATCAGGCAAGGAATCATTACATCATAAAGGAAGTTTAGGAAATATGGGAGCAGCTTGTATTGCTTCTGCAGGTTATGGAATCACACAGGGAAGTGGCGTAAGCATTACCACGTATCCAATTGTTCCTGATTATCAAAAATACCCTAATACCCAAGGAAGACAAATTGGAAAAACTTTTGGGGAAATTGGTTTGGCAGGTCATTGGCTAAAATTAGCATTGCATTATGCCTTTATTTACAAAGCAAAAATGCGACCTTTTTGGTGGTTGATTCCTGAATAGGAATCAAACTTAAAAAGTTGATTTCAGAATAAAAAAATATAAAAATTATGACACAAAGAATTTCAAAATATCAACGATTTAAGATGATGAATCCAATCATTCAATTTTTCAAATTCATTTATTTAAGTATTAAAATAATGATTGTTGTTGCTGAAGGACATGGAGGAACAAGAAAAGTAATCGAAAAGTAATTTTCGGTAATATTCGTTTTTTTTGATTGAAAAGAGGACATTTCTAATAAAATGTCCTCTTTTTTGATTTAGATTTTAAAAACCATAATTCAAATTCACATAAAAATTCCTTCCCATTCTTGGAATATTGTTCCAATCAGCATAGGTTGAATAGTTTTTATCAAAAAGATTTTCAACTCCTATTTTCATCATCAAATCATTTTTATCAAATTTAAATGTATAACCAGCATTGATATTTACAATCGCAAAATTAGGTGTTTGATCTTCACCAAATTCAGGATTGAAATTTGATTGAGTTGCATTGCCAACAAATTGAATTTCACTAATTAATTTATTTTTTTTGAAACTCAACGAACTTATATAACTAAATGGACTGATAAATGGCAAATTTTGGTTGTCATTAGTTTTGCCAAGTGCATAACTCGTTTGTATATTCCATGTAAAAAATTGATTTATAAAATACTCAAATGAAAGGCCGGTATTTAAAATTGCAGCATTTTCTAAAGCCGAATAAACTCGAACACCATTTGCTCCAATTGTCATTGGCGATAAACTTGAATCTGTTTTAGCAATGATATAATCATAAAAATAAAAGTAAGAAGCATTTGCTTTTATCCTAAATTTTTCTTTTTTCAATCCAATTGAAAAATTGCTTTCAAATGCTGATTCATTTTTTAAATTCGGATTTCCAATATTGTCATAACCATCAAAACTATTGAACAGATAAAACCCATAACCTTCTGATACTGATGGTGCTCGTTCGCTGTATGCGACCCCAAAATGATAGTGAAATCCTGACTTAGAAAAATGGTAATTAGCCCCAAAACTTTTTAGAAATCTATTTTTTTTATCAGACATTTCTGGATAAAAAATTTGTAAACTTTCCAAGCCAAATTGACTAGTAACAGTATTCAAATGGTTTCCTAATGAAATATTCAATGTAAGATTTGAATTTTTACTCACATTAAAAGTGTCTTCTAAAAAAACACCATTATATAAAGTTCGTACATCAGGCCAAGTAAGCATAAACATCAAGTTTTCGTTTGGATTATTGGGATACATGGTCATTTCTGCTAGTGATTTATTGTAAAATGAATTTAAATTGACTAAAAAATGATGTTTGTCAAAACTATATGTCAACTTTGTATAAAATCCAAATGTTTCGCTCCAACCTGGCATATCCATATGAATAGGCACATTTGGACGCGTTGTGTCATCCATGACATGTTTTATGGTGTTAAAATAAATTTTGGATTCCCAATTTTCGATTGTTGAATTTTTAGGAATTACTTCATATTTTACTGAAGTTATGAGAGCTTCAGCCAAAGAAACATCCATAGTCAATGCAGGATATCCAACATCAGTTGCCTTATCATAAATAACAGAGGTTTCTAGTAGTTTATTTTCTTTAATTTTAAAACCAAGAATATTCGAAAAATTGAGTTTGTTAAACTGAGAATATAATACTTCTTGATTGTTTGCTGCGCTATAGTTTTCTGCATTTCTGCTCATTACATCCAAATCAAAGTAAAATATATCATTTTTAAAATTCACGGAACTTACTAATATTTTTTGGCTATTATTTGATTCAAACCCCGATTGAAATTGGACTTCCAGTTTTTTTTCTCCAAAACTTGATTTGTTCCTTTTTAAATCAATAGAACCACCGATTGTATTGCCAAAAAGGCTTCCTGATTGTCCGTCTTTTACAGTTGCTTCTGAAAGATTGGTAACTTCAACATACGATGTTATAGGGTCCATTTTATCTGTACAAGCACCAAAAATTCGCATTCCATCAATTGTTACCAAGGTTCTTTCAGTTGCCATATTATTGATGATTGGTTCCCAAGCATACGCTCCACGTTTTATCATATTAATGCGTGAAGATTTGTTTAAATACTCATCAATACTACCCAAAGACTTTGCTTGATTTTGATAAATAGCTGCTTTTTTACCTATCAAAACAATTTCTTTTAGTTGTATGATTTTAGTTGTGTCTTTTTCTTTGTTTTGAGCTGATAAAAAACCAAAACCCAAAAACAGCAAAAACACTGTTGATAAATTTCTCATTTAGAAAGGTTTAAAACAAAGTTCAAATTTGAACTTTGCTTGAATTAAAATTCAATTTCAAAGAAAATACTGCTAGATTCAACATTACTTGTAATTTCTTCTCCTTTCAAAATAATACCATCCGCTTTTGCCAATTGCAGATTTATTTTCCAATAACCAGTCATGGTTAATGATAATTTTCCTTCATAAAAATCACCAGGATTACTTTGAGTTGCATTTTCATTATTGGGTGATGAGTGATTTCCCATACTTGGCATTCTTGGGTCAATTTTCACTGTGTAATCATTTACCATTGGAAAACTCATCATATTTTCCATTTTCCAAACCCCAATTTTCATGTCGTTAATGGCAACTTTAGGTTCAGTTGGTTCTATGTAAGTAACTAAATATCTTTCATTATCTGAACCTGTAAATGAATTAACAGTTCTTTTTTCAGTGGCAAGTACATCAATTTCAGAAGTAATTGAATAGTCAACACCATTAATTGTATAATCAATTGTTAAATCCCAATATTCTGATGCATTTTCAGCCATTTGAAACATGATATAACCTTCGTATAAATTTCCTTCATCAGCCACTTTTTCTACAGTTGATTTTGGACAAGAATGATTCATCATCATCATGTGCATTACTGGCATCCAAGAAACTTGTGCGTTTTTCACAAAAATATCTGAAGTATTATCTAAAATTCTTAGTTTTATTTCATTAAAACCTACAGTTAATTCCCCTTTTTTTGAGTACAATTCAATAGTATGTGTTGAATTTGAGAGTTCTCTTATTTTAGTTAATCCTTCTAATTCATTCATTTCTGTTTCATTTACCTCTTTTGAACAAGATGCAAATGCAATGGTTGCAACCAATAAGATTGCTATTTTTTTAAAATATGGTTTCATTTTAATTTTATTTATTTTTAATTTATTTGTATGACAAGAACCTTTAGTTTAAGAAATAAACCTTAAACCAATTGATACATTTTTGCATGATTCATAATCTAGAATCAAAAAAATAAATTAAACTTTTGGTGGATGAAAACTGGAATCAGAATTTAAATACCTGTAGTTATTTAAATACAAATGAAAGGTACGATTTTTTTCAAAAAAAGATACTTTTGTATAGGACTGTGGAGTTTCTTTATATAAGATAAGTTCTTTAAAATCAATTAAATTCACAGGTACTTTCTCTGAAGATTGATTACTTTCTGTTACCTTTTTTAATTGACATTTTCCATTACATTGCATTTCAGGAGTGTCTTTGTTTTCGCACAATTCTTCAATAAAACCAATAGGATCAATACTATAATATAGGTATGTAAAAGAAACCCTCAACATACTGTATAGTAGTAGAGAACTAAAAAATAAAGCAAAAAGCAAAGGATAATTTTTCACAGCACAAAAATACATAATGTATACTAATTTAATTGCTGATTAAAATCATATTTCAGCATTTTGTTTGGTAACCAAAGTTACAGACTACACTTTTTTTTCAACCTAATTTTGCAGTAACAAAAATCATATCAATGAAATACAATATGAAATATATCACAGTTTTAATTTTAATTTTTTACTTGCCAACAAATGCGCAAGAAATCATTTCTATTGATAAGTCTGAAGTTTTGTCTAAAATAACGGAGCGTAATTTATCTTTAAAAATCTCAGCAGAAGAATTCAACAAAGCCCAAGCAGACTATCGTCAAACCAACGCAATTTTTTTGCCAAACATCACAGCAAGTCATACAGGAATTTCAACCACAAATCCCTTAATGGCTTTTGGATCGAAATTAAATCAAGGAATTTTAACGCAAGCCGATTTCAATCCTGCTTTGTTAAACAATCCAACACAAACTCAAAATTTTGCGACCATTATTAAGGTAGAGCAACCTTTGGTGAATTTAGATGGCGTGTATCAACGCAAAGCAGCAAAATCAAAAATGGAAGCCATGTCTTTGCAAACACAACGTACTCAAGATTATCTAACTTTTGAAGTTGAAAACGCATACATGCAATTGCAATTGGCGTACAAAGCAGTTGCTGTTTTAGAAAAAGCGTTAGATGCTGCAAATGCGAACAAAACATTAGCAGAAAATAGTTTCAAACAAGGTTATTTGCAACGTGCAGATGTTTTGAATGTTGAAGTTCGAGTAACTGAAGTTCAAAATCAATTGCAACAAGCAAAAAGTAACGTTCAAAATGCCTCAAATTATGTGTCTTTTTTGATGAATGATGATACCTATGTGCAATACAAACCTTCTGATGATTTATCTGTAAATGTTACTTCAATGGACGAAGTTTCCATTTCTGAAAATCGTAGTGATATCAAAGCAATGCAATTGTCAACGGAAGCTTATGCGGATATGAACAAAGCTGATAAAATGGCTTTTTTACCAAGATTAAATGCCTTTGGAAGTTATGAATTGTATGATAACAAAATTTTTCAAGCAGATGCAAATGGGTATTTAGTAGGTGCGCAATTAAGTTGGGATATTTTTCAAGGGTCAAAACGTTTTGGAAAAGCACA
>Ga0209137_1003154_pt1 | contig 13995 bp, 14 predicted proteins | sample SaaInl5LU_22_DNA_FD_184642 | JGI IMG/M metagenome (GOLD analysis project Ga0209137, IMG submission 184642) | Marine microbial communities from expanding oxygen minimum zones in the Saanich Inlet - ESP_105LU_22_DNA (SPAdes) (version 2) | ecosystem: Environmental > Aquatic > Marine > Intertidal... | reverse complement strand
AAGCTGCATGGACGAAACTCCGAGATCCAGCATAACACCATGTATCTCAGTCACATTATTATCTTCGAGCAAGGCATCAAGGTCACCAAAGCAACCCTGTAAGAATTTGAAACGACCCGGAAATTCAGCCTCAAGGTCGGCCGCCGCTATCAATGCCTCCGGATCTCGATCTACACCGACAAGCGAACCCGCTGCCTGTAAAACAGCGCGGCTATATCCACCTGCTCCAAAAGTACCATCAACATAAACTTCGCCATCGCGTGGAGCCAAAGCCACAAGCACTTCGCGAAGTAAAACCGGAAGATGCGGACGTGCCGATTCAACGGAATTTAAAGGGGACGTTGCAAGCGGCGTCGCGCCGCTCCCGGCATTCATTTTGAACCATTCGTCGGCGATGACCCATCGCCAACTTGACTATTAGAGCGCAATAAAGCCCTGCTCTCCATGGCTTTTTTGCGGGCCGCATCGCGATATGCTTTAAAACGCTCTGGTTCCCAAATTTGGAATTTCTCGCCAAGGCCTGCAAAACAAAGCTCTTTTGTAATATGCGCGTGATCCAAAATGGCCTCTGGCAAAATTACCCGCCCATCGGCGTCAAATGCAAGATGATAACTATCTGCAAAAAGCGAAGCCGCAAGCGCATCCCGTTCTTCCGTGAACAGATCCAAGCGCTCCACCATGCGAGAGATATTACCCATCAAAGATTGCCCGCCGCCTTCAATGGCTGCCTCTGTGAAAGATGGGTAAACAAAAATACCGTTTTGGCCGTTGGCCGACGTCACACCTAAGCCGTCCACAGCGTTCTGAGCTGCAATCGCCGAGCGAAACATAGATGGCACAGAGACGCGACCCTTCGCATCAATCCGTCCATTTATGGTCGACATAAACATGCTCATCCCAATACTCCTAAGCCCTTGCGGCATCATTTAGGTGCATCCCATCAAAATAATGGGACATTATGGGATAACATGGGAATTTATGGGTGTCAACGGGATACACCCCCGAAACCCACTGTAACAACCAGCGAAACAAGCTCTTGATCAAGCCGACTAGCCAAATATTAGACCTACTATTAGACCTACTATTTAGTCAGATAATTACTACGCCACTTAGAACCAGCCACCCCAAGCAATAGGTATTCACTCATAAAATCAAGTAATTAAATATATTCAATTGGGAAAAAAGAGGAAGAAAAAGGATCAGAGGGTCTATAAGCCGGGTTCTGTATCCGCCCTAAGGCGGTGACGACCATTCATCTAGGGCGGCTGTTACCAGACGCCTCATGCGACCTACCCGGATGACGATCTAAAAACGGATCAAATGCCATCCCTATTTGGTCTTGCTCCAAGCGGGGTTTACCATGCCATCATCGTTACCGACAATGCGGTGCGCTCTTACCGCACCCTTTCACCCTTACCCTGCATGCAGGGCGGTTTACTTTCTGCGGCACTTTCCCTCGAGTTACCTCGGCCGGACGTTATCCGGCGCCTTGCTTTTATGGAGCCCGGACTTTCCTCACCTTTCGAAAAAAGTGCGGCCGCCCAACCCTCTGAACCTTTGAGTTTAGTATAAGGTAGCAGGCTGGGCGTCAAGTAGCGCGCAGGCGCTAACTTTGCTTTGTGTTGAACCTAGCGTTTAACCTTGGCCCAAAATATCGTCTAGCACTGCCTGTAAACGACCATCGGCCGTCCCCGTTACGTGCCCAGGGTCAAAGTGCCGCTGAAATGCAATGATCGCCCCTCGCAAGTCATTGTCATAAGCGCCCTGCACAGACACTGCATAGCCGTATGAATGCAGTTTAGCTCGAAACGCTTCAACATCGGCTATTGCGCTTGCCGGCCCGATAGCTGAGCAGGCGTTTGTTTGCGCGCCCACTGGGTTGGGCCAGACACCGATCCCCTGCTCGGCAAATCGTTGCCACGGGAATTTATTGCCCGGGTCTTGCTTGCGCATATATGCTACATCGCTATGGCCGACAATGTTTTGTGCCGGAATTTTATGGCGACTTAAAATATCTTTTGAGAGCCAGATTAAGGCCTCCATCTGCGATTCCGGATAAGGAACAAACTCCCCAGCGTCATCGAGACCCGAATTATCTAATTCTATGCCGATGGAGTGTGAGTTCACATCTGTAACACCGCGCCAATAAGATTGGCCAGCGTGCCATGCGCGTTTAGCCTCATCAACCAACCGGTAAATTTCGCCTTGCTTGGAAATTACATAATGGGACGACACTTGAGTTTTGATGTAGCATAATCGTTCTATCGCCGACTTAGCGTCATCCATCGCTGTATAATGGAGGACCAACATATCGATCTTGCTGTTTACACGGTCACCAAAATTTGGTGACGAAAACGTCTCATTGATCTTCATGGTAACTCCCATTTTTATTAATTAAGCATAATTTATCTCAGACTTTACTTAAGCGCAACTTAAAGCGTGTTTCCCTCCGGTGCATGCTCACGTTTTCTCAGCGCAATCACCAACACTCCGAACAATGTTAAGAATGAACCAATCCAAAACCTTAAACCCAACTCGTCACCCCAAACCAACACCCCGAAGCTTATACCGAAAATAGGTGCTAACAGGGTTAATGGGGAAACAACCGTAACATCATAGCGTTGCAGCAAATAATACATTCCAGCATGGCCAATTAAGCTGGCCCCAAGAGCTGTATACACAATTCCACCAAGCGCAGCTGGACTCGCGCTTGCTAAGGATTCCAGCTGCCCGGTTTCGAAGATAAACGAAACGACCAAGAGAATAGGAACACTGAAAACAGCAATCCATGCTTGCATTTGAAAGACGCCTGTCGAGGCAATGCGCTTCATGATGATCGTACCAACCGAGCCTAAAAATGCGGCACCGACAACCAGCAGTAATCCCAAGCGCTCATCAATAACAGCCGGATCAAAGCTGATCACAATCACACCTGAAAAGGCTAAAAATATTCCGATCCAGCGACGCCAGCGAACCGTTTCATTGAGAAATATAATAGATAATATGGTGCTAAATGGCACAGCCAACTGAGTAGCCACAGCAACCGAGGATACATTATCCGCAACGGACATACCGCCATAAAACAAGGCAAAATGTGCCGATCCCATCGTTACAGAAACACAGAAGACCGCAGCCATGTGCCCACGAACCGGCTTTAAGAATGGCAATAGAACAAAGCCCAGCAATGCGTAGCGCAATGCCGTAAAGAATATTGGTGGTATCTCTTCCACGCTTGCCTTACCCGCAACGAAGGTAAAGCCCCAGATAATGCATATAACCAATATGAAAAATAGATGTCTTATTGCCATGATTAATTCCCTGTAGCATGGGCATCAACTCCGCGCTACAAATTACCTTCACTGAGTAAAGTTTAAAGTCGGCCGTGATATTATTGCAATTAGCACTCACACTTATATGTTGAGTATTCCATAACTGACCCACATTCGATTGGATACATAAATGACAAACCCCGCATTATTTTTTGACCTCGACGGCACCCTAGCCGACACATTGCCTGACCTACATGCGGCGATGAACCATGTTCTTATTAAGCATGGACATCAGGCTGTGCAGGTTGGGCGTGTCAGCCACATGATCGGTGGCGGGGCGCGTATGATTTTACAACGTGGCTTTGAGGAAAACAAAGCTGAAATAAGTGAGGCCGATCTCGACCTCGCAGTTGATGAATTTGTTAATTATTATGATGCGAATATAGATGCTACGACAATTTTGTTTCCGCATATTTTGGAAGTTCTAGACGCCGCTCGCGCGGCCAATATAAAAATGGCTGTGATAACAAATAAGAGAGAGAGCCTCGCGGCCAAACTTCTTTTCCGCCTAAACATCCATCACTACTTTGAGCTTTTAATCGGCGGCGATACCCTCGCCCAACGCAAACCAGATGCTTTACCGATCACCACAGCGATTGAGAGATTGGGCAGCTCAAAAGATCACGCCATCATGCTTGGGGATAGCGAAGCCGATACAGCAAGTGCACTTGCTGCTGGCGTAAAATCAATTTGCGTGAGCTTCGGATACCGTCGGGTCAGCCTTGAAGAACTCAAGGCTGATGCAATTATTGATAGCTTTTCAGATCTTCCAGAAGCGATCGAAAAACTTGCTCCATCGCGCTTCCCGACGCTCGATTGGGCAAATCGAATTTAGACTTTTCTTAAGTCAGTCTCAAAAAAAAGAGCCTGCAATCAGATTGCAGGCTCGAATTTATTTGTTTTATTTAACTGAATTAAACAGCGTCTGCCGTATCCAGCGTATCGCGCAATTCGCGCTTCACGAATTTTCCACTTGCGTTCCGCGGTAGCGGCTCATCAAGTATCCAAATGTAACGTGGCACTTTGAACTTCGCGATCAGGGTAGAGCAATGCTCCCGGATTTCTTCAGCCGAAACTTCTTCACCAGGCTTGAAGAAAATGGCAACACCAACTTCCTCACCAAGACGGTCATCCAACACACCGAAAACAGTACATTCTGAGACGGCGCTATGCTTGAAGATTGCGACTTCGACTTCCGCACAATAAACGTTCTCACCACCACGAAGCACCATGTCTTTTGCGCGGTCAACGATGTAAACAAACCCTTCTTCGTCAATGCGCGCAATGTCGCCAGTGCTCAACCAACCGTCTTTGATGGTTTCTGCCGTGGCTTCTGGACGATTCAAATATCCTTTAATAACATTTGCACCTTTCACGCATAATTCACCAAGCGCTCCGTCTGGAAGTGTATTGCCTTCACTATCAATGGTCTTATATTCCAGTGTAGGTACAAATGGACCGGCGCTGTCTGGACGATCGGCAAAATATTCATTTGAGATTGCGCTAATAATTCCGCAAACTTCGGTCATTCCATAGCCTGTTGCTGCGCGACCATTTTTTAAGGACGAATCTATTTTACCTACTAAATCGGGTTGCAATTGTGAACCGCCGCCGCCCAATACCGTCAGGCTAGACGTATCGTATTTCTCGAAATCAGGATGGCTAATGATCTCACGCGACATCACCGGCACACCACTGATACCTGTGATCTTGTGCTGCTCGATTAATTTTAGAGCGTCGCCGGCATCCCACTTATACATATGGATAATCTTACCACCGGTTAAAGTAGCTGGCTGAACCACACAATTATTCGCAGTCACATGGAATAGCGGTGTCGTTACCAAAGTCACAGTAACAGGCCCTTGTCCTGGCTCTGGCAACTGATCTTCCGTACCATCGCGGCGCGCCAAAGCTTTCGTAACCGCTAGGTTCATGAAAGCAACATTCATTATGTTGAGCACACAACCGCGTTGCGTTAGCTGAGCGCCTTTTGGGCGACCTGTCGTTCCTGAGGTGTAGAAAATACACGCGTCACTATCTGGATCGACCGCGACATCTGGCATATCGCCACCATGACTTTTTATGTCTGCATAATCAACGACACCTTCAACAGCTTCCTTCAAACGGACGCCAATGACGGTCATGTCTTTATGGTTCTCGCGAATGGACATAAAATTGTTCAAACGCTCTTGGTCGCAAATGATTGCTTTTGGCGCCGAGTCCGTAAGACCAAAATCAAGTTCGTCAGCGACCCACCAAGCATTAATTCCAACCACAGCAACACCGATTGAAACAAGAGCCCAATATGTTAAAATCCATTCAGGATAATTTCTCATTGCGATAGCAACGCGGTCGCCTGGTTGCACGCCATTTTCCAGCATCCAGTTTGCTACGGAAGCCACCTCTTTATGGGCTTGAGCATAGGTCCAAATTTCGCCTTCATATACAAGATAGTCTCTGTCCGCATAGCCAGCTGTCATCGCCCAAACATCGCGCAAACTTCCTGGCGCCAAAGTAAACGAGTTTAAACTCTGTCCGCGAACGTCGATTTTTGAAACACCAAAAAGGCTCTCTGGCCCAGTCATTTCAGCATAAACTTCTTTTAACTCTTGATACAAAGTCTTCTCCTCCAATTTCTGTTCGCAAACTAATTTAGGCTCAAATAAACCCAAACTTAATTTTCTTGATAACGCTAGAATTCAAAATTTTAACAAATAAAACAAATCGGAAAACCCTTCCGAGCATTTCCGACTGGCATCCCAATATCATCAGCTCATAGTCTATCCGAGCAATCGCAGTATACAAGATTTTTTTTTGGCACTCTGCAAGCCAAATTAGCAGTTTTTTTCGGTAGGTTGCCAAATTGCCGCATACAAAAGCTTGCGCAACTCGCTGGCTCAGGTAAAATTCGGGGATGAGCAATTTAATTATCAGCGCATTAGATCAGTCTCCTATCCGCGATGGCGATAGCGCCGTGACAGCGATACAAGAGACAGTGGAATTAGCCAAATTATGTGATCAACTTGGCTATCATCGATATTGGCTTGCTGAACACCACAGCTCTTCTTCTTTTGCTGGCACTGCTCCGGAAATACTCATTGCCTATTTAGCCGCCGCCACTCAAAATATTCGGATTGGCTCAGGCGGTGTCATGATCTCTCATTATAGTCCGCTCAAAATAGCCGAGCAATTTCGGCTACTCGAAGCCCTCGCGCCAGGCCGAATTGACTTAGGCATTGGTAGGGCTCCAGGCAGTGACCCCAAAACCAGTGCGGCGCTTCAATCGGGACCACAAGCTTGGCCGGGAGAGGTATTTCCTCAACAATTAGAAATGATTAGGCAATTCTTAGCGGATGCTGAAGGTAAATCTGGCGACCAAGGCGGATTTCCAGATGATCACCCCTATCTCGGCATCCACGCGCAGCCTGGCGGCAATAGTTCACCCAATATTTGGCTGCTCGGCTCAGGCGGTGACAGCGCCATATTTGCCGCACAATTTGGCTTACCCTATGTGTATGCGCATTTTATTGGTGGTCAGGATGGCGTGCGGGCGCTGGATGTTTACCGTCGTAACTTCCGCCCTTCCGCACATTGTAAAAAACCAGTGATTGGCTTTGCCATGTCTTTGTTAGTTGCTGAAAGCCAAGAGCAAGCTGACTATTATTCGCTACCGCGCAATATTTGGGCGCTTCAGCACCAAAAAAACCAATCCTCGGCATTTTTACGCATGGAAGATGCTGCCAATTTCAAAATAGACGATGCCGATCAGGCTACATTTGAGCAAATTCAAGCCAGAAGCCTAACCGGCACGCCCGACAATGTTTACACGCAGCTATGCGAGCTACAGCAACTACATGAAATTGATGAGTTTTTTTCAATTAGCATCACGTCTGACAATCAAGCTCGGCATAATTCATACCGTCTGCTCGCGGATGCGGCGGGATTGGTGAGCCCGTCTAAAAAAATTCATATGGATGCGGCTCAATAGGTTTAGTAAAAATTGAGCCCAAATATTGTCGAAATATTATCGAAATATTATCGAAATATTGTCGAAATTTAACCGCTAACATGGCTCATTTTCAAGATTGATAGCTTGCCCTAACGGCTGACTGGAGATGGCAGTTATTTGCTCAGTCACGGACCAGGTTCTGGCGAATGGGCCAGAACCTGGTGCCTGTTTTTAAATTATTAGTCTGAATTTTTATCGAGTATTATAAGCCTGTTATTTTTTTCCTGGAGAGGCCTCGCATTGCCATCATAAATTGAGGTAAATGCTTCGATCTGATCCTTGGACATTTCTATCGGCACTTTTAACACATGCCAGTTAACGCCTTCCGAGCATGGCGGCGTCGTAAGAGATCCCATAAAGCGGTAATATTCTTGCTTTGCAGGTAAAAGCTCTGATGCGTTTAACATAACATCATCATATTCTTCTTCTTCGCCCACTTTAGACGGCAAATGATCCCATATTTTTTGCATAGCATCATTGCGCTTGCCTTGTTCAATCATAACACCTAGTACGCCAAGCGCTCCATCGTCTCGTTTATGTACGAAATGCATCTCCATGGGATAAAGCTTGCCGTTTATGGCATTTTCACTTCCGGCATGGAAATGGAATTGCAATACATTATAAGTATCGTCGCCCACGGTCATTTTTCCACCTTCATAGTTAACCTGAATAGTGTGGCCGTTATTAATAATTCTAAGCGGTTTGTTCTTATATTTTAATTCAAGATCGGGAAGATTTGCTTCCGTAGGTTTTGTAATATCGATAGGAGATTGAGTTTTGCCGGCGCTACATTCAAAAAACTCTTTTTTTAGATGCCCCCAGTTTTTAGGATTACCTTCGCCCTCATATTCCCAGTGGATTTCGCGTTCTTTCTCATTAGATTTAGAACTTCCGCCTTCATGTGATTTGTCGGAAGCATAGGCTGCTGCTGCAAGAGCAAGGCTAGCTAAACTGGCTAGTAAAATTTTATTATTCATTTTAAACACCTTCCAAGTTATTAAATACCTTCCAAGTTACTTTGGAATGCATATAGTAAGGCTTATGGTTTGGCAAGAAAGTGCTGAACAATTATTAACAAAAACAATTGCTTAGTGCCATAAAAATGCCTTATTTTCATTGACTCATTCAGCTCGTTAATTTGTCTTTTGAGAATATTTAATTTATCCAACAGCTGCCTTGATTGTCTGTTTAAGTCTTTTTTATTAACTTCAACAAATAAGACGCCGAATCTTATTAACTTCAACAAATAAGACGCCGAATCGGCTCCAACTATCGGCAAAAATATTATGACAGTCTTTGCTATTTTGCCGACTAGGAAGCTCTCAGAGCTTAAGCCGCCACAATAAGACATATTAAAACACAATAAGATCGGTCCTGTTCGTAAGCCTTGGTCTAGGTTTCTAAAACATTACCCTTTACCAACAATTATTCGCTACGGTTACACTTGACCAAGAGCCTCAGCTTATGCACAAATCCCAATTAATAATTAGGGAGTTTGAATTATGTCATTAGACTTTACAGGAAAAGTAGTCATCGTAACCGGAGCCGGTGGAGGCCTTGGCAGGTCCCATGCGCTGGATTTTGCCCGTCGTGGCGCTAAAGTTGTTGTAAACGACCTCGGTGGATCCATGGACGGCACAGTAGGATCGTCGGACGCTGCTAACAAAGTCGTCGAAGAAATTAAAGCCGCTGGTGGTGAAGCCATCGCCAATGGCTCATCTGTTACCGACGACGCTGGGGTCGCGAACATGATCGCGCAAACTATGGAAGCCTTCGGACGCATTGACGTCTTAGTTAATAATGCTGGCGTATTGCGCGATAAAAGTTTTGCTAAAATGAGCATTGATGATTTCGAATTCGTTGTCGACGTCCACCTAATGGGGACGTTAAAGCCAACTAAAGCGGTTTGGCCAATCATGAAAGAGCAAGGTTACGGACGCATTCTGGTTACGACATCTTCTTCTGGCCTCTATGGCAACTTCGGTCAGGCCAATTATGGCGCCGCGAAACTTGGCGTCGTTGGTCTAATCAATACGCTTAAGATTGAAGGCCAAAAAGACAATATTCATGTGAATGCATTGGCGCCTGTCGCCTGGACGCGCATGACTGAAAACCTTATGCCTCCACAAGCTGAAGAAATGCTTGTTCCGGATCGGGTAACACCAGCCGTCGTCTTTATGTGTTCAGAAAATGCTCCAACCGGCAAAATTATTTGTGCCGGAGCTGGCGTATTCGCTTCCGCTGTTATCTTGGAAACACGTGGCAAATATTTGGGCGAAAACCCAACGGCCGAACAGGTCGCTGAAAATTGGGAAGAGATTTCCAAGTTAGATGAAAACGCGGCCGCACTTTTCCAAGGTGCTGAGCAAACGGGTCGGTTTTTTGAATTGATCGGCTCATCTAAATAAAATCTAAAGTGGTGGCGGCATTGCCGCCATCATTTACCTAGAGCCCCCCATCTTTTAGGAGTGCGAATGTTTATTCGTGTAGCAACATCGTCCGTCATATTAATGACTATATGGCTTATTTTATCAGGGCATTATACCACCCTCCTGATTAGTTTAGGTGTTGCCAGCTCCATCGGGGTATCGCTTATTGCTGAGCGCATGGGGCTGCTCGATAAAGAAGGGTTGCCTACGCGCATCCTACTGCGTTTGCCAGCAAAACCACTTTGGCTCATTGAAGAAATCTTGAGTTCGAATTTAGACGTAATCGCGGTTATCCTCGATCCGTCGCGCGCTTCACCAACAAAAGTAACCGTTAAAGCTACCCAACAGACCGCCGCAGGTCTTGTTACCCATGCAAATTTCATTACCCTGACCCCTGGAACCGTATCTATATTAGTTAATGAAAAGAGACGTACGATTACTGTGCATGGCCTTACTCAGGAGCTCGCCGCTAGCACGCAAGATGGGTCTATGGATGCGCACGTCACTTGGCTTGAAGGGCATCCATCGCCTGAAGAAACGAATGGGGAGCGCTAAATTGGAACCGCAAACAGCTTTGATTGTTACCCTCGCCGCTCTTGCTATCGGCGTCTTTTTTGCTTTTATCAGGGCAACACTTGGCCCGACCGCTTTTGACCGTGTGCTGGCCGTTAATACCATCGGCACGATTGCCGTCTTGGTTATTTCTGTGCACGGGTTTTGGGCCGGCCGGCCTGAGTTTTTAGATATTGCTTTGCTCTACGCGCTGATTAACTTTATCGGTACAATTGCCGTCTTGAAGTTTTTCCGTTTTGGAACTTTGGGCGACCATCCGCCAAGACATAAGGAAGACGCATGAGTGAGCTTTTTGATTTTCTAGTTACAGCCATAGCCATTATATCTTTATGTCTTGGTTCACTCGGGGTTGTCCTAGGAGCCCTTGGACTAATTCGGTTGGGAGACGTTTATCAGCGCATGCACGGTGCAGGCATTGTTGACACGGGTGGCGCCGGTCTTATTTTATTCGGACTTTTACTATTATCCCCTGACTGGACTGTTGCCGTTCGCGTTGCCTTAATTGGCATGCTGATTGTCTTCACCAGTCCAACGGCTACCCATGCCATTGCCAGAGCGGCCACCCTTGCCGGCATCGAGCCTATCTTGGCGCGGCGCAGCAGGAAAAAACCTCAAAAGGATGACGCGTAATGGAGTTTTGGATTAATGCTGCATTAGCGATAATTCTAACCGTAATCGGCATCATGGCTGTGAGCCAGCACCGATTATTTGCTGTGATTATTCTGTCCGGCGCCTATTCACTGGTGGCCGCAACGTGGTTTGTTGTTTTAGACGCTGTTGACGTTGCTTTCACCGAGGCTGCCGTTGGCGCTGGTGTATCGACTGTTTTGGCACTCGGCACGCTTAGCATGGTTCCTGGAAAAGAAAAAAAGCGCCCCGTCGAGGCCCTGCCGCTTTCATTAGCCATCGCGACCGGCATGCTACTGTTATTGGCCGTTGCTGATATGCCTCAATTTGGTTCACCAGACACGCCTGTGCAGCAACATGTTGGCCCACATTATATTACGCAGAGTGAAAAAGAGATTGGTGTCCCGAACATTGTCACGTCGGTTCTTTCAAGCTATCGCGGTTTTGACACATTCGGCGAAACGGCAGTTATTTTTACAGCAGCAATAGCCGTATTCCTTATTTTGACTGGCTGGACACGTAAAAAAATTATTACCAAACCAAAGTCAAAAACCAAATCACCCGAGTTAGATGTTTAGAGAAGGAGGACGACATGCAAGATGATCCAGTAATTCGTGTCGTCACGAAAGTACTCACACCAGCGATTATGCTATTTGCGCTATATGTCCAATTCCATGGTGACTACGGTCCAGGTGGCGGCTTCCAGGCAGGTGTGATTTTCGCTTCTGCTTTCATCCTCAATGCAATCGTTTTTGGGATGAACCGAGGACGACATGTTTGGCCTGCAAAGTTTAACCTCCAATGCATAGCATTAGGCGTCATCCTTTATGGCGGCACTGGCATTGCATCGCTATTTATGGGTGGTAATTTTCTTGATTACAATGTGCTAAGCAATGACCCTATTGCCGGACAACATCTAGGAATACTTCTGATTGAATTTGGTGTTGGCTTGACCGTAGCTTCTGTGATGGTGGGTTTGTTCTTTGCCTTTGCGAACCGCACCCAACATTTGCGGTTGCTTGACCTACCATCCTCCTCTGACGATGGCACGTCTTCAAAAGACAAACCTAAAGCAAACGCAAAACCAAAAGCAAAAGCCAAGACGAATACCAAGACGAATGGCGCAAAAGCAAAACAAGTGAGTACCGCGAAATGAGCAGTTTTATTTTAACCCAATGGAACTTTATTATTGTCGTTGGGCTGATGATGATCGGTTTCTACACGGTTGTGGCGCGTGGTAATTTACTCAAGAAAATGATTGGCCTGGCGATTTTTCAAACCTCCGTATTTATATTCTATATTTCGGCTGGTAAAATTTCTGGCGGCACCGCCCCCATTCTAACGGGAAATCCGGATACGGTTTATTCCAACCCGTTACCTCATGTATTAATCCTTACGGCTATTGTGGTTGGTGTAGCGACGACGGCAGTTGGTTATGCGCTGATCATCCGAATTTATGAGAGCTTCGGCACGATTGAGGAAGATGAGCTAACAGAAGCTATGAATGCGGATGCTCTCACTGAGCATGAAGATCATATTTCGGAGACCAATCGATGATAGAACATGCTCCGATCCTACAAATTGTTATTCCATTGCTGGCAGCTCCATTCGCGGTGCTATTAAGAAAGCCGTTATTGGCTTGGTTACTAGCTCTGGCGGCGGTTGGGTCCTCTTTCGTGATCTCGCTTTATCTATTCAATATAGTATCGACGACCGGCCAATCGATTACATATGAAATCGGCAGTTGGCCGTCACCCATCGGTATTGTTTATGTTATCGATGCGGCGAATGCTTATCTAATCCCTCTAATTTCTGGCATTGCTTTGGTCGTTACGTTTGCCTGCCGAGATTTAATAGACCGTGAAATAGATAGGCGTGACCAAACCTTATTTTATACAGCTTGGCTGCTAACGATAGCGGGTATGCTTGGGCAGTTGGCTACTGGTGACGCGTTTAATATTTTTGTATTTTTGGAAATCTCATCGCTGTCCGCTTATGCGTTAGTAGCAATGGGTGCTGGCAAAGATCGCCGTGCCCTTCCAGCCGCTTATAATTATTTGATCCTCGGCACAATTGGTGCAACTTTTTACACCATCGGCATTGGCTTTTTATACATGCTGACGGGCACACTTAACCTTGCGGATATGGCAGAGCGTTTACCAGCCGTCGCGGATAACCATACGGCATTTGCAGGTTTGGCTTTTATCGCGCTTGGCTTATTCCTCAAAATGGCTCTTTTCCCGCTGCATTTCTGGTTGGTTCCAGCCTATAGCTATGCGCCATCTGCCGTGTCGACATTAATGGCGGCAACGGCAACTAAGGTTTCTGCCTTCATCTTAATCCGTTTGGTCTTTGGCGTATTCGGAATTGATTTCCCGGGCATGTTAGACCTTCTTGGCATTGTACTGATAAGCCTTGGTGCCATTGGCGCCGTCGTTGGAACGGCCGCGGCTATATTGGAAACAGACCTCAAGCGGATTTTTGCTCAGTCATCAATCGCTCAGCTTGGCTATATAGCTATGGGCATGGGCCTCGCCAGCAAGGCCGGTCTAGCCGCAAGTTTCATTCATCTATTCAATCACGCGCTCATCAAAGGCGCTTTGTTTTTGGCTGTTGGTGCGCTGGTTGCACAATTGGGAACGGTTACGCTCACCAGCATTCGTGGCATCGGCCGACAAGCACCAATGACCACAGCAGCGATCTTAGTCGGTGGTTTGGCTCTGTTAGGCGTTCCGCTTACAGCCGGCTTTATATCTAAGTTTTATCTGATCTCAGCTCAGCTTCAACAAGAGGCATGGGGTTTTGCCGCTATAACCGTTTTAAGCTCAGTGCTTGCTTTAATCTATGTATGGAAAATCGTTGAGGCGGCTTATTTGTCTCCGCGCCCAGCTGGTGCACCCGTGATACAAGAAACGCCAAGCCACTGGCTTCCTGCATGGGTGCTCGTTGCCGCAACAATCTATTTTGGCGTTCAAGCTCAAGCCATGGTTCAAGCCGCCTTCAATGCAGCTAACGTGTTCATAGGGGG
>Ga0209137_1003151_pt1 | contig 14002 bp, 13 predicted proteins | sample SaaInl5LU_22_DNA_FD_184642 | JGI IMG/M metagenome (GOLD analysis project Ga0209137, IMG submission 184642) | Marine microbial communities from expanding oxygen minimum zones in the Saanich Inlet - ESP_105LU_22_DNA (SPAdes) (version 2) | ecosystem: Environmental > Aquatic > Marine > Intertidal... | reverse complement strand
ATTCCAAACCAAAGCTTCGGTAAACGCTGTTCACTTGCTGTTTACCTTAGGCCAGCCTGTGAACCTAAGCCACTCTTTTTTTAAGAGTACGATGGGACTCACAGCGGCGAAGCCGTAAAAACTAAGCTGGGTACCATCGAACTGCTCGCACCTCTTATCACTTCCAAAACCCGTCTGAAGCTGCTTATACGCTTCTTCTTAAACCAAAGCGTTGACTGCTACCTCCCAGGACTCTCCAAAGAGCTGGATGAAAACACCAACAGCATTCGAGTAGAACTTAACCGCCTTGAAGAGGCAGGTTTGCTCAGCTATGAACTTCAGGGCCGTCGTAAACTCTACAAGGTCAATGTGGCCCATCCCCTTTCTTCTGACATCACTTCAATAGTACGCAAAGTCTCCGGTATTTATGTTTTAGTAGAGCGCGTAGTAGAAAACTTACCGGGTCTTAAGCAGGTCGGGGTATGCGGTGATTTAGCCCGCGGTGTGGAATCCGAGACTATTAATACCCAATTAGTAGGGGAACAGTTAGACTATACTTACATTAATGGGTTAAGCAGTAAAGTAGAAAAGCTCACAGGGAAAAAAGTTCAGGCCCAGATCTTGGAGCGCATGCCAAGAGAAAAGGCAGCAGCGTGTTTGTTAGTTTGGGAGAAAGTTGAAAAAGACTGACCTTGAAAATCATATAATTTTGGTTTTAAATACTCATAAGGAGATATTGCGACGCTAATTACCAATAGATTAAATCGCGTAAATAGTAATCGTGTTTTTAGATTTTAAAAATTAATTAGTGTGGTCCAGACCGACGAAGAGTATTTATTAATCAATGCAAATCTGTAAAGTGTTGATAATGAGCATATTTTTAAAGCAAAGGTTTCCCCAAAATCTTCAAAAATCAATTGAAATTAAAGGTTTTGGTGCGCAGTTACCTTAATTAACCAACCTTAAAAAACTGAAGTATAAATAATATGGAAAAGAAAATTGCAGTTATCGGATTAGGCTATGTTGGATTACCATTGGCCATTGAATTTGGAAAGAAATATAAAGTTCTTGGCTTTGATATAAATAAAAATCGAATTGAGGAGCTTCAGAATGTTAAAGACCGAACAAATGAGGCTGACCTTGATGGCTTAAGGTTTGCGATGAATTTGGCAAATGAAACCGACAAAGTAGGATTATTTTTTTCCTCAAATATTGAAGACCTGAAGTTATCTGATATTTATATTGTAACGGTACCTACTCCTATTGACCAATTTAAAGCTCCAGATTTAGGGCCTCTTTTAAAGGCATCTGAAATGATAGGTAAAGTTTTAAAGAAAGGAGATATCGTTATATATGAATCTACAGTATATCCCGGTTGTACCGAAGAAGACTGTGTTCCTGTTCTAGAAAGCACCTCGGGATTAAAATATAACGCTGACTTTTATTGTGGATACTCTCCTGAGCGTATTAATCCTGGTGACAAAGTCAATACGTTGACTAAAATTAAAAAAGTCACGTCCGGATCAACACCAGAAATAGCGGATTTAGTTGACGCGCTTTATGGCAGTATAATTGAAGCAGGAACACATAAAGCTCCAAGTTTAAAAGTGGCCGAAGCCTCAAAGGCGATAGAAAACGCACAACGTGATTTGAATATTTCATTCGTGAATGAGTTGGCATTGATTTTTGACCGCATGGGTATTGATACAAATGATGTGATTGAGGCAGCTGGTACTAAATGGAATTTTTTAAAATTTAAGCCAGGTTTGGTTGGCGGACATTGTATAGGTGTTGATCCCTACTATTTGGCTCATAAAGCGGAAAGCTTGGGTTATCATCCCCAGGTGATTCTTTCAGGACGCAGAGTAAATGATAACATGGGCGGATTTATAGCGAACAAAGTTGTTAAACTGCTCATTTCTAAAGATCATGTCATCTCAAAATCAAATGTATTAGTTCTTGGAATAACGTTTAAGGAAGACTGTCCAGACATTCGAAACTCGAAAGTAATTGACATTATCCGCGAATTACAACAGTTTAAAATAGCAGTAGATGTTTTCGATCCACACGCTGACAAACATGAAGTCAATGAGAAATATGGTGTTGATTTAATTGATTCCATCAATAAAAAATACGACGCCATAGTGTTGGCAGTGTCACACAAGGAGTTTCTTGATTTAGACATGAAGGTTCTGTCTAAAGACTCAGCGTCCGTCATATTTGACACGAAAGCATTTTTGAACCGTGAGTTGGTAGATTCTCGATTGTAATTGATAATAGTATGAAAATTGAAATGGTCGACCTTAAAGGTCAATATGTCAAAATTCAAGATGATATTGACACCGCAGTACTCAACGTATTACGGGAAGCTACCTTTATAAACGGACCAGCCGTTGCTGAATTTACTCAGAGTTTATCGTCTTATTTAGGAGGGGCACAGGTCATACCATGCGCTAATGGTACCGACGCCTTGCAAATTGCTATGATGGCTCTCGACTTGCAGCCAGGCGATGAAGTGATTGTTCCGGCATTTACTTATGTGGCAACTGCAGAAGTCATTGGTCTATTGAAATTAAAACCGGTCATGGTGGATGTTGACCCTCAAACATTTAATATGTCAAGGGAGAACATAGTTCAGGCCATCACTTCCAAAACCAAAGCAATCGTACCAGTGCATCTATTTGGACAATGTGCCGATATGGAGCCGATCATGGAGCTGGCAGATAAACATGGACTATTTGTTATAGAAGATACTGCGCAGGCCATTGGAGCCGATTATACCTTTACTAGCGGCAGTAAAAAGAAAGCAGGGACAATTGGTCATGTTGGCTGCACCTCTTTTTTCCCATCAAAAAACTTAGGGTGTTATGGCGATGGGGGTGCAATTTATACAAAGGATTCTGCTCTAGGTGAGAAAATACGGATGATAGCAAATCATGGTCAAGTCAAGAAGTATGTTCATAAATACATTGGTGTGAACTCTCGCCTAGACACAATACAAGCTGCTATACTTAATGTAAAGCTCAAATATTTAGATGATTTTTCTAGTGCGAGACGAAATGCAGCGGATTTGTATGATCGCCTATTAGCAGAAGTAAATGGAATTATTACTCCAGTTCGTTCTGCAAATTCCTCTCATGTTTTTCATCAGTATACCCTACGTGTTTTAGTGAATAGAAGAGATTCATTAAAGGCTTATCTAGAATCATTTGGAATACCTGCAATGATTTATTACCCGGTACCATTAAATGAACAGGAGGCCTTTCAAATTATTGGTTCTGTAATTGGACCATTAAATGTAACTAAAGATCTATGTAATTCTGTTTTGTCATTACCTATGCATACCGAATTAAGCGAAGAGCAGCAGATATTTATTGCTAATAAAATCAAGAATTTTTTTTATCACTAGTGTATGGAATACTATGCTCACGCTACTACAGTTGTTGATGATGGTTGTTCTATCGGCAGCGGAACTAAAATATGGCACTTTAGCCACATCATGCCAAATTGTGTGATTGGTGAAAATTGTAATATTGGTCAAAATGTGGTGATATCACCTGAGGTTGTTTTAGGCCGAAATGTCAAAATTCAAAATAATGTAAGCATCTACACCGGTGTGATCTGTGCGGATGATGTTTTTTTGGGTCCTTCTTGTGTATTCACCAATGTAATCAACCCGCGCTCGGCGGTGAACCGCAAAGCGGAGTATGCCAGAACACATGTTGGGCAAGGAGCCAGCATTGGCGCCAATGCCACCATCGTTTGTGGCCATGATATCGGTAAATATGCCTTCATAGGCGCAGGTGCTGTGGTAACTAAAACGGTAGCCGACTATGCTCTGGTAATAGGTAATCCCGCCCGTCAAAGTGGGTGGATGAGTGAATATGGTCATAAACTAAAATTTAATGAAGCCGGTGAAGCCAGCTGCCCCGAAAGTGGACAGCGTTATGTTTTGGACAACGGTTTGGTAAAACGAAAAGACTAAGATGAAAAAAGTAAAATTTGCCGTCGTTGGTTGCGGCCACATTGGCAAACGCCATGCAGAGATGATCAAAAGGAATCCTGAAGCTGAACTGGTGGCATTGGTAGATGTTTTGCCTGCCCAAAAAGTGAATGCAGAACAATTTGAGGTGCCTTTTTTTAATAGTATTGATGAATTGTTGGCCTCGGACATAGAAATAGATGTAGTGAATATTGCATCTCCTAATGGTTTTCATGCCGAACATGCTTTAAAAGCCCTGGTGGCCCGCAAACATGTCGTGGTTGAAAAGCCAATGGCGCTTAGCAAAGCCGATGCTGAAAAAGTGATATTTAAAGCGCTACAGGTACACCGCCAAATATTTGCGGTAATGCAAAACCGGTTTTCACCACCATCGGTATGGATCAAAGACATGGTGGAAAGCGGCAGATTGGGCAAAATATACATGGTACAGCTCAACTGTTATTGGAACCGCGATGATCGGTATTACAAGGCGGGTAGCTGGCATGGTAATAAAGAGCTGGATGGCGGTACGCTTTTCACCCAGTTTTCGCACTTCATTGATATTTTATATTGGTTGTTTGGTGATATCCATAACATCAAAAGTCGCTTTTACGACTTCAACCATGCGGACATGACCGATTTTGAAGACTCGGGTATCGTTACCTTCGATTTTTTGAATAGCGGAAGTGGCGTGCTTAATTTTTCGACAGCCGTATGGGATAAAAACCTGGAAAGCAGCATGACCATCATTGCCGAAAGCGGAGCCGTTAAAATTGGTGGTCAGTATATGGACAAAGTAGAATACTGCCATGTGAAGGATTACAGCATGCCGGAACTGGCACCAACTAATCCGGGTAATGATTACGGTGCTTACAAAGGTTCAGCTCAAAACCACAACTATTTAATCGACAATGTTGTTGACGTCATGAACAACCGGGCGACCATCACCACCAATGCCCTCGAGGGTTTAAAAGTGGTCGAGATCATTGAACGGATTTATAAATATTCAAATTCAAATTAATACAATATGCAAATCAAGGGGTCGAATATTCTAGTGATTGGAGGGGCTGGTTTTATTGGCAGCTTCGTGGTGGCCGAACTTCTCAAAGAGGATGTGGCAGAAGTAGTAGTGTACGACAATTTTGCCAGAGGTGAAAGATCTTATCTGGTTGAACAGCTCAAAGATCCAAGATGCAGTATTTTCCCAATTGGGGGTGATCTTCGTGATTTGGATATTTTGGATGCAGCTGTAGCAGGAAAGGATTTCGTAATAAGCCTGGCAGCTATGTGGTTATTACATTGTAAGGATTATCCACGCACTGCTTTTGAAGTTAATATTGCCGGGACTTTTAATGTGCTGGAGGCTTGCGTTAAACATAAGGTGAAAAAATTGGTTTGGTCGTCTTCGGCCTCGGTGTATGGCGATGCTGTAGAGCTGCCCATGACCGAAAATCATCCTTTTAACAATAAAAACTTCTACGGCGCTACCAAAATTGCAGGTGAAGCCATGGCTACCGCTTTTAACGACCGCTACGGACTTCCCGTAATTGGTTTGCGTTATATGAATGTATACGGACCACACCAGGATCAAACAGCAGCTTACACAGGTGTTGTGCCTATTATGTTGAATAAAATTGAAGCCAATGAGTCACCCATCATCAATGGTGATGGCAGCCAGGCGTATGATTTTATCTACGTAGAAGATGTTGCCCGCTGTAATGTGGATGCGCTCAAGAGCGACATTCATTTGGGTATGTACAACGTAGGCACAGAAGTGCAAACGTCTATCAAGGAGCTCTGTGATTTGATTTTGGAACTTAAAAACTCAAAGCTCAAGGTGACTTACAAACCTTATTCCGAAGACGATGCCCGTTCATTGGTGCAGAATCGCATTGGATCACGCGTAAAAGCCGAAAATGAAATTGGCTTTTTATATAAATATAGTTTGCGTGAGGGACTACTCAAGCTCATTGACTGGAGAATTCAAACGGGTCTGGATAAAGCGAAATAAACAGGTATGAAGCGCGTAGCAGTTATTGGAGGTGGGTTAATCGGACTGGCGACAGCGTACAAACTCCTTGTCAAACATCCGGGTTTAAAATTAGATCTTTTCGAAAAGGAAGATCGTCCCGGACGTCACCAATCCGGCAGAAATAGCGGGGTATTACATAGTGGTCTGTATTACCAGCCGGGTTCCTTAAAAGCGAAATTGGCCGTTGAAGGTATTCGGGAAATGACTGCTTTTTGCAGGGAGCATGAGATAAGCCATGAAATCTGTGGTAAAGTAGTCGTCGCTTCCAACCCACAACAGGATGAAACGCTGCGTGGATTAGCAAAACGAGGTGAAGCCAACGGTTTGCAGGGATTGAAGTTTTTGAACACCGCCGAACTCAAAGTGAGAGAGCCCATGGTACGGGCTACCTCAACTTTGTTGGTGCCCGAAGAGGGAATTGCGGACTACAAGGCGGTGATGAATAAACTGGTTCAATTAATTGAAGAACGTGGTGGTCGCGTGCATTTTAACAGCCCCGTTTGGAGTATACAGCAAAACGCGTCAGGCGAATCGGTGGTAACTACCGAAACAGGTACTTATGCTTTTGATCGCCTGGTAAGTTGTACTGGTTTGCACTCCGACCGCACCTTTGCAAAGTATACCGGAAAAAAAGGACCTTTGCGTATTGTGCCTTTCCGGGGAGAATATCTCAGTTTTAAGCCTGAATTCGAACATATGGTGAATCATTTGATTTACCCTGTTCCGGATGCGAATTATCCATTTTTGGGTGTTCATTTTACCCGAATGGTTTCGGGCGAACGGGAAGTTGGGCCCAATGCCGTGCTTGCTTTCAAGCGGGAAGGTTATACCAACAAAGACTTTAATTTTAAGGATACCATCGAAAGCCTCACTTATGTTGGCTTTTTGAATTTTCTCCGTAAAAATTTCACTTTTGCCATGGGCGAATTTGCTTCTTCTTTATTGATGAGCTCATTTATTGCCAAAGCAAAAATTATGATTCCAGAAGTGGAGGCCAGTATGCTCGTAAAAGGAACTGCCGGCGTAAGGGCGCAAGCCATGGATCCCGGTGGTAAACTACTGATGGATTTTAACATTGAACGCGATGGCAACCAGGTACATGTTTTGAATGCGCCTTCTCCGGGGGCTACAGCTTCATTGGCAATAGCTTCACATGTTATTGACCAGTATTTTTAGTTTCAAGCAGAAACAAACAATTGAAATCAATAATTGATATACCAACAAAATTTTAAAATGTTGAAAGTACTTGTGACAGGCGCAGGAGGATTCATAGGTTCAAATTTGATTAGATCCCTATTACACGAGAGTTCATATTTCATTTATGCGTTAATTAGAGACAAACCTTCATCATTTTCTGAGCATGATCGGCTGAAATATATTTATTGTGACCTTAGTTCCGCTGATTTTGCAGATAGTCTTCCCGATAATATTCATACAGTACTTCACTTAGCACAATCCACAAACTATCGTCAATTTCCTGAAAAGTCGGACGATATTTTCGCTATTAATATCCAATCGACCCACAAATTACTTGAATGGTCTAGAAAAAGTGGAGTGAAGCGATTTTTATTTGCTTCATCTGGTAATGTTTATCGCACAAGTAATAAGCCACTTTCAGAAGATGATATTTGTAAACCTTCAGGGTTTTATGGAAAGACTAAATATATTGGAGAGCTTTTGGTCAATAGCTATAGTAATTTCTTTGAGGTTAGTATTCTTCGGATATTTGGTGTTTATGGGCCTGGTCAAACAGGTATGTTAGTATCCAATATAATTGAAAGGGTTAAAAATAATGAGCAAGTGACTCTAGGTCAAAATGTAGGTTTAGAGTTTACTCCTCTATACATCGATGATTGTGTAAACATGATTCATAAGGTGTTGATAAATGAGGGAAAGCATACAATTTATAATTTATGTGGGTTAGAGAAAGTGAGCTTAGCTAGTTTAGCTGAAGAAATCGGTCTAGCTGTCAACATTAATCCAAAATTCAAAATTAATGAAACTACGCCCATCAGGCTTATTGGAGATAATAACAGATTTATTACTGAATTTGACTATCGCATCCAGTTTGATCTAAAGGCCGGGATAAATAAAACAGTAAATACAAACCAATAAATGGAAAAATCTATTTTTTCGGACGAACGATATGTGGAAACGGATGAGCTTTTCTCTGTACCACATGGCAAAATTCTTCAATTTGAGGAGGTCATAAATGACTTGATCTCTCCTGATTCAGGTGAAAAACTTTCTTTTGATAAAACGTTAAGACAGCTTCACACAAATGAGTATACTTATCCAATCGAGAACGGTATTCCAATACTTTATCCTTACTATTTGACTAAACCGTTTACGGGAAAAGGTTTAGAAATGGATTATTATTCGGATTCAAGATTACAATATTTCCTTTTAAGCCAAATAAAGCAGAAAGGGGAAATCAATGCACCATTTACGAGTATCCATTATCAACGTCACTTGTTCAGAATGAAGGAGTTTATGAAACCTTTTTCAGGTAAAGTACTTGATATTGGCTGTGATGACGTAAATATTGGAGCATCGTTGTGTAATGATTCTTGTACTTATGTAGGAATAGACCCATTCTCTTCATTTAACGGAGACTTTAAAATAGTTGCCACAGGAGAGTTCTTACCTTTAAAAAATGAATCTTTTGACGTGGTAATGTTTAATACAAGCTTAGATCATATTCTTGATTATCACACAGGTATTGATGAAGCCTATCGTGTACTTAAGCCGGGAGGAGTGCTTATTGTTTCAACCATCATTTGGAAAGAGCGAGCGACTCTACTCTCCGATGCTGTACATTTTCATCATTTTAGAGAGTACGAGATAAGTGGTTGTCTTTCTGAAAAAGGTGCTCTAGTTAATGATATTAGATATAACTATAAATCTGATATGCATCGCTATGGTCTATATATTGCTTATCGAAAAAACAAAGCATGAATGATATAATTATTACGGTAGATATAGATTGGGTTCCTGATCTTATCTTGGAAGATACTATCAACCTTCTGAGCAGTTCAGGAATTAATGCTACTTTTTTTTGTACGAATGCCACAGACTGTGATTTTGGCACACATGAACAAGCTATACATCCAAATTTTGTGTCAATGGATCTCGAGAGACATATTACTGACATGCTTGATCTTTTTCCAGAAGCCAAGGGTCTTCGTTCACACTCTTTGTTTTTCAGTGAAAGAATGCGGCCGATTCTGTCAAAGAAGGAGATCCAATACTGTAGTAATGCAATGCTTTTTGAGCATCCATATTTGGAGCCATGTATGATGGCTCCAACAGTATTAGAATTCCCGCTTTATTTTATGGATACATTTAATCTAATTATGAAAGGATCAAGTCCCACTTTTGCCAATGACCTTCATAAGCATAGTATAGAGGGTATGAAAGTGTATGATTTTCATCCAATTCATATTTTCATGAATACCTATTCTCTTAAGCATTATGATTCCTTCAAACAATTTTATCAAAGACCAGAGTTACTTAAACAGCATGTTAATGTTGAACAGTATGGCGTTAGAGACTATTTGACAGATTTACTTAAGCATATTTTAGTTAATAGGTTATCAACAACAACTCTAATTGATTTGTGCACTAAAACCAGAGTAATTGCAGATGAAGGTAATAATAATAGGTAGGACGGAAATATTGTATAGTTCAGCTCTAATGCTCAAGGAAGAACATCAGATTTGTGGAATTATTACGGCAAAAGCTTCTCCTGAATATGAGAAGACACAAGATGACTTTGAGTTACTGGCAAAAGAATTAGGCTGCCCATTTTTACAGACCCAATATTTAGGTAGAGCTGCTAGTGAATTTATTATTAATTGCAAACCTGATGTAGGGGTTAGTGTAAATTGGGTGTCTGTGATAAACAGTAAGATTATTGACCTATTGCCTTTCGGAATACTTAATTGTCATCCAGGTGATTTGCCATATTATAGGGGAAATGCAGTTTGTAATTGGGCAATGCTGGCCGGTGAGACCGAAATAGTGGTTACTATACACGAAATGGTCGCAGGAGAATTGGACTCTGGAGCTATTTATTGCCAAGACCGTTTTAAGATTTCAGAAGATTCAGATATCACAGATTTTGTTAAATTTTGGGAGTCTGTAACTCCAAACCTGTTTCTTGAGGCTATAAATAAAATAAGTACTCTGAATTATAGACCACTTGATCAAGCGACTATTGAAAGGGAACCTTTTAGGTGTTTTCCTAGACTCCCTGTTGATAGCAAGATCGACTGGGCTGAAACTGCTAGAAATATTGATTTACTTATTAAAGCCTCTGCAGCTCCTTATAGTGGAGCGTATACTTATCTGAAAATTGGTGATATTATTCATAAAGTATCGATTTGGAATAGTCGGGTAGTTCAGAAAGATACAGTAGATATGGGCACACCAGGCCACATTATCTTCAACGATAAGCAATCGGGTGAATCTCATGTCTATACAGGTGCTGGTGTCTTAGCAATCGGTGATGTAAGTTTTGATAATGAGGATTCATTTAGACCTGGTCTTGTTTGGAAAAGTATAAGGATGAGGTTCGGGATCGATATTGAACAAGAGATTATTTTGCTAAATAAAAGATTAAATGGAGAAGTTCACTGATTATCATTTCTCTGATTTTACGCTAGAAAATTATAAGTATTTGTTGAAGCTTGGTAGTGAGAATTATCAGTTCACCACTTTCAATGATTTCTCAACAAAAGACAACTATATAATTTTAAGGCATGATGTAGATTACTCAGTTCACAGGGCCCTGAAAATGGCAAAGATTGAGTCATCCCTTGGTATAAAATCCACTTATTTTTTTCTCTTGCACAGTGAATTCTATAATTTATTCGAACGAAGTGTAGCTGACAAAGTAGAGGAGATCATCTCATTAGGACATGATATAGGATTACATTTTGATTCTCACTTTTATAAAATCCCTTCAGAAGAAGTCCTAATTAGTAAATTAACACTTGAAAAGGACATTATTGAAAGTTTTTTCAGCGCTAAGATCAATTCATTTTGTTTTCATATTACCAATTCATATACCATTAATTGTAATAAGGAAGAATACGCAGGAATGATCAATGCCTTTTCCTATGGTTTTCAAAACAATATTGGATACTGCTCAGATTCGAATGGGTATTGGCGTTTCAGCAGATTGGAGGATGTTCTAACCGAACAGCGTTACAATAAATTACAGATCAATACTCATCCTGCTTGGTGGCAAGATGAAGTAATGGCTCCAAAGAAGCGTATTCTCAGAAGCATTTATGGGCGTTCAGAAAGGGTAATTGAGGCTTATAACAAGATACTTATTAAAACTGGCAGAGATGATATTGATGAATAAGGTATGTGTGGTATAGTAGGAGTATTTAACCTTAAAGGGAATTCTGTTTCTTCTTCCCACTTGAGATGCATGACGGATATGTTAACTCACAGAGGGCCTGATGGAGGAGACTATTATGTCGATCAAAATTTAGGATTGGGCCATAGACGTCTTGCTATTCTTGATACCTCTGCAAAAGGAGCACAACCCATGAGCTCCAAATCAGGAAATTGGGTGGTTGTATTTAATGGATGTATTTATAATTTTCATAAACTGAAGCTTGAGTTAAAAGCACTAGGCCATGAGTTTGTATCCTCATCTGACACGGAGGTATTAGTTGAAGGCTTGGATGAGTACGGGCCATCATTTTTTGAACGTTTAGATGGGATGTTTGCCATCGGAGCTTGGAATACGGAAACAAGACAGCTCTGGTTGAGTAGAGATAGATTTGGGGTCAAACCGCTTTATTATTATTTCAAGGCAGGAGTTTTACTCTTTGCTTCGGAGGTAAAGGCTTTCATGAAACACCCTTCTTTTAGTGTTGAACTCAACCATAATTCACTCAACGAGTATTTCACTTTTCAAAATCAATTTTCCTACGCCACATTGTTCGCTGGGGTTTATATGTTACCTCCAGCCAATACCGTTTGTATTGATTCTTTAAGCACAACTATAAAGCATGAATCATGGTGGGACTTTGATTTTACTGCTCCAGATGATTCGATGACCTTTGAAGATGCAACTTCTGAGACAGAGAGGCTCTTTTCAAATGCTGTGGCTCGACAAATGGTCTCAGATGTTCCCGTGGGCAGTTATCTTTCTGGTGGGCTCGACTCGGGTTCAATATCAATGTTGGCTTCTAAACATGTTAAGCGTCTTTCTACTTTTACTTGTGGCTTTGACATGAGTAGTGTTACGGGTGTTGAGGCGAACTATGATGAAAGACGTGATGCTGAGCTAATGGCATCCTGTATTAAAAGTGAGCACTATGAACAAGTCATAAATGCGGGGGATTTAAAGTGGAGTTTGCCTCGGTTAGTGTGGCATCTTGAAGATTTAAGAGTTGGGATGTCTTACCCCAACTACTATATATCAAGACTTGCTTCCAAGTTTGTAAAAGTCTGCTTACAAGGAACGGGGGGAGATGAGTTATATGGCGGTTATCCTTGGCGATATTACAGGGTATTTAAATCTTTGAACCAAAAAGACTTTTTTAATAATTACTATTCATTTTGGCAAAGAATGGTATCCGATGCTGATAAGGGAAATCTTTTTACGGCAAAAACCCTTTCGAAAATTTCTAACATGGACGCGCCAAGAGAAATTTTTGAAAGAGTTTTTCTTTTTAATGAAAAGCTGCGTTACGAAACTCCAGAGGAGCATATCAACAATTCTTTGTACTTTGAGATCAAGACATTTTTACCCGGTCTTCTAATGGTTGGGGATAAACTCTCCATGGCTCATGGTTTAGAGGAGCGCTTTCCTTTTTTGGATAATGAGTTGGTGTCTTTTGCTCAAAAGATCCCCGTACGCCATAAATTAGGAAACCTTGAGTCTTTAATGCGGCTTAATGAAAATGAATTTGGTAATAAATTCAAAAAATATGCGGAGTACAATGATGGTAAAAATGTACTCAGAAAATCTATGCTTAATATAGTACCTGCTGAAGTTATGAATAGGAAGAAGCAGGGTTTTTCAGCACCTGACGAAAGTTGGTATCGAGGTGAAAATGCGGACTATATAAAAGATCTTTTGTTGAACAAAAAAACCGTCTCCTCAGATTTTATCAGTCAAGATTTTATTCGTAAAACTATAGATGAGCATATCAACGATAAGGTCAATCATCGCTTGTTGATTTGGAGTTTTATGAATTTCGAATGGTGGTGCAGAATTTTCCTGAATAATGAAAGAATTGACGAGCACTGATGTCTGAATTTTCTAGAATACTAGTTTTTGGCACTGAAATTGGAATTCAGCAAGTTTTAAAATCTGGTGAATCTCATAAAATTGTTGGTATTGTTGCGCCTGGGATTAGGCCTTTTGAGGTTGAAAGGGTTAAAGATATAGCGATATCGAAAAAAATCCCTTTTTACGTCCAGCCTAAGTATTCTTCAAAAGAAAGCTATCAAGAATTTGTTTTGGCTATCAAGAATACAGATTACAATTCAGTGTTTAGCAATTGTTATTCAATGATTATACGTCCAGATGTTTTAGAGCATTGTAACTACAATGCTCTAAATGTTCATTGGTCATTACTGCCATTGAATCGTGGACCGAACCCTATACAATGGGCACTAATAAGGGATGAAAAAGTCACAGGCGTAACGGCACATTTTATTGAAGATGGCCTTGATACAGGTGATATTGTTCTTTCAAGGCAGCTAGAAATATCAGATTTCGATACATGGGTGTCTTTGTCTAAAAGATTAACAGCCTTATCTCAAATGGTCGTTAAGGAATGTTTGAAGCAGGCAATCTCTGGAAACCTAATTCGCAGACCACAGGATGAAAGCTTGGCAACCATTAACGAAAGGTTGACACCAAATTTTCCTAAAATTAATTTTGGGACTATGAGTGATAGAGAGGTTTTTAATCTTATCAGGGCGCAGGTTTGCCCATTAAAAGGGGCATACATAGAAGGTGAACGACCTATTTT
>Ga0209137_1003143_pt1 | contig 14019 bp, 9 predicted proteins | sample SaaInl5LU_22_DNA_FD_184642 | JGI IMG/M metagenome (GOLD analysis project Ga0209137, IMG submission 184642) | Marine microbial communities from expanding oxygen minimum zones in the Saanich Inlet - ESP_105LU_22_DNA (SPAdes) (version 2) | ecosystem: Environmental > Aquatic > Marine > Intertidal... | reverse complement strand
GAACGACAGCATAAATGTTTTAGGAGACACCGTAGTGTACCCGCTGATCGGCGATACCTTAGTTACGCTTGATGTGGATACCACTGGAAAATGGTGGTTAGAGGTCACTTCAGATCCAGGAGGTTGTGTAGACACGTCAATCGCGTATTGGGTATTTACAGATACAGTTCCACAGACTATGGTTGTGAATCAGCCTTGGCTAGGACAAGCACTTCCAACGACTACACTATGTCTTACCGACTCTACACTTCTTTCAGCAGTAGATACAGTGCTTTACGACAGCTGGGAATACCAATGGCAGATTGCTTACCCAAGCGGATCTGGATCGTGGTTGAACCTTCCGAATGATACCTTACCGTGGTTGACGGTAGATACCTCTATCGTAGCTGATACAGCAGATTACCGCCTCTTCATTCGCAACGAAACCTGTGAATACACTACCAATCAAACCACTGTGAATTTTGTGTCCTTCCCGACGCTGAACATCTTGCCAGGTGATTCATTAGGTCTTTGTGTATATGACAGCTTACTGGTTTCCTTACAGTCCAACGCGTTGAACTTTGCATGGAACGGTGGACTATTTGTAGGTAAGCAAAACTTCCTAAGTGTTCCTGGGCAATATGTGATTGAGGCGTATGGAATTAACCAGTGTCGTACAGTGGATACACTAGACATATATAACTACACGCTTCTTGCAACGGCTACAGCGTCACCACAAGTGATTAGCCCGGGAGAAACTACAACGTTGAGCTCTAATGGTGGTGTGAGTTACTACTGGTTCGCAGATTCGCCATCGAGCTACAGCAATCAGCTTGGCGAGAGTACGCTGGCACTTCCAACTGAAGACACGACGACCTACTTCATCGAAGTAGAAGACATCAACGGCTGTACAGATACAGCAAGCGTGATGGTGTATGTAGAAGAACAAGATTCGGCTACTGTTTACGCAGCGACTTATGGAAATGTACAGAATGTGATCACGCCAAACAGTGACGGTATGAATGACGTACTGGACCTAAGTTCAGTAACGGCTGGTGATGATTGTTCTTTCAAGGTGTACACACGCTGGGGAACACCAGTGTATGAGCAAGACATCTACACTAATAATTGGGGCGGAACCACAGACGGTGGCGCTCGTCTAGAAGACGGTACGTATTACTTCGTATTGAGCTTCGATAATGAGATTCGCGTGAAAGGTCCGGTAACCATCCTAAACAACTTCTAAGCATGAAAAAGTCACTATTACTAGCAGCGCTACTGTTCGGAAGTTGGGCAGTGAACGCACAGCAATTGCCACTGGTTTCGAACTATTTAAATACAGCATACCTTTTCAATCCTGCATTTAGCGGCATCGAAGGGAAAACTGAAATCACCGTGTTGAACCGTCGTCAGTGGACCAATATTGAAGGTGCCCCTGAGACCCAATTCATGGCGTTTAACGGCAATCAAAACGATCTCAAGTTTGGATACAGCGGTTATGCCTTCAATGATGTAACCGATATCGTTTCCCGCAGTGGGTTCTATGGTTCTTACGCGTGGCACGTGAAGTTCACAGATGAGAACAGCCTCAGCTTAGGTATGGGTGCTGGATATGTTAATAACACCATCAACGTAGGCGGTATTCGCGTTCAAGACGAGATGGATCCTGTGTTGTTCCGTCAGCTCAACAGTGGGAAATTTGATCTGAACTTCGGTTTTAATCTCCGCTTCGGAGACTTCAGCTTCGGTGCAGCAGTGCCGAACCTACTCGCTCCGGCAGTAGACTTTAGCGATAACTTCAATAGCCCGTTCGCTTACCAGTACCAGCGTCACTATGTAGTCAACACGCAGTACGACGTAGACATGCAAAAGGGGTTGATGACCCTAAGTCCATATGTTACCGTGCGTGCAAACGAGGTGACCATGCCGCAGGTCGATGCAGGTTTGATGTTCAACCATAAGGAGTACTTCTTTATCGGTGCGGCCTACCGCTCTTCCTATGCAGTTACAGGTAATGCAGGTGTGCATTTGACCGAAAACCTATCCTTGGGTTATGCCTATGATTTCTCTTTGAATACGTATGGGTTTGCTCTGGGGAATTCACATGAGTTCATGTTGCGTTACACCTTTGGCGAGAGTAAGAAAGACAAGCGCTTAGAGAATGAACTTAAGAAGCTCAAAGACCGTCAGCGCCGTCAAAGTGGAGATTTAGAAGATCTGCTCAATGACCGTATTGATGAGTTGAAGGATGAATTGGAAGCGCAATCAAAGGAGTTGATCAACGCGGAGAAGGAGTCAATGAAACAAGAGATTTCTGAGGCAGCTTCAAAAGCAGCATCTGAGGCAGCGAGTGAAGCGGCTAATACCGGTTCAATGAATCCACAAAATGGTATGAATCCAGGCGGTCAACAGAACCTTCAAAACGGTGCTTTGAACAACACAGGTGGTCAGAACATGGGTGGTGCAAATTCGGGTCAGCAGCAAAATGCATATCCACAGACGCCGGCTTCAGGCAACGTAAACAGCAATATTAAAGGGTATAATCCGAACCAATATGCTGGAAATGTTCAAGCGGGATCGCAAGGATACTATGTGACTGCAGGTGTGTTTGGATCTAGAAACAATGCAGTGAAACTGCAAAACAGATTGCGTTCGCAGGGAATTGGAACGGATATTTTCCAAGACCCGAACAACAACATGTACTATGTCTTCTTGTTGAAGTTCACCAACTACAATGCAGCACAGCAAGCTCGTGATACTGGGTTTAACGGTCAGTATGGCGGCAAGCTCTGGATTAAAGTTCTATAAGCGTTAAGCGCATTGTAAATGCAAATACAAAGCCCCCTGAGATGTGATCTCAGGGGGCTTTTGTGTGTCTAGTGGGATTGCTATGGTGCGCTCTAATCCAGAGGTGCTATTCTCCGTCCTTAGGAGCGGTCGGGAAAATCAAGTCTGGGTTTTGGCTGTCCTCTTGTGCGAGTCTTCCACCGTTTAGGATACGCTCAGCTTGTTTTAGGTGTCTGGCGATGTGTGGAATCAAGATTTCTAATGCGCTAATGCCTTCAAGTTTAATGATAGGGATGAGGCTGGTGATTTTAGCATGTCGAAGTTGTGGACTGGCAGGGAGGATGCGAACAATCTTTTCTATCTGATCTAAGTCTGATATGAAGTTCTCCATCACCTTCTGCGGGGCGATTTTCAAATCCTTGTTCGTGAGTCTACGCGGCTGCACACGTTTGGGTGCGGTCATCTTCATGTTCGCAGCGGTACCCATCGCGTGACGCAATTTTCCTGCGATCCACGAGAGTCGAAGCGTTTTGCTTTCCGTAGCATTTTCTCGCTTACAGATCTTCGTGAGTTGTGGTAGGTAGTGCTCAGCAGTATTGTTGAGGTGCTCGATACACTCTATGGCCGACCAAAGCTCTCCTTCTGGGATGAATAGGAGCTCTGTGTCTTCAAGAAAATAAAAGAGGCGCTGAAAATCTTCACGTGCTTGATGCAGTTCTTGAAGCCTGCTTTCGATGTAGTGTTCTACGGTCAATTTCATACGGATGCTGTGTTGTTTTCAGTAATCGCGTGTAGGATATCATATACTTGGTCGAGTGCAGTGATGTCTGCTGCGACAAAGGTGAGTTTTTCGCCTTTCTGCTTGACCTGGACTTTGCGCGGGTTGCGCTGCAAGTAATTGAGAACGCTAGAGAAAATGGGCAGCTGGTAGTAGTCGCTGTTGTTCTCTGCAGCGAAATGACCGATGAGCTTTCCACCTTTGATAATGAGCTTCGCAAAGCCGATATGGCGAGCGGCCCACTTAATGCGAACGCTGTGCAGTAAGGTTTGTACAGGGCCTGGTATAGGGCCAAATCTGTCCTCTAATTCGAGTGCAAAGAATTGGAGCTCTTCCTCTGTTGTCAATTCTCCGAGTCGCTGGTACAACTTCAGTCGTTCCTCAATGTTGTTGACATAGTGGTCCGGGATCATCAGCTCAAGATCGGTGTCGATCTGAACGTCATCCACATAGTCCGAGCCAAGTGTTTTGTCTTTCTTTTCGTACAAATCTTTAAACTCGTTCTCTTTCAATTCCTTAACGGTCTCTGCCAAGATTTTTTGGTACGTGTCAAAGCCCATGTCAGAGATGAATCCACTTTGTTCGCCGCCTAGCATGTCTCCAGCCCCGCGTATTTCGAGATCTTTCATGGCAATCTTAAACCCGGACCCGAGATCTGTGAATTGTTCCAAGGCACGAAGTCGTTTACGCGCTTCCTCCGTTAAGGTGGAGATTGGTGGAGTGACCAGTTTACAAAATGCCTTGACATTCGAGCGACCAACGCGACCTCTCATCTGGTGAAGGTCAGACATCCCAAAGTGGTTGGCATTGTTAATGATGATCGTGTTGGCATTCGGTACATCGAGACCACTTTCAATGATTGAGGTGGCGACGAGTACATCGTATTTCCCGTCCATAAAGTCCAGCATCACTTTCTCCAGCTTTTTCCCGTCCATCTGTCCATGTCCTATGGCGATTCGAGCATCGGGCACTAAGCGCTGTACCATTCCTGAAACTTCTTGAATGTTGCTCACACGGTTGTTGATAAAGAAGACTTGTCCACCGCGCTGTATTTCATAACTGATCGAATCGCGAATGGTCTCCTCATGGAAGCCAATGAGTTCTGTTTCGATCGGTTGGCGGTTGGGTGGAGGGGTCGTCATAACGCTTAGGTCACGCGCTGCCATCAGTGAGAATTGTAAGGTACGGGGAATCGGAGTTGCCGTGAGGGTAAGTGTGTCCACGTTCACTTTTAGCGTCTTGATCTTGTCCTTTACACCGACACCAAACTTTTGCTCCTCATCGACGATAAGTAGTCCGAGGTCCTTGTATTCCACGGTCTTACTCACGAGTTTGTGCGTACCGATCAGGATGTCAATTTTTCCTTCCGCCAATTTTTTCAACGTCTCACGTTGTTGCCCAGCACTGCGGAACCTGTTGATATAGTCCACCGTTACTGGAAAACCTTCGAGGCGCTTGCTAAACGTTTTAAAATGCTGGAAGGCAAGTACGGTCGTAGGCACGAGCACCGCAACTTGCTTGCCGTTCGCTGCCGCTTTGAATGCTGCACGGATAGCAATTTCTGTTTTACCGAATCCTACATCGCCACAAATCAGGCGGTCCATCGGCATGGGGCTCTCCATGTCTTTTTTGACTGCTTCGGTAGCGCTTACTTGGTCCGGAGTGTCTTCGTACAAAAAGCTCGCCTCGAGTTCGTGCTGCAAATACCCATCCGGGACGCAGGCAAAACCGATTGCTTCCTTGCGCTTGGCGTAGAGCTGGATCAGGTCAAAGGCAATCTTTTTGACTTTCGCTTTCGTCTTCTTCTTCAGGGTCTGCCACTGTGCACTACCTAGTTTATGCAACGAAGGCGCAGTACCGTCTTTTCCGTTGTATTTGGAAATTTTATGCAGCGAATGAATGCTCACATACAAGATGTCATTATCTCGATAGACCAATTTTATCGCTTCCTGTACCGTGCCGTTGTTGTCCACCTTCTGCAGTCCTCCAAATTTTCCAACCCCGTGATCAACGTGCGTGACATAGTCGCCAAACTCTAGAGAATTTAGCTGCTCTAACGTGATGGCTTGCTTCTTTTGCGCACCGTTTTTGATATTGAATCGCTGGTAACGGTCGAAAATCTGATGATCCGTATACACGAAGATGCCCGTATCGCGGTCCTCGAATCCCTCATGCAGGGCAACTTGCGTCGTTGCGTAGTTGGGATGCAACTGGAGATCTTCGAAGATGGCATGGAAACGACCGATCTGCTTTGGATTAGAGCACATTAATACGGTGGTGATGCCGCTCTTTTCGGCATTCAAGAGTGTTTGGGCTAGTAGCGGGAAGTCCTTATTGAAGGCGCGTTGAGGTAACGCGTTGCCTTCTAATGTAGTGGAGTTCCATTCTGCGCGACCGTATTCTACACGTGTGTATTCCATGAGGTTGCGCTTGAGGGCGTCGCCGGAGAGGAATAATTCTGACGGTGTGGCTCGTTTTAGGGTAGGGGCCAATTCACCGTAGGCCTCATCGGCAAGATCCATTAATCGGTCCAAGCCGCTGATCAGTAGTGATGGGCTATCAATCCAAACAGTAGTGTCTTTGGGTAGGTAGGATAAAAAAGAAGCGCGTGACTCTAAGAAGGTCTTGTTCTCGACATTCGGAACGATGCTCATCTTCGTTGCCTTACCAATCGTACGCTGGTTCTCAATATCGAAATAGCGGATGCTTTCTACCTCATCGTCAAAAAATTCAACGCGGTAGGGATGGTCTTTGGAGAAGGAGAAGATGTCTACGATACCGCCTCGAACAGAAAATTGGCCAGGAGAAGTGACAAAGTCGACCCGTTCAAACTGATACTCAAACAAGGTTTCGTTTAAGAATTCGAGGGTGATTTTTTCGCCTAAACTCAGCTTGAGCGTGTTCGTCTCGAGCTCCTTTCGGGTAACGACCTTTTCGAAGAGTGCTTCGGTGTAGGTGATCACTAATGGCGATCTGCGACGAGAGCTCAGATGGTTCAATACCTCTGCGCGCAAGAGCACGTTTGCATTGTCCGTCTGCTCCATTTGATAGGGGCGTCGGTAGGAGGCAGGGTAGAAGTAACAAGGTGTTTTGCCGAGCAGCTTCTCCAGGTCGTTCTGCAAATAGGCGGCTTCCTCTTTGCTTGCCGCGATCAACAGCTGTGCGCCGGAAGTTTTTAAATAGGTCGCAGCCGCAAGTACGGCGGTATGTGAACCTCCGGCCGTTGCAAAACCTATGGCAGGCTTAGCGCCCGTTTCAAGTGCCTGTGAAAGCTGTTGTGCTAATGGGTGGTTTTCGTAATGAGCTAATAAATCCGCCAGTTCCAATCTTAGTCTTCGTATTCGCGTAAAAACGCATGGGCAGTCTCCACCATCGATGGAGAGCCTATGAAGAAGGGAACTCGTTCGTGCAATTCGCTCGGTTGAAGTTCCATGATTCGTCGCTTACCGTCGGTGGCAGTACCGCCTGCTTGTTCAACAATAAAGGCGAGTGGGTTACACTCGTACAGGAGTCTTAACTTCCCTTTTGGGGCCATTGTTCCCGTCGGGTAAAGATAAATCCCTCCTTTGATAAGATTGCGATGAAAATCAGAAACTAAAGAACCGATGTAGCGCGAGGTATATGGACGTCCTGAAGGCGCGTCGTACTCTTGGCAATATTTGATGTATTTCTTGACGCCTTCCGGGAAGTGCACGTAGTTTCCTTCGTTTACACTGTAAATTTTCCCTGGATCTGGAATCTGCATGTTAGGATGGGAAAGACAGAACACACCGATGCTCGGATCTAAAGTAAAGCCGTTTACTCCCGTTCCTGTGGTGTAGACGAGCATGGTGGAAGAGCCGTATACGACATAGCCTGCAGCGACCTGCTGGTCTCCTGTCTGAAGGAAATCCTCTGAGGTTACAGGAGTGCCTTGTGGGGTCACTCTTCGGAAGATGGAGAAGATGGTCCCGACACTAACATTCACGTCGATGTTGCTCGATCCGTCTAGAGGGTCCATCAAAACGACATATTTAGCGTTTGCATGGATCTCATCGTCGAAGCTGACAAAATGTTCTTCCTCCTCAGATGCGACACCACAGACTTCACCCATGCTGCGAAGTGCTCGCATGAAGGTGTCATTTGCGATCACATCTAGTTTTTGCTGTGCTTCGCCTTGAATGTTGTCCTTGCCCATAGCGCCTAGAATGTCTGCGAGGCCCGCTTTGTTGATCTCGCGATTCACAACTTTGGCCGCAAGGCGAATAGAGGTAAGGAGGTGGCTGAGTTCGCCCGTTGCAAACGGAACGTCTTTCTGGTTCTCGACGATGAACTCGCCGAGTGTGGTTTGTTGTACCATGGTCAGTGGTTTGTGGTTCTTGATAGGTTGGTGCAAGTTACACTTATTTAGGGGGAATGCGAATTTCAAAAGAGTACCTTTGTGCATATGAGGCATAATGGACAAGTACGTGCGAAAAAACATTTGGGACAGCACTTTCTTACAGATGAAAGTATTGCTGAACGCATCGCGAATGTGGTTCCGTTTGACGGCGTAAACAAGGTGTTGGAGATCGGTCCTGGTATGGGAATGATGACCAAATATTTAATGGCAATGCCCGAGGTGGAAACCTGGGTGGTGGAGATTGATGACGAAAGTGTGAGTTATCTAAAAGCCAATTATAACAAGTTGAGCGCCCGCATCATAGAAGAAGATTTTCTTCGCTGGAACCCTACAGCTGTGTTCGGCGAGGAGCCTTTCGCGTTGGTCGGGAATTTCCCGTACAACATTTCTTCTCAGATTGTCTTTAAAGTACTCGAGTCCCGCGACCAAATACCACTCTTTGGTGGGATGTTTCAAAAAGAAGTCGCACAGCGCCTTTGTGCTGGACCAGGAAGCAAGGTCTATGGGATTTTGTCGGTCTTGTGTCAGGCCTATTATGAGTTGACCTATGATTTTACCGTGCCGCCTACAGTATTTAACCCGCCGCCTAAGGTGGAAAGTGGTGTAATGCATATGGTGCGTCGTGAGGAAGAGCCCGGTATTTCCTATAAACTGCTGAAGCGCGGCGTGAAGGCTGCCTTCGGACAGCGCAGAAAGACACTGCGCAATGCGCTGAAAGTCCTTAACTTGCCAGAAGGTTTTGAACATCCGTTGCTGAGTCAGCGCGCGGAACAGTTGAGCTATCAAGAGTTTGTAGAACTGCTAAACGCCATTGAAGATGGAAGAGTTGAGCATTAGATCGCGTATTGTTACTGCACTTTCCACGGTTTCAGAGGAAGAGTTTGCAGGTGTACTAGAAGGCATTCACCCGGCGGATATCGCTGAGGTGCTGGAGAGTTTTGAGCAAGAGGAGCGAGAGCTGTTTTTTGAGAAGCTCGATCCGGAATTGGCCGCAGATATTCTTGTAGAGTTTGATGAGGAGGAGCGCTCTGAAATGGTAGCGACCTATTCTTCTGAGGAGATTGCACAAGAGCTTGTCGTGAACATGGATTCCGATGATGCTGCGGACATGCTCTCTGAACTTTCGGACAAGAGAACCAAAGAAGTTTTATCTCAAGTTGAGGATATAGAGCAGGCGAAGAAGATTGCCCAGCTACTTACGTATGATGAGGATACTGCGGGTGCGCTTATGGCGACAGAGCTTGTTCAAGTTCGAGAAGAACTTACAGCCCTGCGTTGTGTGGCGGCGATGCGAACGCAAGCAGAAAAAATTGATACGGTTCACGCGGTGTATGTCGTGGACCAAAACGACCTTTTAGTAGGGACGTTGTCCTTGAAGAAATTACTCACGGCAAAACGTACGGACCTGATTTCGGAGCTGTACAGTCCGATAGAACATACGGTACTTTCCACCACACCTGCAGAAGATGTGGCGAACATGATGCAGAAGTATGACCTTTTTGCACTGCCCGTTGTGAATGCGGCTGGTGAACTTTTGGGCCGAATTACCCTGGATGACGTCGTCGATTTTATTCGTGAAGAAGCAGAACGTGACTACCAACTCGCTTCGGGTTTGACCGATGAAGTGGAGAGTGATGATAGCGTTTATGAGGTGACGAAAGCTCGTATTCCTTGGCTGTTGATCGGTTTGTTTGGCGGTTTGATTGTCGCACTGATCATCGGTAAAAACGAGGAAGATATTAAGCTCGTGCCTGCACTTGCCTTCTTTATGCCGCTTATCGCAGCGATGGCAGGAAATGTCGGCGTACAGTCTTCAGCGATTGTAGTTCAGGCACTTGCCAGCGATAGAAAAGCTCAAAACGTGGGCAAAAAACTCGTTAAAGAGCTGTCGGTAGGTTTGTTTAATGGTTTGATTCTCTCTACTGTAATGTTCGGAGCAGGTCTGCTGCTAGGTTACGATCAGCTGATTACGCTCACCGTGTCGATTTCACTGCTCACAGTAATCGTTTTTGCATCGCTTTTTGGAACGTTTATCCCACTTATGCTGAACCGATTTAAGGTCGATGCAGCCTTAGCTACAGGGCCTTTTATTACCACAGCGAATGATGTGATCGGTCTGATCATTTACTTTCAGATCGGCCGTGTTATTATAGGCTATTAATTTTTGTGCAGCATGGCGTTTACTGGTGTTAAAGCGTTACTCTTGGATGAAACTCATCCGTTTTTAGAAGCGGATCTTGCTGCAGCAGGACTGGATCTAGTGCGAGATTTCTCCACCCCACTCGCCGAGTTTCCTTCCACACATTTTCAAGTTGAGGTGCTCGTGATTCGTTCGCGCATGCCGGTCAATGCAGATTTTTTAAGGCGTTTTCCAAAACTTCGCGTCATCGGGCGCTTAGGTGCGGGCTTAGAAAATATCGATCTAGAACAGGCGCAAAGACAAGACATCACATGCTTACGTGTGCCTGAGGGAAATGCCCGAGCTGTTGCAGAGCACGCTTTGGGAATGCTACTTTCCTTATTAAATCACTTGCCCCGTGTTCAGCGCGAGATTGCTACCGGACAATGGCTTCGTGCACCCAACAAAGGGCGGGAGTTACAGTCCTTAAAGGTGGGTATCATCGGTTACGGTGTCATGGGAGGTGAATTTGCACGCTTGCTGGATGCCATGGGTGTCCAAGTGTTGGCCTACGATAAATACAAAACGGGCTATGCAGACGGCAGTATCCAGGAGGTTACCCTTGCACAGTTGCAGGAAGAGGTAGATGTGGTGAGCCTTCACTTGCCACTGACCGAGGAGACGCGGTACTTTGCCAATGCAGCATTTTTCTCAAATTTTGGTCGTCCTGTTCATTTCATCAATACGGCGCGGGGACCGATCACTTGTACGGCCGATTTGCTCCAAGGGTTAACCGACGGTACCGTGCTCAGTGCTTCTTTGGACGTTCTCGAATATGAAAAGGCCAGTTTCACGAGTTTGTTTGCAGCGGAATTACCGGCGGTACTCCGCGCGCTTTTGGAGCGTGAAGACGTACTGCTTAGTCCCCACATTGCTGGCTGGACGAAAGAGAGTTTCGAGAAAATGGGTCGAGGTCTCGCTGCGAAAATTATTGCTGCCCTGTAGTCTCATAGACCCACTGCACCGTGTCTGGTGTACGCTGTTCTAACAAGATCGATTTCCCAGCGGTATGTGCCGCTTCATCCGAGGCGCTGTAGTGCCTTACCGTTAGAAGTGCGGTGTTTTCCGTGAGCTGAACATCGAATGTCTCTGCCAATTCCTTCAAGATTCGTGGAATGATAATGGGGTCGTGATTCACGCAAAACAGTGCCTTGGTTGCCGTGTTGCGCATGAGGTTTACTACGACACCCTGAGCCGCAAACAGGTGGTATACTGCGCTGAGGTGATGCTCCGCGATGAAGGCGAGATCCTTGGTGCTGAGTTGAAGTAAGGCTTGTTGTTTCTTGAGAATAAAATTGGCCACTTCAGGAACAGGACGTGGGACATCGCTGATCGTGGTACCCGTCGCTTCCGGATCTACAAAGCTTTTGATGTGCAACGGAATCGATTTTTTTTGCAGCGGCTGAATGGTCTTCGGGTGGATGATCGACGCACCGTAGAAGGCGAGTTCTATGGCCTCTCCGAAAGGCAGTACATCGATTTTTGTGGTGTCTTTAAAGGTTTTTGGATCACCATTTAACATGCCGGATACGTCCTTCCATATAGTGAGGCTGTCGGCGCCCAAGCAGTAGGCGAAAACAGCTCCGGTGTAGTCGGAACCTTCGCGGCCTAAAGTAGTTGGCCTGCCTTGGGCATCCGAGCCGATAAATCCTTGGACAATGTTTACTTTTTCTCGGTCAATTTTTGCGCTGATGGCGGCTTGAGTGAGGTCCCATTGCACGGTTGCGCGACGGAATTGGCCGTCAGTTTTTACCAGTTCTCTAGTGTCTTGCCACACCGTAGGAGTTTCCCTTGCAACATAGCTCGCGATTATTTTTGTCGAGAGCAATTCGCCGTGATGTACAATAAAGTCATATTGCTCGCTGTAACTCCGGTCCTTCTCTAAAAGTGCGCTTTCGAGGTGCTGCACAAATTCGGTAACATCGCTGATCAAATCTTCAGGTGGGGAAGGGAACAGCTCATCAATGATCGTTTTATGAAAATGCTCTATTCCATCAATTCCTGCTTTCGCTGCGGATACATCTCCATTGCTCCAGGCACCTACAATGCTTTCGAATGCATTGGTCATCTTGCCCATGGCACTGACGACCACAACCATTGGACGCTCGGCGAAGCGTGCGATGATGGCAGCGACATTGCGAACACTTGCGGCATCTTTTACGGATGCACCGCCAAACTTGAAAACTAGGGGTGTGCTCATAAAAAGCGTTGTATTTGCTCTTGGCTTAACGTACCTAAATGCCATTCTGGATCGAGGTTCGCCTCATACTTGTTGTAGAATGCAATCGCGGGCTCATTCCATTCGAGTACCGTCCATTCCATACGTCCTGCATTTCTTTGAGCAGCTGCCTTGACGACACGGTCAAAAAGTAATTTTCCAAGGCCGCTTTTGCGGTAGGTTGGTTGAATGTACAAATCTTCAAGGTGAACGGTAGGACCCTTCCAAGTGCTGTAACGTTCATAAAACAGTGCCATTCCCACTACCGTTTTTGTGGTGCTGTCCTCTGCTACAAAGCATTCAAAACGCTTCTGGTCAAACCCATGGCGCTCGAGGTCCTCCACAGTAATGAGTACTGCATCAGGCTCTTTTTCATATACGGCCAATTCTGTAATCAGCCCGTGCACAGCCTTCATGTCCGCGCGCTCGGCACTTCGAATCTCAATCATGTTTGCTAATTTAGAACAAAGTCCTCGCTCACCTTCACTTCCGCTTCGAAAAGATCGAGCGGTACCGTACCCCGTGCGAGATCATCAAACGTTTCTCGTTCACGAATTAGATGTGCTTTGCCCTCTACAATCATGACTTCCGCTGGGCGTACGCGGCTGTTGTAATTGGAGGCCATCGTTGCGCAGTAGGCTCCGGCATTGTGAAAGGCGAGAACATCGCCTCGGCGCACTTCAGAGAGCTGTCTGTCGTAACCGAAAGTGTCGGTTTCACAGATGTAGCCTACGATGGTGTAGAGTCGGTTTTCTCCTTGAGGGTTGGATACATTTTCAATGTGGTGGTAGGCATCGTAGAGCATCGGTCTTGGGAAGTGGTTAAAGCCGCTGTCAACTTGCGCAAATACGGTGGAAGGGGTGGTTTTTGTGCTATTTACCGTCGTTAAAAATGCGCCAGACTCACTCACTAGGAATTTTCCAGGTTCGAAGATCAGCTGCAAGTCGCGACCGTATTCGAGGCAGAACTCTTTGAATCGGGCACTCATGGTGGTCCCGAAGGCTTCGATATCGGTGGTACGCTCCTGGGGTTTGTAGCCAATTTTAAAGCCCGAACCAAAGTCGATATAAGTCAGTTCCTTGAAATCGTGGGCGACCTCAAGCAGCAAATTTGCGCCGCGCATAAAGGATGCGATATCGATGATGTCACTTCCCGTATGCATGTGCAGCCCATGTACGTGCAAGCCCATGTGGTCCACAATTCTGTGCAAGTGGCGCATTTGATGAATGGAAATCCCAAATTTTGAATCGATGTGACCTACAGAAATTTTCGCGTTTCCACCTGCCATTATGTGCGGGTTGATGCGCACACAGATCGGAATGCTATTTCCAAACTCATTCGCAAATTCTTCCAGCGTTTCGAGGTTGTCAATGTTAATATGTACACCGATTTCCACTGCCTCGCGAATCTCTCCCATGCCTACGCCGTTTGGTGTGAATAGGATTTCTTCTGGAGCGAATCCCGCACGTAGACCGAGGTGAATTTCCCCGAGGCTTACGGCGTCTAAACCAGCACCTTCAGCCTTGAGTAGGCGAAGTACATTGAGGTTGTTCAGTGCTTTGCACGCAAAATGAATTCCTACGTTGAGTTCGCTGTCGAAAGCGCCAGCAATCCGTCTGTACTGCTTTTGTATCGTCGCTGCGTCGTAGACATAGAGTGGGCTGCCGAATTCTTCGACCCAGTCCTTTGCATTGGAA
>Ga0209137_1003142_pt1 | contig 14019 bp, 28 predicted proteins | sample SaaInl5LU_22_DNA_FD_184642 | JGI IMG/M metagenome (GOLD analysis project Ga0209137, IMG submission 184642) | Marine microbial communities from expanding oxygen minimum zones in the Saanich Inlet - ESP_105LU_22_DNA (SPAdes) (version 2) | ecosystem: Environmental > Aquatic > Marine > Intertidal... | reverse complement strand
CTGTTAAATACTCCTTTAGAAATGATTTATCAATTGGTGTTCCACTCTTATCCAAGTTTAGCAATTCGCTTAACAACTCGTTTTCTGTGGATGGTTTATTCGAGAGTTCTTTTTCAAGTTCCTCTCGTCTCACATAACCCTCTGAACTTAATCGTTCAGAAAACCTTGTTTCAAAATCATCTTCACTATTTTCAACTGTAGCCTCTGTATTCTGTGAAGCTAACTCTGTCAAAGAACTTTCTTTATCTTTATTGGTTATTTCTGCTTTTGGCTCTTTTGAAACCTCTTGTTTAATCTCTTCTGCCGCAGGTTCTGTAACCTCTTCTTTTTTATCTTGTACTTCAGGGGCTTTAAACTTAATGTCACCACCTTCAAATACCATATCCTCTAATGAGGGAATATCTTTTTCTTCCATTATGAATTAATTTAAATTTGACTACAAAGATAATAATAAATTATTTAACCTTTTGGTTACATAGCAGATGGCACTTTTGGCTGTCTAATTCCTGCTTCTTTAGGAATAGAGCCTGCTATAGACTCGCCTCCTTTAGATTCTGATTCTTGCCCTTCCATTGCCTTATCTATCTGTTCTATCTTTTGGTCTCCCAACTCTCCAACTTTTTCCATCTCTTCTGCGTGGTCTTGCATTGATTGGTTGGCTTTTAATTTATATTCTAACATTAGGTGGTTGTCTTTTCTGTCCCATTCCAATGCTATTGTTTGTTGTTTTGCTTGTTCTATCATAGCTGCACTTTCCGCTTGTGCTTGTGCTTGTGCTTGTGATGCTGCGGCAGATTGCTCTTGTTGGTCTTTTGCGTATTTACGCTCGTATAAGTCCATATACCTTTCTGCAAGTTCTGTGTTTATCTTTCCAATCCTTCTCACCTTCATAGCATCGGATTGTTTTATTGTGCCTGCTTGTAATGCTATATTTAATTGTTGTTCTAATTGTGCTTGTTCTAATGCATCAGGAAGAACATCTACAAATATTCCGTATTCTGTTAAATGTATTTTTCCTGCGAGTTTAATAGCGTCTACATTCGCAGAACCTATAGCCATATTAAAATCTTGCACTCCTTTACCTAATTTGATAGCATCTTGTATCATTAATGCCACCATCTTACTTGTTCTGCCTAAAATGTTTTTATATGCCGTTTCAATAAACCTTGTTGAGTTATTCCTGTTTATTGTTTTCATCTTTTCTATACCAACTAATGCGTCTTTATCGGGACTTCCTATTGTGCTTAAAGGAACACCTGTAACTAACTCTAGTTGCTGTAAATAATGATTGGTCATGTTCACTATTTGTGACATACCTCCCATTAATGATTCGGGAAGTTCTCTTACGGGGGTTTGGTTGTTTAACATTCTACCATCTTCAGTCATTGATGAATAGTAGTAGTTTCCTGTTTGTTCGTATAATAATTGTAAATCTCTTGGGGTAAATCCCTTTTCTCCCAACCCTGCAATAGCACCTGCAATAGACATAACATCTACCGCTACTCCATTTGGCCTCATTTTAGCAATTAGCTGTTGTGCTTTTAATTGCATTATACATATCTCATTAGCGTAAGGGATTGCTTTCTCCACTAATGATTTACATTTCATGCCTCTGTTGTTAGGCATATATATAGCAAAAGATAAACAAGTGTCTGTTGAATAAGAACCTTTTATTTTCTCTCTCACCATGTTTTCTTTCATCCCATAGTCAAATACAAAATCTGTATTTATAACCCACTTTGATTTATATACTGTTTTAATTCTTTTTGATACAACTTTGTTTTTGGTGCTTTTTACTTTGCCGTCTTTAACTTTTTGGAAGTAATATCCATTTCCCTTTTTTGCGGGGATTTTTTCGTATTGTAGTGTGTCGTAAGAGTAGTATTCTGCGTCTAACACTCTTATCTGAAATCCACCATAAGGTCTTCCTGTTTGTGTGTTTGATGGATAGTATTGCTTATCCCATTCTCCATCCCAAACACCATTACCGTTTCTTGATGCGTTTGACCTTGCTATGTCTTGTAGGTCTTCTTCTTTAAAGTCTGTGGCTTGTGCTAAATCATCTATAGTGAAGAATATCTCCTCCCCTGCGTATTTAATGTCTGAGAAGTCGTCCTTGTCGCTAAATGATGTTACAAGTCTTAATGGGTCAACATATCTTTCTCTTATTGATAATGTTTCGTCAAATGAAACACGTTTAGCAGCCACGCCTATTTCTACCAAATCTCTAACCATTAAAGCCTTTATAGCTTTTTCATCATTCGCCTCATGTACAAATGAAATCCCTTGCTCCATAGAAATACATTCATCTTGTTTCCAATTAAGCTCAAGATGCAATTCCATTTCTTCTTCTGATTCAAATACCTCTGATTCTTTTAATTTTGGTTTCTTTCCCGTCAACTCTTCTATCTCTTTGGACTTTGTTGACATGAATTTATTAAACTGTAGTTCTCTTTTCTTTTTGTCGTATTCTGTTTGGCTTTCAGGATTTAATGCAAACAAATCCACTTTAAATCCTTGATTGACGTATTGGCCAACTATATTTTCAACTATTGTAGGAATTGGGGTAGAAACATCCCACGCCAAATTCATAAATGCAGAATTACCATCATTCGCAAGAATGTTCTTGAACTTATCAATGTCGGGGTTTCCTTGCGCTTGAACACGAAGGTTTAATATTCTGTTCACCCAACTATCTAATAATGCACCGTATGTGTTACTATGTGCCCAAATCGCTTTTTGAAATTGTAAGTTCCACGACTTACCCTTCTTTTTTGACATTGAATCTGCGTCAGAAGGGAAGTTTATTGAGGATGTTCTTGCCATATCTTGTTTCTATCTTGCAAAGATACAAAATGTAACCGAATGGTGTTTAACCACATATATAGGCAATAAAAAAGGGGCGTTAAGCCCCTCTTTAAATGCATATGAAAAGAAATATTATAAAGCGTTTAGTCTTGTTGAAATAACTTTACAAAGACACAACTATTTTTTATTTAGTATTATGATTTCCTAATAGACCTTTTAGTTGCTTTATATTGTTTTTTTGTAGTATTTCCATTTCCTGAATAAGATAGGTCATTAGGATTTTTCTTTCCAACAAAATAAGTTGAGCCACCTCCTCTAGTTTTTGACATACTAGAAATTTTTGTACTGCTAGAAATATCTTTATCTACTCCTCTTTTTCTTTTGGCTATACCAGACTGTTTGTTAAAATTACTCTGCTTTAAGTTGGATTTACCAACAGTCTTTGATTTAGTTACACCATTCTTAGTTTTTGATTTACTTTTTAGTGTGTAGGACTTTCCTTTTATTTTACTTCTTGTTGTATTCTTATTATTTGTAGGCATTATGTAATGTTTTGTTATGAACAACAAAGGTACAATTTTTTTATTTAGTTTAGTTTTTGATTCAATTAGAATTTTTTGTATCCCTTATTACTATTGAGTTGCAGAAGCATTTTAAAAAAAACAGCCACTAATAGGGTGTAGTACTCCCCCTACACATTGATAGTGATATTTATGTTACTATGTATATGTTTTGTTAGTTCTTTTGTTATTAGTCCTACATACTTGTTTAGTGTCTTTGATTGTATGATTACACTGTCATGAACAGTTAAAAAGTCAACTTTGTTTTTTCTTAGCATTCCCCACACCTGCCTAAACACACTACTTTCTTTTTGTTGTAATAGAAAGGCTAGATTGCTGTGTCTTTTGTTTGATGGGTTTTCTTTTAGATGTATGTTCTTAATTTTTGTTATGTACTCCTTTGTATCTGGAAACAAAGAAAAAAACATTTCTGTGTATTTTGTTTTATGCTTCCCAAATACAATCTCATAAAAAACTGTCTTAGCTTCATCCCTTTTTATGTTCGCCAATTTAGCAATTTCAATGTATATGTCTTTTTGTCTCACCAAAGAAGAAAAAGAATTATTCCCTATTTGTGATTCTAACATCTTCCCTAATAATGTAGGTTGAGACTGTGTTAAATCTATCTCTACTGTACTTTCTCCGTTAATACGTATATAATGTTTTCTTATCTCTTTTGGTAGCCTAGAAATGATTGTATGCACTCTATTTCCAAAATTATCTTCAGATATGTATTCGTTTATTTCTTTAGATGATGATGAATTAAATTCCTTTATTTCACGATACATTCCCCTGTAAGCATCAAGAGTCTTTTCATCATCAGGAACTCCCATTATATCCCAAAACTTATTTTCTGTTATATCTATCTTGGTCTTCCTCAAGTTCCTTAATATTTGTTTAGCTATTGGTGATAGACTTTTCTCAATGTTGTTATAATAATTGTCCATAAATTTATGATTTCTTTTTTTCTTTTCATAATCTAAAACAAGTGGGATATATCCTATTATATTATTTCCACTGACGCTGTGTTTTTTTATAAATATTTTTTCTATGTATTTATTCTCTATTAGATAACCTAATCTTTTTTGGTAGTTATCTCTGCCAAGTATCCCTCTAACAGAAATAATAGGCATATATGCGTATGCGTTTTCTTTTCCGTACATCCAACAAGAACTGCGATATTTCTGAACAGTCTTTTGCATGAAGAAGTTCATTCTATCATCAGGTAGCCCAAAGTCATAAATTTCTTTGCTTAGTCTCATTTAAAAAGTGTTTGTCTCAATCTTAAAATATATCAGCGAAAGGGGCTGAGACATTACCCCTAACCTGATATTCAATTTTATAGAGTTCGGCTTCTCTGATTACAAATATATAAAATATTTTTTACTACCAAACATATTTTTGTTTACATTTGCTACACAAACAATTTAAATGAAATCATTAGGACAATACATTGTAGAGGTAGATTTAGAAAAGCCTTACACAAGAAAAATAGGAGACATTGAGATATTCAATGAACGTGTTGGTGCTGATTATGATTTAGTTCCTCAAGAGGGTGTTGTAAAAGTGGCAATAGAAAACCCTAAAGCGGAAACAGGAGATAACATTGTGTTCTTTCACATGGCTTCAGATAGAAGAACAGACTATTTTAAAACACCTTGCTATGCAGTTAAGCCTAATGAAGTGTTTGCTAAAAAGGATGGAGAAACATACACAGCTATAGAAAGGATTGTTGCAAATAAAGTGGAGAGAGAGCCTAAAAAAACACAATCAGGAATATATTTAGAATCCAAGAAACAAGAAATACCACAGCTATACGAAATAATTTCACAGCCCGAAGGTTGTAATTTTGGTCAGTTTATATATGTTACTGCCCACGCAGATTATTGGATAGAAAGATTGGGAAAGTTTTTTATTAAGCCTGATTTAGTGATAGCCTCAGCCGACAAAGAACACAATATAACAAAAATAGAAAACGATTTCTCTATATTAGAAATAATGGACGAGGAGGTTGGATACAAAGAAAATAATGGCATATACATTCCTAAACATCAAACAACAGATAAATTTATAGGAAAGATGTTACATTCAAACATTTACAAAAAAGGTAGGCTATATTTCTACAAAAAGAAAAAAGCAACAGAACTTTTAGTGAAAGGAAGTAAATATCACGCCATTAGAAAACCTCAAATATATGTAGAACTATGAAATGGTTAAAAGCGACATCACCATCAGGAGGAGAGGTATATTTTCACAAATCAAGAATTGTTTCATTTTCAATAGGACATAATGTTGTTATTAATTTAGAGGATGGGTATAGTCATATTGTAAAAGCCGAAGGAACATTAATACAAAATTTAAAAAAACTAATGGACAATGATAACACGTGAAATGTTAAAAGGCTTTAAAGAATCGGAATACATAGACGCTATTCTCTCTTTAACATCAAATTCGCTTAGAATAAGAGGATATAAAGCCCAAAGAAAACAAATAGAAGACATAATAAAACATTTAGAAGAACATTCATTAACACACAATATAGACGACAGCAAAGACAAATCTTGGGATAGGCTTAAAGTGTTTGTAGATAATCTTCCTGCGTATTTAGATAAATTGGAAACAGCAGAAGAAAAGCTAATCAACCTCAAAAAAGAAGAGGTAAAAGTTTCCAAAGGAAGAAACATTGTAGATTTAATGAATGAATAGTAATAACTAAATTTAATGTTGCTTATTAAGAATTAAATATTTATATTTGCCAAACATGAAATTTATAAACAACATATACGAAATACACGCAGGGGGTGATGTTAATTACTTCAGGGGTAGAGTGGGGCAAAAATTCAACAATGATGAATTAGAAATAACAGAAATTGTCCACGACAGAAACTACATTAGAGAATACGGAATAAACAGATATTACATTGTAGTAAAAAACACAGAGGGTGAGATATTCACATGGAAAGTGTTTGAAGATTGTCCAATTAAAATAACATTAAGTAAATGAAAGCATTAAACGATATATTGGTTCTCATTCCACAAAAGAAAGAAAACACAACAAAGGGTGGTCTAATATTAGCCACAAGCAAAAAAGAGTTTTTGGAAACAGCTAAAGTGGTTAGTGTTGGTGAAGGGGTGGAAGGAATAGAGCAGGGAGATGATGTTGTATATAAAAACGCTGCCCCAATAGAATATAACAAAGACAACAAAACATATTTGATAATTACAAAATACGATGTGTTCCTAAACCTATCAAAATAATGTACAACAGAGATAATTCAAATTCATTTAAATCCAAAAAAAACAATAAAATGAACCAACAAGCACAACAACAAGTGGACATAGACTTCCAATACAAAAACTATTCATTAACATATTTAAAAGAGCTTATAGCTATAAATAAAATAAAAGGAGTGGATAGCGTAGACGAACTAATTAAAGAGGCTAAGAAGTTAGAATCATACGTTAGACCAAAAGAAAGTTTAATTAAAACATTGTAGACATGGAGGCTTTGCCATTACACAAATACTTAGGAGATATAAAAACAGGAGCAGGTTTGATGGGGTATAGAGACTTAAAATACCGTCTTGGAAACCTAGCATTTTTATACAACCTACCATTCGATGAAATAAATGCTGAGATAGTGTTTGGCAACGACATAGAACTTCTCTCTAAATATCTACATAACTACGAGAGTAAACAATACACGTTAAATGATGGGCAGACATGGATGGATGAGCCTGAAGATATTGCAGAGTTCATCTACCACTGCCATAATCATTGGTATATAATTCCTGAATGGGACGATAATTTAGTAAAAAGAGATTTTAAAATATACGAATATGATAGTGGATATTAACGAGCCAATAACAATAGAGGAGTTTGAGAAATTAGACGAAAAGGCATCTAAGACAACATTTACAAAACAAGGAATGATAATAACCGTTGGAGACAATCTCTACATAAGAGACAAGGAAGGGAATTGTTATTCAGCAAAAAAACACATAAAACCGTTAGGCGTTTCCTTTAATCGTTACTACAGATAGTTGTATATTTGTAATATGGAAGAGGAAGAAAATGTGCCATACGAATTTATGTATTTCAACGTAGATACACAAGAGGTGGAGGTTGTGAAAACGTCTATTCCTAAATTTATTGCAGACTACATAGACGACATACAGTCAATAGCCACAGAAAATATTCACAATTATTACGAGGAAAAAGCGTACAGGCAACTTCTCACACATACGCTTCTTCCGCAACATCAAAACTAAGGTTTTAGTTTACTAACAATAGACTTTCCGTTTCTATACATTTCCATCTCCTCGTCTGTAAACTTCTTATCGTATAAATAATTAAGAAAGAATCTTGCTGCAACTTTTTTGTTCTTATACAGCTTTCTAGCTATAGCCAACTCCAAACTACTCGTTGTAGGCTTTGAATTGGAATTTCCTGTTTTTATATAATGCAAAATAGCATCAAGACTCCATCCATCAACATTCCTCAATAAATAAGCCATTTGCTCAATCATTGAAATTGTAAGACATTCTTTATGATATGTAAAGGCTACACAGAGGTCTTTATTGTTTCTCGCCCTAACAAGTGCCATTATATCCTTTCTGTTTATCTTAGCTAATTCGTTTAAAGCCCTATACAGCTTATCATTACCAAACCAACTAAATTTTTCAGCGGTAATTTTATTTTCTACTACACCCATATTAAATTAATTTTTACAAATTTAACATTTTTTAACAATTATTCTATTGTATAAACAGATGTTTTATATTATTTTTGAAATATGAAATATTCATTCAACGACAAATTTGAATTAAGAAAAGGAGATTTGGTGTATAAGTTTCCTAATCAAGAAACAACACATCCCGACATAAATCAAGACATTGTAAATATACATGGACACATTACAAAAGAAGGTAGTGCCGCTGTTAGTGTTTGGCTATGCGAAGACTTTGTTTTAACAGACACACTCCGCAAGAACAACACATATTCAATATTTGTAAGAGTGACAGATGCTAAATCAAACAGAATATTTAAAGACGGTGTAACAATGAAAGAATTACCCGAAGGAGATTTATTTGAAAAATTTATAGAACTAAAGAAATGAATTTATATTACATAGACACAGACGCACAATTCGGAGATGTTCCTGAATATATATGGGCGCACAATTACAGACACGCAGAAGAAATAATAAACACAAAATTTACGTGTAAAATATTAAAAATAGAATTAATTGTAAAGAAATCAAACATATATGAAAGCTAAGCTACTTTTAATGGGATTTGAAGAGGAGACTACAGATGTTGATAGTTTGTATAAGGACTACGGAGAATTAACCCTTATACACGATATTACAAATAACAAATCATTTGTACATATAACAGGAATGTCTGAGGATGTTTGCAAAATAGAAAACGAAAAATTATTAAACATAGCAGAAACTTTAAACGAAGCATATAAACTTTAAATAAATAAAAATGGAAGAGAGCTACACAGAATTTGATTACATACTAACGCCTTACGTTGATAATCTATTAAGAGAGCATCACGCACAAGAAAGAAGGCTATTGGGTATAGATGCCACAGAAGAAGAGAAAGAAGAACTAAGCGACTTACAAGACCAACTAAACGAAGAATTAGAAGGTGTTAGAGAAATACAAGAAGACTTAGTTAAATATTTACGTTCAAGCGGATGTAACTGCATAGATAATTATTTATGAATCTCTCTCCATTAACAAACAGCGGATTTAGCATATTAACAGATGAAGGTGATGTGTATGCCTCTCGAAGAATAGAAAGGGACACAACAACATTAGAGTTTGTTATTTATGCTAATGGTGCAATAGAACTGATAGAATATTATCAGAACGCACAAGAGGACATAATAGCTTTAGGAGAAGTGAACAGCGTAGAGCAAGCATTATATATGTTTCAAGCAATAAATGCCATAAACACAACAGGAAAACATAACATAGAATAATAGTAAACAAATCTGTTTACATTAAACATAAAATGTAAACGCCAAACAACACAAAATGCAAGAACTAATATTTCAATTAACAGCAGGAGCAATAATAGCATTCATAGTGATGTGCCTAAGCATATTCTCTTATATATGGATGATGATGGCAAGGATATTTATTAAAGAACTAAAAGACAAGAAGAAATGAAATACACAATAGCAGATTTAAGAAACGGAAAATGTGCTGTTATAAATGATGGTACATTAGAAGAACTAAGAGAGGTGTTAGAAAAAGCATTTCCTGATGATAAAGGTCTTTTTGGTAAATATGATTATTATTATTCACTTAGTAAAACAGAATTTATAAGCGCAATTACTATACATCTCCCAACACAATCCGTGAAAGATTTCCTAAACCAAGAATGGAAACCCAAAAGAGGGGAAATGGTGTCTGTTAAAAATTGGGGTTGTGAATGGGCGGAAAAGATATTTGTAACAGAAATAGAAGGAGCAGAACATCCTTATATATGTGTTTGGGATGGCGATGAAGAAAATTTTAAAAACAACAAGAGATTCGGAATTGTTACATACAAAGAAATCAAACAAATCCCGCAAAAAGAACACAATGTAAAAGAATACACAATTAAACAACTAACAGAAATACTAGGACACGATATTAAAATAATAAAAGGGGAATGAACTCAGTAGAACTCAGGCTTGGTAATTATGTAATGATACACGATTACGCAAAAGGAAACAGACAACAAGTGGTTGACCAATTAGATGTTTGTCAAATAAACCTTTTAGATGAGCAATACTGTTCCCCAATACCAATCACCAAAGAATGGATTTTAAAATTTGGATTTAAAGAGCCTAAATATACATCTATTTATTCAATAGAACTTAAATATGATTTTAATTTTACAGGTTATTTAGATTATAATTTAGAAACAAAATCAATAAATTTATCTTATGGTTTTTGGGTTACAAATTGCCTTTACGTCCACCAATTACAAAATCTTTATTTTGCTTTAACGGGCAAAGAGCTAACAATACAAAAAACATGACAAGAGAACAATGGTTAAACAGAGAAGTAAAAAGAAACACCTCATCAATAAAACAACTACAGGAAGGAATAAACTATTTTTTAGAAAATAAACATCTCATACAGCCAATAACAGAATACGCCACTGACAATGGCGAACCAATAAATAATATAACACTACTAAATTATATCCTGCAAGTGAAGAAAGAGCAAATAAAAATCCCCGCATAAACAACACATGAAACTAAAATATTTTAGAAGCCTAATGGAAGAATAATATACACAAAGAGAAAACAAAAAAGCCCCTTACAAAAATAAGAGGCTTTAATAATTTAAACGTACAGTGTTAATATACTATTTTTTTCTTTTGTAAGTAGATTCAGCAGAACTAACTCTAGCATTATTTCCTAGCTTAGTTAGCTTTTTTAAATTGCTTAACCAAGTTCTGTCCTCACCTTCACTATACTTCAAAAACTTCCTGAAAGCTTCTTTATCAATACTCTTGTTTAACTTTTTTACAGTGGCTGTTTTCAGTTTCTCAGGAGCTACTCTAGATGACGACTTAACCATCCTAGATTTACTACCCCCAACTGACTTTGGCGTTTTAGGCGAGTTTTTAACTTTAGAAACAGTGGTAACTCCACGCTTTTGCATTTTTTTAGCAACCCTTTTGGGGCTAGGTTTTCTTACAGGCATATTATGTTAGTTTTAAAATTTAATACAAAGATACAACTATTATAAATTCCGCTAAAAACACACAATGTAAATACTATTCACAATGTAACACAACAGAGAATACAATAGCTTAGTAATAGAAAAAGAAAAAAAATTCTAAAAAAATTTTAAGAGAAAAGTAATTATTTATATGTAGGTGTGTATTTTGAGAGTGTATATATAAGTGTCCCCCACCCCATGTAATTCACTTTAAAATTATACGTGTAGGTGTGTGGTGGGTATTATAACATATATCAAGCCCCCCTCCTCGCCAAAATAAAACGTTTTCAATTAACCCACCCCGCCTCCGTTTCAATACCAACGCATAAGCAGATAAGTATTAGTAACTGTTTAGTTATATAACCACTTGGTTACATTTCATTTTTGGTTGTTGTTGGGTTGATCCTTGTTAAACTTCGCTACAATTACCACATAAAACAAGAGACAACATACAAAAAAAGTTGCTTTTGTATGTTGTTGTGTTTTAATTAGTTAGTCTAATTGTTACACCGAGTAGAGACAAAATGTTTTTCAGTATGTAATTTGTAAGTAAACAATACTATATTTGTAAAAAAAGAAACAATTATGAAAAATGCACAAAACAGAAAAACGTTACTTTTGCAGGTTAACTCAGTTAGCACCTTGAGAGGTGTTTTTAATGTAGTGAACAACTACAAAGAAACTGAGCCAAATGGCGAAAATACGGCCTTTAAAAACCATATAACAAACGTATTGTGGTATGATTGGCGAAATGTAACAGAGGCAAAAGATTTTATTTTTAACGTTATTAATAACCATTAAACAAATTACAATTATGAATTTAGTAAACAAATTTAAAGAAACCACAAAGAGTGAAAAAGTATTTTATGACGTATACGCAAAGGGAGTGCCGCGAATCGCATATAATTGCTTAGAAATAAACGAAGCGATAAAAAAGGCTTTTAGTTGGCTATGCATATTCACTGAAAAAGAAAATATAAACATATCATTAAGGGAGTGCGAAAATACAACTGTGCTTAGATTAAGGTTTAAAAGCCACAAAGTTGTATTACAGTCAAGTACATTATTGAACTAAACAAACACAACTATTTTTGAAAAGGGCTAAATTAAGGCCCTTTTTTTTTGCTCAAAACTTTCGCTATTGTGTTTGTGATCAGCCCGTGCAGCTTTTAGACTAAACCATTAAAAATAAGCAGTTGAAAATTTACCTTTAGGCCATTAACTTGGCCTTTTTTGTGTTTGTTAGGTTGCTGAATAATAACCCAACGGGTTTTAACTCTCTCTCTATCAAACCAATTAGCCATAAATTAGTAAAACGTCAACAAGTTTGTATTGATTATTAGAGGTGTTAACGGTGTATAGTGTTTGTTTTGTTTCTTTCTTATTGTGTTTAGTTGTTTGTCTTACACTATATATATAAAATTAGCTTTTCAGTTTGTTTTTTTACATTGGGTAATTTTGCGCGAATAGGACAAAACAACAAATATAGTGCATACATAACGGGCTATTTTATTGGGTAAAATGAATAAAGTGTTAAAAAGTGTTAACAAAAATAGGTTTGTATTGCATAAGTTGCCTACTTTCGTACTATCAAATTATTTAAACAACAAAAATCAAATATTATGAAAACAGTAAAAATTGAAACTTTCGCAGGAAACAAAAAAATCGAGCAAAACCTAGAAATGCATTCAGCAACAGGTTTAAACAAAGTAATTGGAACAAGTATAAACCGTATTTTTGAATTTAACTCTTTGCTTCGCAAATATGGCAACGACTACATAAAAGCTAACGATTTGCTTTCTATTGTAATTAGCACTGAAAACAATGTTATTTTAGATAGTTACACATTAAACGAATCTTTTGGCTTCAAATTAAAGTTTGGTAACACTGCAAAGAGTAAAAAGAAATTTTGCACAATATTGAGCGAATTAATAAAATGGGCTGCAAGTGACGTTAAAAGCCTTACTCTAGAAGAGTTAATTAACACTTTTGAAGAGTAATATTTAAGGGCTTGAAATATAGCCCGCTTTTAATGCAGCCAATTGACGGTTACAAGCCCGTAAAATGCAGAGTAGAAGCAAAAAAACGTTCTTAATTTCGCACACCAAAAAGCGATTGCCTACCATAGCAATAAAACACAAATTTAATGGGTGTAAGTGTTTTTATATTGAGTCAATGTTCTTTAACATATTTAAATAGTGAAAGTTTAAAAACAAATGTGAATTAGTTTTCGCATTGTGTATCTTTTGCGGCGTTTCAATAGTTAGTTTATTATTTCTAACTTTCGCCTAATAATTAGAGACAAATTTATTTTGTAGCTCTTTTTATTGTCAGCCGATTCGTGGGGGCTTCGAGTGTTTTACATTCATAATACCTACTGAGCTGTATTTTTTCTAATCAGCGACAAATTAACAAATATGCTATTATGCTATAGTATTTGTAAAAAAATAGATAAATTTAGAGTAATTTATCCGCTTCGCTTGGTGGTCTTATGACCTTAATGTGTTAGTGAAGTGTTTAAAATCAAACTACCAAATTGCGCTTGGCGACTGTTACAGTCTTAATGTGTTAGTGCAATTAAAGCTAAAACTGCCAATTTATAGCCTATTTATTAGGCAATTATTATGAATATAGTAAAAATATTCAGCCCGTAATGTATTTATACATTGCATCCTTCAATCGTATGGAGGGCGGGCGCAAATCAATTAAATTATGAATATTAGAGTATTAAACAATCGTAAAGGGTATAAAATTATTTATATGGGCAAAGTGTTAATTGGCGAATATGACCCGCTAAAAGATAAATATTACCCTAAATTTAATAATATAAATATATCATTTAACACTCAAAAAGAATTAACAGACCACTTTTTAAAATTATTAAACGCATGAAAACAATAGTAAACGAAATAACA
>Ga0209137_1003135_pt1 | contig 14032 bp, 10 predicted proteins | sample SaaInl5LU_22_DNA_FD_184642 | JGI IMG/M metagenome (GOLD analysis project Ga0209137, IMG submission 184642) | Marine microbial communities from expanding oxygen minimum zones in the Saanich Inlet - ESP_105LU_22_DNA (SPAdes) (version 2) | ecosystem: Environmental > Aquatic > Marine > Intertidal... | reverse complement strand
GATCGAGTTTGTCGAGTAAGTAGGTATCGGTGCCCGCCAAAGTGCTGCCGAGGCCAAGCTGAGGTACGGGGTTACCTGTGAGTTGGAAGCTGATAAAAATCGCGGGAATCGTGTAGGCCATAATCAGCACGCAGTATTGGGCGATCTGTGTGTAGGTAATGCCCTTCATACCGCCGAGTACGGCGTAGAAGAATACGATGACCATACCGGTGTAGAGCCCGGTCTCGTAGTCGGTTTCTAAGAAGCGTGAAAAAGCGACCCCAATACCCTTCATCTGCCCAATGACATAGGTGACCGAGCAGAGAATTAAACAGACGACTGCGACGACTCGTGCGGTCTTCGAGTAAAAGCGATCACCAATAAATTCGGGGACGGTGAACTTCCCGTATTTGCGCAGGTACGGCGCCAGCAACATCGCCAAGATGACATAGCCGCCGGTCCAGCCCATTAAAAATACTGAGCCGCCGTAACCCATGAACGCAATAAGACCTGCCATACCAATAAACGACGCTGCCGACATCCAGTCGGCTGCTGTAGCCATACCGTTAGCAATAGGGTGGATACCGCCCCCTGCCACATAGAACTCTTGTGTCGAGCCGGCGCGCGCCCATACGGCAATCCCCATGTACAAGAAAAAGGTAAAACCAACGACGATATAGGTAAGCTCCGCGAGCGCCATTAGTCTTTCTCCTCGACATTAAATTCGAGATCGAGTTTATGCATGGCCCGGGAGTAATAAAAAATCAGTGCGATGAACACATAGATCGAACCCTGCTGGGCAAACCAAAAGCCGAGCTTGAAACCGCCGATTTGCACCTCGTTCAACAAATCGACCAGCAAGATGCCAAACCCATAGCTCACCACGAACCAAATGATACCGAGCTTGAAAATAAGCGCTTTGTTACGGCGCCAGTATTCTTTGGCATTTTTTTCGGAGACATGCGACATGTGATGATTCCTTGCTAGGCCTTGAATTAGAATTTTTATAAACCGTATTTAACAGACATTAACAGCCGAGTGACCTCACCATCTAGACCGCCTTCCAGTTCTTTTTCACCATAGATCAGCTCGCCGGCAAAACTCAACGCGTCCGTGGCTGAATACTTTAGATTCAAATGGCCCGTTTGGTAACGCCTGGCTAAATCTGCGGCCCCAGCGTAGTCCTGTGCTTCGGGGTTATCCGCCAGTGCCACCGCCAGCGTAAATGCCGCTTCCCACCGGTCAGATAACGCTTGCCGGTAGGCGATAAAGCCACCCATTTGATCGAATGTCGCAATCTGGCCTTGATTATTAACGTAGCCGTCGTTGAATGCGTTCAAACCCATGTATCGGCCCAGTGCGTCGCCATAATTCAACATAAAGCGCACATCACTCGCGGGTAACGTCCACTTACCGGCCAAACTCAAGCCGTATCCATACGCTTGATCATTACCGCCCAAGCCATCGTCAAAGGTGAGTGATCTCAATATGCCCGCCGTAGACCAACTCAAGTCACCCACTCGATTGTTATACCGAACCACTAGATCGGGTAAGCCGTCAGCTAAATCATCGGTGGTCATGCCGTTGAGTACGGTTCTTGAGTTCTCCGCTGCCAGCATAAAATTGCCCAGCTCCCAGCGCAGTTGGGCTTGGCGAACAAAGATACTGCCTACGGGGGCACCAATATCGACGTGGGCAGGCAAAACGCTCTCATTTTGAAACGTTGACCAATATTGGCCAGCCAAAATCGATTTGTTGTTGTCGTAGTTCCACTTCACAAGGGCGTGACGAAGCCGGTTAGCCCAGGAGTTTGATATTCGCTCGTTACCTTGATCGCTGACCGTAAAGTCCATTTCAATCAAGGTAGAAACATTACCGACATCTGCATCTGTGTCGCTAGCAAAGTAAAAGCGAGTGGTGCCGGCGGTCATACTAGTTGACGTATAACGCGCAGACTCTGGGCCACCAACGGGGATATCTGGCGTTACAAAAAAATCTTCTATCGCCGTGCTAGTGGGCTTGCCCCCCGTGTAATCACTGTAGATGGCGTCGAGCTTTATAAAGCCGCCATAGCTGATTTTTGTTCCAGATTTCCCTACCAGATCTTTGTCCGCGACCGATTCAGTGACCGCAATCTGCTCACCCGCAACGTCTAGTCGTTCGGTGGTCACCTGTATCGTTTGTTGCTGTGCTTGGAGCATCTGGGTGAGCATTTTTACTTGCCGTTCAAGTTCGGCAATGCGCGCTTCGGTGTTATCTGTCGCACTGTCGGCCATTGCCTGCGGCATGCACAAAGTCGTACTCAGTAGCGCAGCCAGAACCCCGGCCCTGCCCATCGAATTCCACGTCTTACTCATATCTTCTTTCCCAAACCAAATTCGACACCACGTGCCCTATGTGCAAAAGCCGGCACGCCACACTGCGAACAGTGTGCCTACCCGAATCGAGAAGAAAAACAAGAATATCGATTCAATCGCTCTCATCACACCGGTTCAGTTTTGTGCCGACAAAAAAACCGCGAGATAACCCGCGGGTTATTCGACGCCAAACGCTTAGAACCGATAGCTTGCCTGCACGGCATAAGAACGTAGGCGATCCGTAGAGGCAAAACCATTACCTGGCACCAGTGGCTGGTCATTGCTATTACCACTGACCAGTTCATCGGTTAGCTGTCGGTCTTCCATAAACAACGAGCAGGACTATAGCGAAACAGCAGCGCTAAATTTCAGCGACAACAAACAAGACGCTGCTAAGACGGCCTATGTGCACCGACTTTTGACATTTTGGGGGCGCTGACAGGCACCAACACACACTTTAGCAGCACAAATACTCGACCTTAGTAGCCTTGAATTACGGTCCACTTGAACTAGTATCCTCTACCCTTACTCAATTTCTAACTGGAGACGCGCCCATGTCTGAATCCACAGCGCATCCTGTGCCTGCATCAATGGCGGACGCACACATTACCGCCGAGCAATATGCCACTTTTTATGAGCAGTCCATTGATGATCCCGACACATTTTGGAGCGAGCGCGCGCAAGAGTTTCTGACATGGGATCAACCTTGGCATACGGTATCTGACTGCGACACCCACACCGGCAAAGCGAATTGGTTTGTCGGTGGCAGGCTCAACGTCTCTGTGAACTGTATTGATCGCCATCTGCCCGCCCGGGGGGAGCAAACCGCGTTTATCTGGGAAGGGGACAATCCCGAAGAATCGATTCACGTCAGCTATGCAACGCTAAAAGACCAAGTATGTCGACTCGCCAATGTGCTGAAGTCGCGGGGCGTGAGCAAAGGTGCTCGCGTATGCATCTATATGCCCATGATCCCCGAGGCAACCTACGCGATGCTGGCGTGCGCCCGAATCGGCGCCGTGCACTCGGTGGTGTTTGGTGGTTTTTCACCCGACGCGCTCAAAGATCGTATTTTAGACTCCGACTGCAAGGTCATCATCACCGCCGATGAGGGCGTGCGCGGTGGCAAGCATGTACCGCTGAAAGCCAACGTTGATATCGCGTTAGCGAGCTGCCCAGATGTCAGCACCAGTATCGTTGTTAAACGCACCGGCGGTAACGTAGCGTGGGATGAGACACGCGACCTGTGGTACGAAGAAGCCATTCAAGCGGTGCCCGCCGAATGCGAACCGGAATCAATGGACGCCGAAGACCCGCTGTTCATTCTTTATACATCAGGATCCACCGGCAAACCCAAAGGCGTTTTGCATACCACCGGTGGCTACTTATTACAGGCGGCAATGACCTTTAAATATGTCTTTGATTACCGTGAAGGCGAAACCTATTGGTGCACTGCCGATGTGGGCTGGGTGACGGGACACACCTATATCGTTTACGGACCACTTGCCAATGGCGCTACCTCATTGATCTTCGAGGGGGTTCCCACCTATCCCGACGGTGGTCGTTTCTGGCAGGTTATCGATAAGCACCAAGTGAATTCATTCTTCACGGCACCCACAGCCATCCGGGCGCTACATGGTTTGGGCGATGCATGGGTCAAAAAGTACAGCCGTCAAAGCCTGCGTATTTTGGGTTCGGTGGGCGAGCCCATTAACCCAGAAGCGTGGGAGTGGTACTACAACGTCGTGGGTGACGCGCGCTGCCCAATTGTCGACACTTGGTGGCAGACGGAAACCGGCGGCATCATGATTACACCCTTGCCCGGTGCGCACACGCTAAAACCCGGCTTTGCGAGCTTCCCGTTCTTTGGTGTTGACGTTGCACTACTCGACGAGCAAGGGCAAGAGATCGAAGGTGCGGGCTCTGGCTATCTCGCGCTCAAGCGCTCATGGCCCGGCCAAATACGCAGTGTTTACGGCGATCATCAACGTATGATTGACACTTATTTCAGCACATACAAAGGCTATTACTTTACCGGTGACGGCGCACTCAGAGACGAGGAGGGTTATTTGCGAATCACCGGCCGCGTCGATGACGTACTGAATGTCTCGGGCCACCGAATGGGTACCGCCGAAGTCGAGAGCGCTTTGGTATTACACGACCTGATCTCAGAAGCCGCTGTGGTGGGCTACCCGCACGATATCAAAGGCCAGGGCATTTATGCTTACGTCACGCCCATGAACGGTGTAGAGCCCACAGAAGCACTGCGCAAAGAGCTCATCCAGCTGTGCGTCAAAGAGATTGGGCCAATTGCCAAGCCAGACGTTATTCAGTGGGCGCCGGGCTTGCCCAAGACGCGCTCGGGCAAAATCATGCGCCGTATTTTGCGCAAGATCGCCGAGAATGACCTAGGTGCATTGGGCGACACATCAACCCTTGCCGACCCCAGTGTCGTCGATGATCTGATCGAAAATCGGGCAGTTAAGTAACCCGTTAGAAGACCCTGGACCCACCTGCAAGTCAGTGAACCACGATTGGCGTAGTGATAAGCACGCCTCGGCTTGGAAATTTAGCGACGACGGAGAGCGTCCTTATGCAGCTTGTGGGGATATATCGCCAGCAGAATTCAAGCGGCCAATCACGGCAGAGAATTCTATGAACCAACTGTGCGCTTGACGGGAAGCTGACAGTTCAGCGCTTGAGGTGATTGTCGACTTAAGGAACAGGCATAAAAAAACCGCAGCGCCGAATAACGCTGCGGTTTTTATCGGCTAGTCGGCCTTACTCGGCAGACAAATCTTCAGCAACTGGCTCAGAGGCATCAACATCATCGCCTTCGGCCGCCGCTTCCGCGTTAGCTTCTTTGATTGACAGCTTGATGCGACCGCGCTGGTCAACATCCAGCACCTTAACGCGAACGTCTTGGCCTTCTTTCAAGTAGTCTGAGACATTCTCAACACGCTGGTCAGCGATTTGAGAAATGTGCACCAAGCCATCTTTACCCGGCAGAATAGTCACGAACGCACCGAAATCAACGATACGAGCAACTTTACCCACGTAGATGGCGCCGACTTCAGCTTCAGCGGTAATCGCCATAATGGCTTCTACGGCCGCGTCACGAGACTGCTGGTTTTGACCAAAGACTTTGACAGTACCATCGTCTTGGATGTCGACGCTTGCACCTGACTCTTCAGTGATCTGGCGAATGGTTGCGCCGCCTTTACCGATGATGTCACGAATCTTGTCAGAGTCGATTTTGAAAGACACCATGCTCGGTGCATTCTCAGAAGTGATCTCACGACCGCTTTCTAATACAGCGTTCATCTGACCAAGGATGTGCAGACGAGCGTGCAGTGCCTGCTCGAGGGCGATCTCCATGATCTGCTCATTGATGCCTTCGATCTTGATATCCATCTGCAGTGCAGTGACGCCTGCTGCAGTACCGGCGACTTTAAAGTCCATATCGCCCAGGTGATCTTCATCACCGAGAATATCGGTTAAGACAGCAAATTGATTGCCTTCTTTAACCAGACCCATCGCAATACCCGCTACCGGCGCCTTGAGTGGCACACCTGCAGCCATCATGGCCAATGAGCCGACACAGACCGAGGCCATAGAGCTAGAACCATTCGATTCTGTGATCTCTGAAACCACGCGAATGGTGTAGGGGAACTGATCTTCAGTTGGCAGTACCGCGGCAAGACCGCGACGCGCCAAACGACCGTGACCAATTTCACGACGACCCGTTGCGCCAATACGACCCGCCTCGCCCACTGAATAGGGAGGAAAGTTGTAGTGCAACATGAACGGATCGCGACGCTCACCTTCGAGCGCATCGATGATTTGTGCGTCACGGCTTGAGCCGAGTGTAACCGCACCAATGGCTTGAGTTTCGCCGCGCGTAAACAACGCCGAACCGTGTGCGCGGGGTAATACGTCCACTTCAACCGCAATAGCGCGGACAGTGCGACCATCGCGACCGTCGATACGTGGCTCACCAGAGATAATACGCTGGCGTACGATATTCTTTTCTAGCGCTTTGAAGTAGTCCTTGACGTTCTCGGCGCTGGGGCCGCCGTCAACAGCTAACGTCTCAACGACTGCATCACGCAGTTTGCCAACGGCTTCGTAGCGCGCCGCTTTTTCAGTGATGCGGTAAGCTTCGCCCAAGCCTGTTTTGGCTTCGGCTTCAACAGCCGCTTTGAGTGCCTCATCAATGGCAGGTGCCTGCCAATCCCAACGAGGCTTACCCGCTTCAGCAACCAATTCATTAATCGCGTGAATAACCGTCTGCATTTCTTGGTGAGCGAATAACACGGCGCCCAACATTTGATCTTCAGACAGTTCTTTTGCCTCTGACTCAACCATCAGCACGGCGTCTTTGGTGCCGGCCACGACCATGTCGAGCTGGCTATCTTTAAGCGCTGAATAGCTTGGGTTGAGCACGTAACCGGTCGCTTCGTTAAAGCCAACACGCGCACCACCAATCGGGCCATTGAACGGGCAACCCGAAATAGCGAGTGCCGCTGAAGTGCCAATCATCGCTGGAATATCGGGATCGATATCTGGCTGCGCCGACATTACCGTACACACCACCTGCACTTCATTCATGAAGCCATTGGCAAACAGCGGACGAATAGGGCGGTCGATCAAACGCGAAGTGAGTGTTTCCTTTTCGCTAGGGCGGCCTTCACGTTTAAAAAATCCACCGGGGATCTTGCCTACCGAGTAGGTCTTTTCAATGTAATGTACAGAGAGCGGGAAAAAGTCCTGACCCGGACGACCCTTTTGCTCAGCAACGACGGTACAAAGGACGGATGTATCACCCATGGTGACCATAACGGCCCCTGAGGCTTGGCGGGCGATGCGCCCAGTTTCCAGCGTGACTTCATGGTCACCATACTGGAACGTTTTTCTGACTACGTTCACTTATCTTCTCCAATAAATAAAAGGGCCGGCATAAGCCGGCCTTGAGACGTTCCTCAGCGACGGAGACCGAGACGCTTAATGAGATCTGCGTATCGAGGGGTGTCCTTACGCTTGAGGTAATCCAGCAACTTGCGACGCTGGTTAACCATACGGATCAAGCCGCGACGGGAATGGTGATCATGCGCATGCGCTTTGAAGTGCTTCTGTAGCTCTTCAATATTGGCAGTGAGCAGAGCTACCTGAACTTCCGGGGAACCTGTGTCACCTTCAGCTTGCTGGTAATCCTTAACGATTTGAGCCTTAACTGCAGCTTCTAAAGCCATTTTCTTTCTCCAACCTGCGGTCTTAAAGCGAGCCCGTCCGCGCAGATTTACAGACGGGTTCGTCCACTCGGCACCTGCCGGTGGCAATTAATTCGCGATGATCCGACGCGGGGCTACCCGACCGTCATCCATCATTTCACCAACACCTAAAAACTGACCATTGGCATTCGCGAGGCGCACCATACCATTATGCGGTGCATTTGGCACCAGTACCGCCTGCCCTTGAAGTAGGTAATATCCCGCAGATTCACCCAGTACTAGGCGTGGCAAATGGTCGAGCACCAACTCGATTGAGCGCAAATGCGCGTCGAGCACGCTGTTATCGCCTTGCTCGGCAGCGTCCGTTAGGGTCTCTAAAGTCACTGCGTCAGCCAGTGTAAACGGCCCCGCCTGAGTGCGGCGCAAGGCACTAACATGGGCCGGCACACCCAATGCAGCCCCCAAATCCTCCGCCAACGATCGGACGTAGGTGCCCTTAGTACACAGTATATCCACGGTGACCTCAGCCACCTCACCCGGCGTAAAACTCAGCAAATCAAAGCGGTTAATGGTCACGCGGCGCGCCTTGCGCTCGACCTCGATACCTTGGCGAGCCAACTTATAGAGCGGCTGCCCGTCGCGCTTGAGTGCCGAGTACATCGGCGGCACCTGGTCGATCTCACCGGTTAACGCGGCCATCGCCGTATGCAGGGCTGTCTCGGTAATTGCTGCGGCAGAGCCACGCGCATTTTCCTCGCCCTCGGCATCCGCGGTATCCGTCCCCACACCGAGCACAAAGGTACTGCGATACCCTTTATCCGCATCGAGTAAATACTGTGAGAACTTGGTCGCCTCGCCAAAACAGAGCGGCAAAACGCCGGTAGCCAACGGATCTAAGCTACCCGTGTGCCCAGCTTTTGCAGCATCAAACAGCCGCTTAGCACGCTGCAGCGCGTGATTAGAGCTCATGCCGTGTGGTTTATCGAGAACAAGAACGCCGTTTACCGCACGGCCGCGGCGTTTACGCGCCACGTTTATCGAACCGGCTTGTCGATGTCGCTGTCGTCTTCAATGGCGCGCTTAACAACAGCGTCTGCAGCCATATCATTTGCGAGTTGATCTTGATCCAGCGGCGCTTCGTCCTCGCCGTGCAGGGCGCTGTCCGCAGCGCGTGCTTCACGCAGCAACATTTCCATGTTGCGGCCATAACCCACGCTTTCATCAAACCGAAAAGAGAGCTTCGGCACAGTGCGCATAGAAGAGCTACTGGCGATTTTGGAGCGCAAGAATCCAGCGGCCTTATTCAATACCGTCACCGTTTCTTTGGCTTGCTCGGCGTTATCGATACCCAGCTGAGTGAAGAACACCCGCGCATAGGACATATCTCGACTGACTTCAACACCCGTGACGCTGACCATGGCGGCGCGTGGATCACGCACCTCCAGTTGAATCAGCCGCGCCAGCTCTTGCTGTAGATGGTCACCGACGCGTTGTGAACGACTAAATTCCTTTGCCATCGATAATGCGCTATAGCGTACGTGCGATTTCGTTGACGTCGTAGACTTCGATCATATCGCCCACCTTAACGTCATTGTAGTTCTTCACGCCGATACCGCACTCCATGCCGTTTCGTACTTCACTGGCATCGTCTTTGAAGCGGCGCAAAGATTCCAACTCACCCTGATAAATGACGACGTTGTCACGCAGTACACGAATAGGTTTGGACCGCGAAACCGTACCCTCGACAACCATACAACCCGCCACTTGACCAAACTTCGGCGAGCGGAAAACATCGCGCACTTCTGCGATACCGACAATTTCTTCGCGCAGTTCGGGTGACAACATACCCACCAGCGCCGCTTTGACATCGTCAATCAAGTCATAAATGACGTTGTAATAACGAACTTCAACGCCTTCATTTTCGGCCAGCGAACGCGCTTTACCGTCGGCGCGAACGTTAAAGCCAACAATAATCGCTGAGCTGGTCATCGCCAATGAAACATCGGTTTCAGTAATACCACCGACACCGCCAGACACGACGTTCACTTTGACCTCGTCATTACCTTGATCAGCAAGTGCACCTACCAACGCTTCAAGAGAACCACGAACATCCGCTTTAATTACCAAGTTCAGTGTTTTAACTTCACCGGCGGTCATGGTTTCAAACATGTTATCGAGCTTGGCAGCCTGCTGGCGCGCCAACTTCGTTGAACGGGTCCGCTCAGTTCGGAAGTCGGCGATTTCACGCGCACGCTTCTCGCTCTCAACCGCGACGAAGGGGTCGCCCGCATCAGGCGTACCATCAAGGCCCAGGATTTCTACAGGGATACTCGGGCCCGCTTCTTTAATCGGCTGACCGTTCTCGTCAAGCATGGCGCGAACACGGCCATATTGTAAGCCGGCCAAAATAATGTCGCCCTGACGCAGCGTGCCTTCCTGAATCAGCAGCGAAGCAACTGGACCGCGCCCTTTATCTAGGCGTGACTCAATGACGATACCCTGCGCAGGCACATCAGCCGGCGCCTGCAGCTCAAGTAATTCCGCCTGCAACAACAAGGCGTCTAACAGCGCATCAACGCCCTCGCCCGTATGGGCTGACACATTAATAAACTGTGTATCACCACCCCATTCTTCGGGGACAACTTCTTTACCCGACAACTCCTGCTTGACTCGGTCTGGGTCGGCCGCTTCTTTGTCAATTTTGTTAATGGCGACTACCAACGGCACACCAGCGGCACGCGCGTGTTGCACAGCCTCTTCGGTCTGCGGCATTACGCCGTCGTCGGCAGCAACCACCAACACAACAATATCGGTCGACTTGGCACCGCGGGCACGCATCGCAGTAAACGCCGCGTGTCCGGGGGTATCGAGGAATGTGATCATCCCGTGATCGGTTTCCACGTGGTAAGCACCGATGTGCTGGGTAATACCACCCGCCTCGCCACTTGCAACCTTAGTCTTGCGAATATAATCAAGTAACGATGTTTTACCGTGGTCAACGTGACCCATGACGGTAACGACCGGTGCGCGCGGCATGGGTGTACCGGCCTGACCGGTCAATATTTCCTCTAGCGCGTCTTCTAGCTGGCTGTCACTGACCAACTTCACACGATGTCCCAACTCCTCAACAACCAACGTCGCCGTGTCTTGGTCAATCATCTGATTGATGGTTGCCATGAGGCCGAGCTTCATCAATTCTTTGATGACTACGCCCGCCTTCACCGCCATCTGCTGCGCTAAGTCGCCTACTGAAATGCTGCCTGGCAGCTGTACATCGTAGATAATTTTCTCCGTGGGCTGTTCAAAGCCGTGCTTGCCATGTTCCTCATGACTCGATTTTTTGCGACGACCACCACGACGACGTCCTACACCGCCCTCAGCAGCTTCGAGATCGGTCAAGGACAAATTGTGTCCGCGTTGCTTGCCGCGCGCACCTGGGATACTGCTTTTATCCAGACGACCACGTGGCGCCTTGTTGCGCGGCTCGTCACGACCCGCGGGTTGCGCTGCGGGAGCATCATGGAAACGTTTCGGCTTGCGGTCATCTGCCGCTGCAGCCGCAGTTGCTGGCTTATCCGCTGCTTTTGGTTTGTTACGCTCTGCCTCTGCTTGTGCCTTAGCCGCTTCAGCTTCTTGCTTTTTCAGCGCTTCAGCCGCTTGCTTCTCTGCAATTGCCGCATCGAGTTCAACCTGCCGCTGTTCCGCTTCACGCTTGCGACGAAGAATGGCCCGCTGACGCAAGACTTCAGGGTCCATATTGCGCAGATCTTCCTCGGGCTCAGGCTCTGGGGCCGGCTCAGGCTTAGGTTCAGGCTTAGGTTCAGGCTCGGGTTCAGGCTCGGGTTCTGGCTCAGGTTCTGGCTCAGGTTCTGGCTCAGGTTCTGGCTCAGGCTCTGGTACAACCTCAGCCACAACCGGCGCCTCAACGGGCACAGGCACCTCTACCAATTCAGCAGCATCTTCAGAGGCCGCTACCGACAACAGCTCTTCATCTTGCTCGTCAGTCACCTCGGTTTCATCGCGTTTGACGTAAGTACGCTTTTTACGCACCTCAACGTTAACCGTGCGCTTACCGGCACTACCACCGGCACGCAATGTACTTACCGACTTACGCTTGAGCGTAATTTTTTTAGGTGCCTCGGTGCTCTCGCCATGGCTGCGTTTTAAATGCGCCAAAAGCGTTTGCTTGTCCTCTTCCGAGACCGCTTGATCTGCTGAGGCATGCGGCAGCCCCGCATCCTTCATTTGTGTGAGCAATCGATCTACCGATGCTCCCACTGTTTTTGCTAGCTGCTCAACTGTGACCTGCGCCATGAAATACTCCCTTGCCCGATTGGTTTAGCGTCTAAAAAAGCTCTGCAGATCCCGTTAGGAATCCGCCGCCTCCTCAGCAAACCACGGTGCACGCGCGGTCATAATGAGCTCCGCCGCACGCGCTTCGGTCATGCCTTCGATATCCATGAGGTCATCCACACCCTGCTCGGCGAGATCCTCCATGGTGATAATGTTGCGGCTGGCGAGAACAAACGCGAGATGTCGCTCCATGCCATCCATGTTGAGCAGATCTTCAGCGGGCTCATTGGCCCCCAGCTGCTCTTCTGATGCAATCGCCATAGTCAGCAGCGCATCCTTGGCACGGGCGCGCAACTCCTCGGCGATGTCCTCGTCAAACCCTTCGATTTCCATCATTTCTTCAAGAGGCACATAGGCGACCTCTTCGAGCGTGGTGAAACCCTCTTCCACCAACACGCCGGCAACGTCTTCATCAACATCCAGCGCGTTCATGAAGGTTTCCATCACCTCTACCGTTTCGGCTTCCTGCTTCTCAACAGCCTCGTCAACACTCATGACGTTAATGGTCCAACCGGTGAGCTCTGATGCAAGACGCACATTTTGGCCGCCGCGACCAATTGCCTGCGCTAAATTGTCTTCGGCAACCGCCACTTCCATGGTGTTGCTGTCTTCGTCCATGACGATCGACTCGACTTCGGCGGGGGACATTGCGTTGATCACTAGCTGGGCCGGATTGTCATCCCACAGGATGATATCGACGCGCTCGTTGTCGAGCTCATTAGAGACCGCTTGCACGCGCGAACCGCGCATACCAACACACGCACCCACAGGGTCGATGCGTTGATCGCCACTCTTTACGGCAATTTTAGCGCGCGAGCCTGGATCCCGTGCAGCGGCGCGAATTTGGATAATGCCCTCTGAAATTTCAGGCACCTCAATCTTAAACAACTCGACCAACATCGCTTTGGCTGCGCGTGACAAAATGAGCTGTGGCCCGCGCGCCTCGCTGTTGATCTCGCTTAAAACCGCGCGCACACGGTCATTGATGCGGAATGTTTCACGACCGACCAACTCACCACGGGGCAGTAAGCCCTCGGCGTTGTTACCCAAGTCGACGATGATGTTGTCGCGCGTGACTTTTTTGACCTGACCCGCCAATAATTCCCCGACACGGTCGCGGTATTGGTCGACAATTTGCTCGCGTTCAGCATCGCGGACGCGCTGCACAATCACTTGCTTAGCGGTCTGTGCCGCAATGCGACCAAAGCCAATATTCTCGATGACTTCTTCGTAGACATCGCCAGGCACCAGACTTTCGTCCTTCTCAATGGCTTCTTCGGTCGTGAACTGCGTGCCAAGCAGCGCCAATTCAGAGTCGGGAACAACCAACCAACGACGCTTAGTGACGTATTCGCCAGACTTACGATCGATCGTCACCTCAATATCGGCTTCCTCGTCGTAACGCTTCTTGGTCGCCATCGCCAGTGCCTGCTCGATAGCCTCAAAGATAATGCTTTCAGAAACGCCTTTCTCGTTAGAGACCGCTTCCGCCACCATTAAAATTTCTTTATTCATTGTCATGTTCTCAACGCCATCAACGGACTAGTCCGCCGCCTTCAGTCTGAGTGTTCACTCGCTTCGTCGCTATCACTTGATGTCGACTCGGCTTTTCCATAGCTCAATCGCGGTTCAACCCGCGCGCGATCCACCGCCGTCAGCGGCAGCAGGTAATCGTGATCGTCGACACGGACAATCACATCGTCATTCTCAAGCCCCATTAACCAACCGCGGAACTTGCGTCGCCCGTCGAAGGGCAGGCGCAGCCTGACTTCAATCGGCTCACCGACGTACAGCGCGTATTGCTCAGGTTTAAACAGCAACCGATCAATACCCGGCGATGACACCTCAAGGGTGTATTCGCCATTGATGGGGTCTTCTACATCGAGCACCGCACTCACATGCCGGCTCACTTTCGCGCAGTCGTCAACGCTGACGCCCTCGTCGCGCTCGATAAACAATCGCAAGGTGGCTCGACGATTGGGAGACAATAGCTCCAGCCCCCACAACTCGAACCCAAGGGATTCGATTGTCGGTGCGAGCAATTCGATTAGGCGTGATTCTTTACCCGCCATCGTATATCTCCCGAACACACGGTTCCTAAATGCGTACCCA
>Ga0209137_1003134_pt1 | contig 14036 bp, 15 predicted proteins | sample SaaInl5LU_22_DNA_FD_184642 | JGI IMG/M metagenome (GOLD analysis project Ga0209137, IMG submission 184642) | Marine microbial communities from expanding oxygen minimum zones in the Saanich Inlet - ESP_105LU_22_DNA (SPAdes) (version 2) | ecosystem: Environmental > Aquatic > Marine > Intertidal... | reverse complement strand
GCCTATACCGTCGATGAGCATACACATCGTCTGGTAAAACATGTCAATTATTTTTTCTCAGATAAAAATAAAGATTTTCCACGATGTGGGCGAATATGTCGCAATTTAGATAAGCCGGACATTCTCTATATCGCCGCTATTTTTCACGATATTGCGAAAGGTCGAAATGGCGATCACTCAACATTAGGTGCTATCGACGTGGCCAAGTTTTGTAAGCAACACGATGTGCCTGAGGAAGATGCAAACATGATTAGTTGGCTGGTGGAAAATCACCTTCTCATGTCTGTAGTCGCGCAGAGAAGAGATATTTATGACCCTGAGGTCATCAGCGAATTTGCCGGCGCGGTTCGAAGCCATAATCACCTTAACCTGCTCTACACGTTAACGCTGGCCGATATAAGAGCCACAAACGACAACCTTTGGAACGACTGGAAGGCATCGTTACTCAGAGAACTTTATCTGATGACCCAAAAAGCATTAGACAATGGTTTACAGTGTCAGGTAACGATCAAAGAACGCGTTGATACGCATAAACATCAGGCGAAGCAAATTTTACAAGAGCGCGCTATCAACCCAGAGTCAATCGATGCATTGTGGGCGAGGTTGGACGACGACTACTTTGTGCGTTTTAAACCAACGCAAATTGCATGGCACACCGATGAAATTATCAAGGCACAAAATGCGTGGCTAACACCTGAGCACGATGGCCTATTGGTGAAAGCAAATGATAACAGTGCCAAAGGCGGCACTGAAATTTTTATCTACGGAAAAGACAGAAAAGCGCTATTTGCCCAAGTTGCTTCAGTACTCGATAGCCGTAATTGCTCTATTCACGACGCTCACGTTACTGTGACGCGCGATGGATACGTATTTGATAGTATGCTCATACTCGAAAATGACGGCACTCGATTGTCTTCAGACTCTCGTATTGCGTCACTAGAAAAGGCCGTTTCAGAGCAGCTCGAAAAGCCAGGGCGTTCTCATGAGAACAAACGCAAACTGCCCCGTCAGATGAAACAATTGAATGTCCCTACCAAGGTTCGCTTCTTTACGTTAAACGATGAAGCAACGTTAGTAGAGTTAGAAGCGCTAGACGCGCCGGGCATATTAGCTAAAATTGGACACGCGTTCGTTGATACCAATGTAACGCTAAAACTCGCGAAGATTGCGACCATTGGCGAAAGAGCCGAAGATATTTTTATCGTCAGTAATGATGCTGGCGTAGCATTAACCCAAGAACAACAAGTAAGCTTGAAAAAGCGCATTTTGTTTAAACTAGACCAACTTGAAGATATCACAATACCATGAATGAATTGAAAGCCATCATTGAAGAAGCGTTTGATAACCGCGACAACATATCCCCCTCTGCCGCCCCTGAAGACGTAAAAAAAGCGGTTGCTTCTGCCATTGAGTTACTTAATACGGGTAAAGCGCGAGTAGCAGAGAAAATTGCTGGTGAATGGGTCGTTCATCAATGGTTGAAAAAAGCAGTACTTCTTTTTTTCCGCCTACATAACAACGACATCATAGACGGTGCAGAAAGTAAGTTTTACGATAAAGTCCCATTGAAATATACAGACTATACTGCTGCGAAGTTTGCTGAAGAAGGGGCGCGCATCGTTCCTCCAGCTGCGGTTCGTACCGGGACATTTATTGGCAAAAATGCTGTTGTTATGCCGTCATACGTTAACATCGGCGCATTTGTCGATGAGGGAACGATGGTAGATACATGGGCGACGGTAGGCTCTTGTGCGCAAATCGGTAAAAACGTTCACCTTTCTGGCGGCGTGGGGATTGGCGGTGTATTAGAACCCCTTCAAGCTAACCCGACGATTATCGAAGACAACTGTTTCATTGGTGCGCGTTCAGAAATCGTTGAAGGCGTCATTGTTGAAGAGGGAGCAGTAATTTCGATGGGCGTATACATAGGCCAAAGTACGCGAATTTATGACAGAGAAACAGGTGAAGTGCATTATGGCCGTGTGCCAGCGGGCTCTGTCGTAGTGTCAGGGAATCTACCGAGCGCTGATGGCAAGTACAGTTTATATGCAGCCATTATCGTGAAAAAGGTCGACGCAAAGACACGTGCAAAGGTAGGAATTAATGCGCTTTTACGTGGCGCTGAATAATCGTAAGATAGGTAAATAGGGCGCTATCTTGCGCCCTAATTCATTTAACAAATGCCTTAGCCAATCAGCTTGTCTTTAATACTGTTTACCCACTCCACGACATCTTTTTCTGGCTCAAGCGTTTCCATCGCATCAACAGCAAGCATGTCTGCCACTGCATTTCCTTGTAGTTCCTGCAACAACGAATAAAACTGTTTTCCTGCACCACAGAAACTCTCACCGTAACTGCTATCGCCTAGCGCAGCCACTGCGAAGGGCTTACCATTTAGTTGTGGTGCCTCATCTTTTAAGTCTGAAAAAGCAAACTCTACATTCGGTGGCACATCGCCTTGACCGGTTGTAGAAGTAATAACTAGGATCGCATCAGCATCGGTGAAGTCATTCACAGACGGGTCGCTTTCTAACTCACAATCAATGCCCTGCTCAGCCAAATTCTCTTCTACTTGTTCTGCAACGTGCTGTGCATTGCCATAAACGGTGCCCGAAATTATTTTTAATGTACCCATTATTTTCTTTACCTTTTTAGCTATCTATTTTGTAACGCTGCCACTCGTCTACTACTCTGTTCATTTCGCCATGCATAGTAGCAGACACTGAAAGCCACTGCTTTGTAACAGGGTGCATAAAACTCATACCTGTACAACTTAGGGCCAAATTCTTAAAACCAAAGTGTTCTTGAAGGAATTTATTTTGTTTTCCATCTCCATGAGTTGTATCACCTAAAATAGGATGGCGAATATGCACCATATGCCGCCTAAGCTGATGCTTTCTTCCTGTCGATGGTTGAAGTTTTACGAGAGAAAACCTGGCAGACTGATACTTACCTACCGCATAAGGTAACTCATATCGCATTTTAGCAGCATAAACAGTAGTAGCTTGCTGCGCAGGCTGTTGAGGCCGCTTGTGCTTATCAGCAATTTTGTCATAGCGATATTTGAGCGCATAGTCGATAAGCCCCGTATTACGCACATAACCTCTTACTAACGCATGATATTCTTTTTTTACTTGCTTTAGCATCATTTGCTCACCAAGTAACGCTGCAACTTTAGAGGAAAAGCTGAACACTAGCACACCTGAAGTAGGCCTATCTAAGCGATGCGCAGGATACACATATTGGCCTAATTGATCACGAAGGGTTTGAACAGCAAACGTCGTTTCATGCCTATCGATTGGACTGCGGTGTACCAACAGACCTGGAGGTTTATTTATTGCAACGATGTACTCATCCCGATAGAGCACTTCTAGTGGCGCTTCTGCACTGCTCTGCTCCTCTGCTATCGCGCCGCATTGTGACTTAAAACGCATTTGCTTGCTCCATTGATAGCGCATCTAATTTTTTAATGATTGTCATAATCGGCAGTGGACAGGGTGACAAATAAACCTCGGCTGCAGGCGCTATTTCCATAGGAGGGAGAGGCGCATTACGTGCAATAAGCGTTTCCATTTTGGGAATAAAAATAAAGGCCAGCCAACTTTCAAACGCCATTGTGTCAACAGCAAAGGGGGTTGTGCTTAAAAATGCAGTCTCGGGGGGGCGAATACTAGGCCATAAACAGTGCGCTTTGAGCGCCTGCGACAGCGCTTCAATATGGAAGCGATAATGTTCGTGTACATGCATAAAAAATTCAACAACACCCAGAAAGGCGGCGAGTATAGCAAAACCAACGTCAAGATCTAATAGCATGGACGTTGTTTGGCTCAACGAGAAGTAAACATTTATGATAGAATCTCGCCGTTGTTGACCATAGCACAGGACAAGGTAAATGGGCGCGAGCAGTATCAATTCAATAAGTGAATTTCTCCTTCAGGCGGGAACGGAATATCGTATATTCGATATGGGACGACGATTAACGCCTATTGAAGCGCAAGCTTTTTTGACCATTGAAAACGGCACAGTGCCAGCGCCCTACCCAAGACAACAGCATGGATGGTTTGGCATTGTATTTTGGAACAAAAACGCTTCTAAGCAATACTACATATGGTTTGTTAAACTTCCATTAGATGAGAGAGGCCTTGTGGCTCCCGCATCTCGTAACCACTTTTTAGAAATCATTGTCGATGCGTTGGGTCAATCCATTGCTGACGAAGGTCAACAACATCAATCATTACCAGATAACCCGTACTCTTTTGTTCCGGGGCAAGCTTTGCTGGCGCAATTTAACGCATTGGTAAAAATAACCTTAACTCAACCGTTATCCGAACAACGTTGTCATGTTGAAGCCTACCTTCAAGCACCTCAAGTCGCTGATTGGCAGGCTTTACCGCTTCAAGCCGTTACTGACTTTGCGTTCGGTTTACCTCACAGCGATAAACGAGAAAAACTCGAACGCGCGCTGATTGCTAATATTTCACTTTTTGCTACGCCGTTTCTTCATTCGCTAATGGAAAGCTGTGAAAATTGTGAAATAAGCGAACGGCTTGAAGACGTATTTTTAAATTGGGTAGAGCAAGACGATGACGTAAACATTTCTGCTTTACGAAGCGTATCCTGCGCATATAAACGTGACGCGGTTTATCAACGACTTGCGTCGCTTCTTGAAAGTAAAAAAGCAGATAAAGTCGATATTCTCAGCGTAATAGCTGCGCGTCATTTCACACAGTTTGATGCCCGACTTCTCATGCTGTTTTTCGAAGCATGTGCCCGTGTTGACGTTTCTGACTTGCATCAGGGTGCACTGTTCTCTGGGTTCTTTTCAGACCTTGTGCAGATACCTGCATTACGAAATGATGTACTGGCCGTGCTACGCAACCCGGAGCGCTCAGACACCCTATCAAAAGCAATCGGTCTATTGTTTTCTACCATGCGAGGTTAATCATGACATTACTCGAACTTGTTACGTGGCTGGGTATTGGTTTTCTAAGCTATCAATTTTGGCGTATCCGAGGCATTTCGGAATATGTAAATGCTTACCTACAGCAATACTGTGAGACTAATCAGTTACAGCTATTAAGTATTGCGCGCAACAAAACGCGGTTATCATTCAAATATGCAAAACCTGACTGGCTCAGCAGCTATTACTTTGAATTCTCGAGCGATGGAAAAAATAGATATACGGGGGAGATACAATTGATAGGTTCGCGAGTGATTAGGACAATAATACCACCCTATAAAATTTAATCGCCAACAAGCCTCGCTAACGCACACGAAAATCGACAAAAAAAAGGGTAGCATTTCTGCTACCCTTTTTTCTTGGAATTTTGAGTATCCTTCTCTGCGGTCCATTGCATCTAAAATCATCCAGATTAAAATCCCTATACGCCCCTTTCCATCTTTTCTCGCAACATCCTGTGCGAGCCACACATCCATGCGCAGGTCCCTTTCCTTTTATCCTTTTACAACTATACATCCTGACGTATAGCGTTCCTCTTCCTGAGGCTGTCCATCCGGCTTTTACCGGTGTCCCTTTCCTTTATTCCGTTTAACGCTGCATATCCTATGCAACTGCTTACATCCTTGTATGCTCCGTTACTTCCTTAGCATCCTGCTACGCACATCCTTACGCAATATCCTGTTACGTCCTTTTGTGAAATCCTTTCACCATAACAGTCCATTTAATCCTTTGGCTTCCTTGAACATCCTGTTAATAACTATCCGTAGTGTTGTCCTTTGTCCATTCGCTCACACATCATGTGTAAGAATCTCATCCTTAAGTTGTCCTAGGTTAATCCCTTGTCATCCTGACTCGTCGTGTTTCCCTGTGACTTGGTTATAGTATCCCTCTTAAATATTACTGCCATGCTGAATTACAAACATTTAAGACGTATTTTTTACAACTTTTGTCTAAAAAACAAAAAACCTTTAAAAATCATACGCTTTATACTTTAGTATAAATAAAGACGTCATAAAAAAAGATGATTTACGTACACATTTGTAGGAAATGTCTTACAAGACTTTAAGCGTATTGGATATTATCTAAGCAGATACGTTAAGCGGTAACGCAAAAATAAACGTGTATTGGCGTTTCATTGATAGTGTTTTGTGCAAAGCAGCAACAGCGAGGTAATACATTCACAATTATCATTAATAAAGAAGCGCGGCATGATAGCCGCGCTAATTTTCACTACTTCGTTGGGTTAACGAGGTACTTCTCACCCGTTTTCTTCGCATTGTATTTCGCAATGGTTTCAGGGTTTAACGCTTCTAGTAAACTAATCTCATTACTAAAATGAGAAGCAAATGTTGTATCAATTTCGTCAGCGACTTGCTTGTGCAATGCTAAAACACGCTCTACTGGCAAGCTACCCAAGAAACGCATAAGCAACCACCCTCCAATCCCCCATGTCATGCCGTAGGCGCGGTTAAGTACCGTAGGAGAGATGTCTAATCCGCCATAGATATACACTTGTTTGTTATCTTCAGAGCCGTAGGTATTGAAGCCTTTAGCATCTTTACTGCCTACCATTTCCATCGCTGTAAGTATATCGCTTACTAATGTACCACCACCGGTTGCATCAAATGCCAATGTTGCCCCGGTTTCATTAATAGCGTTATACAAATCTTTTTTGAAGCTTGGCTGTGATGAGTCACACACATGCTTAGCACCAATATCTACCAACAATTGCGCTTGCTCAGGTTTGCGCACGATATTAACTAAATCGATACCCTCAGCAATACAAATTTTGTTTAACATTTGCCCTAGGCTTGATGCTGCTGCAGTATGAACTAAGGCTTTATGCCCTTCTCGCTTCATGGTTTCTACCATGCCCAACGCAGTCAGCGGATTGACAAACGACGAAGCAGCTTGTTTAGCTGTTGTTCCCTCATTATGGACGATACACGCTTGCATGGGCACGCAACAATACTCGCTGTAGGTTGCACCACTTAGCACGCCTACTGTTTTACCCATTAGGCTTTGTGCTTTACTACCAGCAGCAACAACTACGCCTGCGCCTTCATTACCAATGGGCAAAGTCATGTCCAATCGAGATGCAATACGCGGTAGAATTGCCTCAGCAACGGGGGCAGTGAGGGTGTTGCTTGACGAATCAAATTTAGCTTCTGCTAAATTAGCAGGTCCGAACATGGGCCACATATCTGAAGGATTGATAGGTGCCGCTTCAATCCGCACTACAACTTCATGCGGTTTCGGCTCAGGAATTTTGGTTTCCTTCAATGTAACGGACAACTCGCCCTGCGAACTTATTGTTGTAAACAACTGTTTAGATACTGACATATTGGTCTTCCAGTTAGGTGAAAAAGTTAAACCAGTGTACCAGTCTCTTCTCATTCGTTAATTGAAATTAATGATACCGATCTATTGACTAAATGATGATGTAAAACGACGAACTGTGAGTTGTAACATTATCAATGTTACCTTCTAGCACGGCGTTATTGCCGTTCCCTGAACATCACTTCGCCTTTAACATGCGATAGGGTAAGTCCACCTACTACTTGATACTTATCGTCACCAAAAAAGCGTTTATGCTTCTCGACGGTAACAAAGACCGCAACGCCTTCACTGCTACTGTCTTCTTCTATAACACTATCGATAGCACCCAGTAACACGTGGCCTAAGCCCAAGTGTTGATGGTCAGGATGTACCGCGATAAAACTCAGCATATGAAAGTTGTTGGCCGGAACGAGATCTCTCACTTTCTCTTCTTTTTGAAGCATTTGTTTTGTTCCAAATAACCCCGCCGTTAACAACATTCTTAACCGCCAATGCCAATAGCGTCCAGCACCAAATGCCGCGTCAGGTGATGTAAGGCAAGCCACTGCAAGCAATCGAGAGTCTTGAAACAAGCCAATCATCGGCTGCTCAGCAGTCCAAAAGGCATTGAGTTCTTCTCTGATCGCCGACCGAAGTCGGCTTTCATACCCCTCTTTTTCAGCCTGAAAAATATCAGTAAATAAAGGGTCATCGACATAAGCATTAAACAAGATAGACGCTGCTACGTTTAAATCGTCGATAGAAAGGTGAACGGCTTTAACCGCGCTTTGGTGTGAATTGGGTGTCGGTGTAGATGCAGCTGTACTTACTGTCATGCCATTCTCCTGCAGTGTGCACTATGCGTTACGTTAGCGCTACGCGTTTTGTTCACACTACAAGAAAAACGACAAAATGTTAAGAAAATGTAAAACTAGTTCATGAGTGAGTAAGCACTGTCACCCCAACCAACGAGCTGGCTGTTTCTAAATACAAGCGGTGTACACTCATCTTTCGTGGTAATACCATCACCCATTGTCTTCTGTGTACGGTAGAACAATACGCGATACGTACCATCTTGTTTTTCGAACAACTCGTTAAAATCTGCGACGCCCATTTTACGTAAGACAGACTCATACGTCATTCCTGACTCCAACGCTGCTATATGTTGCCTGTTGTTGTACTCACGATCTTCCCAATCTGCACTGTAGTGGCTGTCACTACCGCCACCCACTGATACCACACATCCGCTGAGTAGTGCACTTGATGCTAATGCGATTGAAAGCATAACTTTTTTCATATTGTGTTCCTTGTTAAAACATTTCTTATTTTGTATTAAGTGTGTACGCTTACATAATCAAATTTAACGCCAAAATTTAAGTCTTTGTTTTTGTTAACTTTAGTCTATAACTACATTGTGAGATTAACCAAAATGTAAAGAAAATCGCTTACTATTGGTAAATTAAACGAACCGATTAAAATGGGCGCTTTCTTGATATCTGATGTAACATCGCAATTTTTCATAGGCAAATTAAAAACGATGGCGAACGACAACCTTCAAACCTTAACTATCATTTGCGATCAACTCTCTCGAAGCGGTGTTACACCAACCGTTGGCCTAGTGCGTTCCAAGGCACCTTTTAAAGTCAGCGTTCCTGAAGCTATTGATGCGATTAAGCGCTACAAATCCGCGCATGGTAATAGAGTGTCTGATGTAGCAGAAACTAACACTGTAAGCACTGACGAAAAAAGCGATTTGTCTCATCGCGTTTCAACGCTAGAAGAGCAGGTGAAGGTGCTGCAGCGCCAACTCGCGCAGCTCAGTGAAAGTCGCTAAGCCGCGTTTTAAAAAATGGTGGTTTACCGTGGCGTAAGACCAGATATAAAAGTTGATAGGTCTGGCGCAATGATCTCTTTTGGAGGTTGACCAACTTGTTCAAGCACCACCTCCCCTGTGCTATTCAAAATACTTAAAATAAAATCTTCTTCGTCAGTAACGGCAAAGAACAAGGTAGGCGCTTGCTTTAATCGTGCCTTCATCATTAAGTGGCCAATGGTATTTTGCTGTAAACGCTCAAAATCGTCTTTGTTCCACGCTTGAAGCAATTCACAGTTTCCTCTAGGCGCTACCGCGGGAAGATTATGACTATAATAGCGAGTAAAGAAGTCGCAGTACGCTTTATTCAATGTGATGTTGAGTGCCTCCTCAACATTCGTAAACACATTACCGTCGTTTTGAAGCACCGGCTTCCATTGTACTTCTTCTCCATCATCTTTGCGCTCGGCGTAACATTCTGACGGCCAATTCGCATCGTAAGTCGTTATTAGTGCGTCTTCGTGCATCGAAATGTATCGCGCCACGAACTGATCGAGTTCATTCGTCATACCACTGCCTTTTTTTCATGTCTTTAATAATTTTCAGGTACAATAAAGCCATGAAACGTTAAGTCAAGCTGACATACACGAATCGATTTACGCTTCATGCTATCGATGTGGTGTTACACACTATTTAATAAAACAATTGAAAGGTATTTATGACCTCGGACAATTCGCCTAAAAAGATTGAAATCGCCACACCTGATGACCTTTCTTTAGGTAAACAGGTTGATTATGAATTCGAATACAATCCCTCATTATTACAAGGCGTACCGCGCAGCCTAAGCAGAGACACGCTGTCCCTTGAAGCCGACAAGTTACCCTTCTCAGGCATCGACACGTGGAATGGGTACGAGTTGTCTTGGCTGAATAAAAAAGGGAAACCTAATGTCGCCATTTTGATGTGTGACGTGCCTATTTCGTCTCCTAACTTGATAGAGTCCAAATCATTTAAACTTTATCTAAATAGTTTTAATCAAACCGCATTTGCCAGTCACCAGGAAGTGAAAAGTACAATTGAAAAAGACCTGAGCCTGTGTGCGGGCGAACAGGTTCGTGTTTCTCTTGTATTATCAAGCGAATTTAACCAACTCACATTTAAAGAGTTTTCTGGGGAAATTATCGATGAATTAGACATTGACGTAACTGACTATTCCCCTAATACTCAGTTTTTAAGCGTGAAGGACGAGATCGTCTCAGAAACACTGGTATCACATTTGTTGAAGTCAAATTGTTTAATTACCAGTCAGCCCGATTGGGCAAGTGTTCAAATTCGATACCAAGGCAAGGCAATAGATAAGCATGGTTTGTTAAAATACTTGATAAGCTTCAGGCAGCACAATGAGTTTCATGAACAGTGTGTAGAGCGAATTTATTGCGACATCATGGCCCATTGCAAGCCGACGAACCTCACTGTATGTGCTCGCTACACGAGACGCGGAGGATTGGACATTAATCCATTCAGATCAAATTTTGAAAGCCCGTATCCAAATTTGCGCCAAGCTAGACAGTAAATTCGCATCAGGGAAGTAAAGAACACGTAAGACGGCACTAAGAGCAACTATGGACTCAAAACAATTACAGGCTCATAAACAACATAGCGCATTGCTAACGCAATTTATTATGCGGCTCTCTGTATTTTATGAAGGTTTTTCCAAGACCATTGATGATGAACTCAAAATACTTCGAGGGCATTTATCTGGTACGCCAAACTTTACGTTAGCGGCCGTAAGCATAGATAAGCTCAATAGTGCTATCCAGCATCAAGATTTAACGCTAAAAAAATACAATGCAAACGCTTTGAGTACTCTTGAAAGTACAATGAAATCACTGCAACGGGTTGTATTTGAAGATACGGATTTAAAAGAAAAATCTACCAAAGCGCTCATTACCCTTAATCAGCCTTTAGGCGACGTTTTTAGCCTGTACTCACATTTTCAAGTTGCGCTCACGCTCCATCAAACCGCGTTAAATAATAAAATTGAAACGATCGAACCAGAAAACGGTTCAACTGACGCCACCACCAGCGATCTTTACGGTTCAATATTAGAGGAGCTTAATCAACTCATTGTTAGTTACGCCCAACGCAAGCCAAATGATGCTCATCTAGAAGACATAAAAGCTCGACTGGCAACGGGGATGACTGATGACCAGCTGTTACAAAGCTGTGTAGTGATATTGCGAATGATTGTTCAAGACGCCATGTCTGAAGCCAGCATTACCGGAAAAGTCATTCAAGGCCTGCACAATTCGCTCGGTAACGTAGGCAAAGATATTAAGCGCAGCATAGATGGTTCACAACATCAGTATGAACAGCGCCAAGCGAGTCATGCTCAGCTGCAATCGCACTTAGACACTATTGAGGAAGCGGTATCAGAAAGTGAATCGTTTGAGGCATTGAAAGCACAAACGCAATACTGCGTGAAAAATTTAGCAGCGACGCTATCTGAACAAATGAAAGCAGACTCCGATGGGCAGGACGTTTTAATGCACCTGTTTACATCCATGCAATCTCAGATAGAAACGCTGCAAAAGCAAACCAGTGTTTATAAGAAAAAGTTGGCTGAACAACTTATTCTGAGCCAAACCGACCCGCTTACTCGTCTCCCCAATCGTCAGGCTTATAACGATAGACTTCAACGCGCGTACGCGAAATGGCAAAAAACGCGAGGTTCACTCGCTATCGCCGTTCTCGATATCGATCACTTCAAATCTATTAATGATCGGTTCGGACATGCGGCGGGTGATAAAACGCTGCAAATTGTCGGCCGCCACCTAAAAAAGCACATTAATAGTGATGAATTCATCGCGCGCTGGGGGGGAGAAGAATTTATTATGCTAATTCCAAAAGATAACATTGCGCTATTGAAAGAAAGGTTAGACACAATGCGCACCAATCTTGCTTCTTTGCCCTTTAAATTCAAAGACCAGAAAGTCAGCATAACGGCGTCATTCGGCGTAGCCTGCTTTGAAGAAGGCGATACGCCAGAAATGGCGTTTGAACGCGCAGACAAATGCCTTTATCAGGCAAAACGGAATGGTCGAAATTGCGTGATCACTGACAAGGAACTCACCCCATGAGAAGAGTGCAGCTAAATCCAGTAGGTTGGATGAGTCAATTATCACAAGTGGAAGTAGCACGCCTTCAAGACGCCGCTAACGGGCAACTGTTTCAAATATTTAAAAACTGCTGTTTAGCGGTGCTAAATAGCGGTGTAGACGAAGATAATTTTGAAGTACTGTTTGCGCCATATGAGAATTTTGATGTCAAGCTCATACGCCGCGAGCGCGGTGTAAAAATAGAACTCATTAACCCACCTGAAGTCGCTTTTGTGGACGACAAATTGGTTCGAGGCGTGCATGAACACCTATTTGCCGTATTGCGCGACCTGCTGTTCATGGGTAACAAATACGCCTTTATGCACCAAGAAACTCCAGCGGTAAGTAGTGAAGTGACCGACATGGTTTTTGATATGTTACGGCATGCAAACGCCTTAGAAGGTAATGATGCGGTCAATACTATCGTATGTTGGGGCGGTCACTCGATTAAGCCAACTGAATATAAATATACCAAAGATGTGGGGTACCACCTGGGGCTGCGAGAAATGAACATTTGCACCGGATGCGGCCCTGGTGCGATGAAAGGGCCGATGAAAGGTGCAACCATAGGCCACGCTAAACAACGCTATAAAGAAGGTAGGTATATTGGTATTTCAGAACCCAGTATCATTGCTGCCGAGCCGCCAAATGCGATTGTGAATGAACTGCTTATTATGCCTGACATCGAAAAGCGGTTAGAGGGGTTCGTTAGATTGGCCCACGGTATCGTTATTTTCCCTGGGGGCGTAGGTACCGCTGAAGAATTATTGTATTTACTCGGTATACTCTTAAACGACAGAAATGCACAGCAGCCCTTTCCGGTCATATTAACCGGCCCCGCTGGTTCAGAGGCTTATTTCGATGCTATTGATCAATTTATTGGTGCCACATTAGGTAATGAGGCACGTAGTAAGTATCAGATTATTATCGATAACCCAGAAGAAGTCGCGCGCACGTTGGTTACCGGCTTAGAGCGGGTGAGAAAGTTTCGCGAAGCAATGGGAGATGCGTTCAGTTTTAATTGGTCATTACGTATTGATGAAGCATTTCAGCATCCGTTTATCCCCACTCATGAAACAATGTCTGCGCTTAAGTTGGACTTATCTCAAGATAAAGCCAGTCTTGCAGTGGTGTTACGCCAAGCCTTCTCAGGTATTGTTGCGGGCAACGTTAAAGCCGAGGGGATCACGCAAATTAAAGAAAACGGTCCTTTTGAATTAACGGGTGACAAAAACCTTATGACGCGTATTGATGGGTTACTTAAATCTTTCGTTGCTCAGGGGCGTATGAAGCTTCCTGGCACCGCCTATGAGCCATGTTATGTCGTTAATAAATCATAACGACGCATTTGGTTACGTTTACTGCTTACTGTAACGGTTTTTTTTGAGGTACACTAAAGCGAAACACTATTCGCGCCATAAACAATTAGCAGATGATGTGAGTTTGTTGAATGACAACCATCATAAATGCAAATACAAAAAGTGAAGTAAAGGTTATGAACTCCAAAGTAATTCGACTCATATTAGCGGGCATCGCGGTATATGCGGCCTTCGTATTTTTGGTTGTCGCTTTTTATCCTGACAAACCAGAAAATATGGATTGGAAAGATAGAGAAGAATATAACCGAGTACAAATCACTAAGCTAAAGTTAGGAAGTACGAGAGAAGAGGTCTTAGCACTTTTAGGGTCGCCTGATATTACCGAAGCTAAGCGTCAGGATGATACCGCCATTCAAGTTATGTTTTATCGAACCCAACATGTAAGAGCTGACGGCCTAACGACACAA
>Ga0209137_1003133_pt1 | contig 14041 bp, 11 predicted proteins | sample SaaInl5LU_22_DNA_FD_184642 | JGI IMG/M metagenome (GOLD analysis project Ga0209137, IMG submission 184642) | Marine microbial communities from expanding oxygen minimum zones in the Saanich Inlet - ESP_105LU_22_DNA (SPAdes) (version 2) | ecosystem: Environmental > Aquatic > Marine > Intertidal... | reverse complement strand
GCCAAATGCCATACCAACGGCAACCAGTAAGGCCGTCGTGATGGCAACTTGAAGTGAACCAATACCCAGTACGGTTTGGCGCATTGAGATCATCTTCGGTAGCGAGAACTCGAGACCGAGCATAAATAAAAGAAAGACGACCCCAAGCTCCGACATCAGTGCCATCTCACCCGGTTGAGCATAACCCAGAGCAAATGGGCCTATTAGGGCCCCGATACTGATATAGGCCAGAATGGGAGGAAGATGGATTCTACGAAAGAGAGTGGTGGCGACAACTGCTGCAACGAGTATGAGTAGCAGTTGCTCAAAAAGTGAATGCTCCATTCTAGGGAATACCTTGTCTCAGTTGTGCGCGTCTAATTAAGCGAGCCTCTATCGGCTAGATCGAGTCTATATTGGGTTCGCGGCCTAAGCCTCATCGCGTTGTGCGCTGCGGATACCATTAAGGTTGCGAAAACTAATATCGCGAGCAGTACTAAGAAAATCTACCATAAATTCACTGTCGCGCTGATCATCCCGAATCGCTGCATAGAGGGTACACCAGAGGCCTTTCTCGCCTAAGGGTCTTGACTGTATAAAGTCACGCTCAAGGTAATCATATATCGCCCAGTTTGGCAGCGCGGCAACACCTCGGCCACTGGCGACCAGTTGCACGATCATTACAGTCAGTTCAGCCGTACGAATTTCGCTTGGTTCTACGTTAGCAGGATCTAAAAAGCGACTGAATAGATCCAGTCGATTGGTCTCAACGGGATAGGTAATTAAGGTCTCTTGCGCAAGGTCCTGGGGCTGTATGTGCTTTCGAGCAACCAAGCGGTGTTGGCGGCTAATTGCTAGCAATGATTCATAGCTAAATAGGGGCTCGTAATGAATGCCGTTGCGGGGTTCCGGATCTGAGGTGATAACCAGATCAAGATCGCCACGAGCAAGTGCCGGTAAGGGTTGAAAACTAAAGCCAGTTGATAGGTCCAGCTCAACTTCTGGCCAGTTTTGCCGGAAGTGGTCTATCGTAGGCATTAACCAGTCAAAGCAGCTATGGCACTCTATGCAAATATTTAGACGCCCAGCCTCTCCACCGGCTAAACGTGCAATATCACGCTCTGCATTACGAATCATTGGCAGGATATCATCGGCAAGACTCAGTAAACGTTGGCCTGCGCTGGTAAAACAGATGGGTTTTGTTTTTCGAATAAAAAGAGAGCAGTCGAGACGCTCCTCAAGATCTTTTATCTGATGCGAGAGTGCCGATTGAGTTAAGTGCACGCGATCGGCAGCGTCAACTAAGCTACCGGCATCTCGCAGCGCAGCAAGTGTCTTAAGGTGTCGCAGTTCAATCATGACCGGCCTTTACGATAAGAAGTGTTTCCAGCCAGTATAGTACAGTGCGGCACTTTGAACAGAGCATTATTAATTTCGTTCAAGTGCCGGATCAATAATCAGCCTTAGCTTATTTAAGTGAGCGTGTCAGCAGAAACTCTAACAACGCTTTTTGAGCATGAAGACGGTTTTCTGCTTCAGGGAAAGCTACGCAGCGAGGGTCGTCCATCATATCTTCGCTTACCTCTTCACCACGATGGGCGGGTAGGCAGTGCATAAACAACGCTTCACTGTTCGCAAGGTCCATCAGTGCAGGGCTTACCTGGTAGCCACGGAACTCTCTACGTCGTTGGCGACTCTCATCCTCCTGGCCCATGGATGCCCATACGTCTGTAACCACAAGGTCAGAGCCTTTAACCGCCTCTTCTGGGTTTTCAAAGATGGTGACGCGTTCCGCGTTGTCGGCGACTAATCGCTCATTCGGCGCGAATTCAGGGGGGCAGGCGATATTAAGTTTAAAATCAAACTGCTTTGCTGCGTTTATGTAGGAATTACACATATTGTTGCCATCGCCGACCCATGTCACGGTTCTACCCTTGATGGATCCACGCTGCTCATAGTAGGTCTGCATATCGGCTAGGAGCTGACAAGGATGGTAATCATCGGTCAGCGCATTTATAACCGGTACACTTGAATGCTGTGCGAAGGTTTCGACTGTTTCGTGGCTAAAAGTACGAATCATCACAACATCAACCATACTCGATATAACGCGAGCACTATCTTCAATCGGCTCACCACGTCCAAGCTGTGTATCTTTTGGAGATAAAAACATTGCGTGGCCACCAAACTGTGCCATGCCAGCTTCAAACGAGACTCGAGTGCGTGTAGATGCCTTTTCAAAAATCATCGCTAGCACGCGGTTTTTAAACGGTTCGTAGTTTTCGCCTGCGTTGCGCATGCGTTTAAGTTCAATAGCCCGCTCAATAATGCCCTGAAGTTCCGATGGGCTAAGATCCAGCAACGTCAGAAAATGTCTGGTGCTCATAAGGTAATAATTGCGCCAAGTAATTTTACTTGGCGGTTCCTAAGGTTATGGTTTATTTAGTTTTATCAGCGAATATCTGTTTAACAAGTTTCGTTATGCGTTCCACTAGGTCGAGTGCTTCACTTTCTGAAATAATCAGAGGAGGCAGAAGGCGAATCACCTTGCCACCCCCGTTGATGTTCAGCAATAGTTGGTTTTCCACTGCAAGTTTACCCAGTTCAGTAATTGTCTCACTAAACTGAACGCCAATCATTAAGCCTTTGCCGCGAACTTCAACCAATTGGGGTATATCTGCAAGGCTGGTGCGTAGGTACTGGCGAATCCACTCTCCGCGAACAGCTGCATTTTCTTCAAGCTTGTCTTTCTTAATGGAGTCAAACACGGCTAAGGCAGCAGCACAAGCTAAGGGATTTCCGCCGTAAGTCGAACCGTGAGTTCCGGGACCTAAGACCTTAGCCGCATTCCCGCGCGCCAGTGTTGCGCCAATGGGCATGCCGTTACCCAGACCTTTGGCTGTGCTTAGCACATCTGGTTGAATGCCCTCGTGCTGGAATGCAAAGTAGGTGCCTGTTCGGCCATTGCCAGTTTGCACTTCATCTAACATCAGCAGCCAATTGTTTTCATCACAGATCTCACGTAACGCTTTGAGATAACCCGCTTTAGGAACATGGACACCACCTTCGCCCTGAATAGGTTCGACTAGTATGGCGACAACGCTGGGGTTATTAGCTGCAACTTTACGCACCGCTTCGACATCATCGAAGGGGACGCGCACAAAACCGCCCACAAGCGGTTCAAATCCGGCTTGAATTGCGCGGTTGCCCGTTGCGCTGAGTGTAGCAAGCGTGCGTCCGTGGAACGACTGCTCCATAACAATAATGCTCGGGTTTGATACGCCTTTGTCATTTCCATATTTGCGTGCAAGTTTGATTGAAGCTTCGTTTGACTCAGCTCCCGAGTTACAGAAATAGACAGCATCCATCCCGGTCTCTTTGCAAAGACGATCACCTAGTGCTTGCTGGTTCGGTATTTCGTACAAATTTGATGTGTGCAACACCTTAGCTGCTTGCTCGCAAATAGCGGCCGTAACAGCTGGGTGAGCATGACCTAGGCCTGTCACAGCAATGCCTGTTAATGCGTCTAGGTAGCGTCGACCCTCAGTGTCGTAAAGCCAAACGCCCTCACCGCGTTCAAATGCGACTGAATAACGTGCGTACGTGGGCATTACCGGACTCATGCTCATTGCGATTTACTCTTCTCCATACAACGCAAAAAGGCAGCCAAAAAGCTGCCGCGAAACCCCGATTGTAGGTCGTGGTTTAGGTTTTCGCAATGGTATGCAGTAAAACTTGGCTACTCAGTTGTATTTGAGTCGTATCTGAGTCGATTGAGACGCTAGCTCAGGCCCATTCTCAGGTGTTCTGTTAAGCATTACATATCAATATTTGAGACTTTTTAGCCGTCGCAATATGAAAAGCAGTCATTGTCTTTTCCTGAGTTTTTTAATCAGAATTGAGTTAAAATGTTTCAAATTTATTTGCGCGACTGATGTGAGGAAAAGCTGTAATGAGCACTATTGATACAATTAAAGAGCAGATTGAAAGCAACACAGTCCTACTGTACATGAAGGGCACTCCACGTTTTCCACAGTGTGGATTTTCATCACGCTCCGCGGAGGCGCTTATCAATTGCGGCGAGCGCTTTGCGTTTGTAAATATTTTGGAGAACCCGGATATTCGTGCCGAGCTACCAAAGTATGCAAACTGGCCAACATTCCCCCAGCTTTGGGTCAATGGTGAGCTTGTCGGGGGTTGCGACATCATCTGCGATATGGCCAGCACCGGTGAGTTGAAAACACTGGTTTCCGAGGCGGCACGCGCCGCAGGTGAACCTGAAGCTGAGTAAGCGTTAACCTATCTCAATAGGTAGGTTTAGTGAAATACAAAAAAACCCAGAATCTTAGGATTCTGGGTCTTTTTTATACAAACGGTCTTCTAGCTTTAGTCTAAGTGTTTTGTATTCACGCTGTGTATTTGCGACAGAGGAGCCAGGTATAGCTGAGTTTTTTTGTTTTTCGCCTTATGTATCAAGTTCGTCTCTTGTCGCCAGTACAAGATCCCATCCGCCGAGCTCTTTCCATTGATTTACAATTTGGCAAAATAGCTCAGCTGTTTTCATAGTGTCATATAGGGCTGAGTGTGCCTGTTTGTTGTCGAACGCAATGCCAGCAATTTCACACGCTTTTGCCAGTACCGTATGCCCATAAGCAAGCCCTGCAAGAGTCGCCGTGTCAAAGGTTGAGAATGGGTGGAATGGATTGCGTTTTATGTCAGCACGATCAGCGGCTCTGCAAAGGAAGGAGTGGTCGAAGTTCGCGTTGTGACCGACCAATATTGCACGTTTGCAGTCATGTGCTTTGATTGCCTTACGTATCGGCTTAAAAATGCGTTCTAACGCAATTACCTCGGGCTCCGCCTCTCGATCCGGGTTCCAAGGGTCTATCCCAGTAAAATCGAGCGCTGACTGTTCTAGATTAGCACCTTCAAATGGCTCTATTTGGGCTTCGAATGATTGGTCGATAATCAGATAACCCTCTTCGTCCATTGTTAGCGTCACCGCCGCGAGCTCTAAGAGCGCATCTGTCTGGGAGTTGAATCCAGCTGTTTCAACATCGACTACAATAGGAAGGTATCCGCGAAAGCGGTCGGCCATCGGATGCCGTTCATGGTTGGAAGACAAAAGGTTTCCTTAATTGCTGTTTTTTTTAGCGAAATTGAGTGTAGCAAATCAGTCGCCGGCTCACAGCTTTTTCAATAGCTTCAGTAGATAAGAGACCTAAAGTTTTTCACTAGATCGCCGATAGAACAAAATCATTAGGTAAGGGTGGAAAGAGTCAGGGCTATGAAATTTTGGTCGCAAATTACCCTGTTAGCTGGTTTTACTGCGCTGAGTACACTGGTCAGTTCAATGGCGCCTGGAGCGCTTTATCAAGTGCAGATAGACCAGTCTCAGTGGCAGCTCGATGCCTCGCCTTTTGCATGTCGCTTGACGCATAGGGTGCCGGAGTTCGGTACTGCTGTGCTAGAGCGCGGTGCTGGAGAGGAGGTCAGTTTTTGGCTTGAACCGCTTCAACCTGGATTTATATCGGGTCGCGCGCAGGTATATGCAGCGGCGCCCGCATGGAGAGCTTCTGAACCTGCACAGATACTTGAGACCTTGGATGTCACAATGACACAAACAAGAGTGCAGTTGAGTGATCAGGGAGCCGCCAAGGTGTTGGCAGCACTTCGCGCAGGAATGCAGCCGACACTCAATGGTGTCGATGGTGCAGGGGAGGATGCGCGTATATCGGTCTCTGCAGCAAATTTTGGTCCTGCATTTAAATCTTACTCGGATTGTCTAGCAAACTTATTGCCCGTTAATTTTGATCAAATCGCACGTACAGCCATTCTCTATCCGGCGGCTCAATGGGAACTTTCACGGGCGTCGCGGGAGCGGTTGCAACTGGTTAAAACCTATGTAGATACTGACCAGCAGGTCGAAAAAATTTATGTAGACGGTCACTCAGACAATCAAGGGCGTCGACTTCTAAACCGTGATCTATCTAAAAAGCGCGCGGAGGAGGTGAGTCGTTATCTTGTTCAGTTGGGTATCAGCGAAGAGATGCTGGTGACGCGCTATCATGGCGAGCGTTACCCTGTGGTAGCAAATGACAGCCCTGATAACCGCACCCGAAATCGTCGAGTGACTGTTCGATTAGAGCGAATTGATTAGTAGACTCACGCTTTGTGAACGCAAGACTAATCGCTCAAACTTTACCCTCAACGCTGTTTTGGGTTTTCAGTTCTAACCTGCCCTCTATGGCGCTGACACCCTCTCGTGCCCTCACCTTAGACCGAACCTAGAGGGTAGGAATGAAAAAAAAGTGGCGCATGATGCGCCACTTTTATCTTCTATTTATCGAGCAGCGTGTGCTCTTTTAACTACAATCCGGTGATGTATTCGACCAACTCACCGATGTCGTTGTCAGACAACGCACTCGCCTGAGTCCACATCAGTGCACTATTTGGGCCAACCGTCTCTTTTGCACGGTAGGCCGTAAGACGCGCCACTAGGTAGTCTGCAGCCTTACCCTTAAGCATAGGACCCACTCCGCCACTTGCATCAGCGCCATGACAAGCAGCACAGGTTGCGAACTTAGCTTCTCCAGGAAGGGCGTTTGTGACTGCCGCAACAATGGGTGTATCGGTAGTGGTTGCACTATTACACGCATCACCAACCAAGCAGATTTTCCCAATTGGGGAGATGTTTCTGACAATTTCCCGTTCAGATACGCTGCTTTTCTGTGGTTCATACAGTGCAATAAATGCAGCTGCGAGAATAGCTAACAAAACAATAAAGCCAGTTAGTATTCGAGTCCCAATCTGCACACCTTTCTCTTTAATTAAACGGTGCTCATCGATGTAACCGATCGAGTCTGGTTCCAATGCCATCAGGATTCTTAGTTTCTTAATTCCGAAAATGACAAGAGCGATAGCGAACAGCACAACAATGACGCTGGGCAGCAACAATTTAAGAGTGTATGCATCTACATAGTTGAGAAGAAAAAGCTCCACAATATCTCCTAGAGTTTAGTGACTCAGTTGAGTCCTTATAATTAAATCAGTTCCCCTATTATACCGACTCAAGGTGCGTCAGTTGCAGGGGTAAAAAAAGATCAATGGAAACACATCCTGTTACGCTTGATGTGTACTCCAATGTTGATCACTCCTACGGGGCTCTTACAGAATTGGTCTTCTAATCAGTCAGCTCGAATGTAAATATTCATGGGCTAAAGTAAGTATCTTTACTCTCACCGGCACCTGACCATCACCTGAGACAGCAAGCTGAAGTAGGGTTTTAAAATTGTTGCGCATATTTCCATCAGGGGCCGTGCAAATCAATCTCTTTTTTATCATTAACTGATTTATTGCTGTTTTCGACAGCCTGTCTAATAAAGGTTTGCTGATGAAACTCCCTACCTGGGAAACGTGTAGACCTCAGACTGCGTCGCGCTAACCTAAACTAAAAACTCACTGATGCGTTCAATCGCCATATTCTGCTATACTTCGCCGCCATAAATCAGCACTACTGAATAGCCTGGGCGATTCGCCGGGTTGGCAGTGATGTATCTTCTGTTATTTCGGAACCCCTAACCGGTGTTGGAGTCATTAAATGTCCGATATTAAAAAGGTTGTATTAGCCTATTCAGGCGGCCTTGATACCTCTGTGATCGTTCGTTGGTTACAGGATGAGTATAAAGCTGAAGTCGTTACCTTTACTGCTGACATAGGTCAGGGTGAAGAGGTTGAGCCCGCTCGCGAAAAAGCTAAAGCATTAGGTGTTAACGAAATATACATCGAAGATTTGCGCGAAGAGTTTGTCCGTGATTACGTCTTCCCGATGTTCCGTGCCAACACCATTTACGAAGGCGAGTATCTGCTCGGCACATCAATTGCGCGCCCACTCATTGCCAAACGCCTTATCGAGATCGCCAATCAGACCGGTGCTGATGCCATATCGCACGGTGCAACTGGCAAGGGTAACGACCAAGTTCGTTTCGAGCTAGGTGCTTACGCACTTAAACCCGGTGTAAAGGTTATTGCGCCATGGCGCGAATGGAACCTGAACTCGCGAGAGAAGCTGATGGCTTACTGCGAAGAGCGAAATATCCCGGTAGATTTTCAGAAAAACAAGAAAAAGTCTCCCTACTCGATGGATGCGAATCTACTTCATATCTCTTACGAGGGCGGGATTCTTGAAAATCCTTGGGCCGAAGCTGAGAGTGATATGTGGCGTTGGTCGGTATCACCTGAACAGGCGCCGGATCAGGCAACCTATCTAGAGTTGAGTTACCGCAAGGGCGATATTGTTGCCATCAACGGTGAAGCAATGAGCCCGGCGACGGTATTGGAGTACCTGAATAAAGTAGGTGGTGCTAACGGTATCGGCCGTTTAGATATCGTTGAAAACCGATTTGTAGGTATGAAGTCTCGCGGCTGTTATGAAACACCCGGTGGCACCATCATGATGCCTGCGCATAGAGCAATAGAGTCCCTTACGCTTGATAGAGAAGCTGCCCACTTAAAAGATGAGATAATGCCTCGCTATGCGAAACTTATCTACAACGGGTTCTGGTGGTCAGAGGAGCGTAAACTGCTTCAGACGATGATTGACGAGAGCCAGAAATATGTTAACGGTGACGTGCGTGTGAAGCTCTACAAAGGCAACGTCACCGTTGTCGGACGCCGCTCAGATGACAGCTTGTTTGACGAGAGCATCGCAACCTTTGAAGATGATGCAGGCTCGTATAACCAGAAAGACGCCGAGGGCTTCATTAAGTTGAACGCCCTACGTATGCGGATTGCTGCCGGAAAGGGTCGTAAATTCGACTAACCTTGAAACGCCTCAACGAAACCCGCCCGGTTTATACTTGGCGGGTTTTTTATTGCCTTACCTTTATTGTCGATCGGCCGCTACACTAGACTAAGTAGAACACTTAGGATGCGTTAAATGTCTGAGCTTAATCAAGCACACTCTGTACTGCTGGTCGATAATCGGCTAGAGGATCTGCAGTCACTGCGGACCATTATTGCCGTGCTTGGGTATAAACAGGTACAGGTCGCATCCAGTGTGAATATGGCGCTAAGTATGTTTCGCGAGGATCACTTTGATCTCTGCTTTGTCGCCTATGACTTAGGCCAGAAAGAGAAAAACGGTCTGCAGCTGCTGCAAGAGTTACAGGTCGAGGGGCTGCGACGCTATCAGCAATGCTTCGTGCTCATAGTGGATCAAGAAAAGTCTGAACTGCTGTTTGGGTCACCGGAAAATGCACCGGACACGTACATCTCGAAACCCTTTGATCCGCACCGAATCCGCCAGCGGCTAGATAAGGTGATGCGTATAAAAGCGAGTATCAAACCGGTTGAACAGCTGTTGGATAAGGGGGATTGGGATGAGGCCTTACAGGTTAGTGGCAAACTATCACAGCTATACCCTGGGCTACGCATTTTTTTAGAGCGACTGCGGGGTCTCTTGTTGCTTCAACTAGAACGATATGATGCGGCTTTCGATCTATTCTTCGCACTACTCAAAGTTAAAGATGAGAGTTGGGTTCGTGTTGCGCTCGCTATAGCCGCTTACGGTAAAGCCGATTTTAAAGAGGCGCGTGAACAGCTAGATCATGTGCTCAATCGTCAGCAAGTCTGTGTCGAGGCCTTCGTTTGGCGTTCTCGGTTACATCGTCTTGAAGGTGAGTGGAATCAGGCACTCTCTCTTATGCGTCGTGCAGTAATGTTGCAGCCGACAGTCTCTCTATTGCAGTCAGATCTTGGCGATCTTGCCACTTATAATGAGGAGTGGATGTTAGCCATTGAGGCGTTCAAGGCCTCTGTTATTTATGCTCGCTATTCTGGCTTTCAGCAACCCGATGCGTACTTCGCTTTAGCCTATTCGTTATTACGCCAGGTGCGTTCCGGAGCAGGTCTTGCGCCAGACGCACAGCTTGATGCCGTGCGAATTATGGAACAAGCGCAGCGTGATTTCATGGATGAGCCCGTCATACAGTTTAAGACACGTCTACTGAGCTCAGAAATATACCGAGTCGCTGGCGAGAAAGAGCGCTCTGGCTCTATGGCTAACCTTGCGATTAATGCATTTAGGCAGCTGCCTGTTGATGATCAAGTGATGTGGCTAGACCTTCTAAACGACTCTCTAGAAGAGACGCCGCAAGCGGCAGAAGCGAGCGATATTAAGCAACAGTTAACACGGCAAATGGCGAGTCTTACCTGGGGGCGTGCGAATTTAAAAGGGATGATGCAGTTTCGCAGCGGCGACCTTAAAGGTGCGCGCGAGCAGTTTCGCCAGGCACAAGCTGAGCGGCCCGATAATCCAAGTATTGGTTTAAACCTTGTGCAGGTCGCACTTGAATTGTGTCGACGTAACGAAGGGGTACAGGTTCAAGCTTGGTTGTATGAGAGCGATGAATTGCTTTATCAAATGCAATTCGCAGCGCTTACGTCCAAGCAGCAGGGACGTTTCCGTAGTCTTAGCGAGCGTTTGACTGAGCAGTATAAAAAGTTGGCTTAGAAAATATTATCATCCGACAGGATGAAGTCGTCATTATCATCGGGTAAACCTTTCTCTTGTCTGACAAGTTTTCTTAGAATTTTGCGTTCAAGCAGTCGCTGTTGGGCTGCTTGCGGAAGGTCAGTAAATAGCAGTGTGCCCTTGTCGATTAAGACATCGACGAGATCCTCAAGTATACGCACACTTCCTTGATCGAGTGCCTCAAGTTGTGCACTGGCACTCAATGTTGGATCCGCATGCGCGAGGAACTCCCGCAGTTCCGGCGACTGTGCGTCTAAAGGCTCAGCACCGTCCACAGGCGTCAGCGAAAGACTCGAGATCGCTCCAGAAGCGTCTTTTATGACAAACATATATTTGATTCCACTGCAAAATGCGAATTATATGACTATAGTTACTCCAGTATTAACCTAGTGCTAAAGAAGGTCAATGAATGGCATTAACGGATGATCCGTTGCTAGGGTGTTTGGTTTCACTTACACATCACTATCACAAACCCTATAGTCCCGAAGTACTAATCGATGGTTTGCCTCTGCAGCATAATCGATTAACGCCCGAGTTATTTGTTCGCGCAGCCGAGCGAGCGTCACTTGCTGCTCGCGTTTCTGAGCGGCAACTTAATCAAATTTCACCACTGCTCTTTCCCGTTGTTCTGCTGCTAACGGATTACAGTGCGGCCATTCTACGTGAGCGCAAAGGCGATGAATTTGTAATTGAACAACCCGAAAGCGGCGGTGTTATTACAATTGGCTTGCAAGAGTTACGAAAAATATACACCGGTTTCACAATCTTCGTGCGTCCCGAATACCAAATTGGTGATAAAAGCTCGCGCGAACTTGATGGGCGAGAGGGGCACTGGTTTTGGAGCACTCTGTGGAAGTCTAAATCCATATATCGGGATGTGTTGCTAGCGAGTTTTTTAATTAACCTATTCGTTCTGGCAAATCCCTTATTCGTGATGAATGTGTACGACAGGGTTGTGCCAAATGCTGCAATCGACACGCTGTGGGTTTTAGCGGCCGGTGTGGGTATAGTTTATCTATTCGACTTCGGGCTAAAAATGCTCCGCAGTTACTTTCTCGAAGTCGCGGCCAAGAAATCGGATGTCATTATTTCATCTATGCTTTTTCGTAAGGTGATCGGGCTCAGATATGACTCTATGCCGAGCTCTGTTGGTGCCTTTTCAAGTAACCTGCGTGAGTTTGATTCAATACGAAACTTCTTCAGTGCGGGCACAATCGCGCTGTTGATTGATATCCCTTTTATGTTGCTGTTTATTCTATGTGTCAGCATCATTGGTGGGCCGCTGGTTATTATACCAGCGATCGCTGTGCCACTTATACTGATCTACTCGCTGATTATTCGCCCCGCGCTTCGACGTTCAGTCGAAAAAACATTCGCCTCAACAGCTCAAAAAAATGGGGCACTCGTGGAGGCACTTACGGCCATGGAAACGGTAAAAACTCAGCGTGCCGCGACGCCGTTACTGACTAAGTGGGAGGAGTCTGTAGGTTTCATAGCGCGTTGGAGTTTGAGTGCCCGTATGCTGTCAACTTCGGTCGGTACGTTTTCAGCATCGGTACAGCAGCTTGCGTCGGTCGCACTTATTATTCTTGGCGTCTATTTGATTATGGATCAACAGCTCTCCATGGGCGCTTTGATTGCATCAAATATTCTAGTGGGACGTGCAATTGCACCCATGGCACAGATCGCCAGTCTAATCATCCAGTACGAGCAGTCAGCAAAAGCGCTAAGTACGTTGAACGAAATTATGAAGATGCCTGATGAGCGTGAGGCCGGTAAACACTATGTTCACAGAGATATTTTGAAAGGCGCAGTTGAGTTCAATGACGTTAGCTTTGCGTATCCAAACACAGAGCACCAGGCACTTAAAAACATCAAGTTTAAGATGCAGGCGGGCGAGCGCGTCGCACTAATAGGCCGTATTGGCTCAGGTAAGAGTACCCTAGAAAAGCTCTTAACCGGTCTCTATCGACCTACACAAGGCTCTATCACCGTTGATGGTCTGGATATTAATCAGATAGATCCTGTCGATCTGCGACGCAATATCGGCTACGTACCTCAGGATGTGCTGCTATTTGCGGGTACCCTGCGCGAGAATATATTAGTCGGTATGCCCTATGCTTCTGATGAACGGCTACTGCAGGCGGCCAAGATTGCCGGCGTAGATCAGTTTGCCAGTACACACCCCTTGGGTTTCGATATGCCAGTGGGTGAGCGCGGTGCATCGCTATCGGGTGGGCAGCGTCAGGCAGTCTCTTTGGCTCGCGCACTGTTGCATAACCCTAACTTACTGATACTCGATGAGCCCAGTAACTCAATGGACAACGCCAGCGAGGAGCAGTTAAAAGGTTTGTTACAGACCTATGTCAAAGGCAAGTCACTGGTGCTCATTACGCATAAGGTTGCGCTTCTGAGCTTAGTTGATCGGATCATTGTGATCGACGGCGGTATGGTGGTTGCGGACGGTCCCAAAGATACTGTTCTTGAGGCGCTGCGTCAGGGCCGGCTTCAGGTTCGGCGGTAAATGTGAGAGAGACGAGACAATAGATGAGTCGACAGTTAAAACCAGAGGATCTCGCTTACATCAACAGTGTAAATGAGGCCGTTTTAGAAAAGACGCCGCGCAGTGCCAGCGTGCTTTTGTGGGCTATGGCGCTATTTCTAGGCGCCGCTATTAGCTGGGCCTATTGGGCTGAACTTGACGAAATTGTCCGTGGAGAGGGTGAAATCATTCCATCAACCCAGCTTCAGGTAATACAGAACCTAGAGGGCGGGATTGTCTCTGAGATTATCGTGCACGAGGGTGATTTAGTGGAAGCGGGTCAGGTGCTCTTGCGCATTGAGGATCAGCGCTTTAACAGTTCTGTCAAAGAGAACGAAGTTCGAAATTTTGAACTGCAAGCCAAACTCGCACGCTTGAAAGCTGAGGCTGAGGGCGCAGAGTTCGAGTCGCCTGTTGGTTTCCCGCCAGAGTACCAGGGTTTTATCGATCAAGAGTTAAGTCTTCTAAGGTCACGCCAGCGCGAGTTTGATGCAAATCAAGCGGGTTTGTCGCAGCAGTTTACACAGCGCCAACAAGAGCTTATTGAAGCGCAATCGCGATTAGAACAGGTACGCCGCTCTTACAACCTGCTGTTACGTGAGCTGGAGATTACTCGGCCCTTATTAGCCGATGGGGTTATTTCAGAGGTAGAATTTTTGCGTCTACAGCGCCAAGTCAATGACCTGCGTGGTGAACGCTCCTCTATCGAACTCAGTTTGCCGCGTATTCAGTCTGCAATCGAGGAGATTGCCGGTAAGCAAGGTGAAATGGAATTGCAGTTTCGCAACCTAGCCCGGGCAGAGTTTAATGACTTATTAGCTGAGCAGGCCCGATTGACTCAGGCGTTGTCAGGAATGCAAGACCGTATTCGTCGAACCGAAGTTCGCTCTCCTGTAAAAGGTACGGTTAAAGAGTTGTTGGTCAATACGGTCGATGGGGTAGTGAGGGCAGGTGATCAATTACTCTCAATTGTCCCATGGGAAGATAAA
>Ga0209137_1003132_pt1 | contig 14047 bp, 9 predicted proteins | sample SaaInl5LU_22_DNA_FD_184642 | JGI IMG/M metagenome (GOLD analysis project Ga0209137, IMG submission 184642) | Marine microbial communities from expanding oxygen minimum zones in the Saanich Inlet - ESP_105LU_22_DNA (SPAdes) (version 2) | ecosystem: Environmental > Aquatic > Marine > Intertidal... | reverse complement strand
GCTGAAACCGCTGCGTAGTTGAAAAGAAGAATAGAAGGTTTTTCGCCAACAAACGCGCCAAGTGAAAAAAGACTAAACATAAAGCAAACCATGTATAGTCTTCCAGTACGTGACAGTTTCACCTATTCATCCAATGTTTCATTATAATCGACTACGGCGTCTGCAGTCCCAACAATAGTACCGACGCCAGTCGCGCCAATCCCCCCACCAGCAAGGCTTCCCGCAGCTACATCCGAGCCGTCACCGCCAGATACGCTTTTGATGTCATTTTCATTTAGTCATTCCATATAAAAGTCTCCTAGGCTTTCATTAAGCCTTTCATGTTAATATTAAGCTTCTCAAACTTAATAAGTAGCTCTGATAAACCTACCCACATTGCGATATGAAAAATACTGACCTTTAGGTGTTTTTTTATTCTAAATTCCCCTTGCATAGTAATTGGTCACCTTATATAATGCGCGCCCTTTTAAACGGAAACGGGAAGCCGATTGAGCAAATATTCTCTGTATTTGCGAGGCGTCAGACCCAAACAAGAGAGCATGTAAAATGGCTAAAAAAGTAAGCGGTATTATCAAGCTTCAGGTTGCAGCTGGCGCTGCTAACCCAAGTCCACCAGTTGGTCCTGCACTAGGTCAGCATGGTGTAAACATCATGGAATTCTGTAAGGCTTTCAATGCGAAAACTGATAGCCTTGAGAAAGGCGCTCCGGTACCTGTAGAAATTACAGTATACGAAGATCGCTCTTTCACATTCGAAACTAAAACTCCTCCTGCATCATACTTGCTTAAGAAAGCAGCTGGCATCAAGAGTGGTTCTGGCCGTCCTAACACTGAAAAAGTGGGTAAAGTTACTCGCGCTCAGTTGGAAGAAATCGCTAACGCTAAAGAGCCAGACTTAACTGCTGCTGACTTAGATGCAGCGGTACGCACTATCGCGGGTTCTGCTCGCTCAATGGGCTTGAACGTAGAGGACTAATCGGATGGCTAAATTAACAAAACGCGCTCGTCTCATTCGTGAGAAAGTAGAAGCGACGAAAGAATACGAAATTAATGAAGCTGTTGCTCTTCTTAAAGAGTTAGCAACTGCTAAGTTTGCTGAAAGCATCGACGTTGCAGTTAACCTTGGTATCGACGCTAAGAAATCTGACCAAAACGTTCGTGGTGCAACTGTACTTCCAAACGGTACAGGTAAAGACGTTCGTGTTGCTGTGTTCACACAGGGCGCAAACGCTGAAGCAGCTAAAGAAGCGGGTGCAGACATCGTTGGTATGGATGACCTTGCTGAGCTAGTTAAGAAAGGCGAAATGAACTTTGACGTTGTAGTTGCTAGCCCAGACGCAATGCGTGTTGTTGGTCAACTAGGTCAAATCTTAGGCCCACGTGGTCTTATGCCTAACCCTAAAACAGGTACTGTAACACCAGACGTAGCTACTGCGGTTAAGAACGCAAAAGCAGGTCAGGTTCGTTACCGTAACGATAAGAACGGTATCATCCATGCTAGCATTGGTAAGATCGCGTTCGAAGCAAACCAAATTCAAGAGAACCTTGAAGCATTACTAGAAGCATTGAAGAAAGCGAAGCCTTCTTCAGCTAAAGGTACTTATATCAAGAAGATCAGCCTAAGCACCACTATGGGCGCTGGCGTATCTCTAGATAAAGCTTCAGTAGGTCTTTAATACCCTGCCGGGGCAACTCGGTTTCTCTGTAAAGGTAATGGGTTGGAGTCGTCAATACAGCAGTGCTGATTGGCCACTCCCGTCCAAGACCGCAGGTGCGACGTGGTGATAGAGGTAAGAGAACTATCACATTAAACATATCGCTTAATAGAACAACCTGCGCAGACGGTGGTTTGACTCAGACTCTCTGGGGTAACAAACACCGTAGAGCGGTATCATCAATTTTGTTGATATCAATCTGTGAACCCTGATGGCGTTAGCAGGAAACTGTAGACAAAATCAGATACAAAGAGGTGAACTCAGTGGCACTAGGTTTAGCAGCAAAAAAAGAGATCGTAGCAGAAGTTTCTGAAGTTGCGTCTCGCGCTCTATCCGTTGCCGTCGCTGAATACCGTGGGATGGAAGTTGCAGAACTGACTGACCTGCGCGTAAAAGCTCGTGAGCAAGGCGTATACCTTAAGGTTATACGTAATACTCTAGCTAAGCGTGCGTTGGCAGACAGCAAATTTGCAGACTTAGATAGCGCCCTTACAGGCCAGCTTATCTACGGCTTTTCAATTGATGCACCTGGCGGTGCAGCACGTCTTTTCAAAGACTTTGCAAAGCAGAACGATAAGCTAAATGTAACAGCGTTGTCTATTGGTAGTGGTCTACTTGGTCCAGAGAAATTGGACGCAGTTGCTTCACTTCCTACTCGCGACGAAGCACTTGCAAAATTACTTGCAACCTTCAAAGCACCGGTTGGCAAATTCGTTCGAACTATCAACGAAGTACCTACCAAGTTTGTGCGCGTATTGGCGGCGATCAAAGACGAGAAGTAATTCCCGTTTTTGGCATATTGATTTTTTTAACATTTTAAAAACCCAGGAGTTTAGACCACATGGCTCTAACTAAAGAAGATATCTTAAACGCGATCGCTGAAATGCCAGTAATGGAACTGGTTGAGCTTATCGAAGCAGCTGAAGAAAAATTCGGTGTTGACGCATCTGCAGCAGTAGCTGTAGCTGGTCCAGCAGCTGAAGCAGCAGCAGTTGAAGAAAAAACTGAATTTGACGTTGTAATGACTTCATTCGGCGCAAACAAAGTTGCAGTAATCAAAGCTGTTCGCGGCGCAACTGGCCTAGGTCTTAAAGAAGCTAAAGAAGTAGTTGAATCTGCTCCTAAAGCTATCAAAGAAGGCGTAAGCAAAGACGAAGCTGAAGCACTTAAGAAAGAGCTTGAAGAAGCCGGTGCTGAAGTTGAAGTTAAGTAATCTAATTTGATTAGATTATTTGCCTGAGACGGCAAGGCTGGTGGTTTTTTGAACCACCAGCCTTTTTGCGCTGTATAGTGTGTAGAATCTTACCCTTATCTACATGACGTGATGCGCATATCGGTGAAACAATAAAAAGCATAAAAATCCAACAAGTTAACTAATAATTGGTTAAAAAGTGTTGTATGCTAATTGGATCACCCGAAATAGGGTTGTGGAAGTTTGTTGCTTAATGCGTCATTTAAAGCGTAGCTCTTAGCCCGTCGCACGCGTTTTAAAGTATTTAGCAGCAGGTTGGGTCATAAATCAGCAGGCTGAGGAACCCATGGTTTACTCTTATAGCGAAAAGAAACGTATCCGTAAGGATTTTGGCAAACGCCCACAGGTACTGGAAATCCCGTATCTTCTTTCAATTCAGCTTGATTCTTTCAAAAAGTTTATTGAGATCGACGCCGATGCTCAATACGGCTTGGAAGCAGCATTTCGTTCCGTTTTTCCAATTAAAAGTTACTCAGGTAATTCAGAGCTTCAATATGTAAGCTATCGCCTGGGAGAGCCAGTTTTTGACGTGAAAGAATGTCAAATACGCGGCGTAACTTTCTCTGCTCCGTTAAGAGTAAAACTACGGTTAGTATTGTTTGACAAAGACGCAGCCCCAGGTACCGTAAAAGATATTAAAGAACAAGAAGTGTACATGGGTGAAATTCCATTGATGACAGAGAACGGTACGTTCGTTATCAACGGAACAGAGCGTGTTATCGTATCTCAGTTGCACCGTTCACCTGGTGTTTTCTTTGATCACGATAAAGGCAAAACTCACTCGTCTGGTAAAGTGCTTTATAATGCACGTGTTATTCCATACCGTGGTTCGTGGTTAGATTTTGAATTTGACCCGAAAGATAACTTGTTCGTACGTATCGACCGCCGTCGTAAGTTGCCTGCAACTATCATCTTACGCGCGTTAGAAATGACGTCAGAGGAAATCCTCGACACGTTCTTCGAAAAAGTTAGCATCCGTATCGACAAAGATAAGCTGTTGATGGAAGTAGTGCCAGACCGTTTACGCGGTGAAACTGCTCAATTCGATATCATCGACGGCGACGGTAACGTTGTTGTGGAATCTGGTCGTCGTATTTCTGCTCGTCATACTCGCGCTTTAGAAAAAGCCGGACTGACTGAATTAGAAGTACCAGCAGATTACCTAATCGGCCGTGTATTCTCTGCGACATACGTAAATGAAGACACCGGCGAAGTGATTGTAAGTGCAAATGACGAGCTTACGCTTGAGAACCTTGCGGCCCTGAGCCAAGCGGGTATCAAAGAGTTCGAGACACTTTACATCAACGAGTTAGACCACGGTTCTTACATTTCAGATACGTTGCGTATTGATTCGTCAACTAACCGCCTTGAAGCGCTAGTTGAAATTTACCGTATGATGCGTCCTGGTGAGCCACCGACAAAAGACGCGGCAGAAACGTTGTTTGAAAACTTGTTCTTCTCTGAAGAGCGTTACGACTTGTCATCTGTTGGTCGTATGAAGTTCAACCGCCGCTTAGGTCGTGAAGAACTTATCGGTTCTGGCACGTTGGACAAAGAAGACATCGTGTCGGTAATGAAGCAACTTATTACGATCCGTGATGGTAAAGACGAAGTTGATGATATCGATCACCTTGGTAACCGTCGTATTCGTTCAGTTGGTGAAATGGCTGAAAACCAATTCCGTGTTGGTTTGGTACGTGTAGAACGTGCGGTTAAAGAGCGCCTAAGTTTAGGTGACCTTGATAACATCATGCCTCAAGACCTTATTAACGCTAAGCCTATTTCGGCTGCGGTTAAAGAGTTCTTTGGTTCATCACAGCTATCTCAGTTCATGGACCAAAACAACCCGCTATCAGAAGTAACGCACAAGCGTCGTATTTCTGCATTAGGCCCGGGTGGTCTTACTCGTGAACGTGCAGGCTTTGAGGTTCGAGACGTACACCCGACCCACTACGGTCGTCTGTGTCCAATCGAAACACCGGAAGGCCCGAACATCGGTCTTATTAACTCATTGGCGAGCTTTGCCCGTACCAATGATTTCGGTTTCCTTGAAACGCCATTCCGTCGCATTGTCGATGGTATTGTTAGCGAAGAAATTGATTACCTATCAGCAATCGAAGAAGGCCAATACGCGATCGCTCAGGCGAATATTGCATTGACCGAAGCCGGTGAGCTCGTTGACGACCTTATTCCTTGTCGTCACCGTGGTGAAACGACCTTGATGCCAAAAGAAGACATCAAATACATGGACGTGTCACCTCAGCAAATCGTTTCAATTGCTGCAAGCATTATCCCGTTCCTAGAACACGATGATGCTAACCGTGCACTTATGGGTGCAAACATGCAACGTCAAGCAGTACCTACATTGCGCGCTGATAAGCCGCTTGTTGGTACCGGTATGGAAAGAACTATCGCGGTAGACTCGGGTGTAACCGTAGTTGCTAAACGTGGTGGTGTGGTTGATTATGTCGACGCTAGCCGTATCGTTATTAAAGTAGCTGAAGATGAAATGCTTCCTGGTGAAGCAGGTATCGACATCTACAACTTGACGAAGTACACACGTTCAAACCAAAACACGTGTATCAATCAACGCCCAACGTGTAATGTTGGCGATCCGATTGTTGCAGGTGACGTGCTAGGCGATGGTCCTTCGACAGACCTTGGTGACCTTGCACTTGGTCAGAACATGCGTATCGCGTTCATGCCTTGGAATGGTTATAACTTTGAGGATTCAATCCTTATCTCTGAGCGTGTTGCTCAGGAAGACCGTTTCACGACTATTCATATTCAAGAACTTAGCTGTATTGCTCGTGATACCAAGCTTGGGCCAGAAGAAATTTCTTCTGATATTCCAAATGTTGGTGAGTCTGCATTAGGTAAACTTGATGAGTCAGGCGTGGTTTATATCGGTGCTGAAGTAAAAGGCGGCGATATCCTCGTAGGTAAAGTTACACCTAAGGGTGAAACACAACTTACCCCTGAAGAAAAACTATTAAGAGCTATCTTCGGCGAAAAAGCGTCTGACGTAAAAGATACGTCACTACGTGTGCCTAACTCTGTTCACGGTACGGTTATCGACGTTCAAGTCTTTACTCGCGACGGTGTTGAGAAAGACAAGCGCGCGCTAGAAATTGAAGACATGCAACTTCGTCAGGTTAAGAAAGACCTTACCGATGAGTTCGAGATTCTTGCAGACGGTATTTTTGCTCGTGCACAAAACGGATTACTTCGCGCTGGTGTTGATCAAGCTAAGCTTGACAGCTTACCACGTGAGAAGTGGTTTGAAATTGCACTTAGCGATGAAGACGCACAGCTAGAACTTGACCAAATTGCTGAACAGCATGCAGAGATTAAAGCCGCTTTCGATAAGAAGTTTGAAGGCAAGCGTCGTAAGATTACGCAAGGCGATGATCTAGCACCAGGTGTTCTTAAGATTGTTAAGGTTTACCTAGCAGTTAAACGTCACATCCAGCCAGGTGATAAAATGGCTGGACGTCACGGTAACAAAGGTGTTATCTCAACGATTCAGCCTGTAGAAGATATGCCATACGATGAAAACGGTACGCCGGTAGACATCGTTCTTAACCCACTAGGTGTACCGTCTCGTATGAACATCGGTCAGATCCTAGAAACTCACATGGGTATGGCTGCGCACGGTCTTGGTGTGAAAATAGATCGTATGCTTAAAGAACACGAAGAAATGCAGAAACTGCGTAGCTTCTTGAAAGAAGTCTATGAGCTAGGTGAAAGTCACCAAGAAGTTGATATCGATAGTTTCACTGATCACGAAGTGAAGCGCCTTGCAGAAAACCTGCGTAAAGGTGTACCTATCGCAACGCCTGTGTTTGACGGTGCTCGTGAATCTGAAATCAAAGAGATGCTGAAGCTTGCTGATATTCCAGAAAGCGGTCAGATTACTTTGTTCGACGGTCGTACTGGTAATGCGTTTGAGCGTCCAGTAACGGTTGGTTACATGTACATGCTGAAACTGAACCACTTAGTAGACGATAAGATGCACGCGCGTTCTACCGGTTCTTACAGCCTTGTTACACAGCAACCTCTTGGTGGTAAAGCACAGTTTGGTGGCCAGCGCTTCGGTGAGATGGAAGTATGGGCACTTGAAGCATACGGTGCTGCATATACCCTTCAGGAAATGCTTACTGTTAAGTCAGATGACGTTAACGGCCGTACCAAGATGTACAAGAACATCGTCGATGGCGACCATAGAATGGAGCCTGGCATGCCAGAATCCTTCAACGTATTACTTAAAGAAATTCGCTCGTTGGGTATCAACATCGAGCTTGAAGAAAAGTAAAACGGCAATCGCCGCGTAATGTTATGAGATGGCCCGGTGCTTGCGCCGGGCTCTAGAGACTGACTCCGCTGGGAGAGTAATGTGAAAGACTTATTAAAGTTTCTAAAGCAACAAAATAAGACCGAAGAATTCGATAATATTCGAATCGGTCTTTCTTCACCTGACATGATTCGTTCATGGTCTTTTGGTGAAGTTAAAAAGCCAGAAACAATTAACTATCGTACGTTCAAGCCTGAGCGTGACGGTCTGTTTTGTGCGCGTATATTTGGTCCGGTAAAAGATTATGAATGTCTTTGCGGCAAGTATAAGCGTTTGAAGCACCGTGGTGTTATCTGTGAAAAGTGTGGCGTTGAAGTCACCCTTACTAAAGTTCGTCGTGAACGTATGGGTCACATCGAGCTAGCAAGTCCAGTAGCCCACATTTGGTTCCTTAAATCACTACCGTCTCGTATCGGCCTAATGCTAGATATGACACTTCGTGACATCGAACGTGTTCTTTATTTTGAATCATACGTGGTAACAGAGCCAGGTATGACTACGCTTGAGCGTAGCCAACTTCTTAATGAAGAAGATTACCTAGATGCACTAGAAGAGCATGGTGATGAGTTTGACGCGAAGATGGGTGCTGAAGCTGTTTTCGATTTGCTTATGGCACTTGACGTAGACGCCGATGTTGCAGCGATGCGTGAAGAACTTCCGTCAATCAACTCAGAAACGAAGCGTAAGAAGATTACTAAACGTCTTAAGTTGCTTGAGTCATTCCAACAGTCTGGCAACAAGCCAGAGTGGATGATCATGACGGTTCTGCCGGTTCTTCCGCCAGACTTACGTCCTCTAGTACCCCTAGATGGCGGTCGTTTTGCAACGTCTGACCTTAATGACTTGTATCGTCGTGTTATCAACCGTAACAACCGTCTTAAGCGTCTATTAGACCTAGCGGCACCTGACATTATCGTACGTAACGAAAAACGTATGCTTCAGGAAGCGGTAGATGCGCTACTAGACAACGGTCGTCGCGGTCGAGCGATTACGGGCTCTAACAAGCGTCCACTTAAATCGCTTGCTGACATGATCAAAGGTAAACAAGGTCGTTTCCGTCAAAACCTTCTTGGTAAGCGTGTTGACTACTCAGGCCGTTCTGTAATTACCGTTGGTCCTACATTACGTCTTCACCAATGTGGTCTTCCTAAGAAGATGGCACTTGAGCTATTTAAACCGTTTATTTACGGTAAGCTTGAAGCGCGTGGTTTAGCGACAACAATCAAAGCAGCTAAGAAGCTTGTAGAGCGCGAAGCACCAGAGGTTTGGGACGTACTAGACGACGTTATCCGCGAACACCCGGTACTACTTAACCGTGCACCTACACTTCACCGTTTGGGTATCCAAGCGTTCGAACCAACACTCATCGAAGGTAAAGCCATTCAGCTTCACCCGCTAGTGTGTGCGGCGTACAACGCCGACTTCGACGGTGACCAAATGGCGGTACACGTACCGTTGACAATCGAAGCACAGCTAGAAGCACGTGCGCTTATGATGTCAACGAACAACATTCTGTCACCAGCGAACGGTGAGCCAATCATCGTACCTTCACAGGACGTTGTATTAGGTCTTTATTACCTAACACGTGACAAAGTAAACGGCTTGGGTGAAGGCATGGTGTTTACCAGCCCGAACGAAGCAGAAAAAGCGTACCGTACTGGTAACGCTGAATTACACGCACGTGTAAAAGTACGTATTACAGAATATGACATCGATGAAGATGGCAACAAGTCAGAAAAAGTTACGCTTACAGACACTACTGTTGGTCGTGCTATTTTCTCTTTGATTCTACCGAAAGGTTTGCCATTTGAAATTATTAACCAAGCGATGGGTAAAAAGCAGATCTCTAAATTGCTGAATGCTTGTTACCGTACACTTGGTCTAAAAGATACTGTAATTGCAGCTGACCAAATCATGTATACCGGTTTCCACTACGCGATGATCGCGGGTGCATCTGTTGGTATCGACGATATGGTTATCCCTGCTGCGAAGAAAGATATTATCGATGCTGCCGAAGCAGAAGTAATTGAGATTCAGGAGCAGTTCCAAAACGGTCTTGTTACCGCGGGTGAACGTTACAACAAAGTTATCGATATTTGGTCAAATGCCAACGAAAAAGTGGCTAAGGCCATGATGGATAACCTTAAGACTGACATCGTAATTAATCGCGATGGCGAAGAAGAAGAGCAAACCTCATTTAACTCTGTTTATATGATGGCTGACTCGGGTGCTCGTGGTAGTGCCGCTCAGATTCGTCAGTTAGCGGGTATGCGTGGTCTGATGGCTAAACCAGATGGTTCAATCATCGAGACGCCAATCACGGCTAACTTCCGTGAAGGTCTAAACGTTCTTCAGTACTTCATCTCTACTCACGGTGCGCGTAAAGGTCTTGCCGATACAGCACTTAAGACAGCGAACTCGGGTTACCTGACTCGTCGTCTTGTTGATGTTGCGCAGGATTTGGTTATCACTAATGACGATTGTGGCACCTTCGAAGGTGTAACAATGACACCGCTTATCGAAGGTGGTGACGTTGTAGAACCACTTCGCGAACGTGTACTAGGTCGTGTAGTTGCAGAAGATGTTGTTAAGCCTGGCACAACTGAAGTGTTGGTTGAGCGTAATGTGTTACTAGACGAAGCACTAGTAGACATGCTTGAGGCTAACTCAGTTGACCAAATCCAAGTTCGCTCGGTTATCACTTGTGATAACGACTTTGGTGTATGTGCTAACTGTTACGGTCGTGACCTTGCACGTGGACACATGGTTGGAAGCGGTGAGTCGGTAGGTGTTATCGCAGCGCAGTCAATCGGTGAGCCGGGTACACAGCTTACGATGCGTACGTTCCACATCGGTGGTGCGGCATCGAGAGCATCGGCAGAGAATAGCGTACAAGTTAAAACTGCTGGTAGCCTTAAGCTTCACAACTCTAAGACAGTTCGTAACTCAGACGGCAAATTGGTTGTTGTTTCACGTTCAACAGAACTTACTGTTATCGATGAGCAAGGCCGTGAGAAAGAGCGCTATAAAGTTCCTTATGGTGCCGTACTTAGCGTGGATGACGCTGCGAAGATTGCAGCTGGCGACGTTGTCGCAAACTGGGATCCGCATAGTCACCCAATCGTTACTGAGCGTGCAGCGAAAATCAGCTTTGCAGACATCGATGACTCTAACACTGAGATGCAGCAAGACGAGCTAACCGGTCTTACACGTATCGTTGTTAAAGACCTTGCGAAGAGTAACTCTAAAGAGCCGAAGCTTATCCTTGAAAGTGATGAGCATGGTTTGCAAGAGATTCGTCTTCCAAGCTTTACTACTATCGAAGCGAAAGAAGGTAAAGTGGCTAACGAAGGTGACGTGTTAGCACGTATACCTCAAGAAAGCTCGAAGACACGTGATATCACGGGTGGTCTTCCGCGCGTAGCCGACTTGTTTGAAGCACGTAAGCCGAAAGAGCCAGCCATTCTTGCTGAAGTATCAGGTACCATTGGTTTTGGTAAGGAAACGAAAGGTAAGAAGCGTCTTGTCATTACACCACCTGAGGGTGATGCATACGAAGAGATGATTCCGAAATGGCGTCAGCTAAACGTGTTTGAAGGTGAGAAAGTGGAAAAAGGCGAAGTTATCGCTGATGGTCCAGAGTCTCCACACGACATTCTACGTTTACGCGGTATCTCTGCGGTAGCAAATTACATCGTGAACGAAGTTCAGGAAGTTTACCGTCTTCAGGGCGTAAAAATTAACGATAAGCACATTGAAGTGGTTATTCGTCAAATGCTACGTAAGTGTGTAATTACACATTCTGGTGACACAAGGTTCCTAGAAGGCGAGCAAGTAGAAGTATCGAACGTTAAAGTTACGAACCGTGAAGTTGAAAAACACGGTAAGATTCCAGCGCAGTATGAAACACAACTGCTTGGTATCACTAAAGCGTCACTTTCAACGGAATCGTTTATTTCTGCAGCATCGTTCCAAGAAACAACACGTGTACTTACCGAAGCAGCAGTTCAAGGTAAAGAAGATGACCTTCGTGGTCTGAAAGAGAACGTTATCGTGGGGCGTCTAATCCCTGCAGGTACCGGTTTCGCTTACCATGAACGCCGTGCACAAAAGCGTAAAGAGCAAATCGAAGAAATGTCAGTATCTGCGGCAGATGCAGAACAGGCACTAACCGAAGCGCTTAACGCGGGTGCAGACGACGGTTCGTCTGAGTAAGACATGATCAAGGAGTACGTTAACGTACTCCTAACATATTGGCAGGTTAAGCTGACAGCGGGCATAAATATTGTGTGCTTAGTCTTTGTACAGCTTGACAGTCAGGGCGATGATCATTAATATTCCGCGACCCGATTTTTGATGGCCTCAAAAAGGCATTAAAGAACGGTCGCGGTTTTTTGTATCAGCGCTCAGTTAATACTGACGAGCACAGTATTAACACAACATGGGCGACGTTAATAAAGTCGCATTTATATGGACCCAATCATAGTGATTGGGTTTTCGTAGTTTTTAATCAGGAGCTAGTTAATGGCAACAGTTAACCAGTTAGTGCGAAAGCCACGCAGAAAGCCCGTTGAAAAAAGCAACGTAGCTGCACTGCAAGCTTGTCCACAAAGACGTGGTGTATGTACTCGTGTATATACTACTACGCCAAAGAAACCAAACTCTGCACTACGTAAAGTATGTCGTGTACGTCTAACTAACGGTTTTGAAGTTTCTTCATACATCGGTGGTGAAGGTCACAACCTACAAGAGCACAGTGTAGTACTTATCCGTGGTGGTCGTGTTAAAGACTTACCAGGTGTTCGTTACCACACAGTTCGCGGTACTCTTGACTGCGCAGGTGTAAACGATCGTAAGCAAGCCCGTTCTAAGTACGGTGCGAAAAGGCCTAAGTCTTAACGGTTCTCCGTTAGTAAGGCCAAACTGAAGTTTAAGAGTTTTGGGTATTCCCTGAATTCATACGGAGAAGAGAAAATGCCAAGAAGAAGAGTCGTAGGTCAACGTAAAATCCTACCAGAGCCAAAATTTGGTTCACAACTGCTTGCTAAATTCATGAATGTCGTAATGCTCGACGGCAAAAAGTCAGTCGCTGAAAAAATCGTTTACGGTGCGCTAGAAATTGTTGCTGAAAAAACCGGCAAAGCACACCTAGATGTATTCGAAGAAGCTCTTGATAACATCCGCCCAACGGTAGAGGTTAAATCTCGTCGTGTTGGTGGTTCAACTTATCAAGTACCAGTAGAAGTACGTCCAGTTCGTCGTAATGCACTGGGTATGCGTTGGATGGTAGATGCTGCTCGTAAACGTGGCGAAAAGTCAATGGCTCAACGCCTAGCTGCTGAAATGTTAGACGCTGCAGAAAACAAAGGTTCAGCGGTTAAGAAACGTGAAGACGTTCACCGTATGGCCGAAGCAAACAAAGCGTTTGCTCATTACCGTTGGTAATAAACGTAATATAACTGAGAGAGATGTATGCCTCGTAAGACCTCGATTGAGCGTTACCGTAACATTGGTATCGTGGCGCATGTGGACGCGGGTAAAACCACGACCACAGAGCGTGTTCTGTTTTATACAGGACTGTCTCATAAAATCGGTGAAGTGCATGATGGTGCAGCTACCATGGATTGGATGGAGCAGGAGCAGGAGCGTGGTATCACTATCACGTCTGCTGCGACTACTTGTTTTTGGTCTGGTATGCAGCAGCAGTATGAGCAACACAGAATCAACATTATCGATACACCAGGGCACGTTGACTTTACTATCGAAGTAGAGCGTTCATTACGTGTTTTGGATGGCGCGGTTGTCGTATTCTGTGGGTCTTCTGGGGTAGAACCTCAATCAGAAACAGTCTGGAGACAGGCTGATAAGTATGAAGTGCCACGCCTCGTGTTCGTCAATAAGATGGACCGGGCTGGCGCTGATTTTGAACGTGTAGTGGGTCAAATCCGCAAACGTTTAGGCGCTAACTGTGTTCCTATTCAAATAAACATGGGCGCTGAAGAAGAATTCCATGGTGTCATCGATCTTATTAAGATGAAGGCCATAAACTGGAATGAAAGTGACATGGGTATGACCTTTACCTATGAAGACATTCCAGTAGAATATTTAGACAAAGCAGAGAAGTATCGCACAGAGATGATTGAAGCTGCGGCTGAAGCCTCTGACGAGCTAATGGACAAGTACTTAGAAGGCGAAGAACTTTCTGAGGAAGAAATCCGTTCTGGTCTTCGTACTCGTACCCTGAACAATGAAATTGTTCTTGCCACATGTGGCAGCGCCTTCAAAAACAAAGGTGTTCAGGCAGTACTCGACGCGGTCGTAGAGTTTTTACCGGCACCGACCGAAGTAAAAGCCATTACCGGTGTTCTTGACGACAAAGACGAAACCGAAGCGGTTCGTAAATCGAGCGATGACGAACCTTTCTCTGCACTTGCTTTCAAGATTGCAACTGACCCGTTTGTTGGAACGCTTACGTTCTTCCGTTGTTACTCGGGTATCGTTAATACAGGCGACACGGTTTATAACCCAGTAAAAGGTAAACGTGAGCGCTTCGGTCGTATCGTGCAAATGCATGCAAAAGACCGAGAAGAGTTAAAAGAAGTACGTGCAGGCGATATAGCGGCGGCAATTGGCCTTAAAGATGTGACAACAGGTGATACATTATGCGATCCTAATCACATTATTACGCTTGAGCGCATGGAGTTTCCGGAGCCAGTTATCTCAATTG
>Ga0209137_1003131_pt1 | contig 14052 bp, 10 predicted proteins | sample SaaInl5LU_22_DNA_FD_184642 | JGI IMG/M metagenome (GOLD analysis project Ga0209137, IMG submission 184642) | Marine microbial communities from expanding oxygen minimum zones in the Saanich Inlet - ESP_105LU_22_DNA (SPAdes) (version 2) | ecosystem: Environmental > Aquatic > Marine > Intertidal... | reverse complement strand
CGCTGCATTTTACGCAACTGGGAACGGCAGCGAATGAGGTCTTTTAGCAGTTGATCGTTACCGTGTTCTAGCATCTGGTCTTCAATGCGAATGAGCTCGGTGTCAAAATTTAATAAGGCATCCAAGAAGAGTCCAGCCGATACGTGTAACAGACTCAAAGCAAAGCGCTGAGGATTAGTTATCAGTTTGTCTAAGTCGGCGCGCGCGCAATGCGTATTCACGCTTAGTGAAGGTCTAGAATGGATGGTGATGAGGTAATTTTCACCGACAAAAAGCGATAGCTGTAGCGGCTTGAAGTGCAAATTCTCGCCAAGCTCGGTCAAACCACGAAAAATGATGAATGTATGTTCTTGAAACCATTCGACTTTAGGCGGGTGGCGATCGCGTTCTACGTCCTTGATGGCGAGTTCGTGGCACCCGAAGCGTTTGAGAATGTCTTTTGATTCCTCTATCGCTCCTTCTATATCGATCCAAAGCCAGCCGCCGTCTAGCTGCCAATTTGCGATTAGCTCTTGTTGCCCATAGAGAAGCTCTTGCGCCTTATTGAGATGTCGAACGGTTAACACTGGGCTGCCCCCTTTTTACTTAAGCATAAGCCATAGGCTGGCAAATATAGAAGCTTTTTGTCAGGTTGCGCGGGCCTGACAATGTTGTGGCGTGATAGCGACATTCGTTCTAGGCAGTGCCTTAGCGTTTAACTTTTGGCTCGAAGGCGCGCACTGTGGAACGGCTGCTCGATTAAATGCAAGTGTTAAGTTTCATGCCACCTCTAGAGGCAAAACCAAGAGGTATTATTTTAACCGCCTAGCACGAATACTCCGCCCCTTGATCTTACCTTGGCTGAGGTAGTTCATAGCCTGGCGCAACCCAGTTCGTGTAACAGCAACATAGCTGCTGTAATCCGCGATGGTGATTTTGCCGATGTCTGCGCCCGCTAAGCCGGCGTCCCCCGTTAATGCACCGAGAATATCCCCAGGGCGCATCTTTTGCTTGCGGCCTGCATCGAATTGGATGGTGACCCATTCCCCTTTGAGTTCATAGTTGGGGTCGCGGTCTAACGATGCGAGAACGTCGCAGGCGCAGGGCTGGTCTTGGTATTGCTCGATCTGTCTAAGTCTGGGGGTTTCGGCCTCGGTGACTAGGCTAAAAGCCAGCCCGGTTGCACCCGCGCGGCCGGTCCGCCCTATGCGGTGCACGTAGACTTCTGCGTCTCTTGGTAGCTCATAGTTCACAACCATCGCTAGTGACTTAATATCTAACCCGCGTGCCGCTACATCGGTGGCCACTAAGACCGGGCAACTACCATTAGCAAATTGCAATAGCACTTGATCGCGGTCTTTTTGGTCGAGATCGCCATGCAAGGCACGCGCTTCAATGTCATGCTCGTTTAAAAACTCGGCGACCTCGGCACATTGTTTTTTGGTATTACAAAATACTGCGGCATTGCTGGGGCGATAATGTTCGAACAGCGCGAGCAGAGCAGGGTAGCGCTCGTGTTTTTTAATTTCAAAAAAGAGTTGCTCAATCACACCTTCTTCGTGGGCGACATCATCGTCGACTTGCACCATAGCAGGGTTGGTTTGAATAGAGCGACTAATTTGCTGGATGTTGTCTGGATATGTCGCTGAGAACAGCAAGGTCTGCCGATTTTTGGGGACCTCGGCGATAATAGCTTGCATGGTATCGGCAAAGCCCATATCGAGCATGCGATCGGCCTCGTCTAATACCAGTGTATTTACTTGATCGATCTGTAAGGTGCCTTTATTCAGATGGTCGTGAATTCTCCCGGGTGTGCCTACTACGATGTGAGCACCGTGCTGCAGAGAATCTCGCTGGGCGCCAAAGGGTTTACCACCGCACAACATGACCACTTTGATGTTTGGCATTTGACTCGCGAGTTTGCGAATTTCGGCGCCAACCTGATCGGCTAACTCTCGTGTGGGGCACAAAATAAGTGCCTGAGCACCAAAAAATCTTGGGTTTATTTTATTCAGTAAACCGATGCCAAACGTCGCTGTTTTTCCGCTGCCTGTCTTGGCGCGCACAACTAAATCCCGGCCCTTCAAAATCAAAGGGATGCTTTGCTCTTGAACGGGCGTCATGGCTTTGTAGCCCAGCGCTTCGAGTGATTTCAGCTGTGCGGGTGAGATGTTGAGTTTGGAAAAGGCAGAGGAGAACATGGGTGGGCCACTTATAAAATTCAGGCCGCATGATACCAGAGGCTGCCTCAGCAACTGCCATTAATTGTTGTAATTTATTGCGGTAATGGGTGTGCGATGAGACGTCGAAAAGTGCTTGGCGTGTAGATAAGGGGTATGGTCTAGGGTGTGGTGAGGGTGGATTGCCACCCTCAGTGCAGCGGTTATCTAGACGTCTAAGACATGGCGACTTTGGTGGGTCGCTTACCGCCATGGCCGTACAGGTTAGCCGTTAAGCTCGAGATTGCGTGTACTAAGATAATGGGTTCGATTTTTTGTTTGCCGGTCCAAACAATATTGGGGAACCGATCAAGGATGCGCTCATAGGCCATGCTGAGCTGCATGTGCGCAATGCGGTTACCCAAACAGCGGTGCACCCCGAGCCCGAACGCCATGTGTTTCTCGACATTATCGCGGTTTAAATCGAAGGTGTCGGGGTTCGGAAAAACACTAGGATCTCGGTTAGCCGAGCCGTACCACATAATCACCTTTTCATCTTTAGCAATGTGTTGCCCCGCGATTTCTGTGTCTTCAATGGCTGTGCGGCGCATATGCATTACGGGCGATGTCATGCGCAACGATTCGTTCGACATTCGATCAATGAGCGAGCGGTCGTTTAGGACGAGCTGGCGCTGGTCATCGAATTGGGTCAACAGACGTATGGTGCCCGATAGCGAATTTCGGGTCGTGTCGTTGCCTGCAAAAATAATCAGCAGCCACGACCCGTCAAGATAGCTTTGCGACATGGATTTACCGTCTAGTGAAGCGTTAGCAATGGTGGTCAGTAAATCTTGGCGCGGGTTAGCAATTCGGTCCGCCATGACGCGTTCACCGTAGTCAAACATATCGGCCAGCATTTGTTTAAAGCGGAACACGAACATGGGCTCGGCCATAAACATTTTGAACGGGTGGGTTAAAAACTGTGGCGCCAGTTCTAGGTAGTGCATCCATTTTGCAATGTTAGGACGATCTTCTTCATCTACGCCTAGCATCTCGCACAGAGTGAAAAGCGGTAATTGCGTCGAAAACATTTTCGCAAAGTCGACAACGGCCCCCTTTTTTTCCATCTCATCGAGCAGAGAGTCGATCTTTTTCCCTACGCGTTCTTTTAATGTTTCGACGTACTGAGGCAAAAAGAAGGACATTTGTTGTGCGCGCAACTCGCGGTGCACGTCACCGTCTAAATTGATCAACGAATTAAACGCAGCGTGCATCAATCGGTCGGCTTTTCCGGTAGCCGGCATGACCGCCATATTCATACTGCCGCGCTGCGACGAGAATAGCTGAGGGTTTTGCTCTACAAATTTGACGTCATCGTAGCGTGATACCGACCAAAACCCCGAAGTTTTATTCAGGCCAGGCGACCACATCACGGGCGCTTCTTCACGCATGCGTTTGTAGAAGTCGTAGGGGTGACCTTGAGTCCATGCGTTGGTCGAGCCCAACCTAAACTCCGATAAACGAGCATATATTTCGGGATGGATAGGATCGAGAGCGCCGTTGTCGTAAAGAATGTCGTCGCTGACCGGAGGATAATGTTGTGTCTGTGCTACCGTTGAGTTGCTCATTGTTATTGCCTGCTGAAAACTATCTTCATTATAGTGCATCGGTGTTGATGTGCTAGACCTGCGTGGACTGCAATAGCAGCTGTTTCGGTTGAGAGCGTCGGGAGTACCTTTATTGAACTTTCGCTGAACTTGGTATTTTAGCCTGAGTCTTGCCCATAAACATGAACTCGGTTGCGGCCCAATCGTTTCGCGGCGTATAGCGCTTTGTCGGCTTCTTGAATGAACGAGTTAGCTACAGCTGATGTTGCTGGAACAGTCGTATGGACCCCTAAGCTGACAGAGAGTCTTGATTTTGTTGTGGGTGAGGCCGGGAAGGCGCAGTTCAAGTCTTCGATTGTTTGCAAAATTTCTCTGGCGGCGACCTGAGCCAGTCGGGCATCTGTGCTGGGCATTAGAAGAGCGAATTCTTCGCCGCCATATCGAGCGGCTAAGCTGCTAAAGCGCTTGGCAATGTCAGACAGAGTTTCTCCAATTTTTGTGAGACACGAATCGCCAGCAGAATGTCCGTAGGTGTCGTTGTACAGTTTGAAATGATCAACATCGATGGCGATCACTGAGAGGGTTGCTTTGTATTGATAGTGTCGCTCCCATTCGCGCGCAAACTGCTCGTCAAAATGTCTCCGGTTAGCCAAGCCCGTCAACGCATCGGAGCGGGAATCGTTGAACAACTCGGCGTTGAGCTCTTCGAGTTTGTTCGCGAGGCTTTGAGTTTTTGCTTGTGACTGGACTAATTCCAGTTCTAAACGTTGCTGAGTCAACATTAAAAATGCAAAAACCCATAAAAGGCGTAGCGATACCAGACTCAGGACTACGGCTGCATTACGCGAAGACTCAAACAGGATTGGATCGACATGAACGCTTAGGTTTGGCCAGATCGTGACAATGCGCGTTAATAAAATGATGATGGCTAAACCTAGGCTTAGCTGCAATAAGGCCGTATCGCCATTGATAAATTTGGCAGTGTGAATGCGAATGTCTCTAAGGCCCATCAGACAAAAAACTAAACCTATGAAACTGACAGTAAAACGCCTTAAATACAGCGTGTCGAAATACAGTGACATCAGCATTATAAGGGCGAAGCTCGCGATTAATATCGTCATTAACCGCCATAAGCTAGGCTTTAATTCGAGAAATTGCCGCAAGCCAAACCACCCAAAAATTGGCATACAAATAACAAAGGTTGCAAAAAAACTATTGGTAAATGATTGAGTGCTCGATTCAAGTGCCACGAGCCCGAGCTGGCCTACGATGTTGGACGCAACCGCAACTATCCATGCAGTAAACCCAGGGTAGGTTCTACGGTAGATTCGCGTATGCAACAAAACGGCGATCATGACCACGTTGATCGTGGCTGACGTGTAAAGTAGCGAGGGTAAATGTATGTCGATCATTAATTGTGGGTCGCCTTACTGAAGGTGGGGCGTCGCGTCGGTATACACCATTCCCCGCTGTGCTGAGTTTTCATTTCTTTGACTGGGTTCTATTATGTTTGAGGAAACGTGTGTTCGTCTTTAGGAAAACTACGATAATGTCTATTAGTAAACATTACTAGAGATGTGTATCTGTTGAGGGGCATTGATCTCAGTTTATGAGTGCTGCTTTGAGCATAAGGTCGAGCTGGCAGCAACGACGTTCCCTCTTTTAGTTTTTAGCGAGACAATACGCGAGTTTTGTTCAGCACCGGTAAAAACGCAGCAAAAGTCTCTGGTTCCGTTCAGAGTTTGCGCTCAAAAGTCCGGGGCTTTAATCTAGGCCTCCAGCAGCGTCGTCACCGCAACATTTGTTAATTTTTGCGCTGGGACGCTCGCTTGTTTCTAACAGAAAACTATAAGGATATTAGTATGCCCATCGGTGTCATTGCCACTATCCCCGTTCAAGAGGGGAAAAACGACGAATTTGAAGCGGTATTTAACGAGCTGGCGGCTCAAGTACTCGCAAATGAACCTGGTTGCCGCTTTTACGCGTTGAATCGTAGTAAAGCTAATCCTCAACTCTACAAAGTGCTTGAGTCTTACGACGATCAGGCCGCTTTAAACGCTCACGGCCAAACCGAGTACTTTCGCGCTGCGAATGGCAAGCTTGCCGGGATGGTGTCGGGCGCGCCCGAAATCGAGTATCTCGATGGTGTCGAGCTAAGCTAAAAGCCCTTTATTTCTGGTGCTTTTACAGCAGACAAGTATTTATCTCATAACATAAAAGGATTCTGACCAATGCTGATTCTGCATGGATTTGCGTACTCTAATTACTACAACATTGTGAAGCATGCTCTGTTGGAAAAAGGTGTCGCATTTGAAGAACACACGGTTTACACCACTGATCCAGAGTTACTCAAGGTCAGCCCAACGGGTAAGGTTCCCGCGATAACAACGGAAAGCGGCGCGCACTTGTCGGAAACAACGGCTATTTTGGAGTATCTTGAAGAAGCTTATCCGCAGCGTCCTTTGTTACCCCGGGACACTGTCGCCAGAGCGAAAGTACGACAAATTATAAAATGTTTGGAGTTGTACATTGAGCTCAGCACTCGGCGTTTGTTGCCCTCGGCGCTCATGGGTGTAGCATCGGATCCGCAAGTCATTGAGGAAGTCTCGGCAACGGTTGCGCGCGGAGTCACAGCGCTGAACGAGTTGAGTGAGTTCCGACCCTACTTATATGGCGATACCTTAACGCTTGCCGATATTTATTGCCGCTATGCAATGGCAATACCACAACTTGTGGGCCCCAAGGTGCTGGGTATGGATATCGTGGCTCAGATTCAAGGTTTACCTGCCTTGATGGAGCACCTAGCGGCCTCTGAGGTGAGCAAGCGCGTGGACAGTGATATGCGCGCGAATCAAGATGAGTTTATGCGAAAGATTCGCGAACGCCAAAACTCCTAAAGACCCACACCCTGGTAGAGCGCAGACGTTCTATTGGGGCAGGCTATTTCGGCCAATTCCCAATGACACCAGTCGGCTGAGTTCAGAGAGTGTGCGCCCACTCTCTTGTCTGAGTTCGTTGAAGTAAGCTTGCGCCGCTTTTAACGCCCGCAGGCTGTGCGTGCCTGAATCAATAATCGCGTGATTGCGCAGAAAGGCCTCGACGTCCGCAGTCATTAGAAACGAGTCGACGCCTAATGTGCGCAAGGCATAGGGGCCGGTATTTCCGCCTAACCGGCTGCCGTACTTCTTCAAATACACCCACAAACCGATAATGTCATCGGCGGGCCACGCCGCGATAAATTCTCCAAAGCTTCTGCTTTCGCGGCGCTCGGTGTCGGCAATCATCATGGCATTTTCTAGGATGGTTCTAACTTTGCGATAGTTGCGGATGATGCCGGGATCACTGGCCTTACGCTCGATCATTTCATCGGGCATCATCAGTAAACGCTCGATGTCAAAATTCCAAAATACCTCTTCAAACTGTGGCCATTTGGCATTAACGACTCGCCATACAAAACCCGATTGGAATACCTTGCGCGTAAATTCGGCAAGGTACCGGTCAGAACTCAACTCCGCGAGTTGCTGCCGGCTGGCGGTGCCTGGCATGAGGCTCTCTACCGCCGCGGCGCTACCTTTGCGCTTGCAAGCCAGGTCGTACAGATTTTCGTAAGTGGGTTTTAGCATAGGTCGGAGTATATCTGATAGTGCAAAGGTTTGGATCGATTTAGTATCAAAATACGCTCGGTGTTTGCATCGAAAAGCCAACAAAAAATATCAGGTTTTCAGGTGCTTTCTCAGGCTGGAGGTAAAGCTACACTTCCCAAAAGCGCTATACTTTGCACAAAGTATGCTAGGAATTTTAGATTATGACGTTTGATGACAACGCGCGCTGTTGGGGTTGGATTAAGATTTTTTGTGTTGCTGTAGCCCTTACTGGATTGGCACCGAAGTTGATCGCTGACTCGGGGCTGCCCTTCGAGACACAAGCCATAACATCGTTTGATGAACCCTGGGCAATGGCGTTCTTACCCAACGGCAGTATGCTGGTTACCGAAAAAAAAGGTAGTTTGCTGCTGGTTGATCAAAATGGCGGAAAGCAGAGTATTCGCGGTGTGCCAGATGTCGCCTATGGGGGGCAGGGTGGTTTAGGTGATGTAGTGCTGCATCCTGATTTCGAAACCAACGGGCTTGTTTATCTGAGTTTTGCAGAGGCCGGTAACGACGGTACGCGCGGAGCTGCCGTGGGACGAGGTAGGCTTGATCTTGAAGGGCGCGGGCCTTCTTTAAATGATTTTGAAATCATTTGGCGTCAGTACCCTAAGCTTGTAGGTTACGGGCACTATGGACACAGGTTGATGTTTGATCAACAAGGCTTTTTGTGGATTACCTCGGGTGATCGCCAGAAGTTCACCCCTGCGCAGGATATGCAATCTAATATCGGCAAAGTCCTCCGACTTAACGACGACGGCAGTGTGCCCTCAGACAACCCCTATGTTGATTACACGCAACAAACTCCGCTAGCCGAGCGAGGGGGTGTGTACGATCAGGTCTGGTCACTGGGGCACCGCAACCCCCTGGGTATCGCGCAAGATTTTGCCAATAATATCTGGGTCATTGAAATGGGTCCCTTGCATGGCGATGAGTTAAATCGGATCGTTAAAGGCCAAAACTATGGCTACCCTGAGGTATCCAACGGTGATCATTACGACCGGCGTCCAATTCCTAATCACGATACCCGCCCTGAATTTGAAGCGCCTGCGATTAGCTGGGTGCCTGCGATCTCGCCCGGTCACTTGTCGTTTGTTCGTGGCAACTTATTTACACAATGGCGCGGTAATGCGCTAGCGTCTGGTCTTGGCTCTAAGTCGCTTGTTCGAATAGAAGTTGATGGTGTTGAGGCCCGCGAGGCTGAGCGCTTTGACATGGGGACTCGCATACGCAGTGCCATGGAAGGCCCGGATGGTGCCATATGGGTGCTTGAAGATGAGCGTGGTGAGAGCCAAGGTAGACTGCTCAAACTTACGCCGCGTTGAGTTGTATCTGATTTTGATGCAGGTGGACGATTAGCGTCTCCCTGCATTACCCTTGCGCTTTCTGTCTCCCGAGGGCTGAGCGTAACTATGACTAGTCGAGCCATTATTGACCCAGCTACTGAGCTCCCAAATGCTCGTATTTCAAGCACAGGACAGCTCCAGTTCACCAGTCAGGATGACTTAGACCGCGCTTGGGATCTCGGCATTTTTTACCTTAAAGTGCCCGATGAGCTGGATATGGCAGCGGCTCGTCAATTTGGCCGCGAATTGGCAAGGCCCGCAAGCCCCTATCGCGACACACCCAAGTATGGCGATTTTGAGGGTTTTATTGCGCTGGAAAATAACCAGCAAACCAAACTGGCGTTGCGCCGTCATCATTGGGATCAACATTACCCTGACTATATCGCTGAGTTTGGACGTCAACTCGATGAGATCGGTGTGATTGTCATATCGGAAGTGCTGCGTGAAGCGGGCATACCTGAGTCATGCTGGTCACAAGCATCGGGGGGTTATTCTGCTGGTGCTGGCACCGCATTTCTAAACTTTGTGCATTATGACACGACGCATCCGAACCAGGGCTTACGCCCTCATACCGATTATGGCTTCGTGACTATTTTGGATATCACCGCGCCCGGGCTGCAAATACAGGTGGACGGTGAATTCGTAGACGTGCCAGTAAAACCCGGGCACCTTGCCATTCACTTTGGCGAGGCTTTGAGCTTTATTACGTGTTATTCAAGGCGACAAGTCGGTGCCGTCGTTCATCGGGTTGTGAGTCAAAAGCCCGAAGACCCCTTGCGCCACGGGATTGTATACTTCGCCAATCCTGATTTGGATGGAATGCTTTGGCAGTTTGACGCAACTGGCGAAGTGAAAGGGAGCTCCTCAGTCGCCAACTTATTTCAAAACCTGGAGCGCAGGCTAACCCAAGACTCTTAGCGTCCTGTTCGCGGTTTCGATTTTTGTCTCTCTTCCCGCAGATAAGTTTGCAACCGAGTCAGTAGGCTTAGCTGTGTGATTTTGGTCAATTGCGTTCGCTAGCCTTCTGGTTCTCCGACGAAGGAGTGGTATCGGGCATATTCAGCCCAGCAAGCACAAGTAGGCCCGCAAATATGCCTAAATTTTTGACGAAATTCTGAAGCTCTCGCCCGTTATCAACCCCTTGGTATGTGTTCCAAAAGTCATGAAGGTTTAGATTGATGACCAAAGTCATACCTGCCAGAGCGAGTGCTGAAATCATCACGTATTTATTGAGAAGTAGGCATAGGCCTGCAGTGACTTGAATGATGCCGGCAATCGGGAGTAGTAACGTCACAAATGGCATGTTGTGCAATTCCATCAGTGCGATATTCATATCCCACGCGACAAACTTCATAATGCCGGGAAGAAGAAAGTAAAGTGCTAGCAAGGTCCTACCAATAGTGATCAAGATGCTTTTCATGACTTACCCACATTTGTTGAGAACTCAATCGAGGATACGATAACTCGGGTACTTTTGCACCGACTCAGGTAACCTGGGGAGCATTATCAACCCGAATTCTTTCAAGGTAGCGTTCCATTGAGTAAGTGGATCAAGGCAGGCTCTCCTTTGCTTGAGATATCGGCGTTTATGCGGCGTGGTAAGGTGCTAAGCACCCTCTGAGGTTCATTCGCAGTAACCTACTGAGCAGCATCAAAGGCGGCTTGAATTGCGGGTATCGCCTGTCCGATGAAAAATTCAGGCGGGGCACCTGCATCTCGATCACTGTAATCATCAATCGCCATGTAGCCACCAATACCTCGGTTGACATCAATAAAACTGACAGCGCCAAAAGCACCCGGATCAGTCAACACGCCAGGGTTGTCTGCACTTATCCACCAACCCATGCCATACGGCTTTGGATTAGTCGCAACTACACCGCCTCGATCGACCTGCATGCTCGCGATGGCTTCTTCGCTAAGCACTCGGTTGTCTCCGCAGAATCCACCATTCAAGTGAACTTGCAGGAGCTTAGCGTAGTCGGCGAGATTAGTAATCGCGCCACCCTCGATATTAGGATTGCTGGTGCCCGCAAGGCCATCCGGTGAGCCTTTGAAAGCCTGTGGATTTTCCCAAGGGTTTCCGAAGGTGAAGACTTCAAGCTCGCAGGGCGTGCCAAGATACTTGTCTACCAACTGATTCCATGTTGAGTTAGCCGCAATTGAGGCTGTGACGCCGGCAATTTGCCACTGGCTGCCACCGTAATCGAAAACGCTGCCCGCGGGTTGCGAAGAGGGTAACTCATTTTGAACCAGGGTTTGTCCACAGAGTTCAAAATCTACGAATGCTTGCGAGCTGAATTGGCAGAGATGGTTGAAGTCTTCTAAGGTTGGCCCTGTGGGCGAACCGTATTGTGCGAGAAGCCTAAGGCCAGGAATCCCCGAGGTGTTGCTGACCAGTTGCTCAACGGTTCGATCTGCATACACTCCGTCATAGGGTAGGTAAGTCCTTACCGGCTCACTCATTGAGAAGTTCACATTTGCATCATCTTGAAGTGCCATCATGGTCATCACGGTGGGTACCTTGCTGGTTGAGGCCAGCATAACGACGGTCTCGGCCGTATGATCGCCAAAAACGCCTTGGTGCAAAATGCTTGTGGCATCCACTAGTGCATAGCTTATGCCGTCGAACACCTCGCTACTATCAATGAAACTCTGAAACGAGGCGTCGACCTCGGTAAAGTCCGGCCCAGCCGGTGGTGTTGTTGCGCCGCCGCCAGAGCTATTGTCTGCTACTGGAGACGCGGCGGGTGAGCTACTCCCTCCCCCGCACGCGGCAAGGAGACTGGTAAGCAAAATGATCAGACTGGGGCGCGCAAAACGATTCAACAACATGGGCTTGCCTTCTATCGAATGTAGAGTCCAAATACCATACGGGGGACCTAGCGATTCTGCAAGTTCAGTCTATAGGGTCTGGCTTCTTGTTTCGCTTTGCTCAGTTATTTAGGACTTATCTGCTTGAGCTGTCGGCGGTGTGTCGTTTGGTAGGACCAGGCGGATGGTTTCGAGCGCGATTGCCTCTCGCGCTCTGTCCCCGCGGTGCGCCGTTGCTGGGTGTTCATCTTTCCCACGTGAGAGTGACTCAACGGGAGAATACATCTAAGACGCGCAGAGCATTTACGGTGCTTGTAACTGCGCGCCCATCAATAGATTGGTTGCCGTGCTGTTCTGGGCAGGCCTTGCGACAGAGGCAACTGATTGATCAACTCAGCGCGGCGCGTTTTGATCGACCATTCCCATTTGCCACAAGATGAAGGCGTACTCCTCGGCTGTTTCTTTGAGTGAGTTCCACCTTCCAGATTGTCCCCCATGGCCTGCACCCATGTTTGTTTTTAGTAGCAATAGATTGTCGTCGGTCTTGAATTCTCGCAGCTTAGCAACCCATTTTGCGGGTTCCCAGTAGGTCACACGCGGATCGTTGAGCCCCGCGGTCACAAGCATGGGTGGATAAGCGCGCGCGACGATCTGATCATAGGGGGAGTATGACAAAATGTAGGCGAACGCTGCCTTGTCGGTAATGGGATTACCCCACTCGGGCCATTCGCTGGGAGTGAGCGGCAGCTTCTCGTTGAGCATAGTACTTAGCACGTCTACAAAGGGAACATGTGCGACGATGGCGCCATATTGAGTTGGGTCTTGATTTATGACCGCACCCATTAAGGTCCCGCCCGCTGAACCTCCGCTTGCAGTAATTCGGCCCTCTGCGGTATAGCCCTGATTGATTAATCCACGTCCAACATCTACGAAATCATTAAAGGTATTTGTGCGCTCAAATAATTTTCCTTGTAGATACCAACTCCGCCCGAGATCATCGCCACCGCGAATATGGGCGATCGCATAGGCAAAGCCGCGATCAACAAGAGACAGTCTCGTAGTAGAGAAGTAAGGAGGGGTGGCGTAGCCATAGGCGCCATAAGCGTATAGATGCAGTGGGCCTGGTCCATCGATTGCCGCCCGTTGAAGAATCTCTGTTCGATCCTTGCGCATGACAATGCTTACCGGCACCTTGGTACCGTCTCGAGCCTCTATCATGAGCCGCTCAGTGACATATTGATCCCGATCGTAACCACTCGGGATTTCTTGCTGCTTAAGTTGCTCTAGGGTGTTGTTAGCAATGTGGTAATCAAAAACGGTTCGCGGTGTGACCATGCTCTGATAGCTTAGTCGCAGTTTCGTCACGGCATACTCTGGATTGTTTGACAGACCAGCTGTGTAGCTGGCTTCAGGGAACTCGATTGCACTGGCTTTTCCAGGTGCATCATAGTTACGCAGTTGGATTTGATCGAGACCATTAAGACGTCCCTCTGTCACGAAGAAATCTTCGAATAGCTGGAAGTCGGTCAGATAAAATTCGTTGGAACCGACAATCACAGTTTGCCAAGTATTTGGCTTATCTAGAGTTGTTCTGGCCAAACGGAAGTTCACGTGCGTGTCATTGGTCAATATAAAGAGCTCACTGTCACGAATATCCACCCGATACTCGACGCCCTTCTGTCTGGCTTTTACTAAAATCGGTTCAGCTGTGGGGTCGGCAGCTGGAACTATCCACACTTCGGTGGTTTCGTAATCGCCAGTTACAATGAGCAGCCAGTCGTCTTGTGCACTGAGAGAGGTGCCCACGCTGAAGCTTTGATCGTGTTCTTGGTACAGTGTGACATCTTCACTATTTGGAGTGCCAAGCACATGCAGTTTGGCTTCCAATGTGCGCCACTCCTCGGTCGCAGGTCCATAAACCAAGGCGGTATCGTTTGCGACCCAAACTAAATTGCCTCGCAGGTTTTCGAGTGCGTCGGGTAAGAGCTGTCCTGTTTTAAGATCTTTAATTCGCGCTGTATATCGCTCTGATCCAGTGTCATCGATCGAATACGCCAAATAACGGCCATTCTGGCTGATCGTTGTTGCACCCAGGCGAAAATATTCTAAACCCTCGGCCAGCACATTCTCGTCTAGCAGCAGCTCCGCTTCGCCACCACTCGCAGGTTTGCGCCAGTGTTTACGATACTGGTCTCCCTTTTCGAACTCACTCCAGTAAACGTAGTCACCGTTGCGCTGTGGGACGGTGCTGTCATCTTCTTGGATACGCGCCCTCATTTCGTTAAATAAGGTCTCTGTTAGAGGCGCCCGTCCTGCCATATGTGCCTGGAAATAGTCATTTTCGGCGATCACATAGTCCAGTACATCTTCATCGTCTATTACTGGGTAGGACTTGTCATAGAGCCAGTCGTAAGGATCTTGGATAGTGATACCGTGGTGTGTGTAACTGTGCGCTCGTTTTTCTGCGACGGGTGGAGTGATTTCAGTTGATGTGGCGTGCGCA
>Ga0209137_1003118_pt1 | contig 14081 bp, 15 predicted proteins | sample SaaInl5LU_22_DNA_FD_184642 | JGI IMG/M metagenome (GOLD analysis project Ga0209137, IMG submission 184642) | Marine microbial communities from expanding oxygen minimum zones in the Saanich Inlet - ESP_105LU_22_DNA (SPAdes) (version 2) | ecosystem: Environmental > Aquatic > Marine > Intertidal... | reverse complement strand
CAATCTGCCAGCCAGCGACGAATTAGAGGCGCTGAGCGCGCAGCTTAAGACGATTAATGAAGCGCTGTGGGTGATTGAAGACGATATTCGCGCCTGCGAGGCGGAAAAGGATTTTGGCGGAAAATTCATCGCGCTGGCGCGCGCGGTTTATGTGACCAATGACCAACGCGCGGCCGTGAAAAAGCAAATTAACCTTCTGACCGGCGCCAAGATTATTGAAGAAAAATCCTATACAGAATTTGACTAAACCAGCGTGAGGCTTTGCGAGAATGAGGACGCGACAACAAATTTAGTCACCTTATACCTCTTTCCAAAGCCGACATTGGTCGCGCCGACCCCATCGCAAGCGGTTGATATTTTGGTGCTATATTGCCATTGATTTTCATGCGTGAGTTTCATGCGCAATTATTGCGCTCTGCACGCATCACCGAGCAACATTTCCTTGAATAAGGTTAAACTCTCATCATCTAGACTGCGGCTTGCCCACCATGCCGCATGCTCATTTGTGCCGCGCCGATTATCAATGACCAGCCCCCACATGGGCGCAATCTGATTGGGGATCATGGAGTAACGGACATCTGTGACAAGATTTTCATCGCCATCAAAGCCCAAATAGTCCTGAGAAAACCAGCGGAATCTCTCAATGTCCTCTGATTGCTGACTATTTCGTTCTAAATCCGGCAGGTGGTATTGATAGTCAAATTTTTGAATCGTTTCGCCGCGACACCAAGTCAGCATGCGCCCAGCACGAATAGCGTCAACATAGAACCTATCGCCATGCTGATAAATCGACTTCCAAAGAATAAGGTTGCCAAAAGATGGCTTAAGCGTCATACGCTCTGCATTGTGACCCCGCGATTGGGCCAGTTTGATAGCAGATGACAAGGCTCTCTCATATTGAACAAAACCTAACATCAAATAAAAGACAATCCATCCAACCGCCAAAAAACGAAATCGCCGCCGACTTGTCTTTACGGCCATCGCCAGAAAGATGAGGGCGGGGATTGTTAGGAGCGGGTCGACAATAGATATATTATTCCAAGTTATGCGCTCATTGGAGAAAGGCCAAAAGAGAAGCGTGCCGTAAGACGTGCATGCATCTAGCAAACCATGGGTCGCATAGCCCAAAAAACTTGCCACATAGGTCGTTCTAAAACTTAAAGATTTTCTTACCAGTGGAAAAATAAATGCTGCGACGATTAACGCCCCGAAGGGGATAAAGATAAGGGAATGAGTGAATTGTCTGTGGTACTCGAGAAATAAAACCGGGTCAGTCGATGACCGAATTAGAACGTCTAAATCGGGTGCCAGTCCGGCGAGAAAACCGACGATGCTTATCTTTGCAATATTCGTTTTATTTGCCGCGACCTGCGCAAAGGCTGCGCCTACTGTTCCTTGGGATACCGGATCCATGTCAACTCAACAAGTTAATCGTTCTGTATCACCATAGCGAATAAGTGATTACAAATCACTGATTTCAGCGCGATCGTCGTCATATCATAGTTATAATGGTCGAAGGCCTGATGCTGAGTCTGCTCTCGCTCACCGGACACCCTGTCATTGCGCCATGGGTTGGTCAGCCAAAAATGCCACGGATTATTTTGCATTCGCGGCTTCGCTCTCGGCTTTTGGCTTTGTTTTGTAAAAAACCATTGTCTTATTTAAAATAAGATTGCCCAAAAAATAACAGGGGCTGTTAATTGCGCTTAGTACAAGATACGCCGTCTTTAGACGCGCGCCTTTTCAAAATTTTTTGAGATGGCTTACTGCCTACTCAGGCGGGGACAAATCCATTTGACGGCCAACATATGGATTTTGCAATTGGACAGCATTCGGGTGAACCACGGAAATCGTGATCAAACTTTCGGAGGCACTTGCAAAAGACGATAGCTCATTTGGCTTGAGAATTTCAATGGTCGCATATCTTCCGTCTTTTGTATAAGTCAGAACGATTTCTTCCGCCACGGTCGATGAAACCAGCAACCAACCAGTGGTTATAGCTTTCTCGCTATAAAAAATGAGATTTTCTGCAGGTGGTTTTGGCGAGTCGAGAACAATACGTCCGGCAATTCCACTACCCGTCCCCAGAATTACTGTGGGAACCTTCTGAATTTTTGCTTCATCTGGAATTGGCAAATCAGCGAGTAAGTAGTCAATGGCAAGTCTTGATTGGCTCTGATATTCTTTATCCAAGAACCCCGAACAACCGGCTAACACAACACCCAATGCACTCAGAGTTATAAATTTACTCAGCTTCATCACCTTAACTCACCTCTCAACGAATCACTCTCTCAACCTATCACACTTTGCTCCAATTCACATGAGTTGTATTTCTAAGCCCCCACATAACCAGACATAATGCAACTATATGAATAGGGTTAGGGAGCGTTTAAAGTTTCATTTTTTGTCAGGCCTAATCAGCTTGGCCAAGATTGGGCTTCATTTTGCAAAAAATTATTAGACGCAATAGACACTGTCGCTGCCCCTAGCGTCCTCACAAGCCAATCGCCAACAAATGCTCACCAAGCACTTCATTCACGGCATCTGGGCGTTCAACCGCATGAACATGGCCTGTCTGCTCCATCAAAATATATTTGGCATTTTCAATGCCGTCGGCTATCCGCTGCGAATGCTCTGGCGGATAGGTATGATCCTCTGATCCCGCAACCACCCAAACCGGCACTCGAATATTGGCTAGCTCATCATGAACTGGTCTCCTGTGCGCAATATTCCAAACCGAATTGGCGTAATCCGGCGTGCGGCTCTCGAGCATTTGTGCCACCCGTTGCTTGATCGGCTCTCGCGACGGATCGTTTAGGGTCGTGTCGCCGAGCATAAAATAGAGAACATCATCGATGACCGGCTGCATGCCGTTGTTTTCAATCACATCAACCACGGCATCCATGGCATCGACACTCACCTCAGCATCGGCGGAGGAGCCTAATATTATGGCAGAGGCGATGAGGTCTGGGCGCCTTGCGGCAAGGCGCAAGCCTATAAAACCGCCCATGGAATTGCCGACAAAACAACATTTTTCAATGCCGAGCGCCTCAATCAGTGCTGCCGTATCTTCGCTCAGCGTATCCATGTCGAGTTGATAACGGGGTGCTTTGGCGCTACCCCCCTGGCCGCGATGGTCATATCGAACCACCCGGTAGCGATCGCCAAACGCCCTAGCCTGCTCTTCAAACATGCTCACGTCAAAAAACATAGAATTACTGAAGACAATTGCGGGCGCGTCTCTTGGACCCTCATCGAGATAATGCAAGCTGGTTCCATTTACATCTATTGCCGCCATATCATCCTCCTAGCATTGTTTACTGAACATAATTGCAACGTATCACAATTAACGATAATTGGCGTGGGGTCGACTGCAAAAGGTTCGACAAAGGTAAGATAATTTGTGCTGTCTCCCCATCGGCTTCGCATCGTAAAAAAAGATTATCAGAGGTGAGATAAGAGCTGAGATAGCCGATATTGCAGGCTCAATATGTGTCGTTTATCACATTTTATGTGGCGGTAACTGGGTGTTTTTAAACTTCGACATTGTTTAAGCCAAACGTCCAATCGTCAATTTGGCTTTGTTTTGTAAAAAACACGTCCTTACCCCTTATAGTCATCATTCTGCGCCTTAAGCGCCTTCAGCAGTTGATTGAGGCTGCGCCTGCGGTAGCGATCAAAGTGCTTGCCGCTGACCATTTTCTGCCAGAATTCATCACCCCTGAGGCCGCCGGGCGGGAGCTTGCCAATATGCCGACCACCCCCGGTCTTGAAGCTGATATAGTGGAGCGCGCCTATGTCGATGTCGCGCTGATTGTCGAGCGGCAGCGGCGCCAGCGAATTGGGTATGCGCGGGTCCATCAGTGCGTAGGCGGACGCCATGCACATCATTCGGTGGTGCAGCTCATCCTCAGCCTTGTCGACGCGATCATAGTCCAAGAGGCAGAGGGCGACGCGGAAGGCGTGCGTCGGCTGGTATCCTGCATCCGTCAGCACATTCTGAATGCGGTCGAGGGCGTCGCCGACCTGTTTCACGTCAATGGGCTGGCTGAGGCCGTGACGCAGGGCGTTTTCGCTCGCGCGGCGCTTGCCGGCGCCAGTCCTGGGGCCGGTCGACTTCAGCGCGTTTTGTCTATTCGCCTCTCGGCGCGCGCGGCTCATCCGGCAGTTCCTCCTGGTTTTGGGGCGCGTGGTCAATAGTCGGGGCCACCGGCCAGTAGAGCTAGCATAATGACTGCACAGGCGCAGATGTAAATTTTATGGGGAGACATTTGTGAGGGCCCTAGAACTTGTTACTGTTTTTTTAGAAGAATCCTCAAACAATGATTTGCCGTTTTTTATCGGCGTCCATAAACATCCTCAAGCCGGACGATATCATCCTCACCCAGATAATCGCCGACCTGCACCTCCACCAATACTAGCTCAGTGTCTCCAATATTCGTTAGCCTATGTTTTTCACCCAACGGAATATAGCGATATTCACCTGGGCCTAATTCAAACTCTTCCTCGCCGATTTGAACAATAGCTTTACCTTGTGTCACCACCCAGTGCTCAGCACGCTTGTGGTGATATTGCAGGCTTAGTTTCTGGCCCGGAGCAACAGTAATACGTTTTACCTGATAGCCGTCTTCGTGTTTTAGCGTCGCATAAGTGCCCCATGGCCGATGCACTGTTGCGGGCAGTTCTGTCAAATCGGCATCTGCACTTGCCTTTAATGCTTCGACCACCAGTTTCACATTCTGCGATTTGGCGCGCTCGGCGACCAGCAATGCGTCGGGCGTGTCGATGATGACCAGATTGTCTACGCCAATAGCGGCGATAACTTTTTTCGTATGACTGCGGCTTGCGATATACGTATCACGCGCCCCGACGAACTGAACCTTATCGGGGCCCACTGCGCTATTGCCGTTCTCGTCAGCCTCATGCGCGTCCGCCACCGCGTCCCATGAGCCAACATCCGACCAGCCAAAGCCGGCAGGCACCATGGCTATTTTCTGGGCCTTTTCCATCACCGCATAATCGATCGAAATATCGGGCTGTGCGATGAAACTGTCTTCTTCAAAGCGCGTCACACCAGCCTCTTCGTTCGCTTCAGCAAAAGCCGCTTCTGACGCCGCCCACACATCTCTCGAATGTGTTTCCATATTTTCGGCCATCACGCCGGCGGTGAAACAAAACATGCCAGAGTTCCAATAATAGCGGCCTTCGGCAAGATAAGTCTCGGCAGTGGCGCGATCAGGTTTCTCGACGAAGCTTTTGAGTGGTTGCGGGCCATCACCTGTTTCAGCAACTTCCAAATAACCATAACCCGTTTCAGGGCCAGTTGGGCGAATGCCAAACACCACCAGATTGCTGGCTTGCGCCTGCTCACTTGCCTGCGCCACGGCTTTTTGAAAAGCCGCGTCATCAGAAATTAAGTGATCCGCCGCCAACACCAAACAAATGATGTCATCGCCATGCACCTTTTGTATATGGCGCACCGCTAAGGCTATGGCTGGCGCCGTATTGCGCCCTTTCGGCTCCAACAAGTAAGATACCTTCGGCGCCTCTGGCGTTTCCGTCAGCAATTTTTCGGTGAGGAAATAATGATCTTGATTGGTAACAATCAGCGCCTCATCGGCAATCAGCGCGGCGCGCGAGAGCGCGTGAGCCAATAGCGGCTTGCCAGCAACTTGCATGAAAGGCTTGGGGTGCATCCGCCGCGACACTGGCCAGAGCCTTGAGCCGGCGCCCCCCGACAGAATAATGGGTATGATTTTAGTCATTTCCGAATAAATCCCTGGTAAATACTTTGTTGCCTACATCGTTCAGCTCATCGACCATGCGATTGGCGATAATCACATCGCAGCGGCTTTTAAACCGATCCAGCTCATGGGTCACTTCTGAGTTAAAAAACTCCGTCTCGGCCAAAAGCGGCTCATAGACGATGACCTCAACGCCTTTTGCTTTGATGCGCTTCATCACGCCTTGCACGGCCGATGAGCGGAAATTATCTGACCCCGCCTTCATCGCAAGGCGATATATACCAACGGTTTTTGGTTTCTTGGCGATAACCTGCTCGGCGATGAAATCTTTACGCGTCGTATTGGAGGTGACAATCGCCTGAATGAGGTTTTGCGGTACGCGGTCATAATTAGCCAGCAATTGCTTGGTATCCTTAGGCAGGCAATAGCCACCATAACCAAAGCTCGGATTATTGTAATGGTCACCAATACGCGGATCAAGCGACACGCCATCAATGATTGAGCGCGTATCCAGCCCCTCGCCAATCGCATAGCTGTCAAGTTCGTTGAAAAACGACACCCGCATGGCGAGATAAGTATTGGCAAAAAGCTTGACCGCTTCGGCCTCAGTGGCGCGCATGAATAAAGTTTCAATGCCTTGCTTTTCCGCCGCCTGCTGCAATAATTCAGCGAAAATGGCCGCTTGCGGTAGATCACTGCCGATAATGATCCGCGACGGATGAAGATTGTCGTGCAGGGCCTGGCCTTCGCGCAAAAACTCTGGTGAGAATACGATACGCTCGGTGCCGAATTTTTCTTTCATGGATTTAGTAAAGCCCACGGGCACGGTTGATTTGATGATAATCATCGCCGTTTGGTTATGCGCCAGCGCGTCACTTATGACGGCTTCCACTGAGCTGGTATCAAAATAATTAGTCTCTGGATCATAATCGGTTGGCGTGGCGACAATGATAAAATCACAATCTTCATAGGCCGCGTCGGGCACCAAGGTTGCCGTCAAAGACAAATCTTTTTCAGCCAAATAATGCTCAATCTCAGCATCAGCCACAGTCGATTGGCGTTGATTAATGCGATCGACACGAGCGGCGTCAATATCCAGCGCCGTCACCTGATTGTGCTGCGCCAGCAGGACCGCCATCGACATGCCGACATAGCCGGTGCCAACAACAGTGATTTTATATTTACCGCTCATATTGCATAACCATCAGGGTTTTGAGACTGCCACTGCCATGAGCTTGAGGTTGCCTCATCTATCGACAAATTGGCAAACCAATGAAGCCGCTCATTGGCTTTTTTGGGGCTGGCGACGGAGCTGGCGACATCACCTGAGCGCCGCCCAGTGACCTCAAATGCGAGCTTATGACCGCAGGCTGTCTCATAAGCCGCGAGCAGCTCCTTAACAGTAGCGCCAGTGCCTGTGCCAATATTGTAAACCTCAAAACCACTTTGGCATAGCATGGCATCCAACGCGGCTAAATGCGCTTTGGCCAAATCAGTGACATGGATATAGTCCCGCTCGCCTGTGCCATCGCGCGTTTCATAATCATCACCAAATATTTGCAATGCCTCAAGCTTGCCAATGGCGACTTGGGCAATATAGGGCATGAGGTTATTGGGAATGCCATGCGGATCTTCGCCAATACGGCCCGAAACATGGGCGCCAACGGGATTGAAATAACGCAACGCCGTCGCGCTGCGGCCACCATGCGCCCAGTCTTTTAGGATATTTTCGACCATGAGCTTTGTTTGACCGTAAGGGTTAACTGGCGAAACCGGGTGATCTTCATCAAGCGGCAAATATTCCGGCGTTCCATAAACCGTGGCCGAGGAGGAAAAGACGATTTTCTTGCAGCCATGCTTATCCATGGCCTTTAGGAGCTCAACTGAACCCGCGACATTATTCTCATAATAGGTGAGCGGCTGCGCAACGCTTTCGCCAACGGCTTTAAGACCAGCAAAATGGATAACGGCTTCGGGGTTAAACTCGGAAAACGCCTTATCAAGCGCATCACGCTCGCGAATATCACCCTTAACAAAGCCAAAATCCTTATTGGCGAGCTGTTTGACCCGAGACAAAGCCTCTTCATGGCCGTTGCATAGATTGTCAATAACCATGGCTTCATGGCCGGCCGCCAGCAGTTCAACCAAAGTGTGGCTGCCAATATAGCCAGCCCCGCCGGTTACAAGCACACGCATTAGGCGGCACTCATCTCTGTGGTCTCATTTGTTATCTCACGTCTCATAAGGGCTTATATGCCTCGCCAGAAATGGAAGCGCCATGTGCCCGCACATCGCGTTTAAGCTGATCAATTTCTTTTTGCAGCGCTTCATATTCGCGCTGTTTGCGCTCGAGAAATTGCAGGGTCAGAGCAGATTTTTGCCGAAAACCCCTGGGGGTTAAAAGGTAAAGATAGCCTTGTTTCGAGGGATTGCGGCTAAAATTCTCAATTTTCAAAAGGCCAACGTCGATCAAAGCCTTAAGGCAATAATTCAACTTGCCCAAGCTCACATCTAGCTTTTCCGCCAGCTTGCGTTGACTGAGAGACGGTTGTGTCTCAAGCAAACGCAAAAGCTGCAGCGCCATTTCGGATTGTTCGGGTTTTTCTTTGTTTTTCATTTTTTGACTTTATTTTCCCACGCTACCGCACTCCTGGGTGAAGCAGAAGTTTCGAGTGTTCAATGCGTGAACATTAAAAACTTAGCACATTATTAACGATAGAAAATGGTGATTTTTTGACATATTTTAGCCGCAGAACACGTAAAAAATTCTCATCGCGTGTCCGCTTTGCTGCCGCTTCTTCATTGTTTTTTGGGCCAGCCTTCCTCGTTTAAAACCAGCTGTTACCTAAAAAGGAATAATTGCTTGCGGCGCATCAGGTAATTCCAAGGACAGAATTTCACCTGTGGTCTTGAGCCCATTTGCGCTCAGATCCAAACCGACACGCAAATAATCCACTTGCACACCGGCCGTTAAGAGCAGCTTACCGTTATGGTTAAGACCGAGACCTACATTGGTTATTGTATCATTATCACCAAATAAGCTTGAAGCGCGCAGCGAATAATTTGTCGGTAAGCGCATGGCGTTCCACGCGAAGCGCAGACTGATATCATAGCCCTCATCAATGTCACCATTGAACGCGACATCAGACGATTGAAACCCGACATTAACTTCGGGCGTCTGATTTAAACCACCGCTTAACGTCCAAACCATACCTACATAGCCGGTCTCTTCTCTATCCGGAGATGGATATAAAACCATTCCAGCGAGAGCAGGCGATACAAATAATGACACAAGCAAAACTATAAAGAACTTCATAACAAACCTCTGTATACAACCTACAGCCTACATCGAATTTTTTTATTTGCATTCATTTTTTGCTGACCCCAAATTTGTAATAATCTTGTTGCCTTAAGGCTTTAATTGACGCCATCTGATTCGACGCGAGAAGCCACGAAACAATGGCTCTCCTAAAATGGGTCCAACGACCCCACATTTTACAAACAAAATTAATGTTACTGAGCAAAATTAATGATAACAGTCATTTGTGTTGGAAAATTGTAATGAAAGTCTCTGGTCGTGAATATCCGCTTAGCTATTCGAAATTTTAGAAAGTTCATAAAAGCCCTGCCGGCGAACGCTCTAAATAAAAAGCGTCGTTTCGTGCGCCTAACTTGGTGGCAATCCCCATCCATTTGGTTTTTTGATAAGGCTGACAAGTCGGTTTTTTCAGTCGCTTCGCGCCACTATGTCGATTCGCTGACGGCTGATGAGATTTACACCAAACATAATTATAATTTGGCGCGGTTGAGCAGATATGACAGCATTTGCGCAACATATCAGGAGATAATTGCTGCTGGAAAGGTGCCGCTTATTATTGATTGTGGTGCTAATTCAGGCCTCGCCAGCCGCTATTTTGCTAAGGAGTTTCCTAACGCCAAGATTATTGGCATTGAGCCCGACCAAGGCAATGTCGATATTGCGCGTGAAAATTGCAAACAATTTGAAAATGTAGCCATTAAGCAAGCCGCCATTGGTGCCAAAGCGGGCTTTGCCAACATCCAAAATCAAGCTGCCAGCGCCAACGCCATTCGCGTTGAACTATCTGACCAACCTACTGGCATTGCGATTACAACCATTGACGACATCATTAGGCAGCTAGCGATCGATGATAGCGAAAACACCCACGTTTTATTTATGGTCAAAGTTGACATTGAGGGGTTTGAGGATGATTTGTTCTCAAGCAATCTTGGCTGGATTGCCGACCTACCCCTGCTTTCCATTGAATTGCACGACTGGATGCTGCCAAATGAAGGCAAGTCGCGCAATTTCTTGAGAGCTGTTTCCGAATATGACCGGGATTTTGTCTATATTGAAGACAATGTCTACAGCATTAAGAACTAATGACTGCCGATTGCTTCAAAATAGCTGTTGTTGTTGATAAGAGTGCCTCACGTGGCCCGATTAATCAGCTCTTGAAAAGCCTTCGTGCCTGCCCCCAACAGTTCGACATCTCAGTGGTGGCCGTGCACCCAGACCAGCAGCCAAAAAACCCTGGCGCCCTTCTACCGCGCGCCATTTTCAAAACGCTGCCAACGATCACCAGTGTCAAACAGCGTATCAACCTTCTCGCCCTTCGACTTATGTTCTCATTCGAGCTCTCAATAGTAGCCAAGCGACGCCAATATAAATGGCTTACTAACGATGATAACCTCAATTTAACGACGGCCTTCAATCCAGGTGAGGTGTTTGACGCGGTCATTTGGCTAAGCCGATGTGACCCCCATATGGCGGCGCCACAAGTGAATGGCGATCGTCTGCAGCTGTCTTTTGGTCCCTCGCCTGAGTTATTCGCGCCATCCCACAAACGTCAAGACAGTGTTGATTTCTCTATCAGTCTGACCTCGCAAGGCAATAGGCACTCTCGTAAAGTAATTTCTGGATCAATCATGAGCGCCAATCGCTGGCTTTTGACGCATGCAAATCTGACGCTGAAAGCCCACGCCTTTCTGATTAAGCTCATCTGCGAGCGTTCAAAAAATGGCGCATGGGCTCAAAGACAGCCGCCATCGGGACACGCAGACACACCCGAATACGCTTATGTCCCGCGACTGCGCGATGTCGGCAATTACGCCTTACAAACCTTATTTGCCCATCCCCTTCGTAAGTTCTGGGAGAAATCGGTTCGTCGGCGGGCACCGATTTGGTCTATCTCGGTGATGAAAGGCGATGGCCTGGCAAGTGACATGAGCAAAGCTGAGCGAGTGACCAATCCTCAGCGGCGTTTTCTGGCAGATCCTTTCGTCATTCAGGTTCAAGGCCAACATTACTGCTTTGCTGAAGATTTTTTTGCCGACGAAAAAAAGGGGAAAATCTCCGTTCTTCATCTATCTGACACGGGCGTCAGTGAGCCAGAGGTCGTGCTCGACGAAGACGTTCATTTGTCTTTTCCATTTGTCTTCAACCATGGTGACGATGTATTCATGATACCCGAAACCTCTGGCGCCAAACAAATCAGACTTTATAAGGCGCATAATTTTCCCCATGATTGGCGTCTGCATAAAGTCATAATAGATCACGTCGATGCGGCCGATACGGTGGTTTTCGAAAAAAATGGTCACTGGTATTTGCTGACCAATATTTGTTCCGCCAGTCGGGCCGACCATCAAAGCGAATTGCATTTATTTTCAGCCACTGATTTAGTGACCGATACTTGGGTGCCCGCCAATAACAACCCCATCATGTTTGACAGTAAAAAGGCCAGAAATGCTGGATTTTTCAAACGTGGAGACAAGTTTTTTAGGGTCAATCAGGTGCAGGCGCGGGCGCAATATGGATATGCTTTTGAGATTAATGAAATAACTGACATATCGCCAGACAGCTATAGTGAGACTTGCGTAAAACGCGTCGAACCACAAACTCAAAATGGCATGATGCGCACGCATCACTATCACTATAATGGTGATTACACGGTGTTCGATCATTCCTATGTCGACAAGCGCTAAACAAGCGAACCTTGTAGCGCGCCGCGGGAGCGAGCAAGGACAATCTGATAGAATGATTTTATTTTCTCAACTTGAACGTCGCGCTGCAAATGCCGTGTGTCATATTTTTCTATGCGCCGCCCCTTTTTTAGTTCATCGCGCATGCATTTCACTAGACCATCCAAATCATCAATTTTGAAAAGCGGCGCGTTTCGGGGCAGGCAACTAAGCGCGCCCTCGGTTTCAGAAGAAATAATTGGGCACCCCAATGTCATCGCCTCGCCTAACACCAAAGGAAAACCTTCATTTCGCGATGGCAAAACCAAACAATCCATCATCCCATAACAATTACCAACATCTGAGCGGCTCCCCAAGAACCTGATGCGCTCGTCACCTGCGGCTTGGGCTTCAAGCGCGCAACATTCGTCGCCGTGACCGACAATAATCAGCCGAACGTCTTGAGGCATTTGCTGAAAAGCTGAAATCAATAGGCTAACATTCTTGGCCACATCCAATCGTCCCATATAGCCAAAAGTGAATGCGTCGTGGCTGATGTTTAGACGCGCTCGTTCTGCCGCAACAAATGCTGGATCTGGCCCGTCGAAAGGTGTCACCCAATTACCGATAACAACATTTTCGCTTGGCAAATGAGCAACGCGCGATTTTTGCATTTCGTTTAGGCAAATAATGCCATCCAAGTGATCATGGTCTTTCGGCTTATATTTTACATGCAGGGTACCAACACTAGGATAGCGACAATTTCGTAGCGCCCGCGCGGCACGCCCTAAATGAGCGTGAACAATGTCTGGCGCGATACGCGATAAAATACGATGCAGAGAAAACTGGCGCTGCAGCGTGTTCAATTGCACGACGGATATGCCGGAACGAAGATGCTCGGTGATACTAGTTTTCTTTGTTTGGCGCATCAAAACGAGGTAAACATCGTCGCCATTTTGGTCTTGTGCATTGGCCAAATCAGCGCAATGGCGCTCCGAGCCAGCAAAGTTATCTGTAAAGATAATATGAACAATTCTCATCTCGGCCGTTCACCTATGGAACCATGTTGTTCCACACCGCTGATGCCCGATCTCAGCTCTTCGTTCAACGTGTCCGGTTGCAACGTCGACACGGGTTTCTTGTCCCATAAGGTCAAATAAGATGCGAATACGCTCGCTGCTTAAGATCTTTTCAATAGTGCCAGTAAAATCAGCAAAAGCGCCATCGCTGATGACGATGCTCTCCCCTTCTTGCAGATCATTTGGCGGTAACAATATGCCATCCACATCACAGCGCTGTTGCAAGGCATCCATCAGTGCATCTGGCACGGGAGCTGGCTGATTGGCATGGAAACAAACCAGTCGTGCGACGCCGAGGGTTGAATTAATTTTGCGCCAATCGCCTTGTTCTTCGCCCAAATGGATAAAAATATAGCCGGGAAAAACGGGCCGTTGGTCACCGGATAATTTTCGCGCATGCCGCACCGTCTTTATCTGCATCGGCATAAATGTCGTAAAATTTTGTCGCGCTAAATTGGCGACGGCTTTTTGAAAACCATTCGGTTTCAATTGAGCAAGATACCAACGATTAAAAGAAAACTTGTTCACGATAACGATCTCCAACACCACACTATTTCGCAAGATTAACCTGCCTCACCATTAAACGCCACCCCGACAAGTCGTTTCACCTGGGCCGTATATTCCACCACACAATATACGGCGTGATGACAGCAGTGGACAGCACCCATATCAGCCAAGCCGGCACGCTCGGCCCAAGATCGACATTGACGACGAGAAAAGCCGTAATGACCGCAATCGTCGCCCCCAAACATATTGGTCAAATGGCGCGTCAAACGCTTGCTGCCAACGACCGTGCCTGACTGGAAGCTTAATAGATCGGTTATGCCCAGCGCCAGCGCAATAAAGCCAAAGAGCAGCAAAACCACATATTGCATGTCACCAGTGTGATAAAAAATCAACGCAAGCGCCCACATGCCAAGGCCGCTGGACAGCATCAATAATCCCCCCAGTAAATCAATTGCCGCTGGCCGCCCTGACACATTGCGTGCGAACCGCCAACCGGCAAAAGCCAAATAAAACGAAAAAATTGCGATTAAAAATAGAAATAGATTGTTATTGGCGATGGCCAGCGGTATGGCGGTTAAAAATATCGCCACAGTAGCGGCAAAAATGTGAATGTATAAAATAAGCATGTGCCCTCCCACTTTGCGTGGTGTTATTTTTGCCAAGTTGACACGCGCCTACGAGCCACGATTTCTTAAGTTACTATTATTTGGCGCTGGCCGCAATTATGATGCGGCGCAGCGCAAATTTTAGCTTTGGCCGATAACATAGTTGA
>Ga0209137_1003111_pt1 | contig 14098 bp, 19 predicted proteins | sample SaaInl5LU_22_DNA_FD_184642 | JGI IMG/M metagenome (GOLD analysis project Ga0209137, IMG submission 184642) | Marine microbial communities from expanding oxygen minimum zones in the Saanich Inlet - ESP_105LU_22_DNA (SPAdes) (version 2) | ecosystem: Environmental > Aquatic > Marine > Intertidal... | reverse complement strand
TGAGACATTAGGCTGCTCAGGTGACTGAACATTGTTAGGGTGACATCAGATGTCTTCAATACAAATCGGAACATAATCACCCAAGCTACCCATCGTGACATATAGCCACTCATAGCTACTCATAGCCACTCATAGCTCTTATTGATCACCGCGTAAGCCGTGTCACATTTGGTGCTGATTGCAACATAATCACACAATACTTAGTGTCTAATTGTCTTGTTGTCTTCGGCTAGTACTGGTAGACTATTGGCGTTGTGACCAGCAGTATCTCTAATGGGGCAACATAACTATGAGACCACTGAGGAGTAGCCTTTGTAACCTTAAGGCATCTCAGTGGTCTCACCAGTTGTAGGGTCTAATGTTGTGTGCCTCTCTTAGCACCAAGGAACGATCTGATCTGGTCTTCTCGCCCTTCTTTTCTGGACTGCCGCTGCAGCTCTCTCACGGCGCATTCACCACAGGCAAATACACCACCAGAGTACACCAATGCATCGTGACCCTTGTTGCACTTGTCGCACTTAGGCAGCCCAGTACGCACATCATGGTAGCTCATTACGATGCAAGGTCAACGATCTCACAGACACCAGCAGAGCAGGCAAGCTCTTGGGTGCCGGTCGTGTTATCGGTGCTCTCATAGTCACGCATCAATGACCAATCGATGGCGTCAGGCATCTTATCGACCATAGCCTGATAAGTAGCCTTGTCACACTCTTGGTACGGTGCCTGAGCATATGTGTGATCGGAGTGAGGCAAGAAGCTCACGCCGCTGCAGTAGTCAAAGTTATCGTAGACCCATGAACCAACAGACATCCACTCGTGCTCACGGACACTGATGGTTACCGATGGCTTATGCTCACAGAAATGCTTGGCGTACAACAGCCACATGTCTAGCTGTTCGATTGCAGTCATGGCGTTGCGGTCTACACACTTGGTCGGTGACTTGATAGGGAAGCTAAACACAGTGGTCGTGTCCTTCTTCATGACATCAGCCTCATGCGGGATACCTTGGTCGATCATGAACTTGGTGATCGGGTCCTTGTTATCAGCGCGCACTGTGCGGATGTAGTACTGGCTATGTCGGGCGTGGATACCGCTGGCACTATCACAAAGCTGAGACACGGTGCCTGATGGTTTAACACATGTCACTGCAGTTGACTGCTCGATGCCTAGATACTCAGCAACATTGCGGTTCGTCTTTACGGCAGCAAAGCGTAGGTCATCCAACAACTCAGGCAGATCGATGTCTGTCTTACCATTGAGCAGATCGTTGTCCATGATGCCGGTGAGTGATACACCCAGCAGCCGCTCCTCTTCCGTGTTCTTAGTCCAGATTGATCTGAGATACTTGAACCTAGTTAAGGTTGATTGCCATGTACCCAGCTTAGCAGCGAGCTGTACTTTCTTTTCGAGTGACAACACATCATCAGATCCCCGCACGACAACCTCAGTCAGGTTGCAGAACTGGTACGGTCTAAGGATGATCTCACTGCACGGGTTGCAGCCAAACTCATGATTATTATTACGGCGCCCATTCTCAGCAGCTTTTAGCTTGGCAGCTTCACGGTTGAACATACCACGCTCACCGCTCTTGCTTTCCACTAGCGCAAGCCACTCACGCATGAATGTCTCCATGTCTGGCTTGTGCTTGTAGGTTGCGCTGTTGTTTGCTAATGCGCGTTGTGCGTTATCATTCCACCATTGACCAGCCTTGGCGTGGCGCATCTGATCGTCATTTAGGTTTGATAGACTGATCAGCGCGCTGCGGCGTACACCACCAACGACCACTACTTCACCTATCTTACATGCGATGTCATGGCACTCGATTGGATATAGACGGCGACCTTTTGCTTTCTTAAAGATGTCCACAACAAAGTGGAACAGCTCATCGAGAGGCTTAGGCCCTGACGCACGACCACCAAAGATCTTCAAACGCTCACCAGCAGGCCGTAGCTGGCTTAGATCCCATGATGGTATTGTGCCGGCATAGAGCATACCAATGAGCTCTTTGAGGCCTTGAGCCCACCCTTCTTTGCTATCCTGTACCATGATGACTGTCGAGCTATCTGACATGTTGCTCGAGATTTCGGGCAGCTTATCGACATTGTTACGCTCGCAGCTAAATCCTACGCCTGTGCCACACATTAGAATGTACAGCATCTCATCGAAGGCGCGCGGGTGATCTAGCGGTAAGTAGCTACAATTGTAACCAGCTACATGGTTACGATCGAGAGCCTTACCCGCCGTCATGATGCAGCGCATCGATGGCATGATGTCCTGATTTAATACGGCTTCCTCGAGCTCATTACGCTCGACATCGCTCACGATGTAGCCATGCTTGTCGTTGAGCCAGCCAACCATGTAGTCAAAGTATCGAGCGACAGTCTCAGGCCACTCCTCGCGGCGCTGCTCATCATCCAGCCAGCGCGCATAGCGTGACTTATGAATGAAAGCCTGATAGTCGGATGCAAAATAGTTACTCATCGATAGTCTCCCGAGCCGGTCAATTTGCCGCGCAGTTGTCTTGATTGCAGTTTGGTTATGTTGTGAGCACCGATCTCCGTAAGCGTCAGGCCAAGATCATGTGCGAGCGCTGCGATATACCAGAGGCAATCACCGAGCTCGGCTTTGAGGTCATCCACGAGCTCTTCTGGATCAAGGTTTTCACGATAGATGAGCTTAATCTTGTTGCAGACCTCACCAGCCTCACCAGCCAGCCCGAGCGCTGGGTATATGATGTCGCAATTAGATCCGTAGATAGCAGTACGAACAGCCGCTTGTTGGTAGTTATTGAGATCCATAATGTAGCTCCACTTTTAGGTTTTCGATGCGGATGTCGGCGTACTCTTTGATCTTCTCAAGATCAGTGATCTCAGATTGAATCGCGTCCATGTCTGGGTACGATTTGAACCCAGCGCGCATTGCATATTTAATGATGTTGCCACGCCAGAACTCGAGCCCATTAGCCATGATGAAGGTCTTGGGCTGTATCGCGTATCTGGTGTAGTGTGATGGTTCTTTAATGATGTCGTTGGTAGCAGCAGCGGCTGCTTTCATGTATTCCTCATGCCGCATGGCTGGGCTCCCAAAGTTTAGGTTTTTGGTTGTCATGATCCCAATCAGACCACCGCAGAATGCGAGCCATGCGAGCCTGCATGATCGCATCGTCTCTGGTCAGCCCATTCTTGATATATGTACGCTCAACTAGCGACCAATCAGGTCTAGTACCAAGGATCGTCTCAGCTCGCTTTGCACCAATGGTTGGGCAGCCGGCATACCCATCAGTCGGGTCACCAGTGAGGGTCTGAGTGTAGAACCACTTGTCAGCCTCAGCTTCACTAACAGTCAAACGCTCATCAGCCATTGGCCTGTAGAGTTGGCATGGGATCGTCTTCAGATCCTTATCATCGGATACCACAATGCACTTACCAACATTGGCTGGCTGAGTAGCCAAAATGCCAAGACAATCATCAGCCTCGAGCCCATCTTTAACCATAAACGGATAGGTCTCTTTTGCCCAATTGACGAAAGCAACATAACCCAAAGGCTTGCGGGTTTTCTTACGAGCCGACTTATAGTCAGGGTTGATGTCGCGCCTAAAGTTGGTAGGGCTACTGAAGCATAGGATGTGATCATCAAAGCCTAGCTTCTCAGTGAACTTAACGAGCTCACCTTGAAAAGCCTGCTTTGCCACTTTTAGATCCGTAGACAGTGACCAGATATCATCACCCCAGTCTGTCTCTTCCTCAGTTGCAGCTAAGCAGCGAAACGCATAGATGTCAGCGTCAATCAGTAATTTCATGTGCTATCTCCTTGAGCCATTCCATGCCACCCTCAGTACACAACCAGACTGATCCCCAAGTCTCATCATCTAGGCGGGTTGTGATCAGTCCAAGATCCTGAGCTGCTGGTAGTTGGACAGCGTTCTCTCTTGCAAACTTGCCTTTAGCGCTAAACGGTCTCCGGCAAGCTTTATCCACAATTAAAAAGAGCCGCACAAAGGCGGCCGCGTCATCCTCATCGAGGTTAGTATCAGTGTGTATCAGCCCAGCTTCGGCCGATGCTGTACTCAGCTTCGATCGGTACTTTTTCAAAGCCCCATCTTCTTCCAGCTTCTTGCGCGCCTCTTCGAACGATATCACCGACATGTTCTGCGTCCTTCTCTCTCACTTGGATTTGCAGTTCGTCATGCACCCATGCCATGATGTTTGCATCGAGCCCCTGCTCTTTAATTGCGTTGCGTGTATTGATCAGCCATTGGCCGGCGATGGTCGCACCGGCACCCTGCAATAGGCTGTTCAGTGACTTATGCTGGCTTCTGATCTTGATGTGTCGGCCGTCTAGCCCCACGAGATAACCACGCTCAGCAGCGGCCTCTACAGCCGCCCTGAGACGCCTGATAGCAGGCATGTTGTTATTGAATCGGTTGAGTAGCTCGCGCCCTTCTTTGATACCACCACCAACAACCTCACCAATCTTTGCGGCACCAGCCCCATACATGTAAGCATAGAAAAACCGCTTACTTTGGTCTCGACTAGTTAGGCCTGCAGCCTTTTGGTTTGCCGTATGGATGTCACCATCGAGCAGCTCTTTCGTAAACTCAGCGTCATTGAGATAGAAGGCCAGACAGCGCGCTTCGATGCCTGATAGATCGGCACCCAGTAGCACATAGCCATCGGCCACAGTAAACAGCTCGCGGCACTCTTTTCCGTAGGGCAGACGCGCTGCCGGCACCTGAGCTAGGTTACAGTTACGATGAGCGGCGCGGTGTGTGACAGTACCTTGTGAGATAATGTTGTGGCGCAGCTTGCCACGATTCTGCAGCTTCAGCCAAGCCTGACGCCCCTCACCCAGTTGGCCTATCCGCTTCTGAACAGTAAAGAACTCAGCGAGCTTTTGAGCTTCTGGGTATTGTAGTACGCCAAGCACAGTTTCATCGATCTGCGCGTGACCTTGAGCCGTCAGCAGCTTAGGTTTCCAATTATACTTTCGCCGCAAACAGAACTCGATGTGCCGGCGGCTATTAGGGTTGAACTGTACAGTCTTTACCTTAGTGAACACCTCGCCCTCAACATAGCCAAGTGTCTTGTTATTCCGTTTGGGAATGAACTCGTCGTGAATCTCCCATGGCTCGAACAAATCGTGCAGCTCTCGTTCAATATCTGCTCGGCGCTGCGCTAATGTTCCGTAAAGCTCAGTGGCCTTCTTAACATCGAATGTCCATCCAAACTTACCAACCTCATCGCATACAAGCGCTAACTGATGAGCAAAGTCTACAGCCGTCTGATCAGGCTTCATATCCATGAATTTGCGATAGAGAGCTGCAGTCACTACCGTATCTTGGATGCAGTACTCCAGCATCTCTTCGCTGTAGGTTTCCCAGCCACCAGTATAGTCACCTTTGTGTGAGCCCATGCGTAAGCCCCACGCTTGAAGCGAGTGAGAACCGTAAAGGCGCTTAGGGAGAGCAACACCTTTACCATCCCAATCAGCTTCAAAGTCATCGTTGGCCATGTCGGCGCACATTAACCTCGAGAGCACTAAGGTGTCTGTGACCTTGACCTTTTGAAAGAGGTGAAATGACTGTGGATAGACTTTCTGAAGGCTGGGAATGTCGTAGCCAATAATATTATGGCCAATGATTTGATCAGCAGCAGCAAGCAAGTCGAGACCGTCTTGCATATTCTCTACGGTAAACCATTGCACCTTGTTGGTGATCATACACCGGACGACAAGGCAATGAATTACATCAGGGTCGAGACCGTTAGTCTCAATGTCAAAGGTCACGATAGACCATTCTCTAAGCCGCTGCTGCATAAGTGTCTCCTTTTATTTTAGAACCCTAGCACCCACTGCTCAGCCACACTGATTGCGTGAGCTTTGGACACTTTTGGATATGAATGAGTTTTGATGATCGCCGCGTCATTGATCATAACCACACTGAGGCTACCATCAGTCTCTTCGAACACATGAGCCTTACGCCCAGAGTGTTCACCACTACCAATAATAGTGTGATCACGTTTACCAGCAGTGTCATAATAACTGTAATTAAGCATTATCCCATTTGCCCCTGTTTCCAGCTCTACGCCACCTAAGACCTCGAGCCATTAAAAGTGCGTTATTACGTTGCTGCTGACGAACCAGTGCTTCGAGGCTGAACTTATAGTTGTTTTTGTTGTCGTAATCGCGGCCATCTGGAATTTTAAGAGCCTCACGGATCTCATCTAATGTTGGAACTTGCATATCCATGCTCCCTTGTTTTGTGATTAAAATGTATCGGCGGCATCCATTAGGCGGCCGCTATCACGGCAATACTTGACTGCCCCAGCCATACCCGTCACGCCTGTAAAGCGGTTTTTCATCACATGCAGATATCGAAGGTCACCGTCAGGCTCATCTGGGCTGACCTGTACACCAATCACGATGTCGCTAAGCTGTACTGGTGAATGAGATCCACGGATGTCGCGCAGCCTGACCTTCTCGCCGTCCTCATGGCCCTTAGAACCTTCTGGGCGGCGTAGGTGGCTGATCATGATCAACCCAATGTTAAGCTCGCTCACGAGCGTCCTGAGAGCCGTACAGGCTAGGTCTATGGCGCGGCGCTCATCGGCTACCGCCAGACCTGAAATCATGACTGATATGTGATCGAGGATGACGAACTGTACATCGAGGGCTTTGACCATGTACCGGATACGCTGGATGATCGTATCGACCTCAGATGACCCGAAGTGATCGTACAGATAGATCTGCCGGTCATCGGTCGGGAACATGTCATCGAAAGCATTATAAATGTCAGCAGCATCCACCCCATCACGATTGACCGCGATGTTCTTATTCATATGGATACCAACCAGCGACAGGACCGTCTTCTTGTTGCTTTCCTCTAGGCAGATCATACCGACCCGCATACCGTCCATGTGCAGCTTGTAGGCAATCTCACGAGCCATAGTAGACTTGCCGATGCCAGACCCTGCCGATAGGAGAACCATCTCACCCAGCCGGATGCCGAGAGTTATCTCATTCAACCTCTGGTACGGGTAAGCAATGGCAGAGGCCGCTTCCACCACCCCTAAAGACTGCCTGACATCGGCTGCGGCCACGATGCCGTCGGGGCGATATGTTTTCGCCTCAAACACCGCACTTATGATGTCTTTATGCTTTCCTTCGAGAAGACACGCATTAGCGTCTTTGTATGGTAGAAGGACAATCTTGGCTGATCCAACCGGCAGCAGCTCAGCTACAGCCTGTGCAGCCTTACGGCCCTCTTCGTCCATATCAAAACACAGATAGACCTCTTTGAAGCCCATCACATAATCCCAGTTGTCCTTGATGGCCCTCACCGCGCCTTGAGCCCCATTAGGTAGGCTGCAGACCGGCATCGAATGCATCACCTGACCGACTGACAGACAATCAATCTCACCTTCGGTCAGTACGAGCTTGTGGCCACCGGCATATTTGTGACTACCAAACAGCGGCAGCTTCTTCCTATCACCAATAAGCACAAAGCCCTTATCCTTGGTGCGGATCTTCTGGGCAACTGGTGTACCCTTGTGATCGTAGTATGTCGCGATCTGGACGGGTTCACCTTTGTACTTACCAACAAGGTACCCGTACTTTTTACAGGTCTCTTGAGTTAGTCCTCGAGCAGGGATTGCTTCATACGCGCCCTTGAGTAGATCCTTCGACTGGATAGAACCCGCCTGCGAAACTGCCTCTGAGCGAGTGACTGAGCCGGTAGGTTGACCGGCTTCTTCAAAGGTTTCGTGGAACCCACACGAGAAACAATGCGCCGCATAGCCTCTCTCCCCATTGTCATATGTTGCTCGGGCGTCCGAGCTACCACAAGCCTCACAAGGCTCATGACCTATAAAGCGGCCAGCGTCATTCTCCTGACCCCACTGTATTGCTACTGCTGATTGCATCTTTGCTCTCCCTGATCCAATCTTCTGGTATCGATTTGTTCGACCAAGGAATGCCATGCTTGTCACAAAAAGCCGCGTAGGTAGTTGGCGAGCCTTTGTACAGCTTGGCATTCGCATTGGAGAACACGAGCCGGAGATCAATGCCGCACTGGTCAATTACAAGCAGACATTTCTGTCTATCTTGAACTGTCCAAAGTCCTTTAGTTTCGACATAAAAAAAGCCGCCTCTCTTGGGCAGCTTGAAATCCGGCGTATATGTGGCCTTTCGTTGAGGCCAAATAAATGGATATCGCTCTGTCTCGTATTGTACCTCGAGACCGCACTCCTTGATTTGTTTCGAGGTTTTATCCTCGAGGCCAGAGCGGTATCCGTTCTTGATAGCTCTGGATCTGACGGAAGAACTAGAAGTTGGCCGCGAAGCCGCCTTCGTTTTCCGCTTCGTCCGGTTCGAAGCCATCGTTATCCCCTACTGTGAACCCACCACCATCAACAGCAGCGAAGCCGCCGCCGTCATCGCCACCTTCTTGACGCTCGGCCAACTCGATGATCTGGATCTTACTGAGCTGCATATTGACACCCATGTTGCCTGACTGGTTGTAGACGCTCATGGTTCCACCAATCTTGATGGTAGATCCACCCCAGATTTCCGGCAGCCGGCTAGGTGGAATTACCTGACCAGCGCTGTCGTAAACCTTTGGTTGATATTTAGACTTGGCGTTAATAATTAACTCGCCAGTGTCATCATCGATTTTCCAAGGCATCCGAGCGGCAGAAGCTTTCTTGCCAAACTCTTCTTTAGCTAGCTCCATTGCTTTTTCGCGGATATCTTTACATTGATCTGCTGGAACCCTGATGCCGGTTTTATACACACCTTCATCTTTGAAATGCGTATCAGCACGATTGATCCATGGATATACTGCTGTACCCTTATGGGTTTCGAAATTTACTCTATTATTCGCCATCCTTTGATACTCCTTGATCTGATGGTTTCTCTTTTGTCGGCTGGTCGATGACGATCCCAAGGCGCGCGGCCTCTTGGACGAGATCGTCAGAGACTGGTTCACCCTTCAATTGCTGAAGAGCGACCAGCTCGTAGACCTTTTCTCTGGGGTGCATTACCTGTCCTTTCAGTTATAGGTAGAGCGGCGGTGGGGCTGGTCTTTTCTTTGACATGTGACCAAACACCCCACCGCCTTCGGTGTGCTTTTGTTCTTCTTCAGACTTACTGACACACCGATGGTAGGGTAGGTAAATGCACTGTAGTGCTATGGGGCAACATTAGTGCCGCTAGGCAAAGCAGTAGTCACTTTGCAGTACCAACTTGAGATCGAGAGACCCTTTAGCTGGCTTGATTGGCAGCTTCACGTTTTTTGGCAGTGGATGATGATCCAGCAGTTGCTGCGTGATGTCATCGTACAGGCATCCGTTGTCATATTGTTCGACAAAAGTCTCACGCACCGTTTTGAACAAAATGTCTGTCTGTGCCGGTGTGGTCGCAAAGCTATCATGAATCAACATCCAACTTTTGATCCCCCGCGTTCCACCAACCAGTACAGTAGACATCAGGTGACTACTATCCCAAGAGTGGATCACATTGGGGCTGATAGAGCTCGCGCATTTCCGAGTGTCCACCGTCCGCTCATCAGGAAAGTTTAGGCGCGGAAAAGTCTCGAGCTGGCTGTCGCACTCCTTATCATAAAGGTACAGCCGCAGCCGCTTCGATTTGTTCTTGAAGTAGCTGTTGTCCACAGGAAACCCTACCGGCGTGAACCAGCTCATTGTGTGGTTGTTAGTTGCAAGTATTCTTGCGAGGCCTTGAAAGTATGCCATGCCTTCTGATGCACCCACAATGATCCGGTTGATCGCCTGCCAGTTTAGCTCAGCAAGCTTACGCGCAGCCAATGGTGGATTACTGAACGGATGCTCATCCCGCTGCCGCCGTGTTACCTCTTTCTTCAAGGGTGTCATCAGGTCTTCCATGAGCTGATCAGTGAACCCATAGACACTTGAGCTATATCCAAAGGTCATCACATTCCGTTTTACGATGTTGCGGCTGATGCCAAACTCGATCCACTCTCGACACTCGAGGTCTTCCGGCTTTTCTTTCAGCATCTCGATCACAAGATCAGCTACAGCTTGATAAATGTCTGCCGGCTTTTCACTTGGCACGAGGTTCACGAGAGCTGCATCTGATTCAGTCAGCGAGGCTGCGCTAAAATGTTGGATGCCTGAGTTACTGCCGTCCAAGTTTATTGGCAAGCCGCTGCAGTAATCAGTACCATGGATCCAGAACCCATAGAACTCACGGCAAGCTGCTAAGAACGCAAAGGGCTTGTCAGCCTTTGACCAACAGATCTCATGACCGTCATCGTAGGTACCCTCAAAGTCATTGCCGATCTCTGCAATACGGTCGGCGTTCTCCAGCACCCAATTCAAACGGTCACTGAATGAAGCCTTGCTCATCTTGCTAAAGTCTCCAGTGTTTGCCACTTGTACCGCAATCCAATATGCACCTCGATTACCAACAGGACGCTTATCAGCTAGAACGAACATGGCTTTAATGTGGTCTGCACGATGCATATTGAACGCGGGGATCGGATAGATCCGACCTCTGAAATCAAAAGACATCGGGATGTAGAAGCCCTCATATTTTAGTAGATCTTCAGCCTGCTTGATGTCCATCTGGATCATTGTACGATCAGTGTCTACTTGCTTATTTAGTAAGCGGATGCTGCTACGATCCAGCCGCAGCCCCTTCTTCTCTTCGGCGCCTAGTTCCTCATAGTTCTCAGGAAATTCAACTTGAGGGATCTTAGTGCCTTTCGGGAAGCTGTCATTTGGCTGTTTGTCATTTTGCCATGCCCACTTGACTGCCTCGAGTACATATTCATTTGTGACATATCGCGTCTGCTGGATCTTATTAATGGCTGAAAGTGCGGGTGACATGCGACCTGAGCGAATCGCTGAGCGCATCATATTGATCTGCTTTTTACTCGCATGGCGAACCAGTGGTGTCATTGCTGCTAGTGCTGGATCCAAATAGCATCCACTGTTCTCATCTAACCAAGCTCTAGGCTCAGTAACCATGGGGGTAAATACAGGCTCGTTCCAGCTTATGTCAGCGTTTAAATCCGATATTGCTTCAGAGGCTTCATCGGTCAATCCCATGCGATAAATGGTCTTGTTGTTTTTGATCTGTGTCCAAACATCGAACACATTGGATGCTTCCAATATTGCTGAGAGTACCGGAGCAGCGGCTTTTAGCCTACGCTCTTGCGACCACTTTTCAGGTGCATAGCCTTCCTTGGCCGCAATCGACCGTACAGCTTTCTTCCGGTGCTCGCTGCTGCTGTTCCTTACAGCGATACCAACGACACGATCAGATAGCTTCTTGTCAAACTCACGCAACCCTACTGCAAAATGCTCCATTTCGATCCGTGATCCGATAGTACGGAGACATGCAGTGCGGGTCGCAGCAAGACCAACGCTTTCCATACAACACACCAGACCTAAGTAGGCTAGTGTCTCAGTGTCAATTGGTGTGAGGTCATTGATCCAAGAGAATGGACGGTGGTTGACTGGGGCGGCTGCCGCTGCGAGCCTCTCATCGAGCGCTTTGGCTACTGCCACTATAGATTGCTTTAGTATCTGTGAATGCGACCGATCGATACTCAGATCTTTCAGCTTCTCTTGACGCTCCATGAACCTATCGTGTCCATTGGTCAACATGTCTCTTTCGCGCTGAAGTTGGTCTAAAGTTGTAGCTCTCGTTTTAATAGTCATAGAAACACACTCCCTATTTGCACCCTATTGCTATGGGGCAACATAAGTAAATCAACTGTAATTAGGTTAACCTGTGAGTGTGTTTATCAGTGGGTGGGTTGGATGTGAGGTGTACATAAATATGAAGCCATAGCTTACATTAGGATGGTTCTGCGGTATCGGCGGTGCATTGCTAGGGTTAGACCAGCTAGATACAGTATTTCCGAAACTCAAGGTCTGTCTTTGAACGAACTTTCGTGTGCAATTCTCCATTTTATGTTCTCCTTTTGTACCTATGATAAGTCTATTTAATGATACTTGATAATGCAAGCATGTTTCGATTAACCAACGGCTGCGAACTCGATCGCGATGTCATCTAAAGTCTCAGTCTTGGCGTGGATATACTTTTTGGTGGTCTCGGGGTTCCTGTGTCCAAGAATGATACCGATCACATCGCTGTTTAGGCGCATCTCGTTTGCCATTGTCGAAGCTGCAGTGTGCCGGAACACATGAAAGACAAACTGCTTGTCATTACCGGCGACAGCTTTACGCATGCGGTCCCATGTCCGGTAGAAGGTGTTTGAGCTGTACGCAAAGCCTTTAGCGAGCCTGTGCAGGGCCTCTACGGCCTTTGCATTGCACACAGGCACCTTACGGGGATCACCGTTCTTGGTGGTCAGCAGTTCGACATACCAGACGCCCTTTGCTGACGGATAGAGCCTCGCCTGCGCCCTGTTCGCCACTTTTAGTACCTCGGCATGCCTCATACCTGTATACCGTGCCACCATGCACATATCGGCGAACCACTGGGGTGCCCGTGACCTAAGACACCATTGCTCGATCATGTCGAGCTCGCGGCTGGTAAAGTACCGAATGCGGTTGTCTTCTTTGGTGGTCTCGATCGTAAACTTCTTGGCACTGATCGAGCTCTTGCGGCCAAATGTCATGACCGACTGAATCGCAGCGACATACCGGTTGACAGTGGCCTCTGAGAGGCCGTCCTGTCGTAAGTAGTCCATAAAGTCATACACCTGATCTACACGAACATCGTCCAGAGTGACATCACCGGCAAAGTCAATGAACCGAAGGATGCGCTGCATGCTGTCGCGGCGGTGCTTCTGCTGTGGCCACATGATCTTTGAAAACTTATCAAGGCAAGTACTGAGTTTCATGGTGCTCTCCAATATTAAAAGGTCGGGATGTATTCGGTACCGGCAGCGCGTAGCGCCTCAAGACCCTCGAGGACGGTACGGCGGCTGGATGTGTCGATGTGTGGTTCATCAAACTCGATGTCACGGATCTCCTCGCGCATCGAGTGGATGACAGTGCTGATGGGTACCAAGCGCGGGTCTTTGTCCACGCTTGGGTACTTGGGTTGAATTGAGCAGCCGCTGTCAAAGTTGGGGTTGATCATTAGTTTGCTCCCCATCGTCATGATCAAAGTCGAACAAGGGGTCGGTCTCCCCCTCCTCGAGCCATGCGCTTGTGAATTGCGCTGTCGTACTTAGTAGAGCGCCGGTTCCATTCGTCAGGTTGTAAAGGTTAGAATCATACCAATGACCTGTTTTAGGCCGAAAACCGCCTAATGGATAATCGAATATATTCTCGTGGGTTAAACAGTCGTGAGGTGGAAAACCCGACTGCACCATGGCGTCACCTAGACTGAGCCAACTCATACCATCTTCGCCATCCTTGAACCTAAGCTCAAAGTCTCGCTCGACAACAAACCTTACTGTGATTTTCTTTTTCATCTTGGCTGTCTCCCTTAAAAGTTGAAGTCATAATGCTTGACCGGATGGTCACACATGTAGAACCGGCTGCCGTCAGCCGACTGCCACTGGCGCTTAGCTTTAGACCAACGGATGGTGACCTCACGGCCAGCACCCCAAGGCTCAATGACCCATGCATTGCGCTGATCTTCATTGTTGGTGCAGTGACCGGCAAAGCCACCAGCTACAATGTTTGGCTTCCAGTCTGGTGAGCGCTCAGCTTGCATCTGACGGACGATCACTTTGTTTTCGGTACAGATCTTGATGACCTCATGCGGCTCAGTATCGCTGTACATGGCGTTGTTAGCGTAGGCTTTGATTGGCTTGTTACGCTCAATTTGCTCGGCGATTTGACGTTCGATATAAGTGTTCATTACGCCACCTCACGCTTAGAAGTGAGATCCCAGTCGGCGCGCTTAATCTTAAACCGGACATTGGTGACCGGCTTATAGACGCGAACCCATTTGTGACCAACGACAGCCCAGATCATATGGGTGCCGGCGAGTGGCCAACGAAGGTTGTACAGATCTATTGAGAAGGGTTTTGCAGTGCGCCAGCTATTTGTGGCCGGCTTGGTATTGCGGAACTTAAATGTCATTTTGCTCTCCTGTGACATGTTGTCTCAGTCGAACTATTTGATGACTATTT
>Ga0209137_1003110_pt1 | contig 14099 bp, 9 predicted proteins | sample SaaInl5LU_22_DNA_FD_184642 | JGI IMG/M metagenome (GOLD analysis project Ga0209137, IMG submission 184642) | Marine microbial communities from expanding oxygen minimum zones in the Saanich Inlet - ESP_105LU_22_DNA (SPAdes) (version 2) | ecosystem: Environmental > Aquatic > Marine > Intertidal... | reverse complement strand
CTCCAAATTGCGCTTCCCAAATTGTCAATCCTTTAGGAACAGCAAAAGAATAACCGTATTCAAATCCTAATACCCCATACTCTGAAAGTAGAGAGTTGTAAATTGTAAATTCTGCTTGCTTATCGCCCAAGTTATTCAAAGTAACTACTTCTTCTTCAGCGTCTTCAGTAATAACTACTGCATGTCTGTGAGAAAAAGTTCCTCTCTCCACATCCTGACCAGAAATACGAACTGGGTGCCCTTCTTGCAGTAAAGTTGCATAGGCTAGCATTTCTGCACTTCCCCAATCTAGGTTATCAGACTGAATCATTTCATTCCGATCCTTCATCAGCTTCACAATCTTTCTGAAATACTTTTTTCCTTCTGGTAGCGAAGTGATTTTATCACCTAATTCCAACAATTTTTTCTTATCCACTTTGGTATTTACCTCAGCAAATAACTCGTCACCTTTTGCAAATTTAAAATCTGCCCAAGTTCTGTTCAAAAAGTGCTTTACAGTTGCTTTTTTTATTTGTTTCGAAGCTCCAAAATCATCTTCCAACACTTCGTGGAATTTATTTTTCAATTCCTCTGCTTCAGCTTCAGTAATCACTTTGTCCGAAAGTAATTTATCTAAATAAATCTCTCGTGGATTTGGGTGTTTAGCAATAGCTTTGTACAACTTTGGTTGCGTGAATTTTGGCTCATCTCCTTCGTTGTGACCATACTTTCGGTAACACAATAAATCAATAAACACATCTTTTTTGAAAGTTTGGCGGTACTCCAAGGCTATTGTCATTGCCTGAACTACAGCTTCAACATCATCCCCATTTACGTGGAAAACTGGAGCCAAAGTAGTTTTTGCAATATCAGTACAATAAGTACTCGAGCGAGCATCTAAATAATTGGTAGTAAATCCTACTTGATTGTTGATTACGATATGTACAGAGCCACCAGTTCTGTATCCATCTAATTGCGCCATTTGAAGAACTTCGTATACAATTCCTTGCCCAGCAACTGCGGCATCTCCATGTATTACGATAGGAATAATTTTTCCTTCGTCTTTCAAATATTTATCTATTTTTCCTCTAGTAATTCCTTGCACAACAGGCGCTACAGCCTCTAAGTGCGAAGGATTTGGGGAAAGTGTCAAATGAACATCGTTTCCATTATCGGTTTCTATATCGCAAGACCAACCTAGGTGATATTTTACGTCTCCACTAAAGTTTTCGTCTTCGTAGTCTTTTCCTTCAAACTCACTGAAGATTTTCTCCATTGGTTTGTTAAAGATATTGGCAAGGACATTTAATCTTCCTCTGTGAGCCATTCCCATCACAAACTCTTTGATTCCCATCTCTGCACCTCTTTCAATTAACGCATCCAATGCTGGAATTAATGATTCTCCTCCTTCAATCGAAAATCTTTTTTGGCCTACAAACTTCTTTTGAAGGAAGTTTTCGAACTCTGTAGATTGATTCAATTTATGAAGAATGTGTTTTTTGTCTTCTTTGGAGAATTTTGGTCTGTTGGTAATTTCAATTTTATCTCTCAACCATGTCAATCTCTTTTCAGATCTTATGTACATGTACTCAATCCCAATAGACTGGCAATAAGTTTGCTCTAGGTGATCGATAATTGCAGCTAACGTAGCTGGACCAATTCCTATTTGCTCTCCTGCCTGAAATATTTCGGTCAAATCAGCATCGGCAAGTCCGTAGTTTGCCAATTCAAGTGATGGAGAATATTTCCTTCTCTCCCTTACAGGGTTTGTTTTTGTAAATAAATGACCTCTTTGGCGGTAATCCTCAATGAGAGTCATCACCTTGAATTCCTTACTCGTGATTCCTGATGAAACGCCATTAGAGTCTTCGTAATTGGCTTTTTGGAATTCGAAATCCTTCGAAAAAACGGGCCCAGCCTGTTTCTACTGATGAAGGATCTTGTTTGTATTTCTTGTAAAGGTCTTCGAATGCGTTTACATCACCATTACTTAGAAAAGAAAATTTGTCCATATTTTTTTGCAAATTCATTATCATAAAAGAGTACAATTACCCTCTTTTTCTTTGGAAATATAAAGATGCTACTTTTTTCTTGCACAAGAAAGTTTTGGTTCTTTTTTTTAATGTTTTTTGACGTTTTTAACCAAAAATGATCACTACTTTGGTTCCAAGAACTTTCCCTTTTTCTGTCATTTCAAATGGACCTTCTATCGTGATTTCTCTTTCAATCACTTTTTGGAGTAATTCGATTCGGTTTGCTGCAATTTTCATCCCCTTCGATGAATGAGCACTTTGATCCTTGGATTTGTTCTTTAGGCTTGTTGAAATCCCAATTCCATTGTCTTTTATTTCAAAAATTGTTTTTTCTTCTTGTTTGTAAATATCAATTGTGATTTCTCCTGGTGTTTCCATCGGCAGAACACCATGCCAAATGCTATTCTCAACGAAAGGTTGCATAAACATTGCCGGAACTTTTGTTAATTCTGTTTCTACTTTTTCATCAATATGAATGTTGTAAGTAAATTTTTCTTTGAACCTCATGTTCTCGAGAGAAAGATACAGGGTAAGCCTCTCAATTTCTTCCGACAAAGGAATCAAGTTATCTTCGGCTGATGAACTGTCCAGGTTTTTTCTAATCAACTTAGAGAAATTTGACAAATACTTGTTTGCCGAAAGCTTGTCTTCTTTATTGATATAGAACTGAATAGAGTTCAAGGAATTAAAAATAAAATGCCTATTCATACTCGCGTTCAACGACTGTTGCTCCAATTTTATCAACTTGTTTTTGTAGTTCAAAAGCTCTACTTCTCGCTCTTTAAGAATAGTCATTCGCCTTCTTCGAATGAAATAATAAATAATGAATGCCAACGCAACAAGTGTTGAAATTCTGAACCACCATGTGAGCCAAAAAGGCGCTTGAATTGAAAAACTAACTTCATCTATTTCGCTCCAATTAAACCCATCAAAAGTTGCTTTCACTTTGAACACATAACTCCCGTGAGGCAAACTGGGATACCTTGAAAAATTGGCTGTTTCCATTGGCGACCAAGCGACATCAAATCCTTCGAGATAGTATGAATACTTTACTTTTTCGGGATCTTTAAAATAATTACAATGGTAGTGAAAAGTGAAGGTGTTTTGCTTAAAACCAAAACCAATATCTTCCGTTGCTCTAAACTTAGACAACCACTCTTTTTCTCCAAAAAGGAGCTTCACACTGGTAAGATGCACAGCGGGTTCGGTAAGGATTTGATTGTTTACTTTAGCTTTTTTATACACATTTATCCCTTCACTTGTTCCCATCCACACATTGCCTTTTGAATCCTCAAAAACAGCATTCAAATTGGTTTCCATTCCAATTAATCCGTTATTAATCGTGTAAGAAATAAGTTCTTTTTTTCCTTGTAGGTATAAATTCGCATTTAGCTTGAATATGCCATTGTTAGTTCCTATCCACAGATTGTTTTCCTTATCGGATTTCAAAAAATTGATTGCTGCTGAATTCAATCCCGAAACAACGCCTATTTTTTCAAAATGTTTGCCGTCAAAATGAATTAGCCCTTTGTCTGTTCCTATCCAAAGTTTGTTTCCAAATGATTGTATCGCATAAATTGTAGTTTCCTCAAAAAGCGAATCGTTTATCAATTCACTGGTGAAGCCATCATATTTTATTAGTCCATCAGACGTTCCAAACCAATAAATACCGTCTTGTGTAGAGGCAATTGCTCGGGTATTTCGATAGTTAAAGTTTATTAATGGATAAAACCGATTGTTTTTCATGTAGGCAACTCCTTCTTTTGTTCCTACCCACATCACTTCTGGAGATTCCTGAAAAATGGACTGAACTTTATTGGCTGGTAGCCCGTCTTTTTGGGTATAAGTGGTGAATGAATTTCCATTAAGAACGGACAAGCCTTGGGAAGTACCAAACCACATTTTGTCATTCAAATCTTTATGAATCACCCAGCAATTGTTGTTCGGGAAGTTTGTTTTCCTTGCATTAAAAGAGGTTATCTCTTTAGAACTAATTCTACTCACTCCCTCGCCCAAAGAACCCAGCCACATATTGCCTTGAGCATCTTCACACATAGAAATCACCAAATCGCTTGGCAAATTTTCTTCTTTTGTAAGGAACTTAAACTCTTTGTTGGCAAACTTCATTAACCCTTTTCCATTTGTTCCTATCCAAACGTTTCCTTCTACGTCCTGAAACACAACTTGTGCTATGGATTCAAATCCATTTTCTGCCGAATAATTCTGAACATTTTTTTCTCTTGATACTTCTGACAAGGCCGAATTGGAGGTAACCCAAGCAACTCCATTGTTGTCAACCATCATGCTAGTTGAAAAATTATTGAGCAATCCCGAATTGTTTTGATTCACTTCAAACTGATTGTTTTTTTCGTAAAAACAAACTCCATTTTCTGAAGAAGCCAACCAGATTTCACCTCTTTCCGTTACTCCTACTCCCATAAAATCATACTCCCAGGGAAGCGATACTTTTACAACTTTGTCATTCCATAACTGATACAAACCCTTGTTGGTAGCAATGTGCAGCTTGTAATCCTCCAGATACACTGCCCTTATTTTTACATCCTCAAAAGGCTTTTTATACATCTTAGCCAACTTCAAAGCTCCCTCAGTTTCATTGAACACAAAAATCCCCGAAGACTCTGTTGAGACAATAACTTTTTGTGACAGATGAGTAACAGCAACTACTGCATCATTTTCGAATAAATCATTGAACTGAAAAGGCAAAATAATATCTGAATGAACGATAGAAATTCCATTAGAGGTTACTGCCCAAACATTATCCGATTTATCGATAGAGAGTGAAGATATTCTATTGGAAAGCAGTCCGTCTTTTTGATAGAAATTTTCGAAGGTTTTCCCATTAAATTTACTCAATCCGTCAAGTGTAGCTATCCAAATATATTTTTTTCTATCCTGCTTTATATCATTTACCTGACTCTGAGCCAAACCTTCCTTGGTAGAATAACTCAAAAAAGTGAATTTTTGTGATTGTACGAACAACCCCAAAAAAAAAGTAATAACTATGAGTAAAAGCTTTTTCAAATTTTCTTAGAAATGGGATTAAATGAATACAAAAGCAAACTAAAAAAAACAAAAAACACAACACCTGCCTGTCTTTCCAGCATAGATTCCACCATGCCAAAAACAAAAAACAAAGTGGTGAAAATGAATAGCAAATAGTTTTTTGAGGCCACTGATCTTTTCCATAGAAGAAGGAAAACAATTAACAATACAACTATTCCAGGCAATCCTAAAGACGCAAAAGTTTGAAGGAATTCTTGGTGAGAATCATATTTTCTTTCAACGTACAATTCGAAATTATTTTCTTGATATTTTGAGATTAATTCGTCTCTTATGTCTCCTGCACCCACTCCAAGTATTGGATTCTCCGAAATAATGGAGGAAGTAACACTCCACACATCTAGCCTAGTTTGTGTGCTGCTAGGATGGTGAGTAGAAGTTTTCATAGCTGAATAGGCCGATTCAAATCTTTTTTTGAGTGGAGATTGCGAAACAATAATCACGGATAAGATTGAAAACAAAACAAGAACGACAGCCGCCCGCATAACTTGATTAGTCTTTTTTACATAATTCCAGAGTAGCAATAAAATATTGATTATTAAGGCCAAAACTCCGAATTTGGAAGATAGCATAAAGATGAAAATCAAGATAAAAACCAAAGAAAGTAGAACGAGCCATTTGTGTTTTCCTTTGAGTGAATTTTGAATCCATTGAAGAGCTAAATATGCAAACAATATATTATAAAAAAACGAGGCGTAAGTTGGGTGAATAAAACTACCTTCTTTTAAAAAGCCAACGCCTAGTTCAGAGTAAAAAAATGAAGAAACTGAATGATTTGAAAGAAAACTAATTGTCGCATCTGCCAGAGAAACAATAATGTAAGCCATTCCTGCTATCCAGAATATTTTCATCGTTTTGTTTGCTAAATCTTTATCAGAAAAAATAAAGGGAAGAAAAAAGGGAAACACGAAGAAAGAGAACTTTGTTTCAATTGATCGCAGTCCGCTTTCCATATTATTTGTGTAAATTAATGACCAAGCAATTATTAAAAAATAGAGAACCAAAGAAATGGTTAATCTATTGTTGTTCAATCTCCTGAAACTTGAATAGAACCTTTTATCAAACAAAACCAGCACAAAACAAATTGAAACGATAAGCGTTTGTATATGTGGAAAAAAGAAAAATGCCAATACGAACAAGGACAATAAGCTGTTTCTTATTTGAGTTAGCTGCATAATTTTCTTGGTTATTTCAATTTATAATTGAATAAAGTTAATAGTCTTGTGAGAAACAAACTAATAAGTTAGCTCCCGTTGGCTAAATTATCTTTGAATTTTCAGCAAGAATAGTATTCACAATTGCTGAACTGGCTTTTCCATTTCCATACAAATTGATATTAAAATCGGAAGACTGTTTCAACATTTCTTTAGCAGAATCAATCAGTAGATTTTTATCGGCTCCAACCAATACATTTACTTTGTTGTCAATCAACTCAACCCATTCGGTTTGGTCGCGCATCGTAACGCAATTCTTTTGGAAGAAAAAAGCTTCTTTTTGCAAACCACCACTGTCGGTCATTACTAAGGAGCAATTTTTCAACAATTCTAACATATCAAAATAACCAACTGGCGGAATTAATTTCACTTTCAGTTCCAAACCATGAAGCTCTAACTTTGCCTTTGTTCTCGGATGAATTGGCAATACAACAGGACAAATAGTTTCGTGAATTTCATTGAGTCCATTTACCAACTGAGTCATTCTTTCTTTTGAATCCGTGTTTTCGGCACGGTGCAAAGTTGCCAAGGCAAATTTTTCTAATCCTATTTCGGAAATTACCGTTGATTTTTCTTCTGATTTTTGAGCATAGAACAAAGCTGCATCTTGCATTACATCTCCGGTTCTAATAATTTCACAATCAATATTGTTATATCCTTCTTTTTCTAGATTGTCGATAGCACTTTGAGTTGGGCAAAACAGAAATTCTGAAATTCTATCGGTCAAAATTCGGTTTACTTCCTCGGGCATCTCCATATTAAAACTCCTCAATCCTGCCTCAACATGAGCTACTTTTATATGAAGCTTTTTTGCAGCCAAAGCTCCGGCAATAGTTGAGTTAGTATCGCCATAAACCAACAACAAATCAGGCTTTTCTTTCAATAATACTTCTTCAATTCCCTCTATCATTCTTCCTGTCATTGCACCGTGCGACAGGCTGTTAATTTCTAAATTGTAAGTTGGTTTTGGAATCTCCATTTCATCAAAAAACACATCACTCATGTTTGCATCAAAATGCTGACCTGTATGAACAATTACTTCTTGTATTTCTTTGTGTTTGGCAAACTCTCTGCTCAAAGCTGCTGCTTTTATAAATTGAGGTCTTGCTCCTATTACCGTTATTATTTTCATTGCCTTTAGTTTCTAGTCAATTTCTTACTTCTGTCGGAAGGTTGTTTTTGTAACAATACAAACTGAACTATTCCTTTTAAATATCCTAATCCGTAACTCGTATGCAAAATACTAAAAACAAAAGCTATTTTCATCCCTTCACTAAATGATTTTCCGCTTTTTTTACCAAAATAAAGGGCAAAAAATAAATATGCGATCACAACGAACGATACCAAATAAGTAAATAAAGCAAATAAAAAGGACAATAATATTCCTCCCAAAATGCTTGAAACAAAAAAGAAAGGAAAGAGCTGACGCAATGAAGTGACTGTTTTATGCTTCTTGTTCACGTATACTTTCCAATAACCATATTGAAAATATTGCTTGTAAAGCTTAGAATAAGAACCTCTTACATAATAATGTGATATAATTTCTGGGTCAAAGAAAACTTTGTAACCCGCTTTTGTCAATTTAAAATTGTAATCATCATCTTGATTTCGCACCAATGTTTCATCAAATTTATTGATTTCGTAATGAACCTCTTTTCTGTACATACCAAACGCTACAGTATCTACAAATCCTGGCTTTCCTCCTACTCTAAATGTAGCATTTCCTACTCCAAATTTTGAAGCCATTGCTTTGGAAATAACCTCACCCTCTTCATTTTCATAAATGTTTTGGATTTGACCACCGCTGCAACCAATAGATGAATCTGATAATAAAACAGTTACATTTCTGGCAATAAATTGTTTATCCAAATAAGAATGGCCCCCAAGAATTACAAAAAAATCACCTTCGGAATTATCCACACCGATATTCATGGCATGCGGAGTAAACTGATGCGGATTATCAATTAATTTGACAGTAGGATTACCAAACTCATTTACCAAACTCCTAGTTTTATCAGTGCTCATGCCGTCCACCACTAGAACTTCTATCTTCCCATTGTAATCTTGATTAAGAATAGAGTTGATATTTTGAACAATGTAGTTTTCTTCGTTTCTACAGGGAATTATTACGCTTACTGTTGGTAAATTCTTCATGCTTATTTTCTCCTCATTTTAAAAAATAAATCCCCCCTCCATTTGTTTCTTTTTACAGAATAAAACGGAATCATCATGCCCCCAAAACCTCTAAAATATTTTTCAATTGGAGGCAACATAGAGCCTTCAAAATCAAAAACCTCAACACCCATTTGTTTCGCTAGTTTAATTGATTCCCACATGGCTAAAGCTCCAGCGCCCTCATGGCTTTGGCTCTTGTTGTAACCGCCAAGTATATAATAACAGGCTTTGGCATCGAATACACAGAAAACTGTGGCTAGTGGAGATTTATCTTTATTGTAAGCAACAAAACAGAGAGTATTTTTATCTGAGGAAAAAGAAGAAAATAAATTATTTAAAACAGTTTTGTTAGCCTCCAAAACTTTATTCTCATAAGACCCATAAATTAAATCTTTTGCTTCTTCAAAATTGGTTGCTCTACTTACAAAAACTCCATCTTTTTCTGCTTTTTTGATGTTTTTTCGCCTTTCTGACGACATTTTTGCCAAAAGCGAGTCTGTCGACTCTTTCAAATCTAGTTGATAAGTGTACCTTGGTTCAACAGTAAACCCGCTCCAAATAAACTCTTGCATATCGACATATTCCAGAGGAAAAGGAAGGGCGAAAATATCAAACTTTTGGGCCAAAAAATAATCTCTCACAACTACCATTATTTTTTTTCTGAAAGTATTTTTTTGAGAAGGATTTATCGTTTTATCTTCCACCCACAAGCCACAATTAGGAGAAAATGGCGGTGCCGAAATTTGAGTTAATACTTTTCCTCTTTGAAAAATATAATAATAAAAAACGCCTATTAGCTCTCTGTTTTTATTGTAAATCCCCATTAAACAAAACTGTTTCCCAAAAGAAATATCAATCCACTCTCTAGAATTGAACACACTACTTGTATTCAATTTGTCCAGTTCATTTCTATTTAGTTTTTCTATGTACAATCTATTATTTTTTGGTGCTCAAATCTAGATACAATTTATTCAGTTTGTATTTTTCTACATCCCAGTTATACTTTTCTTTCACAGCTTTAATTCCGTTTAGTCCCATTTCTTGTGCCTTAGCGTCATCTTTCAAGAGTAAAACAATAGCCTCACTTAGTTCCTTTGGATCCATTGGATTAATACATATTCCACAATTATTCTTTTCTACAACTTCTTTCCACATCGGAAAATTTGAAGTAATAATAGGTATTCCTGCACTCATGTATTCAAACATTTTATTGGGCTGAGCATCAACATGATTGGGTACACCATGGAAAGTAACTATTCCTGCTTTTGAAGAAGCTAAGATGGCGGCAAGTTGGTTTCTGTTTACTTGTCCAAGAAAATTTGTGTTTTTCCATCCTTCATATTTAATTACCTCATCATAAACTGATGATTCATTAAATGTTCCTGCTAAATTTAGTGTAACAGCTGGAGCTCCTTCCATCCCTTTTATCAACTCTTGAATTCCTCGTATCTTTGATATCCCGCCTAAATAGCACACTTCATTTTTTCTATCTTTCCATTCCGTCTGCGTTGTAAATTCATCTAAAATTGGAAAATTATTTACATCTAAACTACGAGCATTAAACTCTAAAAACTTGTCTCTAATTACCGGAGTAGCGGTTACAATGGTATCCAGCTTTGAACAAACAAACTTTTCATATTTTACAAATATTTTGGAAAGCAACTTAGATACAAATTTGTTCAGATAGGGTTTTCCTAAAAGTTGTTTAGGGAAATCTTCATGAGCATCAAACACCACAATTTTTCCTTTTTTCTTGAGCTTTAGAGCCACTGGCATAAGTTCAGGATCATGCAAATGGTATATGTCACAATCTAATTCAAACGCCTTTTTCCGTGCAATTTTTGTCTTAACCAACATCCTATGCAATCGACCTTTACTTTTTGGCAAAGGAACTATTTTAACTCCATCTACTACCTCTTCTTTATCATGCGTAACAACCAAAGAAACATCGTATCCAGCCTTAGCCAACGAAACACATTCCTTGTGAAATATACGTACATCAAAAGCAGGATGGGCAGAAGATATATGGCAAACTTTAGTCATGATTTTTGATTATTTCATCATACAAATCAGTGATTTTTTTCTTGTTCACCTCCTTTGTAGCTGTGGTAATTATTATCTCTTTATTTATTTTTTGAACCTCTTCTAAGTTCATTTTTATTGCTCTCTCAAGTCCTTCAGAAATTCCTTTTATTGCAATTACCCCATTCTTATCATTAGTTATAACTTCTTTGGTTGCAGGCAAATCAGAAGTTACAGAAATACATCCATAGCCCATAGATTCGTACAAACTTATTGCCGTGCCATCGCTTATTGGGTTCGAAATCCAAATATACGATTTTAAGTAATTCTGCTTATTGATGTCACTTTTAACAAAACCTACAAACGAAAAACTATCTTTTGGTAATACAGAATCTGCTAATTTTTTCAATTTTTCTTCTTCGGTGCCATTGCCTGCTATCAGTAATTTCCAATCTGGGTTTTTCTTTACAAATTCTGCGAAACCAATAATTATATCGTCTGTGCGATAAATTGGATTCAACAATCGATTGGAATAAATAATTTTTTCTTTTTTGATAGGAAGTTCAATTCCTTGGTAATCTATGCCGTAGTTTAGTAACAAAACAGGCTTATTTACTAACTTGTGAATGGCTTCTATCATGTAATTGGCATTTGCCGTTAAATAATCCGACTTTTTCAAAGAATAAGCAACTAAACGTTTGTAAAACAAGTTTTTTTTCGGAAGTAATAAAACATCACTTCCCCAAGTAGTCAGAACTTGCGGATACCTTCCATTATTTGCCACAGAAGTAATAAATGCAAATGAATTGGCTTGATGTACTTGAATGATTGAAGGAGAAAAATCTATTATTATTTTTCTAAGCTTTTTTATGTTTTTTGCTAATTTCAGGGGATTTGATAATGAAAAATCCATTTTTATATTTTGACATAACTCAAACTCACCACTGGATACAACTAAAATCTCATCAAAATAATCTTTTATCAAATCATAAAAGTTTGTTAGATGAATTGGATTTGTGGATGGCCCTATTAATAAAAGTTTATTCATTATTTATTGTCAATTTTTGTTTCAAAAAAAAGCCTATGATTATTCCAAACAGGACCGATATCGTTCTGTCTGCAAGCGGTGCATTAGTAATCGAACAGACTGCTATGCAAATTGTAAAGAGTATTAAATACAAAGAAATTATTGTTTTTTTATTTTTGAGAGCAAAGATAACCGGTTGAAAAATCATTCCTAAAAACACAATCAAACCAACAATTCCATAGCGCCAAGCGACTAAAATATATTGGCTTTCAGCATGTAAATTCCTCTCGTAAAAGTATTGCTTGTACCCTCCGTATCCAAATATTGGCTTTTCGATAATCATTGCGGCAAGATGCTTCCAAACTTCATATCTTCCCATCATTGAGTTATTTTTCAATAAATCTTTATCAAACATCGTATTGAGATAGGAGTTTTGTGAGAGCAAAAAAGACAATAAAAAAGTGACTGCAATTATCCCTAATAATGTATAATATTTATACAAGGATTGTTGGCTAACAAAAACATATACTACTATTGCTGCGAGAGCTAATATTCCCGTTCTTGATTGACATAAAAACAACATAAACAATGCTACAACAAACCAGCTAATGGTAGATCGAGATGAATTTTTTAATGGAAAAAATAGAGTGAGAAAAAACAAAAATACGATTGAGTTTATATTCGGATTACCTGCCAAACCCAGCATTCTTTTTGTACCTACATTCCCTTTAGAATCAAGCCCAAAAAGATCTATATGAATTCCCCCATTGTAATATTCCTTAATTACTTCATTGAAGTTAAAAACATTGAAATAATGAATTAAATTAACACCAACTAGTACTAGAAACACTGGCTTTACCAAGTATTTGAAAAATGTCTCAAAATTAATTGTTGAAAATAAGACAACTACAATCCCATATTTAAATAGTTTGTATACTTCAAAATAATCTCGAGAATGATTGTTTTCGTAATTAATAAGATTAGAAATAATGATAATCAAGCCAAAAGCAATAACCCACAGATAAAATTTGGAGTCAACAATTGTTTTTCGTTGTAAGAATAGAACCAAACCAATTAATGGAATCAATACATCAATAAACTGAAAATAGGGCAAACTCTCAACCACTTTGAACTGAGGAAATAACAAGATAGAAATAAATACCAATCCTGCCAATATTGTATTTATTCTCTGAAATTTAATCATAGTTGGTTTTCTTCTATTGCCTTTTTGGAAACTCTTAATATCCATTTGTAAAGATAGATTGAATAAATGATTTGCAAAATTGATAGAACTGCGAAGCCAATAAGAATATTGTTAAAGACGAAGCCACCAACAACAAGAGACCCTATAATTATTGCATTATTAATGAGCGAAATAAGAAATAATTCTTTTTGTTTTTCTATGATTACAGCAATTTGAGTTATGGGTGCTGTTACAAACTGAACGAACAACCATGGCGAAAGATACCTCGCATATTCACCCGCTGTGCTCCATTTATCTCCTAAAATAAATTCAAAAATTTGAGGGCCAAAAAGCATAACCAAAATAAAAAATGGAAGAGATATAGTTGCTAATTTTTTGGTCACTTTGTGAATGATTGGTAAATAGCTCTGCTTATTCGCATACATTTCGGCAGCTTTTTGTAAAAAGACTTGAGAAAAAGAATTCCCAATAACGGATAATGGAGCCCTAAGAACCCTATAAGTCATACTATAAAGCCCTAAAACAATATCACTAAAAACGTAAGAAATTATTAATGTTACACCACTGTTTTTAAATTCATCTGTCATGGCATGAAACATATTTATTTGCGGAAATTTTTTGTATCGTATTCCCATTGCCTTCATTTGTTTTCTGCTTATCTGAAATAACAACTCTCTGTCGTTTTTAATAAAAGCAAAAATTAATGTCAAAAATGCGCTACCAAATCCTATGACATAGCCCAATATGAATCCTGCAATTCCCAATTCTGTTACTCCAACTGGAACTGCATAACTTTTGTGAAAAATTTCCTTAAAAAAAGTAATTGTGGCAACGCTTAGTCCAAAGAATCCACTTTTTAACAATCCAAAATAAAAAACAGTGCTCGACCTCAAAGTTGCCTGAGTAACAACAGAAATTGAAGTTCCTTTGAACCTTTTTTTTCTGTTACTCCAATATGTCAAAACTTTGTATCCGCTGCCTACAAATACACAAACTGGAATCAAGTATAACCATTGGTTCAAATCGGGTTTGCCTAATAAATTTTGAATTGGAATTTTAAAAATAAATAAAGCTAACAATAGAAAAATAGAAAGGATACCAGACAGGAGAATAGCCAAACCCATTACATTTATTGCTTCCTTGTCTTTTTTGGGTAATAAAATGGCTAATTCGTATCGGCCTGTGGCAATTACCAAGAAAAATGAGACTAGTGTGTAATAAAATGCAAATAACCCAAATTCCTCAGGTGAGAACAACCTACTTAATACGGGAGTTAACAAAAGTGGTATAAACTGAGCAATGGCTGAACCCGTAAGTAAAGTCATTACGTTTCGTGAAAACTCCGATTTTAATATGTTTTTTAA
>Ga0209137_1003107_pt1 | contig 14106 bp, 17 predicted proteins | sample SaaInl5LU_22_DNA_FD_184642 | JGI IMG/M metagenome (GOLD analysis project Ga0209137, IMG submission 184642) | Marine microbial communities from expanding oxygen minimum zones in the Saanich Inlet - ESP_105LU_22_DNA (SPAdes) (version 2) | ecosystem: Environmental > Aquatic > Marine > Intertidal... | reverse complement strand
ACTAATTTGAAAAATACAACTTTTTTATTACCTTATTTAGCGACGCAAATACATACTTCATTAAATAATAATTTACAAGAGCATTTCATTCAACATTTTTTACGATTTATCAATAAAACGACAAGCGAAATAACAGAAGATAAGTCAACATTATTTCAATTTAAGAAACAATTATTTGATTTATCTGAAACAGACGCTATGTTTTCTAACTGGAAAAAAACGCATTTACCTAACATATTACCTACCGAAATCAAAAAGTCAATCCATTATGATGTAAAAGTAAGACCTTTTGAATATTTGAAAGGAATGTTGTATATGAATTCAGTATTGGAAAAAATGGAAAGTAAATTATTTCAACCTTTACCATTACGAAGCAATATTATTCCAAAACATATTATTATTGATACCGCGAGTTTGATAAATTTGTTTTCACCTGAAAAGGATAAAGAAGGAAATAAAACCAAAAAAGGTGAATTATTAAGTAGCGTAAAAGAAAACCAAATTGAAGTATGGGGTAATTTCTTGGATATAAAAAATAAAATATTCAAAAATAAACATTACCAGTTTCATAATCAAATTCAAACAGATGGAATTAGTTGTTGCCTATTATTCATTAGAAAAGATTTGAAAGATAAAAAATGGGGTTCAAGAGTTCCTGTTTTACAAGAACAAGATTTTCATACAATAGAAGATTTATCCAAAGAACAATTAGATACATTAAAAGAAAGGAATATAGTTGGTTGTGATCCAGGTAAGCGTTCATTGGTTTATATGATGGATAAAAACGGCAACAAGTTACAATATACAGCACCACAAAGAAAACGAGAAAGTAAAGCAAAAACAAACCAAAGGATTTTATTAGAGGAAAGGAAACGAAATGGTATTATAAAAAAAGAAACCCATTTATCCTTTCAAAATAGCAAATCAGTTGATTATGAAAAATTCAAATTATATCTTGTAGAAAAGGATAAACTAAACAAGGAAACATCTGAATTTTACAAACGAGAAGTATGGCGTAAAATGAAATTCCGACAATATAGTTATGGTAAGAAATCAATAGATACATTCCTGAATAAAATTAAGGAAACTTTTGGTGAAAATATCTTGATTGGTTATGGTAATTGGAGTAGGTCAACACAAATGAAACATTTTATGCCTACGATGAATAAAGGGTTAAGAAAATTAATACACAAGAAATATGATACAATAACTATAAATGAATGTAATACAAGTAAAAAATGTTGTGATTGTAATAAAGATTTAGAATATTACAAAGATAAGGAAGGGAAGAAAGTATTTCGTCTGTTAAAATGTTCTGATTGCGTGAGTTGCGAAAACAAAAAAATCGTATTCAGAACACGAGATGCAAATTCTTCTATAAACATAATGAAATTAACACAATCTTGGATAGAGAAACAAAAGCGACCGTTATGCTTCCAAATTTCGTCTTTCACTTCTTCAAGAATAAAAACAGAAGAAGAAAAAGTAAGACCATCGTAGGTGAAATTCCTACTATTGATTTTACACTTTTTCTTATTTTTTAGCGTCTATAATGGGCGTTTTAAATGAGAAAAGGTGTAAAACAATACAAATAAATATTATCTAATAAGATATATATAACAATGATGCGTTTGTTTTTATTATCGTTTTTGTCGGTTGCTTGTGCGAATCAATGGGAAACATTCATGAACTTTATAGAACGTCACAATAAGATGTACAATTCTATGGAAAAATTAGAAGAACGGTTTGCCATTTATAGAGACAATATGGAGTATGCGAGACATATGAATTCCTTACAATCAAACTATACTCTTGGTGAAACCATTTTTGCCGATATGACTTTAGACGAATTTCGTTCTTTTCATATGAAATCCCCCTTGGAATCTAGAAGCTGTGAACCTTATAGTCCGTCCGATTCTTCTGCTCCAGACAGTCTAGATTGGAGAACTGAAAATAAAGTAACCCCCGTTAAGGACCAGGGACAATGCGGTTCTTGTTGGTCATTTAGCGCTACAGGGGCTATGGAAGGCTCATGGGCAATTGCTACCGGAAATTTGGTTTCTTTATCGGAACAACAATTGGTAGATTGCTCAGCTGGATTCAAATATGGCAACCATGGGTGCAATGGTGGATTAATGGACGGTGCATTCCAATATGCCATTGATAATGGCATGTGCAAAGAAGAGGACTATAGTTATCAAGCCAAAGACGGAAATTGCCATACATGCGAGGCAGTGGTTTTCATGAACGATTGCAAGGATGTTCCCGCCAATGACCAAATTGCACTTAAAGAAGCCGTTTCTTTAGGACCTGTATCGGTTGCAATTGAAGCCGATACACGAACATTTCAGCTTTATAGTGGAGGTGTGTTGACAAGTGATGCGTGTGGTACCAATTTGGACCATGGTGTATTAATTGTAGGGTATGGTACAGAATCCAATACGGAATATTGGTTGGTGAAAAACAGCTGGGGTACATCATGGGGCGAAGATGGATATATTAAGATTGAAAGAAGCGATAGTACTAGAGATGCCGGAATTTGTGGTATTGCCATGCAGCCGTCGTTCCCCGTGGCGAGCGAAGCGAACCATGAAATATAATCCATAAAATAACTCAAATTATTATTATTTATTATAGTAATAATTTTTACGATATAATTTGCGGTTATAGAGGGCTCGCTTCGCTCGCCCATATGCGACGCGTACCAAACAATACATCCCAATACATAAATAAATGACCAAAATTATACTTGAAATATTTATGATGCGCATGATGGTCATACGGAGTACCAAAACCGATTTCAATAAACAAATCGTCCCATGGATGTTTATATTCACTATGAATCAAAGTCAACATATTTGCATATATTGTACCAAATGCCATATAAGACCACATATTTACCGGTATTACACATGATGTTATATATAATGGAATAATTATCATCACTATAGTGTCACCAATTGAACCTTGAAATGAATGAAACATATTCGGTTTTACAAATACATGATGATTTTTATGCGTCCATACATACAACCATTTTATATCATGTTCGGTTCTATGCATAATGTATTGAATAAAATCTTGACACAACAATTGCAAAAAAACACGTTCGTATTGTATAACTCCATTTTGATAATACGAATTCGGCAATAAATGATAATTCCATGTAACACACAAATACAAAAACAATAAAGAAAAACCTTCTAATTGAAATATATGTTGTATTATGGCTTCTTTTATGTTGTATTGAGACACCTCTTGTATTTTCGTTTTATGGTCGTATAATACGAAATAACCTATAGTTACACATTGACCCAAAAATACAGAGCATAATCCATAATACAACCCATTATTCACTTCTGTACTTTGGAAATACAATGGCAATGCGATTGATAGAGGCCAAAATAGAAGACTTACTATGAAATCAAACATCATAATTTTTAATATATATAAAAGGAATCTGTTTATATTATTAACAAAATGTCTCTCATTATAAAAAATCAACGCATATATGATTTCTATCAAAGTCATCCACAATACGACTTTGAGAAAATGAATGTTTTTCTTATGGAATTATTGGAAAATTTCCATGAAAAAATGGTCCCTTCATTAGACCACAACTTTGCTTCACAAATCATGTCTCAAATGGTCCAATTGCAAACCCAATTATTGAAACAACAACAAGAACAACAACTGGAACACTATAAACAGTTAAATGACCATAGAAAAACATATAACGACGAATTGAAAAATATTATACAATGCAATCACAATGAAAACCTCACCCCTTTATTGTCTCAACAAGCTAATTCTATAGTGGACAAATTAGAAAAAAACAAAAATGAAAACGATTTATTCCAAAAACTAGACGAACGATTCCATCAAACACTCACCTCGTCCCAGTCATTAACCACCAACTTATTGTCTTCTACCGAGAGTCGCTTGCAAGAATCTTTAAAAGAGCAAAACAATAAATTGCAACTTATGGTGTCTCAAACCGGAAACCAAGAAACTATAAACCATCAAGTGAGTGATTTATTGCGTAAAATGGACAATTCTTCTTCAAAGGGAAAAGTCTCCGAAACTATGTTGCATAATGTATTGCATAATTTGTATCCTATGGGGGATATTTCATCGGTTGCCACTACAAAAGAAACGGGGGATTTTATTATGGCTCGGGAAGGAAAGCCTAAAATCTTGTTTGAAAATAAAAATTACGACAAAAATGTGGGGCAAGACGAAGTACAAAAGTTTTTACGAGACGTGGATACCCAAAAATGCGCCGGTATTTTATGCGCACAAAATCATGGCATTGCCAATAAAAGCAACTATGAAATACATTTGTATCAAGGACAAGTATGCTTGTATTTACATCAAGTACAATACAGTCCTGAGAAACTAAAAGTGGCTGTAGACATCATTGACCATTTGTCTCATTACATCAAAAATGAAGAGTTTCAAGTGGATTCTATAACAGTTGACAAAGATTTTCTAGATATGATTAATAAAGAATACCAACACTTTGCGGAAATGAAAACTACGCAAATGAAAACCATCAAAGAATATAGCCAGAAAATGTTGTCTCAATTAGACACTATGAAAATGCCACAATTGGAATCATGGCTTATGAAATACTTTTCTCAATCTTTTGTAAAAGAAAACGAATGCAAATATTGCGGGTTTGAAGCGAAAAGTTCCGGGGGGTTGACATCTCATATGCGGTCTTGTATTGCAAAGAAGAACGCGGAAAATTTGCCTCTTAAACCGGTCAAACCAAACCCATTTACTTATAGTTGAGAATCCACAATCACTTCAGTGGAATGCATTGGATTGATTTGAATGTCCACTTCATTTTTATCATTAAAAATACTATTTACTAAATGCTTTATTTTTTTCTTTTTTGAGAAACAATTACAATAGTACAACATATTATTATTCAAAAGTATAATAATATAGTGTTTTTAACCGAAATTATGGAAGTTTTAATTCTCCGTCTTTTTTCTTTACTTTCTTTTCCAGTTGTTGATTCCATACATTCCTATAAAATACATGTACACCACTGAGGAATAACAACGCAGACAGTGTCAAATATACATTACGGTCTGATATCGCTTCTTCATAATGAATATATGACCCAGCAAACACTCCAATAATTGAACCTAACAATACAACCAATGTTGGTCCCAATTCAAAGTGACCTTTTTTCCGGAAAAGGAAGAATCCGGGTAAGGTTTGGGGGATGGCTTGTAAAAACAATCCGGTTGTGACGGCTTGTTTTATAGTCATTCCAGCCAAGGTTAAACCAGGAACGACGATGACTCCAGCACCAATACCCACTAAACCGATAAAAAATCCTGATATTATTCCAATTATAAAATAAAAAATCCAGTTTTCCATATAATATATACATTGATTATATAATGGCAACACGAAAACATCGCGGTGGTAAACCATTAAGGCGTTCAAGGTCTGCATCATTTCGGTCAAGGTCAGGAAAGTCTCTAAAACGTGAATCTCCTTTATACAAAAGACCTAATCATTCATCAACACCAAAAGGATTTAGGAGTGCTAGAAAGTATTCGCCCAATAGTTATTATTTCCATGGACCAGCCAAGTCTCCTGAAATTTCATCTTTTGAAATGTATAAAAGACATTTGTCAAACCTAAAAGAAGACCAAGGAGACGTTAATGAGAGAAAAGGAAGAAAGGCTCTCATTAAACAAGCAAAAAATAAACGTATTGGAAAATATTTAGCTCCGCTTCGCCGCGGTGCAGTTATAGACCAAAGCGATGACCTTGAAGTTCAAGATTTGCAACAAAAGTTTGCAGATGAATTTAAACTCTATGATATGGAGGATGATGGCCTTACATTTGGCGGCAAAAAAAGACGCAAACAAAGGAAAACCAAATCTAAGAAATAAATTTTACCACATTCCAACTGGATTCAATCGCCCCTTCAATCCATCCTTGGGTTTGAGAGAAGTTTTCCCCACATGTGTAAAACGGCATATTTTCATAGGGTTGTCTCATTTTACGCCATAATTCCCGACTGTCATAATTCGGTTTCCAATACGCCGTTCCCGTTTCCCAATAAAATGCTCTCAAATGTTTTGGTTTAGGAATATCAATATGCAATGATTCTTTTAATTTTGATTGTATAGTTGGAATTATTTTGGATTGAGGCATAGTAGCCCAATATTGTGCATATTTGCTGTCTGTATATGAAATCATAATAATCCCTTTTTCTCTGTCAATCGGTATTACATATCGTATTTCATTATTTATTGTACATTTTGGCAATTCTTTGAACCATATATCATCTTTCTCAAATATTGCATACATACGACACAAGATTTTAATTCCTATCGCATCCATTATCGGTTTTAAAGGTTTAAAAAACGGGATTTTCTCCATGGCAAGTTTGGGAATGGCACCAATACAATATTTGCTTTTATAGGTTTTTCCATTTGCAACAATGGAAAAAATATCGTTGTCATATTCAATGCTTTCCACTTCTTTTCCACATTTAATGGAACATTTTTCGGTGATTCTGTTGTGGAGTTCTGCTATGACTTGAGACATCCCACCTTTCACTATATAGAATTTATTTTTGGTATGCATACCCTTTTCAAACAATTTCAAAGCATCATACGCATTCATTTTGATAAGTTGTTCGTAATATCCAAATGAACCTATAACAAATGAAATTTCTTCTTTTGAGAGAATGGTCCGAGCATAATCAATAAAGGCATAGGATTGTAATGTCTCAATCTTCTCTTTTTTAGCCGCTTCAAATACAGGATTTAATGTTTTGAATGGGTCTTTTCCATTATGGTAAGAATATTTGTCAAAAACGGAAAGTACACCTAAAGTGGATGTTGTCTCAATGTTCAATTCTTTCAACAGTTCTTTGTATAGTTTATGGTGTTGATTCAATCGTCCAGCACCGGCTTCAATCATGGTTCCATGAAAGTTCACACTGCGTATACGACCCCCGAGACAATTTTCTTTTTCCAATACACAGATTTTGTATTTGTCTTGTAACCGATACGCGCAATGTAGGCCTGAAATTCCTCCACCTATAACAATAATATCATACATCATTGGTTTTGTCATGAAAAAATAAATAATATATATTTTACACATATTATTCATTACACCAAAAAAAATGTAACAAAAGAAGATTGTATTAAATGGTTTAATGGAAATCTTCATGAACGTCAACATTTTTATGCACAGTTTGGTGGCTCGCTTCGCTCGCCGTAAATAACCTCGTAATCCACCATAAATTTATGCATCTTTTCCCAGTCATATTCTACCGATAAATTTATACATTTCAACTTCTGTATAAACTTGTGTCTCAATAACTTCATTTCACGATTCCAATACGTATATTTATCATACACTACACCACCATCTATACGACGCAATATCATATCTTGCCATGATGGTTCACGTTTCAAATAATAGAATTGAGACAATACATCCATATTGATTGGTTCTTTGGGTGGATTCAAACGGATTTCATACAATATACCTCTCTTTTTCGTCTCCACATTCTCATATTGAACCCCGGATGAGACATTCTCTATAGGAATACCTAAATCTGCATTTATAGTATTACGAGTCTCGTCGCTGTCATAACGAATGTATTTTATGGAAGTGGCCCGAAGGGCCACAAATATTTGCACTAATTCTCTCATTTTACTACGAATATAACGAGACGTAAAACTATCCGACGGAACATAAATACGCTCTTTTGGTAACATAATATACAATTGTCGCGGCATTACTGGCTCTTCTATCGTATAAGGCAATTGGTCCGATTCCTCAAAATGCTCTATATCTAAAATACCTGGGAAATTACTTTTGTAATACACCAATACATCTTTATAAGAATAAAACCATTTTTTATAATCTGGTTCTGGTAATAAAATTAAAAAACGTAAACGAGAGTTACGACTATGATTACATATATTGTCTAAACATTCCTGTGCTTGTGTTTTCTTCAATGCTTGAATCGGTATTGCGCTCTCTTTTGTACATCCAAACGTCATGTATACAACAAATTAAAGAAAAAAATATAGAATATTATAAATGGAGATACAATCAATTATTGCATTTGGTATTTTTGGTATAGTAATGGTTCTCGTTTGTTTGTGTTTAGTCACGTATTGCATTTCACGTGGTGCGGCTGACGATGACTCTGACGACGACAGCCGTGTATAAAAAAAATAAATACATTTTTTTGTATTTTTTACCCCTGTATATAATGTTTTTTATTTTTGTGTTTGTATTTTTGTTTCCCATTATTCCAATGGTTTGTACTTTGTACAATAAGACGGGCACACCACTGCAATGGTTTGCGCGCTATATGTGTCGTTAAAATCTTTTATGGTTTGTTCCGACATTTTCGGCAATGGTTTTAGCGGTGTTTTCTTATAAGTACCATTGTTTTTGTTACTTGTATGAATCCAATTTTTATGAATATAATAAATTACCTCCATCGGATATTCATTGAGTTCCATAATGTAATTCGAAACGGATTCAATATTGCACATGTTTTCGTTAATCCAGTTATAAGCTTCCATTTTGTTGTAGTTGTGTATTGTTATAATTTGTATGGGATTGATGTTCTATAATGGACCTGGAAAAATTCAACTTTTTGATGGACGTTCTCTCATGAAAAATATTTTATAGCCCCATCTTATAATGCGTATTCTATCATTTCTCGCTTCATTATTCTCCATACAGGCCTATACCTATGTACAAGACGTTGACTTGTCTCATTACGATGGTTTTTGGTATGAAGTCTATAAAGATGTTGTTGATGAAACCTTTCAAAAAGGCGGGTCGTGTGTTACCGCACAATACACACTATATGATAATGGTACAGTAGGTGTATTCAATAGCGAATTGTTGCGCAATGGAACAAATTCCACAATTGAAGGGTTTGCATACTATGATGGTAATAATACCGGTGGCGAATTGACTGTCATGTTGGAAGATTTGCCTCCTGCCCCATATTGGATTGTTGATTTAGGACCTATTGTAGATGATTCATATGAATACTCAATTGTATCTGACAATAAGCAATTGACTCTTTTTGTATTGGCACGAGACGTTGACCGTTTTTTCAAATACTATAATGATGATGTATTGCAGATTATGGAAACAATGGGTTTCACAAATAACTATAACAAACCTTTATTAGTCAATCAAACCGATTGTTATTCTAGATGAAAAATACGGGTTTGAGAGAAAAAAATATATAGTTTATATAATTTATATACACTATACAAATACACTCTCAAATATGCATTTTTTTACGAAAAAGGTTTCTTTTTCCAACTTAGCCAGTGTAGTACTAATACCTTGTAGAAAAGACATGGTGGGTATTAAACATTTATTATGGTACTGCGATGTAGAATATGCCAAGTTTGCACGCGATGAAATGGAGAGACGGGCCCTTCAAAAATATTACGTTTTAACTTGACCAAATGTCATACAATTTTTACATATCATATTGCATTTCAATATGGCACATACTATAGAACAACACGCCAGTACACACGGCACTTCGTCATCTGGTGGTATAGAACACGCACATACGAGACACATACAATGGCATTGATTTTTACATATTACATCAGGTACTTTACAGGTTATTGCATCACATCCGCATCCTATACGAATATGATGACCTTCTAGCTTGTCACAACACGTTAAATATTCTCTTTTGAGAAAACAAAATTCATGCATAATACAACAACACTCATTTTTCATTGAAAAACCATGGAACTCGTCCATAAGAAAGCCTAAATTCGCACAACCGAGCCCAAAACATATATATATTTGGTCCTCATCAATTACGTCTAGTCTATAGCTCTCACTCATGTTACATAATATAACTAAAAAAAAGTGTCTTATTAAACGGTTAAATTGAAAATTATATTTATAGTCTATTTTATTAAAATTCATCATCAGAATCGGTCATTTCAGACCATCTTTTACGCGGCGGTGGTGTGCTTGGAGGGCTGTATGATGGGGTCCTACATAAAGGAGGAGGACTACCAGGAGGGGTACCTGGTGATACAGTGTAATCTCTTTTTAATATGCTGGCATATGTATCTCCTTCTGGTTCTGGTATTTCAATGGTCAATTGTTCTTTAGTCACAATGCCTGGTTGAATTTCTTCTTCGTCGTCATCATCAAACACTGTAAACCGGTTATCTTTTTTTATTGTTTTTTTATCTATAGTTGTATTTTGGGTTCTATTATAGTATTTTCTTTTGTAATATTTATTGGATTCATTATTACGTCTGGCAATTTCCGGACATTTACTTACCGTATGGCCATTTTTTCTACAATATCGGCATTCTAATGCCAATAAGGTTGGACACACTACACAACCATTTGGTCCTGGTATATCTTTCACATAATGGCTTGTATATTCGGATTCCGGTTTCCCGGTATCGTAGCAAACTTTGCAAAACGGTTTCTTGAAGGATGACATGTTTGATTGTATGTATTTAGTTAAGGTTTATAATATGTATTGTACTTACTATAAATATTGAAATAAAAATTCAACTTTTCAGTGCATTTGAGAGAGGGGGCGACCCCTTCAAAAAGTTGAATTTTTCTCAATTCTTTTACGACACGCACTACATTATTATTTATACACTATACAAAATTTACAATGGCATCAACAACCGAAAACGTAACAACAACTGAAGAAACAAAGGTTTCTAAAACTCTACCCATGAAATACAAGGCCATGTTATGTGCTTGTCTTCATGTGGTATCTTCATATGTTCCAGAAGAACATCGTGAAGAGATTTATGGTAAGTTACCCCTTTATAATTCTATTGACGAGCAAGTCAATTATTTTGAGACAAATGTGGATATCAAACGCATTGAAACACTCATATATAAACCTATGGTGAAAGAACATAAACGAAAAGAAAAAGAATCACAAAAACCAGTTAAAGAGAAAAAACCAAAAACACAAAAAGAGCCAAAAGAAGTCAATCCCAAAGAGCCCAAGACACCCAAAGAAGTCAAACCCAAAGAGCCCAAGACACCCCAAAAGAAGAAACAAGACATTACAGAAGATATTGCACAAGAAGCAGAAGATATTCTAGAAACAGAAACGCAAGAACGTGTAAGTACTCCTATATTGCCAGAACTAGAGCCAATACAAAATACACAACCACAAGAACGTGTAAGTACTCCTATATTAAATGAAAGTCAGGAATTAGATTTTGAAAATGTTTATTGTGACATTGTAGAAGCAAACCCAACTCATGACACTGGAGCGAAAACGAAAAATAAAGTCTCTAATGATAAATCAGATACTTCAAATGAGCCAAAAACGGAAAAAACGAAAGTTGTAAAAAAGAAAGAACCCAAAACAGAAAAACCAAAAGTAGTAAAAAAGAAAGAAACTAAAACAGACAAACCAAAAGTAGTGAAAAAGAAAGAAAAAAAAGAAGCTTCCCCCGAGGTTGACCATTATATGGTCCCTCCATTAGTGATTCCCGACGGAAAATACTGGACTACCGACGAACACTTTCAAAATGGACCACTATACAACAACAAAAGGGATGAAGATGGAGATAGTATTGCAGGCGTTTTAGTAGGAAAATTAGTTAATGGAACCGCTGTTTTTGAATCTTAATCATTTTAATAAAATACAAACCCATTTTTTTATGCGTTTATTGTATAATTATGCTTGATTATTTAGTCCAAGACATTCGCAAACAAACCAAAAAACTAAGAAAATCTATCACAAAAGGAGGTAGAAAATGCTCAAAATGCAAAACAAAGACATGTAGATGCAAAGGAAAATGTTCTTGCAAAAAAGGATGCGTAAAATGCAAGAAACCCAGACGTAAATCCGTAAAATACAAACAAGGTGGATGAGGCAAGGTCGGAACACATAAACATAAATAAATATTTTTCATTACATTATTTTAATTATACGCGAATGACGAAATATATAAGTGTTATATATTTTTGACAGCTATAATATAGTATTATTATAGATGTCTTATTCAAGGAAACATAAAAAAGACAAACACAATAAAACGACAAAAAAGAAAAGCGGTTCAATCTTTTTCGCAGATTATCCAGAATTCCGACCCAATATTAGCCCGCGAGAAATGTTCGTTTTAGGCAGTTTCGGGGGTACTTATTGGAGGCCTATTTATAGTAAAATCACGAAAAAGCACCATAAAAATGTCCATAAAAAATACAAATCGTGGTGGAAAAATATCCCCGAATCACATCTATCTTCGCCTAATTACAACAAAGATATCAATAAATACAAGTGCAAAGTAGGAACATCGTTGGACTTTTGGGAAGGAAAACATTGGATTACACAATACAACCCTTATGGATGGGTGCATTGGTATTGCGATTTCTATAGAGGACGACGATGCCCTGACGACGAGCGGCAAATCAAACGGTGGTTAGGGTTGGCCGGCCCGAAGGGCCGCTTTATGCGTTTCTTAGTGACCCAAATACTGAAAAAACGCGGCAATTATAAAGACGAAACCATAAGCCCCAAAATACGCCAAGTTTTACAACATTGGGGATATAAGCTCACAAAGCGGGATTTTGACAAAGAAGTACAGCGACGACGCACGTCAAAAAGTTGAATGTCTCACGTTTTATTTTTGACAGGCACCTAAAATATAATTATAATATATAATACAACAAAACTGCAACCATGACCTACGTACAAGTAAGCTTCAAAGTGATTGTTCCTCAGAACTATGATGATGTTATCAAACATTATAATAGCATTAAACCGAAATCATCGCCTAATATCCAAAAATTAGACCGTATTGAAGGAGGTTTTGAAATTCCCATACCCCATACAGAAGGAAAAGACCCCAATCAACGTGTTAGACAAGTTAGATGGCACAAAAAATCACTACGGACACGACACACCGATATTGGACTTTCCGTGGATGAAACCCATACGTTGTATCAAGCAATGTCACACGTTTTTGGCTCGGAGAAAGTGCAATTAATGGTTGGAAATTCCTATTTTTGAAATCCACACATAAAAATACAAAAAAACTATAAAAATATGCTATTATATATAGTATATTTTTTTCACCATTCTTAATTATTAACAACTTCTATTGTAAAAAAACCATTTTCCCCCTTCTTTTGAATGATAATCGCAGTAATAGGCGGCCATGTCTTCTTCTAGATTATAAACATACGTCTTATGCTTACGACAACTACACATTTGTTCTGTTGGGTTTCCAATCACATTTAACTTTTTATTGGTCGTTGGCAATACAAAATATGTTATTTTATTTGGGTCAATTGTTTCATTATTGCATGTAATTTGACGCCCATTAATTTCGTATTCGGTTGTTTTCATTTTGTATATTACTGTAGTTTATAATTATACTTTTTTCTTCATATCGTTTTTTACACTATAAAATTGAATTATTATACACTATATATAGATATATAAACTATAGTATAAACGAAACAATGAAACCTTTTATCAAATGGGTCGGTGGTAAAACACAAATTTTAGACAAACTATTGAGTGAATTCCCAACTGAAATGAATAATTATCACGAATTTTGTTTGGGTGGAGGTAGTGTATTGTTTGGATTATTGCAATATATCAATGAAAATAAAATTCAATTAAAAGGTAAAATTTACGCATATGACATTAATGAACCATTAATAAATGTTTATAAAAATATTCAAGACAATTATGACGAATTATACCAATGCTTAACAATTCTTATAGAAGAATACAGAGAATGCCCCGTAAATGGTGAAGTCATTCGGAAACCCAGGTCAACGGAGGAAGCCTTTTATTGCAAAGAAAATTATTATTACTATATCCGAATGCTCTTCAATGATTTGACTGAAAAGAATTCAGGATTTGGTTCTGCATTATTTATATTTTTGAATAAAACGTGTTTTCGTGGGTTGTACCGTATGGGACCAAATGGGTTTAATGTACCCTATGGACATTATAAAAACCCCGAAATTATAAATGCGGGCCATTTACAAATGGTTAGAACACTTATTAAAGACGTGGAATTCAGATGTTGCGATTTTACC
>Ga0209137_1003105_pt1 | contig 14113 bp, 17 predicted proteins | sample SaaInl5LU_22_DNA_FD_184642 | JGI IMG/M metagenome (GOLD analysis project Ga0209137, IMG submission 184642) | Marine microbial communities from expanding oxygen minimum zones in the Saanich Inlet - ESP_105LU_22_DNA (SPAdes) (version 2) | ecosystem: Environmental > Aquatic > Marine > Intertidal... | reverse complement strand
TCGTCTTCAATTGAATCACACGCCCGCGGTTAATATCCTTGGTGAAGTCGGCGATGTAGTCATCCTGTGGCTTAAGTACAATCTGTTGCGGCGTACCTTGTTGAATGACTTGGCCATCACGCAGAATAGCGATCTGGTCACCAATGCGCAGTGCCTCTTCTAGGTCATGTGTAATGAACACGATGGTCTTGTGTAGCTCTTTCTGAAGGTCCAGCAGGATATTCTGCATATCGGTACGAATCAGCGGGTCAAGTGCACTGAAGGCCTCGTCCATCAGCAGAATGTCAGCGTCCGTTGCCAGAGCTCGTGCCAGACCAACACGCTGTTGCATACCGCCCGATAGCTGGCCTGGATAGTTCTCTTCGTAACCCGACAATCCCACACGATCAATCCAGTGGGCTGCCTGCTTCTTGGCATCTTTCTCGGGCATCCCCTGAATCTCTAGACCGTAGATGGTGTTCTCCATCACCGTTCTGTGCGGTAGCAGGGCGAATTTTTGAAAAACCATGGACGCACGGTTACGACGGAAGTTGCGCAGTTGCTTCTCGTTCATCGCGAGCACGTTCTCGCCGTCTATCCATACCTCACCGGCCGTCGGTTCGATCAGTCGGTTGATATGTCGAATCAGCGTCGATTTTCCCGAGCCCGATAGCCCCATAACAACCTGTATGCCTTTGGCTGGCATCTTCAGGTTGATATCGCTGAGGCCCAAGACGTGGTTGTACTGATCGTTCAGCGCGTCCTTGGTAACACCTGCACGCACCTTCTCCATCATGGACTGTGGATCGTCTCCGAAGATCTTGTAGAGGTTCTTGATCTCAATCTTGGTTTCCATATCACTCATCCTGGCCACCGCGGTAGTTTTGTAGACGCTTGCCGTAGCTCTGGCTAATGCGGTCGAAGATGATAGCCAGCGCAACGATTGCCAAGCCGTTCAACAGGCCCATCGCGAGATACTGGTTTGAAATTGCCTTGAGTACAGGCTGACCAAGTCCGGTCACACCGATCATCGATGCGATAACAACCATGGCCAGAGACATCATAATGGTCTGGTTCACACCGGCGAATATGTTCGGCAGTGCGAGCGGTATCTGTACTTGAGTCAATTTTTGCCACGGGCTTGCACCGAAGGCATCAGCCGCTTCCAGAACTTCGCGATCTACCAGGCGAATACCAAGGTTAGTCAGGCGAATCATCGGCGGCAGTGCGTAGATAACAACTGAGATCAAACCCGGTACTTTGCCGATACCGAGCAGCATTACAACGGGTATCAGATAGACGAAACTGGGTATCGTTTGCATAACATCGAGAACCGGCGTAACGATCGCTTGGGCTCGATTTGAACGCGACATCATAATGCCAATTGGTAGGCCCAGGCCGATACAGAGCAGTGTGCAGACAATGATGATACTTACCGTACTCATTGTATCTTCCCACATGCCTAGGTAGCCGATCAGGAATAGGCTGACTGCGGAGCCAATGACGATTTTGATGCTGCGACTGGCAAGCCATCCAAGGCCGGCAACAATCAGAATGAACAGTGGCCAAGGCGTTGCGAGCAGTAACTTCTCTAGCCAGATTAGAAATTGCAGCAGAGGATCAAAGAAATTCTCAATACCCTCACCATATTCGCGGGTAAAGGATTTAAATCCTTCATCTATACCTTTTCGAAAGTCGCGCAGATCGCGACGTCCGAGTTCGGGAAATTCAGTTAACCAATCCATAGACTTCTCTATACACGCAAAAACGACTGAGTATCACACCCAGCCGTTTTTGCAGTTACTACAACTTAGAGCGCTTTTTTAATGGCGGCAGCGGCATCTTCCGATACCCACTTAGACCAAGTCGCCTCTTCGTTAAGGATGAACTCTTCAGCCGCTTCCTCACCAGACGCCTGGTTGTCCGCCATGTAAGTCAGGTACTTGTTCAGCAGATCAGCATCAAAAGTACGGGCTTTCACGTATTCAGCGACTGCTGGAGCGCGCTCAGTGAAGTCTACCTGTGCCAGTGAAACCACCTCAGATACAGTCCAGGTGCTGCGCTTCGGTGAATCACACTCTTCTACGGGCTTAACAATACAGTTATCCCAGTGGTCCTGATCGAAGCCTGAGTTGAAATCAACCAGTTTCAGATCGTACTTACCCGCCAGGGTAGTTGGTGCCCAGTAGTATCCGAGCCAGTTCTCGTTGCGCTCGCTCGCTTTAGCGATAGAGCCATCCAGGCCTGCACCTGAACCAGTATCAATCAGTTTCCAACCTTTCGCCTCCATATCGAATGCGCGGAAGAGGTTGGCTGTTGCTAGCTGACAGCCCCAGCCTGAAGGACAGTTGTGCAGACCACCCTTAGATGGGTCTTCAGGGTGTGGAAACAGATCAGGGCGCGCGATGATGTCGTCGATTGTTTTCAGTTCGGGATGAGCTTTAGCGGCTGCCGCGCTTACCATCCAGCCTTCACCGGCACCGGTAATGGGCGCTGGGTTTAGTTTGACCAGACGGTTCTCAGCAACTGCGGCGTCGATAGCGACTGCGGCAGCGTTAGCCCAGAGTTCAGAAGCGATGTCTGGAGTGCCCTTCTCAGTCATCGACGTGATCTGCGGCATAGTACCCGCTGTCAGGTACTCAACATTACACTTGTAGCCTTCGCTCATGATTAAACCGTCGACTCGAGCGAGGAATTCACCGCTAGCCCAGTTCATTTCGCCAATTACAACGTCACCACAAGGCGCGTGACCACCGGCAAATGCACCCGTGCTGGCTGCAAGGAGTGATACGGCAAGAATTTGCTTTTTCATTGTTGCTCCCGTTTTTTAACAGTTTGGTTGTTCTTTTTAGGTCCAAAGCAGCAAATGACTTTTTGGACTTCTATTCAAAGTGTTGAGAGATACTAACAGGTGTAATAATTAGAATTCAAATCTTTATAGCTCTAATTATTTGTGCTCTAATCACATCTGGTCGAATAAATTTGAAGCAAAAGTGCGTCTGTTTTGGTTTAATCCGCCGGTCGCCGTTTAAGGATTTTGAGGAAGCTTTCTATGACGGATCAGTATCAAGCTCAGGATGTGTTGGTTGCGCTCAGACGCATCATCCGTGCGACTGATATTCAATCCAAGCGCATAGCAAAAAGCTCGGGTCTGACGATTCCTCAGGTGATGGTACTCCGCTCAATCGGGACGCTTGGTGACGTTACTGTTAAACGTGTGGCTGAAGAGGTCTCCTTAAGCCAAGCGACAGTTACCACTATCCTAAACCGCCTAGAGACGCGTGGCTTGGTAGTTCGCGTTCGTTCGGCACGTGACAAGCGGGTAGTTAATGCGCGTCTTCTGCCGGAGGGCGAAACAATCCTGCAGTCCGTGCCGGCTTTATTACACGAGCGATTCATCGAACGCTTCGACAAGCTGCCAATCCTAGAGCAGCAGAGTTTGGTTGATACCTTGGGTAAACTGGCTCAGATGATGGATGCCGAGGCGATTGATGCTGCCCCAATGCTTGATATCGCTGAAGCAGCACCTAATCTCATCGCTTAATCTACCTATGTTGAAACTCAGTTTTTTTGTGCCAGAGGCAGACCTTGAGACGGTTAAAAGCGCCCTGTTTGCAGCCGGCGCTGGTCGTCAAGGGGACTACCAAGAGTGTTGCTGGCAAACCCTTGGAACAGGCCAGTTCCGCCCAATAAATAACGCTAGTCCGGCTATAGGGTCTGTTGGGCAACTTGAGAAAGTAAGTGAGTGGCGTGTCGAGATGGTCTGCGAGCCAGCCAGCATTAAAGCAGCGATCGCTGCGCTACTGGCTGCACACCCCTATGAGGAGGTCGCCTACGACCTCGTCACACTCGTAGATCCCACCAATCTTGATTGATCAATTTTGATGATAAATTAATCGAAGCTCTCTTTGGTCGCGTAGCCATTGAACTAACTATGCGGAGACTTTGATGAGTAATCTACTGTTGCGGTTGGTGCTATTTATCGCACTGCCGCTATCCATGCCCGTGCAAGCACAGACTCTAAGCGAGCGGATTGAGAGCTTGGAGGCTAACGTTATTTTTATGCGCCATGCTTTAGCTCCGGGGTTTGGTGACCCTGATAACTTCGATATTGAACGCTGTGAAACGCAGCGTAACTTGGATGATCAGGGGCGTGCGCAGGCAAGAGATATAGGCGCAAAGCTCAGAGCGACCGGACTCGACTTTGATGAGGTACTGTCGAGTCAGTGGTGTCGCTGCGCTGAGACAGCGGACCTGTTGGGCCTCGGGAACTGGTCCACCTTCTCGGGGCTCAACTCCTTCTTTCAAGGCTATGCCAAGCGAGAGCAGACGTTAGAAAAACTAGACGCTTATCTTAATACTTTGTCGGGCACTGAGCTTGTTGTTCTTGTGACGCACCAGGTGGTGATCTCTGCGGCGACTGGTATTTCGCCTCCGAGCGGCGGCATTGTGCTGTATAACTCGAAAACTAAGCGCTCTGAGTCTTGGAGGTGGTAACAGTGATGAAACTATTGGCTTTAGTGCTCCCTGCGGCCATCGCGCAAGCCGAGGCATTTACGATTGAGAAGATCGGCAGCGATATCTCTCACCCCTGGAGTGTGTCGCAGATCAACGACACTGAGGTGCTAGTCACCGCTCGCGCCGGTGCACTACTGCGCATCAATCTTGAGACAGGCTTGCAGCGTGCAGTCAAACCGGCGCCGCGGGTCGCCAGCTTTCGTCAGGGCGGCATGCTGGACGTAGCTTTCGACGCAACAACTGAGAGGGTGTATATCTGTTACAGCAAGCCAGCCCCTGGCGGTGCCGGACTTGCAATCGCATCAGGCAAGTTGCTGGATAGTGAAATTGAGGATTTACAGGATATCTTTGTCTCCAACCACAGTTCAGGTTCGGGAGCCCATTTTGGTTGTCGCTTGGTACTCAGTGGTGACTACCTCTTTGCCTCTTTGGGCGATCGCGGTGATCGTGAAAATTCGCAGGATGTATCCAATCATGCCGGGTCCATCTTGCGCCTCAACCTACGAACGCCCGAGCGCGCGAACAGTCGTAATGAGTGGCTGGCTGAGCAGTACTCTATTGGGCATCGTAACCCTCAGGGAATGGCGTTGCAGCCTGAAACCGGTCTTATCTGGGCGCACGAACATGGACCGCGCGGGGGCGATGAGATTAATTTGATCGAGCAAAATGCTAACTATGGGTGGCCGGTTGTTTCCTACGGTAAAGAGTATGTCGGTGGTGATATCGGCTTGGATTACTCGCCCGACGGTTTCAAGGATCCGCTGTGGATTTGGGATCCAAGTATCGCGCCTTCAGGCATGACTTTTTACACGGGTGATATGTTTCCCCAGTGGCGGGGTGATCTTCTGGTGGGTGCGTTAAAGTTCACCAGTATTTACCGGGTGGAATTCGACCCGGATACAAATCGCCCTGTTGCCGAGGAGCGGCTATTTGAGGGTGATTTTGGTCGTGTACGCGATGTAGAGATGGCGCGAGACGGGAGTGTTCTGGTGCTCAGTGACGCGCCCGATGGCGGGCTTTACCGAATTAGTCGTTGAGTGGTTGCAGGGTGACGTCAAGTGATTTGGCAATGGCGTCGATTTGGTTGTTAACCCACTGCCGCTCAATTGGCCCCCAGTCCTCAATACGGTACTCGCCCTGATTGTTCCGTGCGTCATCTTGCTGATGGAATTGGCAGATGATGCCAACATCGTCGAGATCTTTGATGCAGTCCTGTAGGGTTCGGCGTGGCATGCCCGTGATTTTCTGTAGACCGGTGAGGTTAGTCGCCTGCTGTCCGATGCACCAAGCAATTAGCAGTTTACGTTGAAAGGCTTTGGCCGCCTTCGAGTCTTTCACAGCTCTACCTCGCGTTGGCTCAGCAGCTCATTGGACTCCGGTTCGTGACGATTGAGGCTGATGCGGTAGAGCGGGTAGCGCCCGGACTCCCGGCGATCGGCAAAAAAGCGCTGCAAGGCGTTTACTACGGTTGGAAACGCGAGCTGATCCCAAGGGATTTCGTCTTCGCTGAAGAGGCGTACCTCTGAAGATTCGCTTGTTGGGCCAAACTCAGGTTTGAGCAGGCGCGCGAGATAGAACATCTGGACCTGATTAACGTGCACGATGGATGTAATCGTGTACAGCGAGAGAATCTCAACGGTCGCTAGGGCCTCTTCCCAGGTCTCGCGCATGGCGCCCTGTTCAGTAGTCTCACCGTTCTCCAAGAAACCGGCAGGCAGGGTCCAGTAACCGAGGCGTGGCTCGATATCACGCTTACATAGCAGTACCTTATCTCCGTACACTGGCAGGCAGCCAGCGATAATGCGCGGATTGGAGTAGTGGATAAGCTCACAGACAGTACAGACGTGGCGGGGAAGATGGTCGCCTTCAGGGATGCGTAACTCAACCGAGTTGCCACACTCGCTACAGTAATTCATGGGTCAGTTCTTATTAGCTTGTTGTAATCCCATTTTAGGCAGGTGTATAGGCGACTCACAAGCCTAAATGCCTGTTTTTGAAGCTCAATGGGTGTAGGATTAACGGTATGTTAGATCAGCTTCAAACTCGACTTCAGCAGCACCGCCCTTGGCGACTCAGCAGTGACCTAAAGCCGCGCGCCGAAGCGGGGGTCATCTGTCTGCTGACAGATGAGCCTGAGCCGCAGGTGATCCTCACCCAGCGAGGCGGTAGCCTATCTACTCATGCCGGCGAGGTGGCTTTTCCAGGTGGAAAACGCGATCCAGAGGATGAGAATCTACTAGCAACGGCTCTGCGTGAAGCGCATGAAGAGGTGGGTGTTGAGCCAGGTCAGGTACAACTGCTAGGTGAGCTCAGCCAGATCTATTCTCTGCACAAGTTGGCCGTAACCCCCTTTGTAGGCGTGGTGAATCCTGACGTTGAGTTGCGCCCAAACCCGGGTGAGATCGCTGCGATTTTCAAAACACCGCTCAATTTTCTGCTTGATCTTGATAACGCGCGTATCGATAAATTTGCGATGGTCGATGGACGCACGCGCTTTGTTCCCTCCTGGCAATACCAGCAGTACGAGATATGGGGGCTGACTGCTTGGGCGTTGGCAGAGTTGCTGAATGTCGGCTTGGATGCCGGTATTCCTACCCGACCGCGGCCGGAGCGCACTGCATGACTGAGGCGGTAAAACCTGTGCCCAACCCCTGCCTCGGTATCTGCCAGCTTGATGAGCGCGATCTCTGTATCGCGTGCATGCGCTCAGGTATGGAGATTGCCGAGTGGGGATTCTTTACCGAAGATGAAAAACGCGCCGTTTGGGCGCGTATTCGTGAGCGTGAAGCGGGTGAGCGTGACGCTTAATCGTCCTCGTCTCGCTCCAAAGCGATAACGCGAACAGTCTTAATCGTGTTGTCGCTGATCTGCAGTGTTTCCATCCGATAGTGCTCAAGCTGCATGCAGACATTAGCCTCCGGTAGTGACTCGAGTGTCTCCAGAATCAGGCCATTCAATGTCTTAGGGCCATCTGTAGGTAGATCCCAGTTGAGTGACTTGTTGATCTCTCGAATGTAGGCTTGGCCATCAATAATGAAGCTGCCGTCATCCTGAGGGTGGATGTCCTGGTTGATCTGCGCTTCGTCGTGCGACATCTCGCCGACGATCTCTTCTAGAATGTCTTCGAGGGTCACAACCCCTTCAACATCTCCATACTCATCAACCACGATCCCGATACGGCGACTCTGCTTCTGGAAATTCAGAAGCTGTGTATGTAGTGGGGTGCTTTCGGGAACGAAGTAGGGCTCATGCACCACCGCAGTGATTGCCGCTTTGGTCAATTTACCCTGCTGGATAAGCTGCGCGAGGTTACGCATGTGCAGGACACCGCAGATCTGGTTGATATCACCCTCGTAGACCGGCAAACGTGTATGTCGGGTATGTGCCAACTGGTCTAGGATCTGCTCCATATCCTGATCGAGGTCGATCCCCTCAACTTCGTTGCGCGGAATCATGATGTCATTGACGGTCACGTCGTTGAGCTCAAGAACACCAAGCAGCATAGATTGGTTACGATCGGGAATCAGTGCGCCCGCTTCGTTCACAATTGTACGCAGCTCTTCAGTACTAAGGTTGTGAGCATCAGCGCCAGTTGTTTTGATACCCAGTAGACGGAAAATGCCGTTAGTAATCATATTCACGGCAAATACCAGCGGGTAGAAGATCTTCAGTAGCACCACCAGAATATAGGAGGCGGGAAAAGCCACCTTTTCTGGGAACATTGCAGCCAGCGTTTTAGGTGTGACTTCTGCGAATATCAACACCACCAGCGTCAACGCACCGGTAGCGATAGCGATACCGGCATCACCCCAAATACGCACTGCAATCACGGTGGCGATAGCAGAGGCCAGAATATTAACGAAGTTATTCCCGATTAGAATCAGGCCAATGAGGCGATCGGGACGCTCCAGCAGGCGACTCGCATTGCGTGCGCCAGGGTGCTTGTTTTTCGCCATGTGTTTCAACCGGTAACGGTTGAGGGACATCATTCCGGTCTCTGAGCTAGAGAAGAAAGCGGAGCAAAGGATCAGAACGAAAAGAAGGATCGAGAGCGAGCTTATCGACGCGTCTTCCAATGTGGTAGGCCTGTGTTATGAATGAGAAGACATTCTCTGGACTCCGCTCAAAGCTGTCAAGCGTTGATCAGCTTCCCAGAATAAGCTCTAGGACCGCCTTGGAGCCAAAGAATGCGAGCATCAGTAGGATAAAGCCCGCCAAAGTCCAGCGTAGCGCTGTGCGGCTGCGCCATCCCAGCAGCATGCGACCACCCAGCAGAGTGGCGAATACGACCCAGGCGATAATGGAAAGCAGTGTTTTGTGCGCTAGATGCTGCGCAAACAGATCTTCAGTAAACAGCGCGCCGGTAATGAGCGCAGCGGTGAGAAGCAGGAAGCCCGCAAAGATCATCTCAAACAGCAGTCTCTCCATCACCTGAAGCGGTGGCAGGCTATTCACCAACCCGCGGGTATGGTGTTGTTTCAGCGCGCGCTCCTGACGCGATAGTAAAATAGCTTGGAAGGCTGCGAGTGTCAGGACCGAATAGGCGGTGATCGATAACAGGATGTGAGCAATGACACCCAAACTATACGCCTTTGCTCCTGCGCTATCGGGCGAGATCAGTGTCGCAAGCAGCGTTAGAGCCGCCATTGGGAAAACCCCGATGAAGAGATTATCGAGTTTCTGGCGTAGGCTGCTCAGCAGAAGAATCAGCACAACAATCGAGGCGATCAGAGAGCCAGTAGGGAAAATGCTCAGATTCAGAGTATCGTGCTGCACCAGCATTTGCGCAGTGACGCTAATCTGCAAAACCCAAGCGAGGGTACCGCTCGCAAGAATCTGCCCGCGCAGTCCGGTACTTTCGCTCCCGTTTGAGCCCAGGCGCTGCCATTGACGTACGGCTGCAAAGAGATACAGCACGATTGCGACTAATGAGAGCAGCGTCAGCATTCCAGACTCCAGGCCGATAAATAGTTGATATTTGGATCAGTATTACAGAATTAGTGAGCGAGAGTTTGGCACAAATAGAGGCTGCGGGAAATATACGGGTGAATCCGAGGCGGGCGCTGCGTTATAATCCACAGCAATTATGTTTTAGAAGCACCGGTCAGCTACCGGTGCACAAAGGATAGATATGTTTGCGAATCTTACGGAACGGTTAACCAGTACGCTGCGTTCAGTCACTGGCCAAGCCAAGCTCACCGAAGACAATATAAAGGATACGCTGCGCGAAGTGCGCATGGCGCTACTCGAGGCGGATGTCGCGCTGCCGGTAGTCAAAGCCTTTGTAGGCGCTGTTAAAGAGCGTGCCGTTGGTCAAGAAGTTGCCAAGAGCCTAAGTCCCGGACAGGTCTTCGTTAAGATCGTTAATGAAGAGCTGGTTAAAGTGATGGGTGAGGCGAACGCCAAGCTTGATCTCTCTACTCAGCCGCCGGCTGTTGTCATGATGGCCGGTCTGCAGGGTGCTGGTAAGACCACCTCTGTTGCCAAGCTGGCGCGTTTCCTGCGCGAGCGCGAGAAGAAAAAGGTGCTGGTGGTCTCTGCCGACGTTTACCGCCCGGCGGCGATTCGTCAGCTGGAGACTTTAGCGAATGAGGTCTCTGTCGACTTCTTCCCATCTACAGCTGAACAGAAGCCAATCGATATTGTTAACGGCGCGATCAACCACGCGCGTATTCAGCATCACGATGTGCTGCTGGTCGATACTGCCGGTCGTCTTGCTGTTGATGAGGCGATGATGGCGGAGATCAAACAGCTGCACGCAGCCGTTAAACCGGTTGAGACGCTCTTTGTTGTTGACTCGATGACCGGTCAGGATGCCGCTAATACTGCCAGCGCTTTCAATGAAGTGTTGCCGCTTACCGGTGTGATTCTTACCAAGACTGACGGTGACGCGCGTGGTGGTGCGGCGCTTTCGGTACGTCATATCACCGGTAAGCCAATCAAATTCCTCGGTGTCGGTGAGAAGGTTGATGCGCTGGAGCCCTTCCACCCAGATCGTGTTGCCTCACGTATTTTGGGCATGGGTGATGTGCTCTCGCTGATCGAGGAAGCAGAGCGCAAGATTGATAAAGACAAAGCGGCGAAGCTGGCGAAGAAGGTCACTAAGGGTAAGGGCTTTGACCTCGAAGACTTCCGTGACCAGATCAATCAGATGAACAACATGGGCGGTATGATGTCCATGATGGAGAAGCTCCCAGGTATGGGGCAGTTGGCGCAGGCTGCACAGTCCGCTCAGGCTGAGCAGGGAATGAAGCAGTTTGCTGTCATCATCGATTCAATGACGATGAAAGAGCGTCGCAACCCAGATATCATCTCGGGCTCGCGCAAACGCCGCATTGCTGCAGGTTCTGGCACAAGTATTCAGGACATCAACCGCCTGCTTAAACAGCACAAGCAGATGGCCAAGATGATGAAGAAGTTCGGCTCCAAGTCTGGCATGGCTAAGTTGGCGCGCGGTATGGGCGGCATGAAAGGTATGCTGCCGCCAGGCATGGGCGGCGGTGGCGGTTTTCCGCGTTTCTGATCACTTTTTCAGTAACTGTCTAAAATCTATACAAAAGACTTTTAACGGGCGTGGAGTTCGCGTAGAATCCACGCCCTATTTAATTTAGGCCTCCGTCTGCCTGGGTGATTCACTGAATAACTGAAGTAGGCGGAGAAACAACAATGATGGGCGATCTCAAAACCCATCCCGCGAAGTAAAGGGGACCTTGCATGGTAACTATTCGTTTGTCTCGTGGCGGCGCTAAAAAGAAGCCGTTCTATCACATCACTGTTGCAGATTCGCGTTTTGCACGCGACAGCCGCTTTATTGAGCGGGTGGGCTTTTTCAACCCTGTAGCGCGTGGTCAGGAAGAGAAACTCCGTCTTGACCTGGAGCGTGTTGATTACTGGGTAGGCAAAGGCGCTCAGATGAGTGAGCGTGTTGGCCAGTTGGTTAAAGAAGCACGTAAAGCGCAGTAAGGTTCGATAAGGGTATGTCAGAGTTTAATGCAGAGGACGTTGTTGTCCTCGGGCGTTTTAACTCACCATTCGGCATCCAGGGTTGGGTAAAGGTTTACTCCTACACTGAGCCAATGGAGAACATACAGAGCTACAAGCCTTGGCTAGTTAAGCTGAAAAACGAGTGGCAACCGGTAAAGGTTAAGACCGTTAAGAAGCAGGGCAAAGGTCTGATAGCGAAGCTAGACACCATAGATACACCTGAAGCTGCTCGCCTCTACTGCGAAGTGGAGATTGCAGTTCCCAAGTCGGCTCTACCGAATCTTGATGCAGGTGACTACTACTGGAGTCAGCTACAGAACCTAAAGGTTATTACCGAATCCGGCGAATTGCTGGGTCGGGTTGACCACCTACTTGAGACTGGCGCTAATGATGTGCTGGTAGTCAAAGGGGACGCTGAGAGTGTTGATCGTGAAACACGGTTGATTCCATACGTTCCTGAGCAGGTGGTTAAGAAGGTTGATTTAGAATCCGAAACTATTCGGGTTGATTGGGGCTCAGACTATTGAGTGCTGGGTCCTGAGTTGTGTGGTTTGGAATCGTATCTCTCTTTCCTGAGATGCTCGAAGCGGTCACTCGCTACGGTGTAACAGGTAGAGGTGTAAAACGGGGACTGATCCAGGTCGAGAGTTGGAGTCCTAGAGACTTTGCTCATGACAAACATCGCACCGTCGATGACCGCCCTTTTGGTGGGGGTCCGGGGATGCTGATGAAGGTTCAGCCGCTGAAAGACGCGATTCATGCAGCGAAAGCTGCCGCTGGCGGAGATGCCCGCGTGATCTACCTGTCGCCTCAAGGGCGCAAACTAGATCAAGCTGGGGTATTGGAGTTAGCGAAGCAGGAGCGACTCATTCTGGTCTGCGGTCGGTATGAGGGTGTTGATGAACGCCTGATTGAGACGGAGATCGATGAGGAGTGGTCACTGGGCGATTTTGTTCTTAGTGGCGGCGAGCTCCCGGCAATGGTGATGTTAGACGCCATCGCCCGGCAGATTCCGGGTGTATTAGGTGACCAAGCATCGGCCGAAGAGGACTCCTTCGCAGAAGGATTACTCGATTGCCCGCACTACACGCGACCAGAGGTTTTGGATGAGATGCAGGCGCCAGCCGTGCTGCTCAGCGGTAATCACGCTGAGATAAGACGCTGGAGACTGAAGCAGCAGTTGGGACGGACCTGGGAAAGGCGCCCTGATATGCTGGAAAAAGTTGATCTGAACCCGGAGCAGCAGGCGCTGTTACAAGAATACATCAGCGAGACTCAATAGAGTCCGCGGTTGAAAAAGTTAGGAGCGAGCGATGAGCAGCAAAAACTTAATCATTCAGCAGATCGAAGCTGAACAGACTGGTAAAGAAGTACCAACTTTTGGTCCAGGCGACACTGTCGTTGTACAGGTTCGCGTAGTAGAAGGCAGCCGTAGCCGTCTGCAGGCATTTGAAGGCGTAGTACTGGGCAAGCGTAACCGCGGCCTGAACTCTGCATTCACTGTCCGTAAGATCTCTCACGGTGTTGGCGTTGAGCGTACTTTCCAGACCTACAGCCCAACTGTAGAAGCGATCGAAGTTAAGCGTCGCGGTGACGTACGTCAGGCTAAACTTTACTACCTGCGTGAGCGCAGCGGTAAATCTGCACGTATCAAAGAGAAGCTGGGCGCTTAAGCCTTTTCTGTTTGAACGAAAAAGCGACCTTAGGGTCGCTTTTTTTTGTTTTTGGCGCGTTTGTTCTGGGGTCAGACCCCTTTTTTTTAAAAAAAGGGGTCTGACCCCGTTTCTTGGCCTAAACTGGAATCTATCAAAATGGATTGCAGAACTAGAGCAAGATGCGAGCTATTAAACGACTCATCGGGGGTATCCTCCTGCTGGCGCTGTTGGCCGGTGCTGCTTATGGGTACGTCTGGTACAGCACCAAGACCTATCTCGACCAGCAGATCGTTGCTGCTTCTAGCGTTGGACAGGTCAGTTATCAAAAGCTTCGAATCGATCCACGCGGTGAAATTCGTGTCGATGGTATCCAGATTATACCGGCCGGTTACCGTACTCCAGTTGATGTGGACTCAGTCAGTGTTCGATCGGATGACCCGCTATTCTTCCTAGATCCACAGGGTCGCCTGGAGCGCGGTGAGTACCCAGAGTTTCTTTCGATCGCGTTTGATGGCGCCAAACTAGATCCCCAAGCTGATTTCATCACAGCCCTGCAGCCAAGTCAGGCTGATCTGCTCCTGCATCTGAGAGAGCCTCAACTGGAAGCGCTCGGCTGTGGTGAGGATATCTTGGCCTTTACGCCTGAAGTCTGGGGTCGCATGGGTATAGGCCGCCTCTCATCTGATATCGCCATTACGCTGCGCGCTGATAACGATCAGGGTAGGCTCGATCTATTCACTGAAACGGATACCGCTGGCATAGGTGCGGTTAGCGCCGATCTCTCAATGACCTTCGCCGCTGGGTACCTAAAGCCCGCAACCGTCGCTGGTGCTAATCCTCGCCTCAAATCACTCGAAGTTAATTACCGTGATACGGGCTATTACGCCAAACGCGATCGCTTCTGTGCTGGCAATGCCGCGGTAGACGAAGCGCAGTACCGAGCTAATCATTTAGAGTTGGTGAAGCAGCGAGCAGCT
>Ga0209137_1003102_pt1 | contig 14133 bp, 19 predicted proteins | sample SaaInl5LU_22_DNA_FD_184642 | JGI IMG/M metagenome (GOLD analysis project Ga0209137, IMG submission 184642) | Marine microbial communities from expanding oxygen minimum zones in the Saanich Inlet - ESP_105LU_22_DNA (SPAdes) (version 2) | ecosystem: Environmental > Aquatic > Marine > Intertidal... | reverse complement strand
TATCATTAGATTTTTCATATTATCCTTTTTTAATATCTTTTAGTACATCTTTCTTAACTGTGTCTAGATACTTAGCTCTAGTTTTATCATCAACGAATGGCACTGACCAAAACTGTTTAGTCTTAAGCCATCTTTTAGGAGACCAACCGAATACAAATGTGTAAACACCCATAACTAGACGAAGCTTGACTGAGTTTAAGTATAGAGTTACTACTGGAAGTGATGGAGCACCGTGTGTAATATATGTTCTAACCTTCTTATCTTTTAAGAATGGCTTAGGATAAGCATACTTGCCTATAACTGGAACAAACTTATATGCAAACCCAGGTACAAATACCTCATCAAAAAAGACTTCCATCCTTGGTGTTAATCTAAACCACCAAACAGGTGATACAAAATAGATTCGATCGGCCCAAGTTACATCTTCTTTGTAACGATCTATTACATCTGTTCTTGGCCTAGCAAAGCTATCAGCATATAGATCTGCTACTCTAGTTTCTTGACCTTCTACGTCTAGTGTTTCTAGAATAGTTTTGTAGATTCCATTATAACAAAATGATTTATTATCTGGATGTGCTATTACTATTAAATTTTTCATTAATCATTATAAGTTACTGTATGATATGGCTTTTTATAACCGTCACATTCGTTAGTATTTAGAGGTACAATAATCAAATCACCTCTTCTATTATTATACTGTATAATAGCCTCTGTGTTTGTTACAATATATGTAGGTTCAATAACCTTACATCCAGTTAATAGAATGACCATAAGAGCTATTATAATAGCCGGGGATATCATAACTAAAAAACCCATTGCAAATTCAATTGGATTTGGATAATCTTTACGCATCTTTAAATTTGTTTTTAACTCGTTCTGAAATTGGAATAGGGTCTCCATTCTCGTCGATTCTGACAAAAGTTATATTAGTAGATAGAATTACTGTTTGAAGACCTGAATATACGTTGTGCGCTCTGGCCTCAACGTATAATTTCATTGATGTCGTACCAATCTCTTCGACTCGACCATACATTTTAAGAAGTTGACCTTCTTTTGCAGGTTTCTTAAAGATGCACTCATCAATTTTAACAGTGACCATTCTAGGCGTATCTGCAACTTCCATTGCAAAAGCGGCAGCAGCAGCATCTAGCCATGCAAGTAACTTACCACCAAATAGATTGGCATGAAACCCAAGGTCACTCTTCTTTATTGGATGTGTTGTTATTAATTGCATTTATTCTTTTTCTTTTCTCATTCTATAAATTAAGAATAGATTCCATGGTACTACGACTATTAAAGCTAAAATTATATCAGATGTTGACATTTAAATCACGATTACGTTTTCTAAACCAAGCTTTCGCCCATACCGTAACACCTGTAATTAGTGCAATACCGCTAATAAAGAACAATCCATCAAATTTGTCATATGGACTAACCTCATAAGTTAACATAGTCCAACCTAACATATAGCCAAACCAAAGAATAATCCATACTAAATCTGGAATGCGCTTTGTTTGCTTTTCAATCTTTTCTACTTTTTGATCGTGAACTACTCTACTAAGAGCATCTTGTAGATCTTTACCGTAAGCCGGTATTTTAGAAGTCGAACCGTCTTCATTAAGAAGCTCAACCTCATACTTTAACCAATCTGGGAATGTCTTTGAATCTTTACGATAGGTTACGTTAATTACCTTTTGTTTCATTATATACAATTATTTTTGTATTATATGAGATAATTAAGAATTGTTTCATTGTTAAAAAAGGAAGTGGGCTTACTACACTTCTAAATTCTATAACCACTCCTCACGGCATGTGGTAGGGGGATTGAGGCCTATAGCTGAGTTATACTACAGAGGTCGACATCCTGGCCTTTGTCAATCTTTTACCCGGTAAGGTCTCACTGATATCTTTATGTGAGACAGCCCATTCCTTAAAGAACCTACATTTATCTTAAGTCGATAGAATGTAGCACTCAAAGAGGATCTTTACTGCTCGTTTTCTCTTTCTGAACGTGTGTTATTCACGTCTAGTCTTAAATCCTGAGCAAGACCCTTAATAGTTTGCATCGCTTTGCGTAGTCTTACGCCAGCTGCTTTGTTACCACCTTCGTAGAATTTGATTGCATCTTTTTCTGCTTCTTCTACTACGGCTACTATTTCGTTAAATATTTTCATGTGTGTGTATCTTTATTTGTATTATTATATGAGTTATTTAATCTTTGTTTCAACATCGTGTAATGCCTGTGCAATAACTTGATGCATATCGTAATATTTGTAAGTTCCAAGTCTTCCACCGAAATGTATCTTAGGAAAGTCCTTAGCCATCTCTTTATATTGATTATAGATCTTTGTGTTCTTCTCGTCGTTAACTGGATAGAACGGTTCTACACCTCTTTTATACTCTTGTGGAAACTCTTTACTTACAAAGGTTGTCTTTTGTCCTTGATCATCAAAGTATTTGTGTTCAATAACTCGAGTGTGTTCAGTATCTGAATCTGTGTAGTTCATCACTGCACAACCTTGATAGTTATCTTGGTCTAAGTGTTGATCTTCCCAACGAATTGATTTGTATTCAAGATCGCCAAAGCAGTAATCAAAGTACTTATCAATCGGTCCAGTGTAAATAACCTTATCTGCTAAAGTTTCCCACATCTCTTTATCTTCAAAGAAGTCAACGTTAAACTTAATATTAACGCCATCTAATAACTTTTCAAAGATCTGAGTATATCCACCAACTGGAATACCTTGATACTTATCGTTAAAATAATTATTGTCATAAGTAAATCGAACTGGAAGTCTCTTGATAATAGAAGCTGGTAGCTCTTTAGGATCTTTGCGCCATTGTTTAGTTGTGTAACCCTTGATTAGCTTTTCGTAAATGTCTTTACCAACAAGTGAAAGAGCTTGTTCTTCTAAGTTAGTTACCTTTCCAGTATACCGTTGTTCATCAATCTTAGCTTTAGCTTCTTCAGGAGTGCTTACACCCCACATTTGAGCAAAGGTCCACATTGAAAATGGTAGTGAATAGATCTCGCCTTTGTAGTTTGCAACTGGAGTATTCTTGTAGTTGCTAAACTCTGCAAACTGATTTACCCAATCCCAGATCTTCTTGTCATTCGTATGAAAGATATGAGGACCGTAATCATGAACATGAATACCATCTAAGTTTCTTGTGTAACAGTTTCCACCAATGTGGTCACGCTTTTCAAGGACTAAGACTGATTTACCTGCTTTGACTAACTCGTGGGCGCAGATAGCTCCATAGAACCCTGCCCCCACGATTATGTAGTCGTATAAATTATTTTGTAACTCCGAAGACACCTGATAAAATATTTGGACTAAATGTAGTACGTTTAACTTCTTTTCTTTCAGAGTATACATCTGTGATATATTCTGGTAGATCTGAGTGTAAAGATTCAAGTTGTTCTACAAAGTTATCATACGGTATACCAATAGCCTTTAATGCTTTGATATGCATCCATAATGGCAGCGGACTAGTATTATAGTAAGCTGAATTATGAATCATAAAAGAATAGTGTGGGAATGGGTTAGGTCTATCTGTATCTGCTAACTTAATAGTTTCAATTAGCATTTCTTTATATTGTCCTAATGATTCTAATACTTCGGCTCTTCTATAAATAGCCTCGTTTCTTCTTGGGTTAAATTCTTTAGCTCTTTCAAAATATTCTAGAGCCAAGTCAGTATCTTCTAAAAAGTTATAAGCATTACCAATGAGAAGCATTGCATAATAGCCCATATCATCTTCCATAGAAGGCTTATTTGTTACGCTATAGTTATGTAATTTATTTAAATACATGTTGAAATAGAATATACATCTTCTAGCATACTCATTAGCGTGGTCTTTACCAAACGGGAATTGAGTAGGATCACCATACGCATCTGAATATGACTTACCAATATACCATAAGTGGTAATCGTCTTCTAATACTAAATTTGATACTACTTTATCTTTTTCAAGCTCTAGGGCATCATTCAGGAATTTCATAGGAGCATCCCAAGTTTCACCATCATTAGTAATAATTTGACGGAAGCCAGTAGATAGATTTACTCTGTTAAAGTTTTCATCTACATCTGGTAGGTGAATAGTTTCATGTCTTTTGTCATGTGAAAAATACCATGGTCTATGCGCATTCCACAACCATGTTCTAAAGTACATAGAATCACCCGGGTCAGCTGGAATATTAAACGAATCAATTGAAAGGTCTTCAAATACACCCCAATTAAAATTATCATCTACTGCAAGTTGCTCATCAGCATCCATTCTAAGAATCCAATCACAACCATGATCGGCTTTCAAACATTCCTGTAGTGTATGGTCTCTATTCCAACCTGGGAAATTCCATTCAATTTGATAAGTAAATCCAGGGATACCTCTTTTTGCAAAGAAGTCATCAATGATTTGTCTAGTGTTATCATTACCGTTGCATTGAACAACGTAATAATCAATGTAATCTGCAACTGAATTTAACATTCTTGTGATAGTGTTTTCTTCACTACCTACCATTGCATTCATTACAATTTTAATGTGTTGTGGTTTTTTCATATTATTGATTTCTAAAAATTACGTAATCATTTATAAATAATGCATATAAATCATGCTTTAGCATTGAATTAATTGCATCTGTTGGGGTTTCTACTACTGGTTCATCAGGTCCATTAAATGAAGTATTAAGTACTACAGGTAAACCTGACTTTTCATAAAAAGCACTAATTAAATTATAGTACTCTTTATTATTTTCAGCCGTTACTGACTGGTATCTTGAAGTATTATCGTGATGTACAACTGACGGAATCTTATCTCTCCATTCTTCTTTAACAGTTGTTGTGACCAACATATATGGAGAATAAGTATCTAGGTCGAATATTTCACCTTGTTTTTCGTACAGTACTGATGGTGCAAACGGACGGTACCATTCTCTTCTTTTAATTTCAGAGTTAATATAATTAACCATCCATGGTGAACTAGGATTTGCTAGCATTGATCTATTGCCAAGTGCCCTAGGTCCTGTTTCTGAACCATTTTGCATCCAACCGATAACTTTATTACTGTTTAATAATCCAGAAGCTTCTTCGTATTTTCTATCCCAAATCTTGTCAAATGAAACCAATGGATTTTCATTCACAGCTTTTTCAATTTCTTCATCGCTATAAACTTTACCAGTATATGCGGACATCCATTCACCATTTCTTATTTCTCCAGTTAAATAAGCTGCACCTGCGTATGCACAACCATGTGGAATACCTGAATCATCAGCAGGTGGTAAAAAATATTGATTATCAAAAAGACCTGAACGAATAATCATCTCATTAGTATTACAGTTTAAGAATGAACCACCTGCAACACAAACATTATTAGAGCCTGTTAATTTTTTTGCCATCTTTACAAGATGCATTGAATTTAATTCTTGTTCTCTTTGATACAACCCAGCTACATTAGCTTTAGCCTGAAAGTCAGACTGCCAATCAATTTCATCTTCTAAAACAGGAAAAGAAGGAACTTGTAAATCATTCTCTGTTTTAATAGAAAACTCTTCAAATGATTCAACAAACTTAGGGTCTGCATAACTTGCAAGACCCATTAGCTTACCAGCTTGCCATGTATTACTTTTAGGACTATATACTAATTGTCTAGCACCCATTCCATAAAAATAACCAATAGAACCTTCATATGATGGATCGAATGGAAATCTTACCCATTTTTTATATTTAGGATGTGGGTTAATATCATTCTTTTTAAACTGATATATCGAATAACCTTCAGCCCATTCTTGGCCTTCTTCTAATTCAGATTCATCAATGGTATACCAGTCTTTAATAGGTGTTACATCATTATAAACTGAACCCATAGCATCAACCACAACAACAGCAGCTTCTTCAAATCCAGAGGCTGCGAATGTTGAATATGCATGTGCAATATGGTGTGGAATAAACTTAAGCTTCGAAAGCGGTTGTCCAGTAACTTTTTCAAAATGTTCAGTTACTTTATTTAAAGGCTCCGTGATATTGTATACAAAAATATCAATATCACTATACGTTAATCCAAGTGCATCTAGACAATACTGCATAGATTCAACTGGCATTTCATCAGAATGATCTGTTTTAATTCTGGTTATTCTTTCGTTAGAGATTGCTACTTTAAGTTCTCCATCTACTGTTATTGCAGCTCCTCTATTATGACCTGTTGAAAGGCCCATTGCTATTTTACTCATTATATGTATAATTTACCGAGTTTTCTTCTTTATAATATTTTAAACGATCTCTATCAAATTGGAATAGATTAGCTCTATTATCTGCATCATTCCATTCCCAATCATCACAACCTAGATCAATAAATCGTTGATGTATTTGTTGTTCATAATAGTCTTTAATTAATCTAGCTTTACGATTAATATCTGTTACATTATTATCTACCGTTGAATTTCTATTATTATACTGTAAATAGAGCAGTTTGTTTATATGAAGCATCTTAGTATTTAAGAATGTCCTTACAATTAACTCATAATCATCTGCAACTGATATAAATTTATTATGTTTGCCTATTTTATCATAAACATCTTTACGCCAAATTCTTGCGTGATTTGGCATACCTATATTAAATCTAATAGTTTTAGGATTAATACCTGGATAAACGTGTTCAACATATTCTATACCACCTGCTATTGTAAGTCTGTGGCCGCCGTAACCCCATACAAACGTATTATTAGGGTTTGCATACCAATGTTCTTTATCACCGATTGTATTAGTGTACTTGCGCATTTCACCATCTTCATATGGCTCAGCTGGATTTGTATAGATAAATCCTGCATCTGGATATTCTCTAGATGCTTTAATGCAATCTTCAAATAGTGTTGGCATCAGAGCATCATCATGGTCCATTTCAACTAACCACATGCCGTTTGATAGTGACGCTGCTCTGTTTTTTACTTCACCTATATTTCCACCCGAAACTGGAAAGATTCTATGAGGTTTTACCCTATGGTCTTTATTAGAAAGTTCTTTTAGTATTTCCCAGGTTTCAGTATGGTCTTCCGGTGAATCATCAACAATAACCCACTCCCATGAACTATACGTTTGATTAACCATTGAATTATAAGAGCGATAGATACGATCTTTATCTGTTTTATAACAACCTGTAAATACTGAGAAGTATGGGAAGTCTACATTATTATATACTTTAGGATACGTGTCACAAGCCCAATTTGTAGAATATCTAGCAATATCATTTGCTAATGTAAGGTCATCATATTCTTGTGTGTAATGCACCCACTTTGAAGCAACTACAGTATCACCTGATTCTCTAGCAATCCATTCCCAAGAAGCTCTAGTACCACCTATAGTTATAATAATGTCAGGCGATATTTCTGCTAAATCTTGTTTAAAGTTTTTTGAATCTCTTTTAAAATGTGCAACAACATATTCCTCTAAGGATTCCTCCCAGTATAAGTTGCTTCTTAATTTTTGTTGACCTACATGTTTAGAAGAACCATAAATTAAGGCTGTTGGAAGTCCGACTTTAATCATTTGTATTATCTTTCAGTGTTAAAGAAAAAGGTTTGGAATAGTCTACCGTCAAATTTATCACGACCAAAGTAGTCTAACGATGTATGGAAAATATCGCCTCGGTACATGATAAGTCTGTTGTACTTGTTACCAATAAAGTTTGTCATTTCCCATTTAGTCATGTCTTGTGAATCCTTGTAGATTTCATCCATGATAGCGTTATTATATTCACCGTTTTCAAGTTTAGGGGCCATTTCAAGACCTGTTTCCTTGTGTCTGAATAAACCTGTACCACCAGACAATGGTGCGTCAGGTGTCAAATAAATTACAGCTGCCCAGTTTGTAGTCTGGTCGGCATGTATCCAAGAACGGTCTCTTTGAGTAGTGTATTGAAAAGCACCTGTGTATTCGCTTTCCCAATATGTTATATCACCAGCGTATGGTCTAATAATATCGTTAATAGTATTCTTAACTGATTCGTTATAAACAGGGTTAGTTCTTTGACCTGGGTAATTACCTCTAACACCGAATTCCATATCTAGTGCCATTTTTCTTACGTCATCGACGTCGTTGTAGAAATTATCTACACAAACTGCATTTACATTCATAATAAAACTTTTATTATTTATCCTCTTCCGTATACGTCGCTAATTCTAACGATATCATCTTCGCCGAAATAAGTTCCACGTTGTACTTCAATAAATGTTAGTGGTTCTTTACTTACATTTTCAATCATATGCTTAGCTAATCGTGGAATTACTAAAGTATCGCCAGGGACACAAATAGTATTAATACCATCTAGTGTAAACATACCAGTACCTTCAATGATAGTCCAAACTTCATTACGCTTAAAATGGTACTGATAAGAAAGCTTACCTCCTGGATTTACAATAATCTTTTTAACCTTACATGATTCTTCCTCGTGAATGATATGGTATTCACCCCAAGGTCTGATGTTTTCAGGAGTACCATATTGTACCACCTCTTCTTCTTTTACCTTTGAGTCAGCTGCATTTGGATGGTTTTCCCAACGGTCTCCAAATGGATCATTTTCTTTAACTGTCCAAAGTGTTTTGTCGTCTATACTTTTTCCTGGCATAATATTATTTTATATTAGTTTATATGGTGATTTATACATAAAGTTTGTTTGCATATGCTTAAATACTTGTTTACTCATTGGTTGTTGAAACCTTAATATAAATAAATCATCTTTCCAATAACCATCGTAATTTACAACTTGATTATTAGATTTTATTTTATCATACAGTATAGCATGTGAATACAATTCAGCCGATTCGGTATCGCCCTTAGTCCATTCTTTAAAATCAAATATTTTAGATTCAAATTGGTATCTTATATCAACTTGAAATCTTTCTTCAAAGCTAATTTCGGTAACTTTCGTTAATATCTCTTTAACTCTTTCTACATCATATGGCCCTACAAATATCATATCTAAATCTGTAGTTTCCCAGCCCTCTAATATACCACCATATACATAAAAAGAATAGCCTTCTGTATTAACTTCTGATTTAATTCTTTTTAATATATCTTGTATTATAGGATCATTTATACCCGTTACTTTATACCATACTTTATTTTTATATGGACCATATTCTATGCTTTCAAAATCTATTTTCACGATTTTACTATTGATGTTTCTTTTGGCAAATTATACAATATTGTTAACGTTTGTTTCGTCTTAGGGTCCAACTCTTCGATAAGTTCCCATTCAATTCTAGAAACTCTACGCTCGTTATAAAGTGCTAGAGCTTGATTTCCTGCCTCTTTAGCATTCTGAATCGAAGTACTTCTGATTTCAAAGATCGCATGCTTGTCTTTGCCATACTGTGTTGAAGTAAAACGATACAATCTTTCATCCTTTTGAGTTGTATAAGCCATTGCAACCATTGCAATAACTGCGACTAAAATTCCTACGAATGGTAACATAATTATCTATTGTGTACGTCGTTAATAAATTCTGGTGTAATTGACTTAAGAGTTTCTACAAATAGGTCGATACAGTTGTTTACATCGTCTTTGTGTGCCATCTCAACCGTTGAGTGCATATACTTTAGAGGAGTCGCTGCAATCGCCGTCGGTGTGTTCTCTAAGAAGAATGCCATTGTATCATTTCCATATGAGCCTACATGTCGTTGGAATGGAATGTCATTCACTTTAGCAACATCAATAAACTTCTTAATAATCTTACGGTGATTCTGTGCAGTGTATTCTAACGCTGGTCCTTTACCACCCTTAACATCGCCATCTTTAGCTTTGTTCATCTTAGGGTGATTAGTATTGTGGCATACATCGTGAACTAATGCAAGGTCTGCTTGAAGACGCTTAGCAATCATCTTAGCTCCGTATAGACCAACCTCTTCTTGTACTGAATTGACAACGTAAAGATCAAATGGTAGTTTTACACCTTCTTCAAAGATTCTACGCGTAGCCTCTGCAATAATGTATCCACCGATCTTATTATCTAATGAGCGGCCTACGTAGTAGTCTCCCATCTCTTTTAGTTGATCGTCGAATGTAATTAGGTTTCCTGGGTAAATACCTAGAGCCTCAACTCCTTCAGCTGAATCCGCGCCTACATCAACCCATAGTTCGTGGTATTCGTAGCCCTTCTCAGCTGCAGCTTTTCTTGTATGAATTGCTGGCCAGCCGAAAACACCTGGTACTTTCTCGCCTTTATCATTATGGACTACAACTGTCATTGAAGGTGCAATCATATTATCACTTCCGCCATGGCGCTTTACGCGAATGTAACCATCTGATTCAATATGTGTAATAATCCATGCAATCTCATCGCAATGAGCTTCGATAACAACTTTATGTAAGTTTGTTCCGTCTCCGTGGCGAATTCCGTATGAAGTTCCATATGCGTCTGTATACATTGAATCTACGAATGGCATCACGTAATCTTTCCAGATCTTTTGGCCTTCGTTTTCTTCTGCAACTGGTGCAAATGCGTTTAAGTAGTTATGTAAAAATGTATTTGATTTGCTCATCTATTAATCGTTTTCTATTATATGTAAAATTATTGAATTGTTTTAATTCTATCAGTAAAAGATGGCGGAAATAGGCCTTTATGTAGTAATTGACCGAATGAAGCGTCAATAATATAAGTAACTGCCCAATCATCTTTGCTTCTTACTGATCGTCCAACACCTTGTAAGATGTTATTACTTGTTTTCCAGTCATACCAACTTCCTCCAAGATTTAGTTTTGCTTTTACTAATGGATCTGAAAGGCTTGGATAAGGAACCTTAAAGAAGACCTGGAAGCGACTTACATCATCTTTAAGATCTAAGCCTTCAAGGATCGATGGCCCTACGAGTATTGCATCTTTTTCTTGCAAAAACTCTTTCAGCGTTTCCTTCTTCTCTTTACTTCCTTGATAGTTAAGAAGCCTAGGACTATTATTAGAGTTTTCTATGATATGTCTTGTAAATTGATAAGACCCTGAGTGAATAATTCCACGTTGACCTGAATGCTTCTCTATAATCTTGTTAAGGATATCCATGACCTTTGGAAGGTTCTGTTCTTTAGTCTTATAAGTTAGTTTGTGGCGATTAACAAAGACTATTGGTGATCTATCATATTCAAATTCGTTATCGATTCTGATAAACTTAGCATCTTTGATACCCATGATTTCCATGTAAGCCTTAGGGTCTCCGATCGTTGCACTCATAAAGACTTTGAATCCAGTCTTCTCGTGTAAATGCTTCTTGATTAACTGAGACTCTTTAACACATGCAAATCTTGTCTCACCGTCTCTGTGGTCTATTACCATGGACTCTAAGCCGTTATCTTGCACGATGCCAACATAGTCATCAAACTTACAGTAGACATCCTTGATTCTATCTAAAGCAGTTGCAGCGGACTGCCAATCACTTGGAACCTCTCCTTTATACCTTTGATTAACTGTCTTCTTAAATGCATTTTGTGCTTTGCGATAGACCTTTGCAATCTCTCTAAAGTCCTGGATAGACTCAAACATCTCTGCCTTATCTTCATTAGTCATTAACTCTTGAACTACTCTTTGAACAGAGGCTTTAGACTGAACTTCAGTTGCAATATTCTTTCGTTCTATAAATCTATTGACATATGCAACCTTTTCTATAAAGTCCTCATCAATTCGTGGCGAGAAATGGCCCTGGACAATATCATCTACTTTATGAGCCTCGTCAAAGAATGTAAAGTCTCTTTCTGTAAATGGAACGTCTCTATTTGACTCTAGCATTCTATCCTCTACATAGTTTCTTTGAAGTAACCAGAATGCATAGTTGAATAGAGCTACTGGTTGATCGATTGCTCTCTTTCTATTTTGAAGGTATTCACATGTTTTAAAGCAGTGTAGTTTTTCAGCCTGTTCGTAGCCCATGCCTTTAAGCTTACAATCGCCTAATGAGAATGGAAGGCCATTAATAGTACATTCATAGTTATCAACGCCTCGAATACTTGGCCAACGTAACTTTAATCTACTTAGATCTTTTTCATATTGATCTTGAAGCATTAAGTCACTTGTAACTAGATAGCCTCGTTTGCCAAGTTCTTTTAGAACGTAAGCACTCCACATTGCGATAAGAGACTTTCCAGATCCAGTCGGAGCATCTACAACTACCGTAGAGCTTGAATCCTCTAGGTAAGTATTGCAGATAAACTCAACAGCCTCTCGCTGATGTTTTCTGAATTGGAAGTCCTGACCAAAGACGTTAGTTTTAAGTGCTGCGTCAATGATTTCTGAGACTTCTAATTTGATCATACTATTTGTTTCTATTCTTGAATAAGTAAACTAAGAACCCTACTTGGGCTATTGCTGATGTGCATGAAAATATAATCAATGCCATCGCTGCTAATTCCATTAATCCCACCATTGGTCTATATTTTTGTGAATGTAATTCCAAGCTAACTTTTTAGCTCTGTCTGATTTAACATAAGCAGCTCCCATTGCAGCAGACCAATATTCTTGAATCTCTTTATTATGATCTTCATCTTCGGAGATTGGCCACCATATTTGCATATCAAAGTTTCCTTCTGGATTTTCACTAAAGATAATCTCTGACTTACCATATTGGCGCTCAAAGCTAGCTTCTGCTTCTTCAATATATTTACCATGGTATCCAGCATCTAGTAAATCACATGCAGTTCTGATCTTAAGCGCTACTACTTTAGAGTTTTCAATATAACCGTTCTTTTCAATATAATCTGCAGTACGACGCAATTGATGTTGAAATAGTTGAATACTATAACCATAATCAAAATCATCAGTTTTCCAGATTACTGGAATATACTGTGCTAGTCTCTTTAGCCTTCTTAAGAATGTTTTTACCTTATACATTACGCGAATATTCCTATAAGTACTAAAGCACAAATTAATACAAATATAATAATAGCATTAAGCTGTTCAGCGCTCTCAATTTTACGGCGACTTCTACCTTGAGTTTCTCTTTGATTTTCCATGTATATTATATGAATGATTTGAGATTTGTTTCTGTCTGTTTAGCTATCATTTTAAGACGACTTGCTAAATATTCTTTAGCGTATTCGTCCATGATAGTGCTTAACATTGTATGGTGTGCAAAGAGTTCACTGTCAACGTAAGTCTCTGACCAATTGTTCTTTTCAAGCCACTCTTTAGCCTTCATGTCTGATATACACATAATAGTTATACGTTTAATCTTCTAAAAGTTTCATTGGGATCAATTGACCGTTTTCATAAACAACATATCCACCATGCTGCATTGCGTCAACTAAATAGTATCTACCGCCCATTGCTTTTTCTGTTGCTTTGAAGCTTTCGAAAATATCAGTTACTTGCGTGTGTCCAACTACTTGGATAAAACGCTTCTTTAAACCATCATCACCCTTATTTGATTTCATAAGTGAACGTGGACGAATCCACAGAGGACCTTGTTCTACAGAATCTCCAGATGGATCCCAACCTAAATGACTAAAGTTAAATAGAGCAGGTTTAAATTTATAAAGTTCATTAAGGTCTTCTACGAGCGTTGATTTCGACCAACCCATAGGAGCATATGTAGTATACATCCAAACTGGACTAATACCTGCATGGCTAAATAAAATATCGTCAAGCTTGTAAGCTATTTGAAGATGATGCATATTCTCTTTCAACGCTAAGTTAAAATCAAACTGCATCCCTGGTTGATACCCACTGTAAGTCTCACCAACATTCATATAGTGGTGGTCATGATTACCAATCAACATAATAACCTCCTTGTCGGTCTCCTCTTTAAATCGAATGATCTCATTAAAGTTATAGAGTTGTTCAACACCTGAAAGGTTAAATGAATCAAAGTAGTCACCCATAAAGATAACTCTACCAGCATCTGGATGTTGTTCTAAAACTCTTTTCCAGGTGCTAAGTCCGTGTGTATCTCCAAGTATTAAGGTTTTCATTTTAATCGTCAGTTCTTTCTCTTAAATGGAAAAACTCTGGCATATCCTGATTGTATTGTTCAGGATTTTGTTCACGATGCCAGAAATCGTATTCTCGACTGAATTCACCAACAGCTTTTTGAAACGGCATTGCATCTTCATTGCCATTATAGTATTGCCAAATTTCAGCTTTCTTAATGCCCATTCC
>Ga0209137_1003101_pt1 | contig 14134 bp, 10 predicted proteins | sample SaaInl5LU_22_DNA_FD_184642 | JGI IMG/M metagenome (GOLD analysis project Ga0209137, IMG submission 184642) | Marine microbial communities from expanding oxygen minimum zones in the Saanich Inlet - ESP_105LU_22_DNA (SPAdes) (version 2) | ecosystem: Environmental > Aquatic > Marine > Intertidal... | reverse complement strand
CTCAAGTTGTTCTAACAATCTCTTTGTTTTCTCAGTCTGTGCCATAGCCTATTGTGAAAGTACCTTAAACGGGTGTTTTAATCCTTTAAAATCATCAAGGGACGCCTTTAGAGACCCAACAGCAAGATCTGCTTTGATCAATACCGGTATTTTATTGCCATCATCGGTGACCCATACCGTGAGACTTTCCTTCTCCTTAAACACCCTACCACCATCAACCAAGGGTTTAAATTTCAGTGTTTTTATGATGCCAAATTTGGTCTTCAACTCGCTTCTACCCAAAAATTTCATTTGAAAACGATACCCTTCTTTGTCAAAAAACATATCCAAATCGATCGTTTCTCCGACTTTGATCGTTTCAATATCCAATTCATTTCTCAAATAATAAAATGCCGAAATCAAGTCCTGGGTGAATGGCATGATTTCCGCCGTAACCCGCACGTTATTTTCTTTGTTGAGAATACTCGCCTTGAGTTCCTTATGATTGAATTCAATTTGGACGTCTTTGGTAAAGCCACCTTCATTGATCTTTCGCTTAAAACGCAGCGGCAATTGCGTGGACTGATCCACATAACTCTGGTAGTGGTCTTCGACATTAAAAAACCATCGAGACAGGCCAGTGGTCCTTCCCTCTCCTATGATATGAAAGATTGGGGTTTTACCCAACATTTCGCTGCGTACTTTGATGGTCGCATATCCCGCCGTTACAAAACCGTAATGTATCCGGTATTTGGCATATTCCCCATCGCCATAAGCCGAGGGGTTTTGTCCCCCAACAGACCATCCCGATACGCTCATCAAGAGCAGGATTATACTATATCTTATGCGTTGCATCATACCCGATTAATGGCTATAAAGTTCCTCGCGAAGCTTGTTCCCTTTCAATAGCTTCAAATAAGGCTTTAAAGTTTCCCTTGCCGAAACTCTGCGCCCCTTTGCGCTGAATGATCTCAAAAAACAAAGTAGGGCGATCCACTACAGGTTTTGTAAACAACTGCAATAAGTAGCCCTCTTCATCGCGATCAATTAGGATTCCGTGTTTTTTGAGCACCTCAATATCCTCGTCGATTTGTCCTACTCGGTCCAAAAGGTTCTCATAGTAATTTTCGGGAACATACAAGAATTCTACACCGCGGTCGCGCATGGCCGAAACGGTTTTGACGATGTCATCGGTAGCTACCGCGATATGCTGCACCCCAGGGCCGTTGTAATAATCGAGGTATTCTTCGATCTGGGATTTCTTTTTACCACTAGCGGGTTCGTTGATGGGAAACTTAATCCGTCCATTGCCATTGCTCATCACTTTACTCATCAGTGCCGTAAAATCGGTAGAAATGTCGTTGTCATCGAATGAAATGATTTGTGCAAAGCCCATGATTTTGCCATAGAATTCACACCAAGTATTCATTTCATTCCAACCCACATTACCGACCATATGATCGACAAATTTGAGCCCTACAGGCTCTGGGTTGTAGTGGGAAGTCACTGCCTTAAAGCCTGGTAAAAAGACCCCATGGTAGTTTTTGCGTTCCACAAAAATATGCACAGTTTCTCCGTAGGTATAAATCCCCGAACGCACGACATAGCCATGTTCGTCTTCTTCGCGGGTGGGCTCCATATAAGACTTTGCCCCGCGCTTTGTGGTCTCATTCCACGACTTGGTCGCATCATCAACCCACAAAGCCACGACCTTTACACCGTCACCATGGGTATTGATGTGCTCATTTAACGCACCGCCCTCAACTAATGGACTGGTCAGCACCAAACGAATCTTGTCTTGACGCAGTACATAAGATACGTGGTCTTTGACTCCGGTCTCCAAGCCTGCATAGGCCTCGGTCTGAAAGCCAAAAGCCGTTTTGTAGAAATGAGCGGATTGTTTGGCATTACCCACGTAAAGCTCCACATAATCGGTGCCCAACAAGGGTAAAAAATCTTCCGCTTCGTCAAATATTTTTTTGAGGGAATACTCTGTGTTCTGTAAGTCTTCTAAATTTTTTATTTCTGCCATTGCGTCTGTTTTAATCTAACCAAGATTGATAATAAGTTCCGTCGGTAAGCGCCAGGCCAGCTTCGGTGACCATTAAGGGCTTAAAGGTGTCGACCATCACGGCCAATTCTTCTGTTTTGGTATGGCCTATACTGCGTTCTGTAGCGCCTGGGTGGGGTCCATGCGGGATCCCTGCAGGGTGCAACGAAATATGGCCTGGGGCAATGTCGTTACGGCTCATAAAATCACCATCCACATAATAAATCACCTCATCACTATCGATGTTGCTGTGGTTGTATGGCGCCGGAATACTCAAAGGGTGGTAATCATAAAGACGGGGCACAAAACTACAGACCACAAAAGCTGAGGTTTCGAAGGTTTGATGTACTGGTGGTGGTTGGTGGATCCGCCCGGTGATGGGCTCAAAATCATGGATCGAAAACGCATAAGGATAGTTGTATCCATCATAGCCTACCACATCAAAGGGGTGGGTTGCATAGACCATCTCGATCATGTCGTTTTGTTTTTTGACCTTGATCAAAAAATCGCCCTTTTGGTCATGCGTCTCTATGGTTTGCGGCTTACGCAAATCACGCTCGCAGTAGGGCGCATGCTCGAGCAATTGACCAAACCAATTGCGGTATCGCTTGGGGGTATAAATGGGGTGATACGACTCTACAATAAACAATCTATTGTCGGTTGTGTCAAATTCAATTTGATAAATAACACCCCGGGGAACAAGCAAATAATCCCCATAAGAAAAAGGTAAATTCCCGAGCATGGTGCGCAGTGTACCGCTTCCTTTGTGGACAAAAATAAGCTCGTCTGCATCGGTATTTTTATAAAAATATTCGGTCAAGGATTTTTTGGGTGCTGCCAAAATAATCGTGCAATCACTATTGGTCAAGACGGCCGTTCTGCTCTCCAGGTAATCATCGCAAGGCGCGACTTGAAAGCCTTTCAAACGGTAGGATTGTATGTTATTTGTTTGGGCGATTTTCGGCGCCACACTGTATTGCTTATTTATGGACTTCACCTGAGTTGGGCGATATTCATGGTAGATATTCGAATACATCCCCTCAAAACCTATGGTCCCAAAAAGCTGCTCAGAATAGAGCGTTCCATCGGGTTTTCTAAATTGGGTATGACGTTTGGGCGGTATTTTTCCTAATGAATGATAAAATGGCATAGCGCGTCTTTTTCCGGTGAATGAGTGCTTAAGGCTGTGCAAAGCAACCGCACTAATTTACAAGTTTTTGATCTGATTTTCTTTAAATTTCCTCCTAATTACACGATAATTATGAACCATTTGTTCGGCGCGACCAAATGGAAGCTTAGCCCATCAAAAGACGATCTCATTATGCTGCGGCAATTCAAAATCGATAGCCAAGACTCAGTTGCCAAATCCCATCGCGCACGCCCGAAGCATAGCCCCGCCATAATTCCAATGGCCCCAAAAAGGTTTCTATAGCATACCCCAGAGCCACGCTCGATTGTTCCATTGTGTTGCGCCAATGTAGGTCGTCAAATAGATTATGGCCAATACCCCCGACTTGCGCCCGAGCCAGTAATCGGCTTTTGGCCGACAGCGCAATGGTCGCATTAACCTGAGTCAATAGGAAACTATTGCCGCGAAGTGCCATGACCTCTTGGCCAAAAAACGGCACAAAATAGCCTAAATCCTGATAGCCATAGCCCCCCATAAAAAAATCAAGCCCCTCTGGACTTTTGTCGCCAAGGGAAGCCCCTGCTTTTAACTCTGCTGCAACAAAAAAGGAGGGCCCCAAGGGCCAAGCGTAGGAAGTATTGATCTGAGCTCGGGTAAAATGATTTTCATTCGCAGCGCCATTATACAGGAACTGTTCTAGAGTGCCCCGAAACAAGCCCCCCTGCGTTGGGTAGTACCCATGGTCTCTTGTGTCAATTTCTATTTGAGCAAAAGCACTCACGTAATGGTTGTCTTCAAACACTGTTCTAGGCAAGCCGTCCTCATCTAGGCCGACCGTTTCCGAGAAATAATAGACCCTTTGGTGGTTGGCCCCCAAACTAAATTCCATGTCCTGATTCAAACGGGTCAAAAGTTGAAATTGATTGTGCCAATGTTTGTACTTAATATCTATTTGATTCAGGGCTATAGAGGTGTCAAATTCCGATTCGCTATTGGTGAAATTGCGGCCCACGGCATGATTAAATTGTGAGAAATTAGCCGTCAACCCAACACTCCAGTGATATCCTTTGTCCACAAAATAATGCGCTCTATAGCGCAGGTAATCTCCAATAACAACGTCAATAGAAGCGTTGTCATTTACCCCAAGGAGTCTTTTTTGGGTGACGTTCAATAGCACGCCCATCCGGTAAAGTGGGTCATAGTGCAATCCAAAGCGCACCAATGATTTTTGTGGGTTCTCGGTCATCTGCAAACGCAATATGCTGCCGGTTTGTGTCGTATCGCTTTGGGATTCAAAAAAATAATCAATAGAGGAAAAATTATTGGTCGCCGCCAGGTTGTTGATGCCCGACTGCAGCTGATCAGGGGTCATGCGCACAGAGGACCGTATCCCCAACTTACCCATAATATAGGAGCGCGTATAGCCCTGGTGGCCTTCTATACGAACATTGGAAATCTCTAGTGGCGCAGAAATATCTGCCGCGCTAATACCCTCACGTGGCACATGAGCCTGCTGCCTTTTTGCCAATTCAGCAAACTTTTCCCGCTGCATTTGAGCCGCTTTCTGCCCCAGGTCGATAACGGCCTTACGGTCCTTAAAAGACAATACGGTAAATTGATTCATCTCTGGTTCAATATAAATGTCAGTCCGATCTATTTTGGCCGTCATGCGCTCGATGGTCCGGAAGTTATTTATTTGCGCCACTATATCCACGACAGAATTCAGTTGATCTCGCGCCAATAAGTTGTCTTGAACATCAACCCCAATGATAACCTCGGCGCCCATAGCCCTAATTTCGGCGACAGGATAATTGTTGACCACCCCGCCATCAATATGCAGAATTCCGTCCATTAAAATCGGCTGGACGATCGTCGGTAAAGCGCTACTGGCCGTCAACGCTCGTGGCAAATACCCGTGATCCAAGATCACTTGAGTTCCTTTTTCGGCGTCTGTTGCAATGCATAAAAATGGGATAGGCAGGTCTCTAAAATCTGTGACATCACGCACTGGCAAGAGTAATTTTGAAAGAATATTATAGGCATTATGACCCCTGGAAAGACCCGAGGGAAGCGTTAATTTTTTGCCGTCAAAGGGAAAGGTTATAACGTACCGATCCGACTCAGCTTTTTCGGTAATAGAGCGGGTTTGTCTCGGCAAGTCGTCGGTCAGAATCGCATTAAAATCAAACGTATTAAAGAGGGAGTCCAATTGATGTGCCGAATAGCCTGCCGCATAAAGACCCCCGATGACCGCCCCCATACTGGTCCCTCCGATATAATCAATCCGCAAGCCGGCCGCTTCAATTTCCTTGAGCACCCCTATGTGAGCAAAGGCCTTAGCCCCTCCACCACTCAGCACTAAGCCAACTTTGACATCCTCAGGAGTCTGGCCCAATACGGTAGAAAAATTCCCGAAAAACAAACCAAAAAATAAAAGCCAAAGGGTTGTGTTGCGCATCATTTTAAATCGTTTAAATGGGTGGCTATTTTTTGCGCTCGATGCGCGCCAATTACGGCGCTAATTTCGGAAAAACTAGCCTTCTGAATCCGGCTGGGGCTTTTAAAAACTGCAAGTAAATCAATGATCGTTTTTTCACCAATCCCAGGGATACTCTCTAGCACCGAAGATATGGCGTCTTTACTGCGTTGATTTCTGTGAAAACTAATCCCAAATCGGTGGGCTTCGTTACGCAGTTGCTGGATCACCTTTAATGTTTCCGAAGTTTTACTCAAATATAAAGGAATTGGGTCGTTTGGATAGAACAGTTCTTCTAATCTTTTGGCAATACCGACAACGGCAATAGTCCCACGCAGCCCCAACTGATCAAGACTCTTTAAGGCCGACGAAAGCTGTCCCTTACCCCCATCTACAATGATCAGATCGGGAAGCGATTGTTTTTCATCCAAAAGTCTTTTGTAACGCCGATAGACCACCTCTTCCATTGAAGCAAAATCATCCGGGCCTTCGACTGTTTTGATGTGAAATTTACGGTACTCTTTTTTGGCAGGCTTGCCATTTTTAAACACCACGCAGGCCGCCACCGGATTGGTCCCCTGGAGATTACTGTTGTCAAAACACTCAATGTGCCTGGGCTCTACACTCAGACGCAGGTCCGTCTTCATTTGGGCCATAATTCTTTTTTCATGTCGGTCTGGATCGACAATTTTGGCTTGTTTGAGTCGGTCCAAACGGTAATATTTTGCATTCCGCAGAGACAAGTCGAGCAGCTCTTTTTTGTCTCCTTGTTTGGGCACCTGAACCTGAATTCCTTCTGGAGTTTGCACTTTAAATGGCACGAGAATAGTTGCCGCATTCAGGTCAAACCTTTGGCGGAGTTCAACAATCGCCAATTCAAGTAACTCCTGATCCGTTTCATCGAGTTTCTTCTTGAGTTCAAGGGTATGGGAACGGATGATGCTGCCAAAAGAAATCTGCAAGAAATTTACATAAGCAAAATCTTCATCAGAGCGAATGGTGTAGACCTCTGTATCGACAATTTTGGGACTCACCACGGTAGATTTGGCTTGGTAATTTTCGAGGATGTCAATTTTTTCTTTTATCCGCTGCGCCAACTCAAACTCGAGATTTTTGGCATGCCCATTCATTTGATTCTTAAAAGTCTGCAATGACGCTTTAAAATTCCCTTTAAGCAACTGGCGAATCGCATCAATATTGAATTGGTACTCTTGTTCCATAAAAACCCCCTCACAGGGTCCAGCGCAATTGCCAATATGGTATTCCAAACAGAACTTAAACTTGCCTGCTTCGATTTTTTCTTCTGATAAATCATAGGTGCAGGTCCGCATAGGATACAGCCCTCTTATGAGTTCTAGCAGGGTCTGAACCGTGCGCATTTGTGTGTATGGGCCAAAGTATTCACTGCCGTCTTTGGTGAGTCTTCGGGTCATAAACACCCGAGGAAAGCGCTCTTTCTTGATGCAGATCCAAGGGTAGGACTTGTCGTCCTTGAGCAATACATTATAACGGGGCTGGTATTTTTTGATCAAGTTGTTTTCCAACAACAAAGCATCTGTTTCTGTGGCCACCACGATGTGTTTGATGGTGACAATTTTTTGCACCAACAAACGCGTACGGGCATTATCGTGGGTCTTGTTAAAGTAAGAACTCACGCGCTTTTTTAAATCCTTGGCTTTTCCGATATAAAGGATCTTCTCATTCTTATCATAATACTGATAAACCCCGGGAGCATGAGGAAGAGTAGCAATTTGTAACGCCGTTGGGATTTGAGCCATAGGACAAAGATAAGGCTTGTTGGCCTTGTTTGAAAAAGCATAAATTGAAATCTTATGCTCCGCCGTCGCGGCACGCCAAGCCATGGTTATTTTTCCTAAATTGCAACAAAGCTGACCGCCCATGAATATTGCCATTCTTTCCCGAGGGGAGCATTTGTATTCGACCAAGAGCCTTTTGGCGTGCGGTTTAAAACAGCACAATATTGAAGTACTGGATCCTAACCTCTGTCATGTCGGCACACTCAAGGACCAGCCCGTTCTCTTTTATGGTGATGAACTGGTGGATGACTTAGACGCGATCATTCCGAGAATCGGGGCCTCTAACACTTATTTTGGCGCCTCGTTGGTGCGGCATTTTGAATCCATGGGGGTGTTTTCAATCGTGAGTGCCGAAGCTATTTTACAATCCCGCAACAAATGGACCTGCCACCAAATACTGAGTGCACATGGTATTCCTATTCCCAATACCTTTTTAGGATTGACGAGTAATCCAGATATGATTTTACATCATTTTAATGAGGGGCCTGTGGTCATTAAATTGCTCCAAGGGACCCATGGCGAAGGGGTTATTCTTGCCGAATCAACAGCATCAGCACGCAGTATTATCGAGACCCTCAATGCGTCCAAAGTGCGCTTTTTGGTTCAAGAGTATATTAGGGAATCTCAGGGCTGTGATATCCGAGCCATTGTCGTGGACGGGGCTGTTGTCGCTTCCATGAAACGCCTCAGTAGATCCGATGATTTTCGCTCTAACTTGCATCGAGGAGGCCACCCAGAACGATACGATTTAACGCCAGAAGAAACACAAATTGCGTTGCGTGCTGCAAAAGCATTAGACCTCAATGTTTGTGGCGTCGATATCTTACAAAGTAATCGTGGCCCGTTGCTTTTAGAAATCAATTCCACCCCAGGGTTAGAAGGTATCGAAAACACAACGGGGATTGATGTTGCTCAAAAAATCATCAGTTACATCGAGCGCAATAAACGTTCCTAAATTTAGGTCTTGTCTATGAACTCAAAAAAAGAACTCAGAGCCCACTTTTTGGCACAACGCCTCAAGTTGTCCCCCGATGAGCGAGAAGCGCAAAGTCTCAAGATGGCCAACCAATTACTTTCCTTAGCGGTTTGGGACCACCAATACTTTCACATGTACTTGCCCATCGCTCAAAAAGCAGAGCCGCAGACCGAATTCATCATGCATGTTTTGCAAGGTCGGGACAAGAGTATCGTTTTGTCCAAGGCCAATTTTAACGACCATACCCTACAACACGTACTCCTAGAAGACCATACCAAGATTGTCCTGTCGGCCTATGGCATTCCAGAGCCAGAATCAGGCATCTCTATTAGCCCTGAACAACTTGATGTCGTTTTCGTGCCCTTATTGGCTTTTGACCATGAAGGCTACCGCTTGGGTTATGGCAAAGGCTTTTACGATCAATTTCTTTCTTTATGTCGGCCAAATTGCCTCAAAATTGGCTTGAGTTTTTTTGGTCCCCAACCCCATTTACCGAGAGATTCCTGGGACATCCCTCTCGATTTCGTTTTGACAAATGATGCCGTTTATCGATTTTAGTTGCTTTTTGTCGGATAAATGATAAATTTTTATATCTTGCACATCCAAAACTTATAAAAGATGAACTTTCTTTCTCAAAAAAGGAGTCGCCCTATAGCGCAGGAATCCGCAGCCGAAAAAGGCGCAACTCAGAGCAACCAGGCTGCTGCATCAGCATCCACCCAGCCCATTGGCATGGGCCGTTGGTCTTACGACACCGTTGCCAAAACGGCTTTTCTAGATCAAAACGCTAAGCGCCTGCTTGATTTGCCCGATGAGTATAGAGCCCCAATACATTTTATTCAAAATTTTTGTACGCCTAGTGCGCGTGGCCTTGCCCTGCAGGCCTACCAAGAGTGCCTCTCGGGAAAACCATTCACCATGAACATTGACCTGATTCCGGTCAGTGGCAAGCCCTTTAGTTCGTTAATCAATGGTGTTCCAGAATTAGATGAAAATGGTTGCGTTACCGGCGTGTCACTTAGTTTTCAAAAAATAATAAATGGCCAAGAAATAAACGGCTCTTATCCAGAGCAAATTGCACGGTTAAAAACGCAAAACAAGCAGCTCATTGCTTTTTCGGAGCATATTTCGCGACAAATTCGCACGGGCACCAGCAACCTGGCGCTGACCTTAGAACTGATCAATGACACGGATTCGGATCAAGAAAAAGAAGAGCTTGTCCGCAACATGAACAGCATCTCCCGGGGGATGACGGCTTCGGTCGAAGAGCTCAATCAGATGATTCAGTTCTATAGAAAATCGCCCAATTTATTGGCCGAGGTATCGTTCCAAAATGCCTTAAACAAGGCTACGACAAAATTAGGTCCCTTACTTCAAGACTCGGATACAGATATTTTCTCTGATTTTTCGGAAATCCCTATCATCAAATACCACGGTGATTTCTTAGAAAAAGTTTTTACCACGCTCATCAAACATGCCGTCCTTTATAAAATCGAAGGCCGTCGCCCGGCGTTAGACATTTTCACCTATTACGAGGATCAAAAACAATGTCTTTTAATCAAAGACAACAGTCAGGGACAATTATTGGTCCCTGCCCATGTTTGGGGCTCAAGCCAAACCCAAGGAAGTCAAGACGATCTTGCCTTAGAATTTGCGGGAATTAAACTGCAGATCGAAGCCCTCAATGGGTCGATTCAAGTTGAAGCCAATTCAGGGATTGGCACAACGGTACGGATTAAATTTTAGGAAAGATATTCTATTCTAGGCCTGATTTTCAGCGGCCGGATCAATTTTCTCTTCTTTACGAAACGCCTTTTTGTTCCATAAAATGAGCAAGCCTACCCCAACACTAATGGCGGTGTCGGCGACGTTAAAAACAGGATTAAAAAAGGAAAAAGAAAACATATCCACAACTTTTCCGTGCAATAGCTTCCCATACCCCCCTGCCTCTGGCAAGAATGTTGCGATTTGCCCATGACTATGGTCAAACAAAACCCCGTAGAACACAGAGTCAATAATATTACCCATGGCACCAGCAAAGACTAGGGCAATGGATACAATTAATAAATTCGAAGACTTATTTTTCAGCGCATCGTGCAACCAATAACCAATGCCAACGATGGCGACCAAACGAAATAAGGTTAGGGCAAGCTTCCCATAGTCTCCAGGGATTTTTGCCCCCCAAGCCATCCCTTCGTTCTCGATAAAATAAATTCTAAAGAATGAAAAGACACCCACACTGTCATGCAGCGCAAAATGCGTTTTGATGTAAATCTTGGAAATCTGGTCCACAGCAAGGACCAGAACTATAATCCATAATGCGCGCTTCCAATTCATCTGTACAGGCTTATTTCTGCATGTTCTTGGCCTCAATACTTAAGGTCGCATGAGGGACAATCCGCAAACGCTCCGCCATAATTAGCTTCCCGGTCACACGGCACACACCATAGGTCTTATTCTCAATACGGATCAAGGCATTCTTTAAATCACGTATGAATTTTTCTTGGCGAATTGCCAGTTGCGAATTGGCTTCTTTGCTCATGGTTTCACTGCCTTCATCAAACGCCTTAAAGGTCGGTGAGGTATCGTCTGTACCGTTATTGCTATCGTTCCGGTAAGCGCTTTCAATCAAGGTCAGTTGCTCTTTGGCCTTGTTGAGCTTTTCGTTAATAAGCAATTTGAATTCTTCTAACTCTTTGTCGTTATAACGTAGTTTTTCTTCTTGTCCCATAATTAACATTTATTAATACTGAGTTTGGTTGTGATTCCATCAAAGGCCACTTCGAGACCTTCTTCGATTTGCGGCACCAATTTGATCTGGTCCGCTAATGTTTCCTGTTCAATATAAGCCCCGTATTGGGCCACGGCTAAAGTCAATTCTGGCGCCTCTTGCACCTGGATTTCAATGCGGTCAGTAACATCATAACCCGAATCTTTCCGCAAGTTCTGGATACGATTGACCAATTCACGGCAAATGCCTTCGCGTTTTAAATCTGGTGTAATGGTCACATCCAGAGCCACCGTTAATCCTTCGGCATTAGCCACCAACCACCCCTCGATATCTTGAGAGGTAATGACCACGTCTTCTAAGGACAATGTACCATTTTTTCCATTAATTTTGATCGCAATGGAACCCGTCTGTTCTAATGTTTTTATTTCCTGTGGACCAAAGCCCATGATCTGTCCCGCGACGACTTTCATGTCCGGACCAAAACGTGGGCCGAGCTTCTTGAAATCCGGCTTAATTTGTTTGACCAAAATACCCGAATCATCACTTATGATCTCAATCTCCTTGACATTGACCTCGTGCTTGATCAGGTCCGAGACCGCCTCGATATCGGCGCGCTGCAGTTGATCCAGAACGGGTATCATGATCTTTTGTAAAGGCTGACGCACTTTAATTTTTTCTTTCTGACGCAAAGACAATACTAACGAAGAAATGGTCTGTGCTTTATTCATTTTTCGTTCGAGAGAGACATCAATCATCTGAGGATTCGCCACTGGGAAATCAGTCAAGTGGACTGAAATAGGCCACTGACCCGCACTGTCACTGGTCAGGTCGCGGTAAAGCCGATCCATGAAGAATGGTGCGATTGGTGCGCCAAGCTGCGCCACAGTAACCAAGCAACGGTAAAGGGTTTGGTAGGCCGAAATCTTATCCGGGCCATAAGACCCCTTCCAATAACGCCTTCTGCTCAGGCGGACGAACCAATTACTGAGGTGTTCTTGAACAAAATCAGAAATCAATCGAGCCGCTTTTGTGGGCTCATAAACAGAATAGGCTTGGTCCACTTTTTCAATCAACGAGTGTAATTCGGACAAAACCCAGCGGTCAATTTCTGGACGATCGCCCATAGGCACATCTGGTTCCTGGTCATGAAAACCATCTAAGTTCGCATAAAGCACAAAGAAACTATAGGTGTTATATAAGGTCCCAAAAAACTTATTGCGCACCTCAGCAATGCCGTCTAAATCAAATTTTAAATTGTCCCATGGATTGGCGTTGCTGATCATATACCAGCGCGTCGCATCGGGTCCATAAGTGTCTAAAGTCTTAAACGGATCTACCGCATTGCCCAAACGTTTGGACATTTTTTGACCATTTTTGTCCAAAACAAGACCATTGGACACCACATTTTTGTAAGCCACATCGTCATAAATCATTGTGGCTATAGCATGCAGGGTATAGAACCATCCGCGTGTTTGGTCAACCCCTTCGGCGATGAAGTCTGCCTTTCGCCATGTCTGGTCCACCTTCTCTTTATGTTCAAACGGGTAATGCCATTGGGCATAAGGCATGCTGCCGCTATCAAACCATACGTCTATCAAATCGCTTTCGCGATGCATGGCTTGTCCTGTGTCTGAGACCAGAATAATTTGATCCACATGGCTCTTGTGCAGGTCAATCTGAGCATAATTAGCCTCCGACATATCTCCAGGAACAAATCCCTCGAAAATATCATGGGTCAGAAAACCAGCCTTAATTGATAAGGCCATTTCTTTCTTGAGTTCTTCAACAGAACCAATGCATTTGGTTTCTTTTCCATCCTCGCTACGCCAAATAGGCAATGGGATCCCCCAAAATCGTGAGCGAGATAGGTTCCAATCGTTGGCATTGGCCAACCAGTTGCCAAATCGCCCTTCGCCTGTGGCTTTGGGCTTCCAATTGATCTCTTGATTCAGCGCAAACATGCGGTCTCTAAAAGCAGTGACCTTAATGAACCAGGAGTCCAAAGGATAATATAAAATGGGTTTGTCGGTGCGCCAACAGTTGGGATAACTGTGGACATATTTTTCGACCTTAAAGGCCTTGTTTTCTATTTTGAGTTGGATGACAATCTCGACATCCACACTCTTTTCAGGTGCTTCACCGTCGGGGTAGTATTCGTTTTTGACAAACTTTCCAGCCAATGTGCCCAATTCGGGCCGAAAGCGCCCTTGCAAGTCCACTAGTGGCACCAGATTGCCCTCTTGGTCTTTGACCAGCATTGGCGGCACTTCTGGAGTCGCTTCCTTGGCTACTTTGGCATCATCCGCCCCAAAGGTCGGCGCGGTATGCACGATTCCTGTCCCGTCCTCGGTGGTCACAAAATCACCAGCAATCACCCGAAAGGCGTCTTGCGGATTATCATGTGGTAAGGCATAAGTCATCAGCTGCTCATAGCGCGCACCAACCAAATCTGCCCCCCAAATAGACTTCTGAACAAAGTAAGGAATTGATTTTTCCGCCGCATCAAATTCTGCTAATGCCTCTAGGCTCGTAACCTGGTGATATTTTCCAGAAAACTGTTTCGCAACCAAGGCTTGAGCCAAAACTACGGTAATGGGGTCGAAAGTATATTGGTTGAAGGTGGTGACCACAGCATACTCGATTTTAGAGCCAACTGTGAGTGCCGTATTGCTGGGCAATGTCCAAGGTGTTGTCGTCCAGGCTAGGAAATAGAGGTCCTTAAAGCCTTTTAATGCCTCAGGCAATGTGCCGGAGATGGCTTTGAATTGGGCCACCACGGTTGTGTCGGTAACGTCCTGATAAGTCCCTGGCTGATTGAGCTCATGGGAACTTAATCCTGTTCCTGCTTTGGGCGAATAAGGCTGTATGGTATATCCTTTGTAAATCAGGCCTTTTTCGTAAATCTGCTTGAGCAACCACCAAACCGACTCCATATACTTGGGCTTGTAGGTCACATAAGGATCTTCCATATCGACC